>Ga0182024_10024976_pt1 | contig 10583 bp, 10 predicted proteins | sample P32metaG_FD_120480 | JGI IMG/M metagenome (GOLD analysis project Ga0182024, IMG submission 120480) | Permafrost microbial communities from Stordalen Mire, Sweden - P3-2 metaG (Illumina Assembly) | ecosystem: Environmental > Terrestrial > Soil > Wetlands > Permafrost | place: Sweden: Stordalen...
CACCGCCGCCTTCTCGCGGAGCTTACTAGGCTCTCGAGCGGAAGATCTCGTTTATAACCTCATAAGTGGGCGCCCTCAACTGATGAGGTTTAGTAGCAGTAGGAGCCAAATGGAATTGAGACATGTTGAAGCGGCCGCTCATGGATGCGCTGAGCGAATGAAGCGCACGATTCGCCAAGTGATCGATCTCGTGAGCTCTTCCCGCTCACGGCCCGAGGTTATTGACTGAGTGCGGCGTTCACTATTTCGCTGCATTCATTCCCTCCGAAAGCAATTGCCCCCAAGAGCCTGCCTGGGACTGATAAATCATTTTTAATGTCCCCGCGTGTAGAACCTTCAGATTGCCTAAATAGAGTCTCTGGAACCAACATGGGAATCAGCGGAGGTCCAGGTGGCTTCGGTTACCGTAGTCTCGACAGAGTCGGCCGTTCCGTCATTGCGTCTCCCGAAGATCAGTTGCAAGCCGTTGCTATCCGCCCTGGTTATCTTTGGTTGCGATGCGATCGCAATCACTGTTACAGGAAGCCTGGTGTTGTTGGGCATGCATAGCAGGGGTGAGATCCTGGAGCTCCATCGGTATTTCGCTCGCTGGCCAGCCCTGGGTGTGTTCTTTGGAATATTTGCCTCCTTGAGTCTCTACCCGGGCATCATCCATAGCGCAGTAACCGAGCTTCGCCGCCTTGCCGTCGGACTTACCAGCAGTTTTCTGGTGATGGCGGGTTTGATCTTCGCTAACCGAGGTGCCGGGGACTACTCCCATGAGGTTCTTCTTCTATGGTGGATGGTGGCAATGATCGCTACGCCGGTGCTGCGGTCCATTGTGCGGAGGTCCCTTTGTCATACGCACTGGTGGGGAGTTCCAGTCGCTGTCTTTTACACCGGCGAGGAATCGGCCGAGATAGTCCGGGAACTGGAAATACATCCCGAGATTGGGCTGAGACCTATTGTCATTCTTTCGTCGCCTCATGCCGTCCGTCCCAGGCATCACCTCCCGGTGGTTGATATGCGCCACGCCGCGGCGGTCAGGGCCCGCGGGGTGGAGCGCGCGATGATAGCTCTGCCCGACGCGGGTTCCGGAAAGTTGCTGGAGGATCTGGAGACGTTCGAGTGTCTTTTCCCGCGCCTGATGATCGTGCACAGTTCGATGACTCTCTACAGTCTCACCGTCGATGCCCGGCCTCTCGGCAGCGGTGTGGCGGTTGAGGTGAGGAGAGACTTACTCCGCCCTCTACCAAGATTGGCTAAGCGGGCCATCGATTTGGTGATCGTTTGCCTGGCCCTCCCGGTGGTGGCGTTCATCGTTTTGCTGCTTGGCATCCTGGTTAGGTTGGAATCCCCGGGACCGATCTTCTATGGTCACTGCCGTATCGGCCGCGACCACGCGACCTTTCGCACCTGGAAGATCCGGACGATGCAGGTCAACGGGGACGAACTGCTGCGCAGGTCCCTGGCCCAAGACGAGGCTCTGAGCCAGGAATGGCTGCATCACCACAAGCTACGGCGTGATCCGCGCATCACCCGTGTGGGCAGGTTTCTCAGGAAAACAAGTCTCGACGAGTTGCCCCAGCTGTGGAACGTCTTGCGTGGCGAGATGAGCCTGGTCGGGCCGCGCCCGATTGTGGAAGAGGAAGTGGCGATATATGGACAGCATTTTCCGTTGTATTGCAGAGTGACTCCCGGCATCACCGGTCTATGGCAAGTCTCTGGGCGAAACACCGTAAGCTCACTCGATCGTGTGCGCCTGGACAGTTATTACGTTCGAAACTGGTCTCCCTGGCTTGATCTTCACATTCTGGCGCGCACCGCGAAAGTCGTGCTTACCGGACAGGGGGCGTACTGATCCAGCCAATCGGCCCGGAGTTTGATCCTCCGCCTGCGCCGCTCCGTTTTTTTGAAACGCTTTAGGTAGCAAGAGGGAAATGATGAAGGAAGCAAGAGACAAACGAGTTCTGGTCACAGGCGCTGCGGGTTTCATCGGGGCGCACCTGGTCCATCGGCTTCTCGCGGATGGGTTTGAGGTCATCGGCGTAGACAGCCTGAACAACTACTACGACCCGCGGCTTAAGGAGGCGCGGCTGAGGAAGCTCTGCATGGGGCCCCGATTCTGGTTTATCCCGCTCGACCTGGCAGATAGGGAGGGTGTGAATAGCCTTTTCAGGGACGGCGACTTCGAAGCTGTGGTTCATTTGGCGGCTCAAGCCGGCGTGCGGTACTCGATCAGCAATCCTGAGGATTATGTTGCCAGCAACCTCGTTGCCTTCGTCAATGTGCTGGAGGGGGTCCGAGCCTGTTTGTGCCGTCATTTCGTTTTCGCTTCTTCAAGCTCGGTTTATGGATCGAGCAATAAGATGCCCTTGGCCGAAGACGACTCCACGGATTGTCCGATCAGCCTCTACGCGGCAACCAAGAAGAGCAACGAGGTCCTGGCCCATTCTTATAGTCACCTGTTCCAAATCCCGACCACGGGGCTTCGATTTTTCACCGTCTACGGTCCATGGGGCCGCCCCGACATGGCGATCTTCAAATTTGTTGATTCGATCCTGGCAGGGCGCGCGATTGAGCTCTATAACCTGGGTCGCCTACAGCGGGACTTCACCTTCGTCGATGATATTGTGGAGGGAATTGTTCGCCTGTTACCTCTACCGCCCGGTGACAGCACAGCGGAGGGGCGACGGTTGCGGGCTCCTATGCGTTTGTGCAATATCGGAAACCAGCAGCCTGTCGAGCTTCTCCACGTGGTTCGCACCATCGAGCGATGTCTGGGAAGATCCGCGGACATTCGCCTGGCGCCGATGCAGCAAGGGGACGTCTACGAAACCCATGCCTGCGTGGACAAGCTGAGAGAAGTTACAGGATATTGCCCGCGATTCTCGATCGAAGAAGGCATACAAAGGTTTGTGCAGTGGTATCTCAGCGAATACGTGCCTTTGGGTTTGGCCGGTCCGCCACTGTTTTCCCTGCCCGTGCCGCTGGCCGTACAGGGAGCCTATCAAGATGTCTCCTCGCCTGTTCTCAAGGGTTGGGGCGAACTCGCAGGGTAGACGGGATGCCCGAACCCAGCAAGAAAGTTTTTCCCGGAAGCTGCGAGGGGTCGTTGCCGGCCTTCGGCCTCATCGATAAGAGTTGGAGCACGGACTAGCCGGCCGCAACCGGCAGGCGAGACGGCCAAGAGCGAGTGAATGACACTTAGTACAGTTCCATCCGGGCAAACAAGTAGTTGGTCGCCAGGCGTGAGGTTCTCTCGAGCCAACGCGTTCCGTGTGCTCTCGGTCCCCGCCGATGCGGAGCTCAAAGAGATCTTCAGGCAACAGCAACGTCTTTTGATTGCATTAGAGCTCGGTGAGTCAGAGGGAACGAGAGAGTGCACTCTGTTACCGCTAAGCGATGTTTCCAAAGAAGAGATTCTGGAGGCAGCACATCGGCTGGAACGGCCCGACGACCGTTTTATCGAGGAGCTGTTCTGGGTTCACGAAATGGACTGCAGCGGTGATCTGCATTTGGACAATGTGGTCGGCGCCCTACGTGGAAGTGCGGCAAGCAATACGACCCGAGGCGCAGTGGCCAGACACAACCTGGCTGTGCTTCTGAGCATCCTCGGGCAGGAGTTAGCCGGAAACCGCAGATTCGAACATTGGGAAGAGGCATTAAAGACCTGGGAAAAAGTGATTGACGATGAGCTCTTCTGGACCTTCATGGAAGGCCGGGCACGTAAATGCGATAGCCAAATCTCCGATACCGGAGTGATGAGAGCTATTGTGTGCCGGCAATTGAGTGCAACTTTTTCCGGGGAATTGGCCCATGCTGCCAAATCGAGGGAGTTAACAGCGGTCAATGCGCTTGCGAAAATCGCCGTGGACCATAGATCCTGGCTCGAACTGGATGCGGCTCTCGATTCCGTGGGGAACCAAGCGATCAAGGATGGATACGTTTCTCTTGGGGCAATCCTGGATCGTCTTTCCAGCATCACTCAGCAGGACGACAAAGCCAAGGTCCGGAACTCGCTCGTGGACAGGGAAAAAGAGCTTCGCAACGTGGCTAACGAGTATGGAGCAGTTGTTCGTGGTCTGGGCGAGCCGGCTGACGCAGTTGGCTGGGACGACGCGATCGCCTCCTCCTACCATAAACTCTCGGTCGCCTATTACAATCTGCTGGACGATCGGCAGCAGGCCATCCGCCTTATCGTGCAAGCTCGAGAGTTTGCTCATGATCCGCAACTGCTCCAATCCATGGAGCGAGACTGGCAGCATGTTCAGCGGGCAATTCTATGCCGGGAAGCTGACGTGTTGATGCGAAGAGGCGACTTCGCAGAGGCTGACCACAGGCTGGCGGCTGCTCTCGGAGTCTCCACGGAAGAACAGAAGATCGAGATCAAAGCAGTGCAAGACCGCTGTCGATGGGCTCGTGTTCTGCGTGGGGCCGACACAAGAAAGACAAATCCGATCCTACATAAGCTCGGCGGCGTTGGTGCGATGTTGTACGGGAAACGTGACTATGATCCGGGAACGCGATCGTATGTAGCGAATCATTGGCTTACATTTTTCTTTTGTCCCATTTTTCCCCTCGGGGCCTATAGGGTTACGGACGCTGATTCCCGGTCCCATTACATCCACGGAAAAGTTCCACTTCCGAGTTTCCTCAACAGAGCCCGCTGGGCGATCCCGGCATCCGTCATCGCACTCGTTCTTGTTCTCGTCCTCATGACAATCAAAAGCAGAGGGACTTCTGCGGAAACCGAAAGGTCCACTTCTAGCGTGCCTATTACTCCTACCGAAACCGCAGGCGCCACGGAGGGGGGTCCCCCGATATCTACCGGTGTTCAGCGCTCCGCAAGGGACGATATTGATAAAGAACGCACGGCCCTCAGCGTACTGGCCCAATCACTCGAGGATAGGAAAAGAACACTGGACGCCGAAGGAGCAAGACTGGACAAACAGAAGAGCTACCTTGCGGGCGTTGAATCATCCTACTCTAGAGAACGGGTGCCTAACGGTGGCCGATCGTTATATGAAGCACTGCTTGCGGACCACAACGACAGAGTGAAGAAGTACAACAAGAAGTTCGCGGCATTGAAAGAGGATTTCGCGGCCTATACCGAGCGTGCAAGCTCATTGAATGCACGCATCCAATTATTCAATAGATCCCGATGAAAGGGAAAACCGGAAAAAAGCCCGCCAAGGCGGTGGATCGTGCGCCAGACTCTCCCCCAGCCATCTGCGACGGATCAAAGAGAGTGCTGGCTCTGGAGTGCTGGCGGATCAGGAAGCTCATCCCGGAGTTTGCGGACAATCGAAAGCATCTCGTCCTGCAAACCAGCGTAGACAAAATGATCGACGCCCTGGTGGCGTTGGGCGTTGCGATCGAGGATCCCGAGGGCTCGGAATTCAAGGATGGGATGACGCTGAACGTGGCGGTATTTGATAACTCCGACCAATTGGAAATAGGACAACGCATTGTGAGCGAGACCCTTTCGCCCAACATATATATCAGGGATAAGTTAGCCAACACGGCACGGGTGATCGTGTCGGTTGGAAGAAAGGATGGCTTGCATGGGACGCAAAACGATTGATTTCGGAACCGATCTTGGCACCACCAACAGCGTGATCGCCTGCATGGATCGCGGCGAGCTGGTGATCATCAGAAACCAGGTCACAAATAGAGAGGTGACACCGTCCGCGGTCAAGATGGACGCGCGTGGATCGGTGACCGTTGGTCAAAGCGCGTATAACGAGCTGGAGTTTGATCCGGACAACGCTGTCGGCGAGTTCAAGCGCTGGATGGGAAATCCAGAACTGGACAGCTTCACTTTCAAGAAGGCCGGCAGACGTATGACGGCCGCAGAACTCAGTGCGGAGGTGCTGAAGAATCTGAAGGGGAGCGTAGCTACCCGTTTTGGCGGCGAGGAACTCAGCGCAGCGGTGATCACGGTCCCAGCGCACTTCCTTATCCCCGCGTGTGAAGATACCAAGGTAGCGGCTAAGCTCGCCGGTATCGAAGTGTGTCCGTTCATACAAGAGCCGGTAGCCGCGGCGATGGCGTATGGGTACAAGGCAGAGAGCCTGTCGGGAAACCTTCTGGTCTTTGACCTGGGGGGAGGCACCTTTGACACCAGCCTTCTGTCCGCGATGGCAAGCTCATCGTGCTCGGGCATGATGGCGACGAAAAACTCGGCGGTAAGGACTTCGATTGGGGACTGGTTGACGTAATTGTCCGGCGCCTCCGGCAGGAATATGGGGACATTCCCCTTTGCAGAAGTAATCATGCGGCTAGGCGGGCCATGGCGAAGCTGAAGTACCTCGCGGAGGACGCCAAGAAATCCCTCTCCGCCCTTCCAAAAGCATCCAGCGAAATCAAGCGTTTAGAACCTCCATTTGAGGAGATTGACACCGTCGTTGAGCTGACCAGGGCAGACCTTCAGCGGGCCACCGAAGATCTCACGGCAAGGTGCGTATCCATTTCCAAGCGATTGTTGAAAGAGTCTGGTGTTTCCAGCGAGAGCCTGGCGAACGTGCTGGTTGTGGGCGGCCAAACGCAAACCCCTTACATTCGCGAGGTCATTCTTTCCGAGTTCGGCAAGGCAGAGTGCAGGCTCGACCCCTTAACCGTAGTCGCTGCAGGGGCCGCTCTCTACGCATCGACGCAACGGAAGCCTTCGAGTTCCACGCGAGCCCCAGCTCGCGATTCGGCCGTATCGCTGCACATTGCCTATCAGCCGTCATCTTCCGATCTGGATGCCGACGTAGGTATGGCGATTGAACCGGTCCCTTCTGGAGCAACCGTCACTGTCTTGCGTGTCGACGGGGGGTGGAGTAGTGGCGCCATACCAGTTCCGACTTCCGGGAAGTTGCTTACGACCGTGGTGCTCCGGTCGAAGCAGGTCAATTCCTTCGAGATCCAATTGAACGATGCACGAGGGTCGCGGATCAGCGTCGGTGACAGCTCGTTCACCATCACTCACGGGTTGGTCTTTGCTCCAGCGACTACTTCCCGCGGGCTTGCAATTGCGCTGGTGGACAATGTGGCGGAAGTCATAGTCCGCAAGGGTTCTCCCCTGCCGGCTAAGGGCAGCCACAAATTCACGACAGCGCACGATGTCATCGCAGGTGATCCAAAGAGCATCCTGCGAACCTACTTTCTGGAAGGGGAGTACACCAGGTCAGACCGGAACATTGGGATCGGCACCATTGAGATTCGTGGCAGTGACTTGCGCAGGACACTTTCCGCAGGAGAGGAAGTTGAGATTCGATATCAGCTGGACGAATCGAAGACCCTCTCCGCCGAAGCATTCTTTCCTGCGGTTAATGAAACGTGCGGAATGGTGAGGATATCTAAACGGTCCGCGCTCCTGCCCTGTGAAATCGAGGTGGAATTGAAAAAGGAGAATGACCGCCTCGCGGGCATCAAAAGAGCTTGTCCGGAGATCGTGGACCCCTTGATTGCCAAACAGATACTGGTGATCGAAGGGGAAGAGCAGGCGGCAGCCGCGGACCCCGATGCACAGCAAAAGGCAGCCCAGCAACTCCTTGAGCTGAAGGCGGCGATCGATGCGATGGAAAAGCTGTCGGAATGGGAACTACTGACCACGGAACTGGATAGCTTTTGCAGACGAGCGCGGAAGCTATCGCAAGCGAGCGGCACACAGGAACAAGTACGCGTTATAGAAGAATTGATTCGCTCCGCTGAAGGCGCGATTTTCCGGAGAGACATCGCGGGATTGAGAAGCGCTGCAGAAAACCTGAAGCGTGCCTACTGGGAGATCAACTATACACGAGATGATTTCTGGAAAGAACAGCTTGCGTGGCTGCGGGAGGAAACGGATTTTGTCGATTCCCCCCAGGCCGAGCGCCTCAAGGAGGAGGGTGCTCGCGCACTGAAGAGGAGCGATATCAGATCACTGCGTACCATCGTCTGGGATCTGTATGCGCTCTTGCCGACATGGCAAAAAGGCAAACTGGATGAGCGGTTCGACGACGCGGGCCTTCTAAGCACACAGTGACGCAACGCATGAATGCCGGCCGGCTGAGCTCGGGACAACTCATACGAGACACCTATACGATCGTTCGCCGCTTGGGCAACGGTGCTTTTGGCGATGTCTACTTGGCACGGCATCGTTACATGGGTCTGCAGGCGATGAAGATCTTCTCTAAAAGGGAAAGTCCCGATGCGCTGGAAGAGGCATACTTGCTGACCAAGCTCAACCATCCAAATATCGTAAGGATGTTTGAGGCCAACGAATTTCAAGTGGAGGAAGAGTCGTACGGCTATTTCACAATGGAATATGTAGAGGGAGGAACTCTCGCGGATTACAAGAGCGCGACAAGTTCCTTCGCTTCCAAGCTATATCTGGCAGCGGGTCTTCTTTCTGGTCTGGCCTATGCTCACTCTCAGAATCCGCCTATCATTCATCGCGACATAATCCCCAGCAACATCCTGGTCGATGTGTTGCAATCCGGGTCCGTTGCCAAGATCAGCGATTTCGGCCTCGCAAAGCACCTAGATACCGCATCGTTGCTGGCCAGCGCCGCTGGTAAGTATCTCTATATGGCGCCGGAGAGTTTCTTAGGTATCCATACCACTGCGACCGACGTTTATGCGGGTGGCATAGTGTTGTTCGAATTGCTTACCGGTGAGCATCCTTTCAAAGTTGCCGTGTCGCGTACAGCCAAAGACGAGAAGGTTGCCGCTGCCGTGAGAAGGTCTCGCACGCAAACGATTCCGGACGTTTGTCACTTGAACGCGGAACTCGATGCAAGATGGAGATCATTTTTTAAGGCTGCTCTCGCCCACAATTACGATGATCGCCCCATGGATGCTGGAACGCTGCTGGAACTCTTCAACTGCTTGGTCTCGGGCGCGGGTACTTCAAGGGTCTCAACCAGCGTGCCGGCGATGGTATTACGAGCGAAGGAGCTGTCGTCGCAAGTCTCGAGAGGCTTTTTCGCGACGTCAGGACAAGAGCATCGGGTTGGCTTCGCCCCGTCTTCTTCGTCCCACGTACGCTGGGCGAGCGTGGGACGCCCCCGTCTCGGCCCTACGCAGGCGGAGGGATCTGCAGTTTCTGCTCTCGGCCGCAATATCGTTGCCAGCGAACCCGCTTCACCTCCCGCGGAATGACGACAGCATCCGACGGCGGTTTCGTCGCGGCTTGTGAACTCCGATCAGCTTCTAAGCGGCAACTAAGAAAGGCAACGAGGTCCTGGCCCATGCCTATAGTCACCTGGGCTGCGATTTGTCACTGCCATGATGGGGCCGTTCAAATTTGTTGATTTGATCCTGGGCGGGCGCGCGCGATTGATCTCTCTATAACTTCGGTTACTTGCGGCGGGACACATCTTCGTTGACGATGTGGTGGAGGAAATCGTTCGCATGTTACCCCTGCTACCGCATGACGGCAAGGCGCAGGGACGAGGGTCACTGGCTCCGAGCCGCTTGTGCAATATCGGAAACCAGCTTGCAGTCGAGCTTCTCCACGTGGTTCGGATCACCGAGGGTTTTGCCCGCGATTCTCAATCGAAGAGGGTATACAAAGGTTTGTGTACTGGTACGTTAACGAGTACGTGCCTTTAGTTTGGCGGAACCACCTCTGTTTCTTCCGCCGCTACTGGTCGTAGAGCGCGCCTATCAAGATGTCTCTTCTCCTGTTCTCAACGGCTGAGCTAGCTCCAGGAGGCGGGATGTCGCAACGAAGGAAGAAAGGATACATATGGAAGGGTACAGGACATTGCCGCCGGTCTACGAGACCGATGTTGAAAAAGGCGGCCGCTCGGCCCCAGTGATCTTTGGGGGTTCACCCGATTGCAAGGAACGCAATTACCAATCAATACGCTGGCTTTGCCGCCGAGGACCTGTACCCTCCGTCTACAACTGGGACACGTGGCTGGAGGATTGAATGCGACTGCTCCTTTGGAAGGAGCGGATCACCATCTTCCAAGGTACAGCTAAGAAGCTGTGAAGAAGCCTTTTCCGCGTCCTCAGGGCAAGAGCGTTGGGTGGGGGCTTCGCCCCGTCTTCTTCGTCCCACGTACGCTTGGGCGAACGTGGGGCACCCCCTCGGTTCCGCCTCTGTGCACGCGGAGGCGCTTTCTGCTCTCGGCCCGTAACATCCTTGCCGGCGAATCCACCTCAACTCCTGCGGAATGGCGGTTTCGTCGGGGCTTGCGGTCGCCAAAGCTCAGCCCGGCAATCGCCGCTCATGGAATTCCGGGATTGTCGTCGATTGTCAAGCCCGCTCCGTACCCCTGCAGAGGAATCCTCAGGACGGAACCGTGGAAAGAGCGCGCTGGTACACTTCGATGGTGCGCGCGGCCATGGTCCTCGAAGTGAACTGTTCACCCCATTGGCGCCGTCCCGCGGACCCCAGGGCAAGCCGCAATGGGGGCTCCGCGATCACGCGGGCGAGCGCATCCCGCAGGCTGTTAATGTCCCCGCGGCGCGTGAGCAGGCCGGTTTCTTCGTGGCGCACTGCCTCGGAGATGCCGCCCACGTTTGTGGCCACCACCGGCAAGCCGGCGCGCATTGCCTCCAGAATGCTGATGGGCAAGGCCTCGAAGTTGGTCGATAGGACGAAGATTTGCGCTTCCATGAGC
>Ga0182024_10024977_pt1 | contig 10582 bp, 7 predicted proteins | sample P32metaG_FD_120480 | JGI IMG/M metagenome (GOLD analysis project Ga0182024, IMG submission 120480) | Permafrost microbial communities from Stordalen Mire, Sweden - P3-2 metaG (Illumina Assembly) | ecosystem: Environmental > Terrestrial > Soil > Wetlands > Permafrost | place: Sweden: Stordalen...
AATGTACCGCGACCCGACTCATCCAGACGAAGCTTTGGAATATGTGAACTACCTGCGCTTTGAGACAGGATGCGTGGTTGTCTCTCCCGGTGTTCGCCATTGGGAGATTTTCACTCGATTGTGTAATTCCTCCAGAGCCAAAGGGAACCTTGTAAGCGACGCTTTCCATGCCGCCCTGGCGATTGAGTCGGGCGCGGAATGGATTACTGCAGACCGCGACTTCTCAAGATTTCCTGGACTACGCTGGCGACATCCCCTTAGTTAATCGCCCCTCCCGCTGCACCCCGCAACAAACATTTCGTCGATATTGAAGACATTGTGGGGAAGAGAGTATTGTAAGCTCACCGTTTCGATAGCTGATAACTGGAGGGAATCATGTGCATCACAAATAGCCGTCCGTCTCGGCGAAAATTTCTTTTGGGCGCAGCGCCTACGATTGCCGGCGGGCTTGCGCTGACGAGCGCGGTGCGCGAAGCGTTCGCCCAACCTGCCGCCGCGGCGAAGGAAAAATCCGGCGCGGCGGACGACAAAATTTGGAGCAAGGAATATTGGGCGCAGAAGGGCGAGATCAAGCTGTGGATGTATCGCAAGCGGGTGGGCATGCCGCAAGTAGGGAAGGCGGCGTTGCCGGCGCTTTTCCTCGTGCATGGGTCTTCCATTTCATCGTCGGGATTTGATTTGGCCGTGCCCGGCAAGGGCGAATATTCGCTGATGGACGCGTTTGCGCGATTTGGATTCGATGTTTGGACTATGGATTTTACGGGCTACGGAAAATCTTCGAGGGGCGAGGGCAATTCCGATATCGCGGATGGTGTCGAGGATTTGAAAGCCGCGCTCCCAACCGTGGTGCGTGAAACCGGAAAGCAAAAGTTTCATGTATTTGGCGAATCGTCCGGGGCGTTGCGCGCCGGGGCCTTTGCCATGGCGCATCCGGAGATGATCGACCGGCTGGTGCTGGCGGCGTTTACGTATACGGGAGAAGGATCGCCCACACTAGCGGATCGCGCCAAGCAAGTGGAATTTTACCGCACGCACAACCGGCGGCCGCGCGACCGCGACATGATTCGCAGCATTTTCACGCGCGACAAGCCCGGCACATCCGACCTGGCCGTGGGCGAAGCGCTGGCCGACGCCGAAATGAAATTCGGCAACGACATTCCGACGGGAACGTATCTAGACATGACGGCCCACCTGCCGATCGTCGATCCGCTGAAAGTAAATTCACCGGTGCTCATCGTGCGCGGCGAATATGACGGCATCGCCACCGAAGTGGATCTCATTAATTTTTACGAGAAGCTGCCCTATGCGGACCGGCAATTTATTATTCTGCCCGGCGCCGCACACGCACTTTCGCTGGGCATCAATCGCGAACAATTCTGGCACGTCATGCGCGCGTTTCTGGACATGCCGCCGCGCCTCGATACTTTGAAGAACGGCTAATTTGCTTTCGGGACGAAAGAGCCCAAGAAATCGTAATTATTGTTGTTGCGGTGGCGGCTGTTGCTGCTGTGGTTGTAGTCCCTGCCCCGGAGCCTGACCGGGCTGAACTCCAGGCACAAATGGCGGCCGGCCCGGTTGCGCAGGCTGATTCGGATTGGGCGCTCCCGGTTGGCCGGGCTGCGGATTGCCAAGGGGTGGGGCTTGCGGCGGCGGTGCCGGTGGCGTCGCAGGCTCACCGCGCCCTGCATAAACAGCTGGAACTTCGTGCGGCGGCATGCGCAAGGCGCGCGGAGTTACGAAGATAAGCATCTCCGATTGTTGAATATTGCCGGTTTCTTCCCCAGTCAAGAGCCCGATTCCCGGTTCCGTTGAGGTCCATGGCAAACCGCTGGTGCTTTCCATTTTGTTGGTTTGAATCAGTCCGGACAGAATCGACGTTTCATTTTCGCGCAGGCGGATGGTTTGCTCGATTTGGCGGCTGGTCAGGATGGGAATCCCGTTGATGCTTGCCCCAGCAAGACTTTTAATATCGAATTGAAGTTGCAGGGTAACTTCATTGTCGGGATGCAGCCGCGGCGTGGCCTTGATCTTCAATCCAAGATCCTCGTATTCCGCCGAAGGATAGCCCGTTTGGGTCGACGAACTTGTGGAGGTTTGCAACGTATTGAGCGTGACGGTTACGCTGTTCGAGGCGTTGTTCGCGGTTACCAAGTCGATTGTCCCATCACCGTTAAGATCCTGGCCCGCTAACGCGACGGGTGAGTTTCCGGTGGGCAATGAAATGGGACCTGTAAAAGTTCCGTCCCCGTTTCCGATCAAGACATCCACATTGTTCGAGGTCTCGTCCGCGATGGCCAAATCCGTGCCTGCCCCAGCAAAAGTCGCGGCGATGATTCCGGCCGGCCCTGACCCCACTGTAGCGGTGGTTTGCGTTTGAAAAGTTCCGTCGCCATTTCCAAGCAGGATCGAAACGGTGCCGTCGCTTTGATTGGTCACGGCCAAGTCAGGCTTACTGTCGCCGTTAAAATCCGCCGTGGCCACACCAGCCGGTCCTGCCCCAGTGTCAAAAGTTTTTTGCGGGTCAAACATGCCGTTCTGCACGCCGTTTGTCCCCAGGCCGAGCAGAATGGAAACCGTTTTGCCAGCTTTGTTGGTAACCGCGAGATCTGTAAATCCGCCAGTGTTGAAAACGCCGGTTGTGATCGCCGAGGGCGCCACGCCCACAGCGAAGTCGTTCTTGGCCAGGAATGTTCCGTCCTGCGTGCCATTTACTTTGTTGCCCAGCAAAATGGAAACCGTACTGGCAGTTGTCCCATCGCCCTGGTTGACGACGGCAAGGTCTGCTTGTCCGTCTCCGTCGAAGTCCTGCGCCACCAGAGCAACGGGTTTGCTACCAGTCGGATAAGACACGGGAGGTATTTTGAATGTGCCATCTCCGTTGCCCAGCAGAATTAAAACTCGGGTATTGGCCTCATCCGTTACGGCGATATCCGGGAAACCATCATCATTGAAGTCGCCGGTGACGATTGCCGAGGGACTTGCCGCTGTGGTGGTGGTTCCCGTTATGACGCCCGGAAGGTCAATGACCGTCTGGTTTGCAAATGTTCCGTCGCCGTTGCCCGTCAGGATTGAGATTGTGCCGTCCGTTTGATTTGCGACGGCCAGGTCGGGATGTCCGCCGTTTTTCGTGTTGAAGGTTGCGATGGCAACCGAACTCGGCCCTCTCCCTGCGTTGTAATCCGTTCGGGGAAGCGACAAGCCGGTAAGGAGCGATTGCGACAGCGACGCCGTTGCTGAGTTTATCCCCGCAGATAACAATCCCAGATCAATGGGATATCGGTCGCCAACGAAAAAGGTGGCCGGCTTTCCGTCCTGCGCGCGCATCAAAACACGTTGTGCGCTTTGCACCGTGCTGAGGGCCGATCCGAAATTCGCGGAGGCGCCCGGCATGGTGGCGAGAAAGATGCTCTTCCCTCCACCGAATGCGATCAGGGCGGGAAGCGAGGCGCCCGTCGCGGAGCTTACCGCGCTGCTCCCAAAAATACTTTGCAGGGCCTGAATGAGCGATCCGTTATTCTGGGCCGCACGCAGCTGCTGGATTTCCGGCGCAGTCAAAATAAACGCGCTGGTCGAGGTGGGCGGCGTAATTCCCAGCTGATTTGCTGTGGTTCGGTCCACTTCCAGAATTTCGATTTCCAGCAACAATTCGCCGTGGGGCTGCTCGATCTGTTCAAGAAGCGTTTGTGCAAGTGCCACGTTTTGCTCGGTGCTGCGCACGGTTAGCGTGCGGGTGGCGGTGTTCAATTGCGTGCGCGCGATGCCGGTCATTTCGCGAATCATGCGCACCGCTTCGTTCATTTCATCCGGTGAGACGGAAGCCGGAAGCAGCAGTTCCTTTTCCACTTCGATGGTGTAATCCTTCTCTTTTTGCGGATTGTCTTCGGCGACGAACAGCGTGTGTGCGTCCACGACACGAGTGAATGTTTTGCTCTGCCGCCCGAGAACTCTGACCGCGGTGTCAAAGTCCAGATCGGGAACCCGGAAGCGAACCGCGCGATCGGTCAGATCGCCGTCAAACACCATTTTCACGGCAAACTGCCTGCCGATTTCCTCGTAGGCGCCGCGCGTCGTCCCGCGATAGTCGAACGATTGTGTCCCGGGTTTGGCATTCACCCGCAGCAGACCGCCCAGGCGCGGGCCTTTTGCGGCCTCAATTTCTTCCAGGCTGGGCGTCAATTCCTGCAAGCGTTCCCGCGCCACCGCAAAGTTCGGATCGATCGCCAGCGCTTCGGTCAGCAGCTGGCGCGCGCCGGGAGTGTTTCCGGCAATATCCTGCCGCTCCGCAGTCTCGACCATCGATTGCACCACTTGAAACCTGGCGTGTTCCTTCAAAATGGCGTACTCGCGGTTGGAGGGATCGTAGGTAGCCGCTTCGGAATAGGCGGCAAACTCGGCCTTCCGGTCGCCGGCCTGCTCCGCCCGGCGTCCTGCCAAAAAAGCGTTCCGTGCGAGCGCCTTGTCCTTTTGGGAAGCAGGCGTGGTAGGGTTTGCAGTCTGTGCAGGCGCGACAGCCGGTGACGACTGAGCGGGTGCGGATTGCGACCACGCTGGGGCCAACATAAGCAATCCCGAAATCGCAAATGCTGCAAGCCGCCTGGGAACCGTAACCAATTGGCCGGTCGGGCATTGAATTCCGAGGTGGCGTTCGGATGGAATCATAGCTAGAATCATGTAGATGCCTATTCTACCGTCAGGGGAAGCACCCGGGCGGCAGAAACTTGCAGGCTGTTAGCAGGCGAGGTCGGCGGGTACACACGCGTTTCTAGTTGCAATCAATTTGCAACTGGAAAATGTCCCCTCACGGCAGCCGGTTTTGGGTGCAGGCTCTTTTTTATGCCGGCAATTTTAATTTAAGGATTGTTTTTTGCTCTCTGCATTTCTCATCGCTCTTCGTGAAGGTGTCGAAGCCGCCCTGGTTGTCGGCATCGTACTCGTATATCTGAATCGCACCGGGCGCTCCAATCTTACCCGCTGGGTGTGGGGAGGCGTTTTCGCAGCCGTAGCCTCCAGTCTGGCCGTGGCCATTGCGCTGGAGCGCTGGAAAGTCAGCGAAGACGGGTTTGAAGGCATATTGCTGCTGGTCGCTGCCGTTTTTGTGGTCACCATGATTATCTGGATGAACCGCGTGGCGCGGCATCTGAAAGCGGAAATTGAAAAGCGTGTCGAAATTCATGCCGCAAAATCGGAATTCTCCGCGGGCATCGGGCTGGCCACATTTGTTTACCTCATGGTGGTTCGCGAAGGAGCCGAGCTCGCCCTGATTTTACGGGCGGTGGAGCTTTCCTCGGAAGGACTTGCGGTTTGGATTGGAACGGTTCTGGGACTGGGCGTCGCGACTGCCGTGGGATTATTCTTTTTCAAGGGCACGCTGAAAATTTCTCTGGGGAAATTTTTTTCCGCAACCAGCACAATTCTTATCATCGTTGCCGTGCAACTGGCGTTGACCGGCATTCACGAACTGAGCGAAGCCATGTGGCTGCCGTCCAGCAGGGTTGAGATGGCATATGTGGGTCCAATCGTTCGCAACGAATTTTTCTTCTTCACCGTGATTCTTGGAGCGGCAGCGCTGATGGCTTTGCGCGAGTGGATGGCCGCCGGCAGCCACGCCGCGGAAAATGCGCAGGACGCGGCGGAAGGGCGGCGGCAGGAATGGGAACGCCGCAAGCAGCGCCGCTGGGCGCTTGCCTCGGCATTTACCTGCACAGCCGTGATTTTGATACTCGCCGCGGAATTTGCTTATACGCGCGTGACAGCGACCACCGAGGCTCGCTCGATCCAGTCCGAAAACGGATCGGTTCGAATTCCCATGTCCGAGATCAGCGATGCCAATCTTCACATCTACAGCGTGGACGCCGGCGGGACGAGCGTGCGCTTCATGGTGATTCGAAAGCCCAACGGAAGCTGGGGCACCGCTCTCGACGCTTGCTTGATTTGCGGCACTGCCGGGTATCGCCAGGATGGTTCGAACGTGGTGTGCCGCAACTGCGCCTCCGCGATTTACATTCCAACCATCGGGGAAGCGGGAGGATGCAATCCCGTTGGCGTTCCGTCGCATACGGAAAGCGGCGCGCTGGTGATCGACGTTTCGACGCTGGCTGAGGCCAGAACCAGGGTTTCCAAATAGAAATTGAGATGGTTGCAAGCCCCGCGGGAACCGTATTTTTTGTCATTCCGAGCGGAGCGAGAAATCTCTCCTTCTTTGCTTGAACTTAATACGAAGAGAGATTCCTCGCTCCGCTCGGAATGACAGAAAAGTTGGGCACTTTTTCCCAAGACCGGAGAGTCAGCGGAGTATGTTTCTTCGAATTGTCAGCGACTCATTTACGCGAAAACCTCGCCGGAAAATTTTGACGGCGGCGGCGCTGGCGCTTGGCATGGCGGTGGCCACGGCCACGCTGGAAGTGGCGCTCGACGTGGGAGACCGCCTGGCGCGGGAATTCCGTTCGCTCGGCGCGAACTTGCTGGTCACGCCTGCTTCCGATACGCTACCGCTGGAAATCGGGGGAGTCGATTACCGGCCAGTCGATGCGGGCGCCTACCTGCCAATAAGTGATCTTGGCAAATTGAAAACTATATTCTGGCGCAACAACGTGATGGGATTTGCCCCGTTTCTTGACGTCCCGGTGACCATCGCCCCGGCCGTTTCGCGCGGAAATGCGAGCGGGGATTCGCAGGCGGAATTGATCGGCACCTGGTACAGCCATTCCGTCACCGTGCCGGATGGCAGCGCATTCAGCACAGGAATTTCGGCCACCGACCCCTGGTGGCATGTGGACGGGCGATGGTTTTCGGATGCTTCGGATGAAGGCGTGGCAGGCGTAGCACTCGCACAGCGTTTGCATTTGCGCGCCGGCGAACAAATTAAAATCGATGCGGCCGGACATTCGCGCACGCTGACCATCACGGGCATTGTTTCCACGGGAGGGCGCGAGGACAACTCGATTCTTGCGCCACTACAAATCGCGCAGGACCTTGCTGGCCGCTCAGGGCAATACCGGCGGCTTTTGGTGAGCGCGCTCACGAAACCCGCGGACTCATTTTCCGAGCGCGATCCTACGACGATGACGCCTGTGGAATACGACCGCTGGTATTGCAGTCCGTATATTTCGTCGATCTCGCACCAGATTCAGCAGCAACTTCCCGGCGTGGAAGTGCGCGCCATCCGGCAAGTCGCGGAAGGCGAGGGGCGGATCCTAACGCGCGTCAGCGGACTAATGTGGATGGTGACCATTGCCGCACTGCTTGCGGCGGCGCTGGCGGTCGGAGCGACCTCCGCAACGACCGTGCTGGAGCGGCGGCTGGAAATCGGATTGATGAAGGCGCTGGGCGCCAGCCGCCGCGCCGTGAGTTCATTTTTTATTGCCGAGCAATTATTTCTGGCGCTGGTCGGCGGAGTTTTGGGTTACGGGCTGGGAATTTTGCTGGCGCGCGCGCTGGGCGTAGGAATTTTTGGCGTGGCACCCGAGCTTCGCTGGATTTTGCTGCCGATCGTTTTGGTTCTCGCCGCTGCTGTAGCGCTCGTGGGGAGTCTCCTGCCGCTTGGGCGCGCCTCGCGCGTCGATCCCGCTCCCGTGTTGCGGGGTGAATGAGGACGTGGCCAGCCGCCCGATGTTCCTGCGAATTTTATGGAAATTGTTGGGGGCCAGCCGTGGCCGCCTGGCCGTGGCTCTTATTGCGCTGACTAGCGGCGCGGCGGTGTGCTCCGCGCTGCTCAACGTGAATCTGGATGCGGAGCGCAAACTTACGCAGGAATTCCGTACGCTGGGCGCGAATGTGGTCATCGCTCCGCCTTCCGGCGGCAGCGAAGCCGCACTTGCCGACGACGCCGTTCTGGATCGCATTGCCGCGCTGCACCTCCCGCGCATTGCTGCCACAGCGCCTTATTTATATGTAGCGGCGAATTCCGGTTCGCAGCCCGTCATTCTGGCCGGAACCTGGTTTGATCAGGTAGCCAAAATGAATTCCTGGTGGAAGCTCGATGGCGGCTGGATCACTTCACGCGAGGACCACGAGCATTGCCTGGTGGGAGTCACCGCCGCGCGACAGCTTGGACTCACTCCCGGCAGCCCGGTGCAGTTGCGTTCGGGCGGCCACAATATTTCGCTCACCGTTGCAGGAATTGTGACCACCGGCGGCGCCGAGGACAATCAAATTCTCACCAGCCTCGATTCCGCGCAGGCACTTGCCGGTCTCCCCGGCCGAGTGAGCCTTATGCAGCTGAGCGTTTCGGGCACGCCCTCGGAAATAGAGGACGTTACGCGCACGCTTGCGAATAAACTGACCGGCCTCGATGTGCGCCCGGTGCGCCAAATCGCCGCTGCCGAGGGAACGATCCTCGGACGAATTCAAGGAATGATTTTTTGGACCATCGCGCTGATTCTGATTCTCTCCATGCTCGGCGTGCTGGCATCGATGGCCGCTCTTGCCATGGAGCGGCGGCGGGATGTGGGCCTGATGAAGGCGCTGGGCGGAACGGTGCCGCGCATCATGCGATTGTTTTTGGCGGAAGCGGGCACGCTCGGCATGTTGGGCGGCGTGCTTGGATTTTTGCTAGGCGTGCTGCTGGCGCGATGGATTGGCGAGCGCATTTTCGGCGTGGTAATTTCCGCGCGCCTGGAAGTTTTGCCCATCACCATTGCGCTGACGGTTGCCGTGGCGCTGGCTGGAGCTTTTCCGCTGCGCCTTTTGGGACGCGTTAGCCCTTCGGAGATTTTGCGAGGAGAATGATGGCGCCCGTGGTCCAGGTCGAGCAGCTCGAAAAGCGCTTTGGCGAAGTGCGCGCGCTGGACCGCGTGAGTTTCCAAGTGGAAGCGGGCGAGTGGATCGCCATCATGGGCCCTTCGGGTTCCGGGAAAACTACGCTGATTAATATTCTCGGCGGACTGGATCATCCGAGCGCGGGGCGCGTGGTGGTTGACGGCCTGGAGATTGGCGATCTCGGCGAACGCGAATTGACGCGCTACCGCGCCGATAAAATCGGTTTTGTGTTTCAGCAATTTCACCTGGTGCCCTATCTCACGGCTCTGGAAAATGTGATGCTGGCCCAATATTTTCACAGCATCACGGATGAAAAGGAGGCCGCGGAAGCATTGCGCCGCGTGGGCCTGGGCGACCGGCTGGAGCATGTCCCAGGAGAACTTTCCGGCGGCGAGCAGCAGCGCGTGGCTATCGCGCGCGCGCTGATCAATCAGCCCAAATTGATTCTCGCCGATGAGCCCACGGGCAATCTTGACGAGGCCAACGAGGCAGTCGTCTTGAGACTGCTTCACGAACTTCATGAAGCGGGGCACACGATACTGGTAGTGACGCATTCCCAGGCCATCGGAAATCTTGCCGACCGCCGCGTGGAGCTGGAGCACGGCCGCCTGGCGCGTATTGTATCTCCGTCATTGGCAAAGGAGTAACTAAGCCGAGTCATGCCCATTCCCATCGATGCGCGCAGAAAACCGGCCAGCGTGAAAGTGCACGTTTCCTCCGGCGCCGGAGTGGACATCACCTGGGCCGACGAGCACGCCAGCCACTACGATTTTGCCTATCTCCGCCAGGAATGCCCCTGCGCCATGTGCAACGATGAGCGCCAGAAAAAAGCGCAGGGTCAGGAAAAAGACGCGCAATTGAAAAAAGAAAATCCCTCGCAGGCAGCGGCACCAGCTCTGAGTTCGCCGCTGCTTCCCATGTTTAAGCCGAAACTCACCGCAAAAGCCGCGCAAGCCGTGGGCAACTATGCCCTGCGAATTGATTTTAACGATGGGCACGCCACGGGAATCTTCAGCTTCGACTACCTAAGGACCATTTGCCCCTGTCAGGCATGCGCCCTGGAATACCGGACGGACCACGAGCAATAAGTTTCAGTTTGAAACATTCGATGCCAGGCGTTTACTCCTCCGCGACAAGCCAGTTTTGTCGTGCGGACGGGTCTCTTCCTTGCGGCGTATGATTTTATTTCAGCCCCTCGGAGGATTTTGTGTCATCCCATCAGGTCTCATACGCGCAAAAGCGCCGCAGCAAACGCATTGACCAGGCCATTCCATTGATCGTGCAGGGTGTGGGGGCAATGCGCGAACCGTATCAGGAGCAGGTTTCCACGCTGTCCATCAGTTGCCATGGCTGCACCTATCAATCGAAGCATGAGGTTCTCCAAGGCGAGACCGTCTATTTGGACATCAAACCACCGGCCAACGGCACGGTGGCATTTTCGAGCAAAGCGCGCGTGAAGTGGGCGCAAAAGCTCGCGGTCAAGGAGAGGGTTTACCAGATTGCCGTGGAGTTGGAAATTGCCGGAAATATTTGGGGCGTCGCGGTGCCGCCAGACGACTGGTTTGCACCTCAGCTGCCTGCTGTGACAGACACTTCGACCACTGGCCGAGAGTTGAAAGTAGTGGCCCGCAAAGACGCGCAGGCAATCGCAGCCCAAGAGGCCAGACCGGATCGAGCCTCCTCCATTGAACAAAAAGAAACCGCCACGTCTGCCATCCCTGGGCTCGCGCAGATGATGGTCGGCCTTGGAGAACAGATTCAATCGGTGGCATCGCAAGCGGCCACCGCGTCCCTGCTGAAGGAAAAAGGCCGGTTAATTGAAGAG
>Ga0182024_10024978_pt1 | contig 10582 bp, 10 predicted proteins | sample P32metaG_FD_120480 | JGI IMG/M metagenome (GOLD analysis project Ga0182024, IMG submission 120480) | Permafrost microbial communities from Stordalen Mire, Sweden - P3-2 metaG (Illumina Assembly) | ecosystem: Environmental > Terrestrial > Soil > Wetlands > Permafrost | place: Sweden: Stordalen...
CATGTCCATGCCGACCAGCTCTGGACGAGCATTGAGCAAAGCCCGCACTTGGTCCAGGTCGCCGGCCTTGACGGCCTCAGCCAGACGCTCAACGTTCGCTCCGTCCACGAACGCCTTGAGCTTTGGCCAGCTCTCATATCCATATGCACGCGCTAACACGCGCTGCGCGTCGCTGAGCGCGAAAGCCGCTGGATCCACCTCGCGCTCGAACTGGTTCACTTCTGCGACCGCGTCCGGGTGGCTGGCGCGATATTGCTCCAGCAGTTCCTTGGCTTGCTTTCGTAGTTGCTCAATGCTTGGTTGCGCGGGAAGCCGGCGCGTTGGAACTGGATGTAGAATGGGCATGACGATCTCCTTTCGAATTTTGCCCGAAGTCCGCGTACGGGCTGAAAGAAGATACGTCTCGAATTGGTCGAAACACTGGACATCGGTGGGCTCAGCCCTTCCCGCGGACCCGGAGGCGCCCGACGCGCACAAGCAAATCGTAGCATGTCGGGGCAATCGGCCGGGTTGTTCCACCCAAGTTGCGGCACTGGGTCAAGTTTGCGTGTGGGGCAGGATGGCATCCCAATGTCACTTAGTTTTCCCAAGACTGGGGATTCTGCCGTCATAAGTGGGGCAGACCCCCGGAGGTCTGCGCGGGTCCCACTGGACCCGCTCTTCGCCAACGGAATCAGCTTCCTACAAAACCCGGCAAGCCGACGAGGGCGTCGGCAGCGGTCCAGGGGGACCGCCCCACTAAGAATGCAAATTGAGCAATCTTGGGAAAACTAAGTGACATTGGGATGCCGTCCTGCCCCACACCTCGTCAGAATGGCCGGGACATCGGGACATCTTGTCTCGGAGACTCGGGAATTCGTTCCTAATTAAACGCTTTGTTCTGTTGAGCTTAGCGAAGCCGAACGCTCCGGTCATCGAACTGCTATCTATAAGCGCGAGTACAATTAGCGGGAGGGCACCTTGGAAAAAGAATTGAAAGATCTGGTGGAACAGCTCGGAAGCGCAATCGACGAAACCATCGCGGACTCGGGACGCATCGGCGAGATCGTACACGAAATGGAACAAGCCGGCTACGACCTGACGCTCGTTCTCGAAGCTACGATGCGTTTTACTCCCAAGGGCCAAGGTCCAGAGGAAGAGGAATCGCGCGAGATGGTGGTGGATTCGTCGGGGTCCGGCCTCACGGCGACTGCGAGGTTCGACCTGACTCCTCAGGATGAGGAATTCCTGCAAGCTCTCAAAGTTGCATTCTGACGCGCAACGCGCGCCGCTCGGAGATCAGCTATGAGAATCCTGTGGGTGAAGGCCGGCGGCATCGTTCCCGCGGATACGGGTGGGAGAATCCGCAGCCTACACATCCTGAAGGAGCTGGCCCGGCGGCACTCGGTTACCATTTTTACCTATTACGCGGAGCATTTTGGCGATCAACATCGCGGTGTCGATCAAGCTGGGGAGCTGAGAGGATTCGCTGATGTGGTAGCCATCCCCATTGCGCTACCACGAGAGCGAACGTCGCGAGATTACCTCAGCTATGCGCGAACGCTGTTGTCGTCCGAGCCGTGCAGCATGCAAGTAATCGGCGGAGAATCCGGAGGCCGGCTGAGGTATTTCGACAGCACCGATATACGGCGCCGCCTGGGTAGCCTGATCGCCGGCGGAAACTTCGACGTGCTGATCTGCGATTTCATTTACCCCGCGGGCCTGATCGATTGGACACTTCCGTGTCCGAAAATCCTTTTCACCCACAACGTGGAAGCGCAACTCTGGAAGCAGCAGTTCGAGTCAGCCCACCAGCCGCTCAAGAAATTTCTCTATTGGAGGGAGTGGCGCGCCCTCAGCGAAGCCGAACGCGGGTACGCGCGCAAGGCCGATCACGTGGTCACGGTTTCCGAGCAGAACCGAGCGTTCTTTGCGAATTTTGTCAACCCGGCGCGAGTCTCCACGATCGCTACGGGCGTGGACATCGATTTTTTCCAACCGGCGGATTGCGCACCCTCGCATTCCATGGTCTTCACGGGCTCCATGGACTGGATGCCGAACCAACATGGCATATTGTTCTTCGCATCGGAGATACTGCCGCACATTCACACCGAGGTTCCGGATGCCGACCTGTGGATCGTCGGCCGTTATCCCAGCCGCGAAATTCTGCAACTGGCGGGGCCGCGCATCCACGTCACCGGCCGCGTGGACGATATTCGTCCGTTCCTTGAAAGATCGACGGTTTATATCGTGCCTTTGCGGTCGGGCAGCGGCACGCGGATCAAAATCTTCGAGGCTATGGCCATGGGAAAGGCGGTAGTGTCCACAGCCTTAGGCGCCGAAGGCCTACCAGTGACGCACGGCCAAAATATTCTGATCGCCGATGATTCCCGCGAGTTCGCCCGTTCGGTGGTTCGCATCCTGCGCGACCGTGAATTGGCTGCCCGTCTGGGCCGAAACGCGCGCGCGCTAGTGGAGAAACAGTTCGCGTGGAAAACCGCCGCGTCACAGTTTGAAACGATCCTTCAGGAAACTGCGGGCAAGCCAGTTATCGCTAGAAAGACAGCGTAATGTTGGCTTCCAATTGATTCTGCTGGGTGTGCGTGCTCAAATTGCTGAAAATTTCGTCCTTCCAGCGCGTGTAGCGGACCTCTGGCACCACTCGGATCCCGAATGGATCGATAAATTGAAGCCCTGCTCCAACCACGTATCCCAAAGCGCTGCGGTGCGTCGGCACGGTGGGTTCGGCGGTGCAACAAGTCACCACGCCTGTGGCGTCCGTGGAATCCATGGAAGTCCTGAAACTTGTGGCGTCGCGCCAGGCTGCTCCTAACTCGGCAAACCAGCGTGGCCCCGGTACGTGCCGGCTCTTGCCGAAGTAGCGAACCATCACGGGAACGTCCAGCAGACGTCCTCGAGTGTCGTCATGCGTGCTGGTGGTAGTCACGGTTGGCACTACGGTCCCGCCCTGCGGTTCGGTCTGGGGTTACAGCAAAATCAGGTCGCCCGCAGTTGTTCCCTCGGTCAAGCACCTGAGACAAGATTTCCGCGTGTTCTGCTTCGCCAGTTGTAAGGAGCAACGGCAACTGCTGACGAAACTTTTTCGCGATCGGCTTCGTGCGCTTGTGCATACAACCTATCGGTTCTGCGCGCGAAGCCATACTACCATCGAACCGCACGACGAGCGTGTAGGGTCAACACTAGTAAGAGCAGGGCAAGGGAGAGAGTTACGAAAGAAGCGGGCTCAGGAACAACCGCAGGCTGTTGGACCTGAACAGTGAAATCTGCCGATCCGACCACGTCCTGCGCATTAACATCCACGCCGCCCAATACCTGCAACGCGCCCCCGTAGTTTCCCGTTACAAACGGAACTGGAATCGTAATATTGAACAAGCCGATGTCCCCGGTGGAGCCGTCTGGGCCGCCGAGAAACAGAGGTGCGTTCGTAAAGAAGGGGCTGTCGTTGATCGCGCTCGGTTCGAACCCAGCGAGATTGAAATTGTCGGCATTCAAGTATAGATTTGAGCTCGCCGTATTGGTGAGTGTGCCTGAGAACTCCAGCACGCCGCCGGGTGATCCGCTGAGCGTAGGTGAATCGAGCACGATGGTCAGTAGGTCGGCCTTCGCAGTCGCACAGACCAATCCGATCAACGGAATCAACGCGAGATGATAATGTTTCATTTAGTTCCTCAGACTTCCTCACGGTAGAGTGGTGCGTGCCGTTGCGGTGAAGCTGCCACCGGTGTACGTACCACCGAGAGTCACCGTGGTTGTCGCACCTGGTGATCCAGCAGAGCCGGGGAAACGCACGGTAACTTGGGCAGAGCTTCCGGAGACAATTGTGCCGACCGATTGCGGCAGGGTCGTCTTGGTGACGGTCGAACCGATCTTGGCAATAGTCAATTGCACATTGGATGCCGCCGCACCACCGGTGTTGGCGATGGTCGCGACTACGACGATGTCATTAGTGGTTCGATCACGGCTCAGCGACCTGGTGACCACAACTTGCGGCGGCGCGACGATGGTCGTAGTTGCCTCAGCGGCCGTCTTCGCTGGCTCCACATTACCGACCAGGTCGCGGGCGATGCTGTAGAAACCGTAGCTGTGTCCCGCGACGCCGGAGTAGATGCCCTGCGTGGCAACAGCATTGACTAGCCAAGGCGTAAAGGCACCACCATTGTCCGACACATAGATTGTGAAGTCCTGGATACCAGCACCCACGTCGGTACCGGACCATTGGACCGGGAAGCTGTTCAAGGTCTGAGTGGACGGCAGTGGCGAAACCCTGCTTATTGGCTGGGTACTATCAATTGTGTTGGACCAAGTAGGCGTGTTGATCGGCGGATTCGCGTCGAAGACGACCGTTGCCGTGTTTTGGATCACGGTGCCGGTAACCGGCGTGGATTTTGGCAACACGGTGAAGAACACGCTGCCTTCCGCTCCCGGCGGTAAGAAGCCGGCGAGCGGGTTGGTCGGCGGCAGATCCGTGGCCGGGTCGAGGGATTGGAAACTCCAGGTCACGACTCGCGAGGAGATGTCCAAAGAAGCGTTAATTTTGACGAGAAGATTGTTGGTTGGGCGGAGATCCAGGGTGTTGCTAAAAGGAGCGAGCGACAGCGGGACGGATGGAGGTGTGATCACCTGATTGGGTAAGGTGATCGGACCCAACGCTAGGGTGTTCAACTCCAGAGCGGGACTGAGCGTGTCGGTGATCGTCACGGTTTGAGCCGGGGCGGTCGCAGTGGGTTGGTTATCGAAATCAATGGAATATGGCGTTGACGATTGACCAGAAATATATCGGCCAGCTCCAACTCCTTGAGGACCAACTTTGTCGTTCGGATCGAGGGATGTCACTGGTATCGGACTGAGCATTTGCTCCGGAAGCTTACACGACGGAGCTGGTTGGGGTAGCAGCTGCTGACACTGCTGGTAGTTTGCGTACAGCGCCGAATCGAAAAAATCTCCGTTGCTTCCCGTGGTCACGCTATCAAAATAGTCCTCAAAAGCCGTTTTCGCATTGTTCAACGTAGGGTCATTTACTGTTTCAATAACGTCGTGCACGAAGTCTCTGAGCCATTCTGGGAACAGGTGGTCTGAGAGAATCAATGCAAGCTTTAACGCCGTGTCCTTAAGTGCATCAGTTAACGCTTTCTCGAATGCTTGAAGGAAAGCTTCATCAAATTGGGGCGGACCAATCCCAAGCTCCTGACCTTTCAACTCAATCAAACTGACGAGGAATTGACCGGGAAGGTTAACTATCGATGGCGGCAGCGCAGGGGGAAACCCAAATGGATCTAATTCAATTGGCACGGAGGGAAGGTTGAGGCCAGCTGGCAGAGCAAGCTGTATCGAGTACGTCCCGCTTCCGGAAGCCGGTATGGGAGGAAAAACGAGCGTGCCGACCAGCGCCGCGTTGTTAGAGATCCCGGCGCCCGTGAATGGCAGAGTCGACAACGGTTGCGGATGCAACACAACGGCCAACTGGTTGCCAAAGTTAATGGAGACGGGGTCAATACCGACCGGAACTTTTAGGGCGGCGAAAGCTAGACCATTCCAATCAATATTTCCGGCGTTCCCGTAAGCGATATAGAATGTCTGCTCGCTGCCAATCCGAATCTTGTCGCGACCGATGATGTCCACCCAAATTTGCGGCGCACCGCCCTGCTCGACGGTGAAGCCGGCTGGCAAAGTCACACTAGTGGCGCCGGCGTTCGTGATCACAACAGTGCGCGCGCCGGGCGTCGCTCCTGTGAGATTGAGCGTCGTCGTCAAAACAGACCCGTTAGAAACGGTGGTGTTTGTCCCGACGATGTCTGCTCCAAGCCCTGTCAACTTCACTTGCGTCCCATTCCCGAAGCCGCAGCCGTACATCTGCACCGTTACCTGTCCCGCATTGCCGCCATGATTCGTGGAGAGTAACGTGATCGAAAGCGCATCAGCAGCGCATGTTGGCGGAATTTGAATCCTGCCGATCTTGTTCCCGTTGAACTCTGTGAACCACAGATTACCGTCCGACCCCGTGGTGATTCCAATGGCAGACGCGGAACTGGTTGGGATCGGAACCTCCGTGATCACTCCGGCGGTGGTTATTTTACCGATCTGAATGAACCCCGTGTACCACAGATTGCCGTCTGGTCCCGTGGTGATCCCATACAAGTTGCTATTGAGAGTTGGGACCGTAAATTCCGTGATCACTCCAGCGGGGGTGATTCTGCCGATATTGTTCCCCGTGTGTTCTCCAAACCATAGATTGCCGTCCGGCCCAGCAGTGATTGAAGCCGGGCTGCCCGCCGCCGGAAACTCGGTGATCACTCCGGCGGGGGTGATTCTCCCGATATTTTGTCCGCGGCTCTCCGTGAACCACAGATTACCGTCTGGTCCCCCGGCGATCTCAAAGGGGATAGAGTTGCTGGTGGGGACCGGAAACTCCGTGATCACTCCCGCAGTGGTAATTCTTCCTATTCGGTTCCCACCGATTGGCCCCTGTTCGCCATTACCCACGCCAGTCTCGGTGAACCAAAGATTTCCATCCGGCCCTCTCGCAAGCCATTGCGGGAAGCTGTTGACGCTCGGGAGCGGAAATTCCGTGATCACTCCGGCGGTCGTAATTCTTCCAATCTTCTGACCGAAGTACTCAGTGAACCATAGATTGCCGTCGGGCCCTGCGGCGATGGATGTCGGGGATCCGCCACTGGTTGGCACTGGAAACTCGGTGATCACCCCGGCGGGGGTGATTTTCCCGATCTTGTTCCCGAAGTACTCTCCAAACCACAGATTGCCGTCCGGTCCTGCGGAGATCCCGTACGGCCCGCTAGCGCCAGTCTGGATCGGATACTCCGTAAATGTGACCTGGGCATGGCACATAGGTGCCGCCAACATGAGGGCCAGAATCCACATTCGAGAGGTCGCCATCTCTCCCGATCTGATAAGAGGTCTGAGATTCATCGGAGTCGGTGCACCCGAGGTACCGCTGCGAAATCGTTTTTGAAATACTTGTTCATTGCCGACGAATATTATTGATAACCGAACCTGCTGTCTGGCACAAGCGACATGATGCGACATCGAAGCGACATCGTCGATATACCGTTCATTTCGCTAAGATTCGCTCTGGGGGTAGAGCAGACTGTGGTGGTAAACTCGTGCTCAATCGATGTCGAGCGACTCTCTTTATCAGATCCCTGACCCCCAGAGACGACGCCTAGACGGCTGGAAGGAAATCGCCTCACACCTTGGAAAAGGTCTCAGTGTTAGAACAGCCCAGCGTTGGCAAGAGGAAGGATTGCCCGTTCGCCGTGAAAACGGCAGGGTGTTCGCCCACACCGACGAATTGGATCGATGGAAGTCAGGCCGGATGGTTACCCCCTCGCTTGAAGCGGGGTCCGGCCATCCAGGAACCGAGACAGAAGGGCGCCTAACAGTCAGGCCAAGACGCCTAATACAAGTCGCTGCCGGGCTGTTGGTCGCCGCAGGAGTCATTCTCGCAGTCAACTGGGCGTTTCGTCGCGCAACCGAGACACCCTTTCCAGTTGCTCAGTGGGGTCGGTTACTCGTTAGGGCCACTTCCGAAAATGGGAGCCTGGCAAGGATTAAGTTCGATCAACAGCCGACGTATACTACCGTCTCCCCCGACGGCAACAACGTCTACGCCGCCGGTGAGTTCTCTCGCTCCCTGTCCATTTTTCACAGGAAAGATGGAAGCCTTGTCACATTGCCGCTGCCGCGAGATGCCGGTCGCTTTGTGATGAGTCGGGATGGCAACAGACTCTACATTCTTTCGCCGTCGGGAGGTATCGTCGTGGTCGACACCGGTCGGGAGGGACTAGCCCCACGGGTTATTCCGACTCCGGGTCCTGTTTACGATGGAGCTTTGACACCGGATGGAAAGAAACTCTTCATCACGATGAATCGGCTGGGCGTGTGGCGAATGCTCACGATGAATGGGCAGTTGAAGCAAGTCACGGATCAGATTTGTCCCGTCCATCTTGGGCTTGACGCACGCGGCCAAACTCTCGTTGTTAGTTATCAATGCGGAGGACCTAAGGGAAGAAATGGACATGACGCTGTGGAAATCTTTAACGCGGAGACGGAAGAAAGTCTGGGAATCGCAAGCGGCCCTCCTATTGTCGGCGGACCGCTTTCGGTATCCCCAGACGGACGATTGGCCGTAATAGATGGGCTGGACGCTTGCGCGAGCCCCGACTATGATCACCTGGGGTGCCCATCGGTCCCCAGTCTTGTGTTTCACTTTCTTCGTCTGGCGGACCGCCAGTTCGTGAGAACAATCGGCATGCCTTTCGCGACGGTAGGCGTTCCGCGATTCATCGATCATGGACGAGTTCTGTTTGTAGGCTCTTCACTCACCGTCATGGATACGTCGCAGTACGTAGTGACAGAAAGATGGGAGGATGCGCCCGACGTCTTTAATGATGGGCCAGTGATGCTACCGGCTCTCAGGAAAGTCTTTATTCCTCTTTACAAACGAAAGGAAATACTAATTCTTGATGCGGAGAGACCCGAATGTTCGGCTCCTCCTGAGAGCCTCGCTTTGTTCTATCCCGGCGACGGGGCCGTTGACGACGCTATGGGCGGAGCACACTTGACCGCTGCCCCCAGCGTGCGATTTGGACCGGGACGGGTGGGGCAAGCGTTTATGCTCGACGGAAAATCGAGTTATCTAGTTGCGCCGTGGACACCTTTCTATAATTTCGGCCTCCGCGACTCGTCGGTTGCGATGTATGTCAAGTTCGCCACTGTAGACGGCGAGATGGGTCTCTTCGAGCATCGTTACGCCCAGGATGGCCTTGTTGCACGGCTTAGCAAGAACAAGGACTATCGCTTCCATTTCGAGTTCGTGACGGGCCCGGGAACCGCGCTTCATCTTTTCAGTAATACTTCCACCATTGCCGATCGCTGGTATCAGGTGTGTGTTACGAAAAACAACAAAGAAGTGGTTCTCTACGTGAATGGAACCGCAGAGGACCGCAAAATCTTGCATGCTGAGAATTCTGTCCTCAGCGGCCCGCGGGCACCGATCTATCTGGGTGCCACCCAGGATCATCAACACCTCCTTCATGGAAAACTGGATGAAATCCTCTTTTACAATCGCGCTCTGACTGGTGAAGAGATGCTTACTCTATTCCAGATGCGTGAGTCTGGGCCCTGCAAGCTTTGACGGCTCTGAGAATCTCGCTGAGATAACACAGCGTTTCAGGCAAACTAGTGCCTGTGCATTGTCCCGCATTCCTTGATGTGCCATTTTCGTTATCCAGGAAGTTGACTTGCCTCCTTTGATGGGCTCGAACAAAAACGCATCCTTGACAACCCGCCGCCTATCATCGTTTGGCGTCACGAGCAACTACTCCGAGGGCTTCAGAGGTGTAGATAAAATCGTAGACGTAAAATTCCAAGAGTTCAATAAACTTCAACAAGTCGCAACAAGCTCGTGCCATCTGCTTGAAACAAAACGTGCTGAAAACAGACGATTTTGCGGTCACGGCCGGAATCCGCCTTGGACGCCGAAGGCCTTCCAGTGACGCACGGCCAAAATATTCTGATTGCCGATGATCCCCGCGAGTTCGCCCGTTCGGTGGTTCGCATCCTGCGTGACCGGGAATTGGCTGCCCGGCTGGGACGAGCCGCGCGCTCGCTGGTGGAAAGACACTTCGCGTGGAAAACCGCCGCGTCACAGTTTGAAACGATCCTTCAGGAAACTGTGAGCAAACCGGTTGCTAGAAAGACAGCGTGATATTGGCTTCCAATTGATTCTGCTGGGTGTGCGTGCTCAAATTGTTGAAAATCTCGTCCCTCCAGCGCGTATACCGGACCTCCGGCACTACTCGGATCCCGAATGGATCGATAAATTGAAGACCTGCTCCAACCACGTATCCCAAAGCGCTCCGGTGCGTCGGCACGGTCGGTTCGGCAGTGCAACAAGTCACCACGCCTGTGGCGTCCGTGGAATCCATGGAAGTCCTGAAACTTGTGGAGTCGCGCCAGGCTGCTCCTAGCTCGGCAAACCAGCGTGACCCCGGTACGTGCCGGCTCTTGCCGAAGTAACGAACCATCACGGGAACGTCCAGCAGACGCCCTCGAGTGTCGTCATGCGTGCTGGTGGTGGTCACGGTCGGCACTACGGTGCCGCCCTCCACTACATTGGTAGTGGTGTTGGTGGTGGTCGTAAACTGGTATCCGATCTTGCGCAGATATATTCCCGCGGCTATCGCAAAGTGATCCGTAACACCCGCTTGAGCTGTGAGTCCATATCCGATGCGGGAGGACGCGTCGCTGGTCATGTACACGGTGCTCACCGAGGATGAAGTGGCAACCGTTTGGGAGCTGCCGCTTATCGTGCTGAATCCCAAAACTGTCAGCGTGGCTCCTACCGAAAAGCGCCGTATGAAATTAGCCGTGCTCTTATCCGACGAGGAAGTAGAAGAGCTCGAAGAAGCTGGCGGCGTGGTGCTCTGAGAAGGTGGAGGGCTCTGGGACGGCGTGGTGCTCTGAGACGGAGGGGTGGTCTGAGACGGAGGGGTGGTCTGAGACGGAGGGGTGGTCTGAGACGGAGGGGTGGTCTGAGACGGAGGGGTGGTCTGAGACGGAGGGG
>Ga0182024_10024979_pt1 | contig 10582 bp, 6 predicted proteins | sample P32metaG_FD_120480 | JGI IMG/M metagenome (GOLD analysis project Ga0182024, IMG submission 120480) | Permafrost microbial communities from Stordalen Mire, Sweden - P3-2 metaG (Illumina Assembly) | ecosystem: Environmental > Terrestrial > Soil > Wetlands > Permafrost | place: Sweden: Stordalen...
CCCCGCCCCAGCCGCCCCCCACAACGGGTGGAATCCACCAGCCGCCACCAAAGCGGTTTGGTCCACCCCGGTTTGCGCGACGGATGATCGAATAGATAACGAAAACCGCGAAAAACAGCCAGAAAATCTGACCGGTCGTCAAACTTCTTTCCTGATCTTCGGAATTGGGGCTGGCCGGAACCGAGCCGGTTAATGTGACGCCTCGATCGGCCGCAATTACATCCGCGACGCGGCGAGTCATGAGCAGAACAGCGGCGTCGTAGTTGGCGGCCCGAAGGTAAGGAACCGCCTCGCGGCCAAAGGCCCCAACTTTTCCGTCGGGAAGAATGGCTTCCAATCCGTAACCGACTTCAATCCGGTATTGCCGATCATACACGGCGAACAGAATCAGCACACCCCGATTGGAGGATTTAGGGCCGATGCCGAGTCGGGTGGCTAAGTCAATGGAGTAATCCTCGATCGGTTGGCCTTGCAGCGATTTGATCGTGACGATAGCGATCTGAGCCTGTGCTTTCTGCTGGACCTCGGTACAGAGAGCCGTCAATTGCTCGCGTGCCGACGGGCTGAGCACGCCGGCGAAGTCGCTGACGTAACCTTGCACTTTGAGCTGATCCGGGGCTTGCGCGTTTGAACCTGGCGCGCTGAACAGAGAGCATGCAAAAAGAACCAGAAATGCAGGCAAAAGGGTCCGGTCGGCGAGACGGCAGGAGTTTGCGCGGCTGCGCAACGTGTCAAGCCGTAGTGCGGGCGGAGGGAAGAGCCAGTGAATGCTGGGCATTTGTTGGTCGCGGTCATGGTAGAGCGAGCGGGCAAGAAGTGTCAACGAGTAGGCGAGACAAGCAGCACGCGGACCTCCTGACTGCTCGATCGGTCAGGTCAGCCGACATGACAAAAGGCCAGATAACGAGTTGGTGTCAAGAAAAAATTGTGCCGGTTGCCCCGCTCAATTGTGGTGTAAATTTCGTCGGGCGGTAATAAGCCTAATCCGCAGCGTGCGTTAACTCGTGTCTCGTTAATTTGCTTACGGTCGGCAACGCGACGATTCCTTGCCGCATCAAAGCGGCGGATGTTAGACTCCATATGTTCCGGCATTTTCTGAGGGGGTACTGGTTGCGCCGCACAGCCTATCTGTCCGTTTTTGTGATTCTATCGATCTTCCTCGCGGGCTGTCCCAAAGCCAATCAGGATTTTGAAGCCGGTCGCAAAGCTGAAGACGTGCAGGATTACGACACCGCTCTCGTTCACTACGAGCGCGCCCTGCGAGGTGACCCTTCCAACCCTGAGTACAAACTGCGTGCAACCAGAATGCATTTTGAGGACGGCCAATTTCACCTGGAGCAGGGTGAGAAAGCCTTCGATAAGGGCGACCTGCAGCTGGCGCTCGCAGAATTCGAGAAAGCGCAGGCAGTCGATCCGGGGAACGACGCGGCGAATCAAGAGATTCAAAAGACGATGGCGCTTATCGCGGAAAAGAGTTCGGCTGATTCCTCGAAAAGAATCAACCCGAACCCTTCCAGCGATGACGATTATCTCTCCGCACCTCCTGAGCTGAAGCCTCTCTCGGCGGAACCGATCAATCTGAAGATGACGAACGATGCGCGCATTGTTTTCGAGACCATCGGCAAACTGGCGGGATTGAGCGTTGTGTTCGACCCGGATTTCACATCCCGGCGCATCACTGTGGAATTGCCCGCCGTTACCCTTGAGCAGGCGCTAGATACGGTGGCACTCGAGAGCAAGGCATTCTGGAAACCGCTGACAGCGAATGTGATTTTCATCGCTCCGGATAATCCGCAAAAGCGCAAGGATGTGGAAGACGAAGAAGTGCGGACTTTCTATCTTTCGAACACCCTTACGCCGCAGGACCTGACGGAAATCGTGACCGGCTTGCGGCAGTTGCTTGACCTGCGCCGCCTCCAGCAGGTGAACGCGCAGAACGCAATCGTAATTCGCGACACGCCGGACAAGCTGATGGTCGCCGCAAAAATCATTCGCGACATCGACAAGGCCAAGCCGGAAGTCCTGATTCACGTGCAGGTGTTGTCCGCCGACCGCAACCGGTTGCGCGATCTGGGAATCAACCCCGGGACAAGCATCGCGCTCACTTTCAATCCGCGATGCTCCGTGCAGTCGAACAGTACGACGAGCAGCGGCACTTGCACTTCGTCGACGACTGCGAACAACCCCGCGACCGGGCAGATTTCGCCCGGGCAGATTTCGCTGAACAATTTGAAGAATCTATCCACTGCGGACTACAGCCTTACGCTCCCAGGCGCGGTTGCGAACGCTGTGCTGACCGACAACAACACCACCGTGATTCAGGATCCGGAAGTCCGCGTGAGCGACGGCCAGAAAGCGTCGCTCAAGATTGGACAGCGCGTTCCGGTAGCAACGGGCAGCTTTCAGGCGGGTGTTGGAGTCGGCGTGGGTGGCGGCGCGGGTGTGGTAAACCCGCTGGTCAATACACAGTTCCAATATATCGACGTGGGCGTGAATATCGACGTGACCCCTCGCGTTCATCCCGACGGCGACGTCAGCATGAAGTTGACGGTTGATATCTCGTCGATCGCGGGACAGAGCACAATCGGCGGAATTCAGCAGCCGATTATCGCCCAACACAAAGTCGACCACGATGTTCGATTGAAGGATGGAGAGGTAAGTATCCTGGGCGGGTTGATCGAACGTGATACGACTAACAGCCAAACGGGCATCCCGGGGCTTTCGCAGGTGCCGCTGCTGAAATATTTTTCTTCCGACAACAGCAAAGAGGTTAACGATCAAGAGTTGCTCATCGTCTTGACGCCGCACGTGATCCGCTTCCCCTCGATTACCGCGGACGATCTGCGGACGCTGGCTGCCGGCACCGATTCGAATGTCCGAGTTTACCGGGAAGATGAAGATGGGCCAGCCGCGGCAAATACTCCGGCGGCGGCGAATGCGCAGGCGGCAGCGCAAGGCGTTTCACCCACAGGTGCGAGTTCGCGCCCCGCCGCGCAATCCGCTCCTGCCGGGGCGGCGGCTCAACTTCGTTTCGAACCGGGGAACGCAACGCTGAAGCCGGGCGAACGAACAACTGTGGGGCTGGCCGTTTCAAGTGTGAACGATCTTTATTCCATTCCGCTGCTGATCCACTTCGATCCCGCCGTAATCCAGGTCGAAGAAGTCCGCGATGGTGGATTCCTTTCCGGTGGTACGCAAGCCGTAGCTATCGTCCAGAGAGTGGACAGCCAGCGTGGAGAGGTAGTCGTCTCGGCCACACGCCAGCCGAATACGCCGGGCGTGAATGGTTCGGGGACGCTGCTCGGGCTGGTTATTCGCGGGGTCGCACCGGGCAATTCTTCGCTGCAGATTCTCCAGGTTAACGCCCACGATTCGCAGCAGCACACAATACCGATGGTCTCTGGAGAAGCAACGATCCAGGTGCATTAGAGAATCATGAGCCGGGTGTTTAGAAATCCGAGCGCTTTTGCGAGTCTGTTCCGCGCGCCGCGTACGAGAAACCATCCAGCCGCCGGGATGACGTTGCTGGAATTAGTGGTCGCTTGCGCGATCCTGATGGTGCTCGCTACCGTCGCGCTGCCCATTCAGCGCGTAACCTTGGTGCGCAACCGGGAAGCCAGGCTTCACTACGACCTTCGGGAAATGCGCGACGCGATCGACAGGTACAAGGACGCTTCGGATAAGAATCTCATTAAGGTTGCGGCGGGGACCGAGGGCTATCCGCCGGACCTGCAAACATTGGTGAAGGGCGTCCAATTGGCCAGCGCGGCGGACCGTCACGTGCGATTTCTGCGCGCGATTCCGGTGGATCCTATGACCGGAACGACTGATTGGGGGCTGCGCTCCGCGCAGGACGACCCGGATTCGAACTCGTTTGGCGGCCAGGACGTTTTCGACGTTTACACGAAATCCTCCGGAATGGCTCTCGACGGGACGAAATACTCGGATTGGTAGTTTTTTTTGGTATCGGCCGGCAAATCAAATGGGAACATGCGAAGCCGCAAACGTTGACTGGAGCGCCGGGCGCCGCCTGATTCGCGGCTTTACGCTGCTCGAATTGATGATCGTGATTTCGATCATCGCGATTCTGGCAACGATCGGCGCCGGGCGCTACGAACAATCGGTGATCCGCGCGCACGAGGCGGCACTGCACCAGGATCTCTTTGTCATGCGGAACGCTATCGATCAATACACGCTGGACAAAGAGGCCGCACCCAACGCATTGGATGATCTGGTAAGCGCGGGTTATCTGCGCGATGTTCCCACGGATCCGATCACCCGGCAAAAAGACTGGAATACGGCAAGCGATGAGTTGTTGCTAAGTCCCGAACAAACTTCCGTGGGCATCACCGACGTTCATTCAACTTCCGATAATATCTCGCCGTTTGAAAACACCCCGTACAGCTCGTGGTAGTTCAGCGCCGGCAACATCGGCTGGACCGGCACCGGCAGCGCGCTTCTTTCACTTAACGAGAAGGAATCTTTGAGCGCGTTTAATTCCCGTTTCACCGGTGTAAATATTCCCGCGGGAGTCCATGGCCATCTGATGCAGCCCTCGAAACTGTCCCGCGTTGCCGCCGCTGTGGCCGAATGAACCGACGACCGAGCCGTCGCCGCGGTCCAGAATCCAGATGACATTGTTGGAACCGTCGCCAACGAGAAGATACTTCTGCTTGGGATCATGCGAAAAAAGGACGCCGTAAGCGGAGCCCGTTCCGAGCGTTTTGGGAGCAACGAAAAATTCCTTAATGAATTGACCCTGCTTGGTGAAAACCTGAATACGATCTCCGTCGCGATCGCACACGTAGACAAGCCCATCGGCCGAAATCCGGACGCAGTGCACCGGACCCCAGAAATTTTTGTTGACCGCGCCCGGCGGCTCGTACCGCGGTGACGGGCTGTTGTCGATTGCGCTTAATGCGACGCCGTAGGCGCCCCATCCGCGCTTGAATGCGAAGCTCTTTATGTCGAACACCAGCACGCGCTTGTTCACACAGCCGTCGGCGACATACATTTCCTGCGCGGCAGGGTCCAAAGTGACCTGGGCCGGACCTCCGAGAAGCGATGTGTCCGCGTTGTTTGCCGGGGCGGTGCTCGGGTGTCCAATCTCCTTGAGAAGCTGCTTTCCGTCATGGCTGAATTTCAGCAGTTGCCGGTCCGGAATTCCGGCGCCTCCCGGTCCGTTGCCACCAAGCCACACGTTTCCGTCCGAATCGACCGTGATGCCATGCTCTTGCGCCGGCCAATCGGCGACCCATCCGGGACCTCCCCAAGCTTGCAGGACGGTGCCGTCAAAATCGAATTCCAAAACCGCGGGAGCCCGGTAACAGCAAATCGATATAGGCGGATTTTGTTCCGCTCCGGCCTCGGCGGGAGTGATCGTGCCGGGGCGATGGTAAACCCAGATGTGATCGTCTTTGTCGACGGCAAGCCCGCCAATTCCGCCGATGGTCCAGTTATTGGGCAATGGCTTTGGCCATGACGCATCGACTTTATACCGCGGTGCATCTTGCGCTTGCAGCATTGGCGCCGAGCACAGAGCCACAATGTAGAGGAAACGGATTGGCAAAATGAGGGCATTCGCAACTGTCTGTTGCGCGAACGTCGCGCGCAGCTCCCGAAAAGGCCGCCTGAGGAACATTCAATGCGCTGGAGTCTATTGCTTTGCAATCTTGGGTGTCAAGACATGAAGGTTACACCGGAGCTTCGCAAACCTTGTGGCGCGAGGCTTTGGGAGTCGCGTTCAGCGAGAAAGAACCGGGTTGCGGGGCAACTGAAGCGGGCGATCAGGAGAGCGGCGTCCAATCCGGCGCTGCCTCCAGCTTTGCACGCCTCTCGACCGGCCATCCCTCAACAGCCACGATCGCGACGTCACAAAGCCTAAGAAGCCTTGAAGCTGGTAGAACTACCGGAATCACCGTGGAGCCGCCCGCTGGCCGCCAGTTGCGGAAGCCGAATCGATGCTGCGTAGCTCGCGGGACATCTGCCAAGCGGAGAGAATGGCGACCAACAACAGCCCGCAGCCGAGTGCCCGGTGGTGAAGCAACAGTTTGCCAACCCCCAATAGGGCGCTGTACGTCATCACGCAACCGAGCAACCAGCGCCAGAGGTTGCGGACAAGATCTCGCGTTTCCGCAATTTCGGGGACTTGAGCGGCGACGGGAACCCAACCGGTTACTTGCGGCCGCACCTTCCGGTAGAACGAAAGCAGCACGGAGTTGGGTTCGGGCTTCGTCAGATATGTGACCAAAACCCAAACGGTGGTGGTGACGAACGTTGTTGCGAGAGCTGTTTTGGCGAAGACCACAGACGCATTGCCGGAGAAGAATTCCGGGCGGTGCAGCAATCGAATTAAGAGCGCCCGCCAATGGAATCCTGCTGCCATAAAGAGCGATGCCGCCATCGCCGAAAGCTCGCTCCAGGCGTTGATGCGCCACCAATACCAGCGCAACAGGTAGACGCCGCCGGTTCCGGCGCCAATTTCGAGCACAATTTCCCAGCCGGAACGAATCGAGGCGAGTTCGGCTGAAACGTAACCGGCAGCTGCCACGAGGAGCAGTGTGAGAATCTGGGAGACGATTACGTAGTGATGTTCGCTCGCTTGGCGCCTCAGGAACCTGCGGTAGAAATCTTCCACTAAGTAGGATGTTCCCCAATTCAGTTGCGTGGCGATTGTCGACATAAAGGCGGCCAGAAAACCCGCGAGGACGAGACCGCGCAACGCGTGGGGAACGTGCTCGACGACGATCAACATGTAACCGTTTTCCGGGTGCTCAAGGCCTGGATATAAAACCATCGCCGCGAGCGCCGTTAGAATCCATGGCCATGGACGAAGCGCGTAGTGCGCAATATTGAACCAAAGCACGGAAAGGAGGCCCTGGCGTTCGTCGCGGGCGCTGAAGATGCGCTGTGCGATGTAGCCACCCCCTCCCGGCTCCGCTCCCGGATACCAAAACGCCCACCATTGAACGGCGAGGTACACAACGAAGGTGATGACGGGCAGGGTCCAGCGAGCGTCACTGGAAAGGCCGCGTGAAAAATCGGGGAAAAATGCCAGAGGGTCGGACGCTCCGCTTCCAGCGCGCATGGCCCCGAGCTTTGCGATCATCGGACTCATGCCGCCGGCGGCGGCCACCGCGTACCAGGCGACCACGATTACGATCCCCATTTTCAAGATGAATTGGAAGAGGTCGGTCCATAGGACTCCCCAGAGGCCGCCGAGCGAGACGTAGATCCCCGTGAAGGGAATCAGGAAAAAGATACAGATCGCCAGGGCTTTACCATCCGCACCCGAAAATGCCGGACCAAAAATTGCGGCGAGTGAATCGGTGATTTTGGAAAGCTCAGGCCATTCCTGTATGGTGGGCCCGAGTGTGGTGGCGATGATACTGGTCATTGCTTTGGTGACCCACCCGAGGATCAGGCAATTCATCAGCAGGCCGAGATAGATCGCGCGAAACCCTCGAAGGAAAGCAGCCGGCTTGCCTGCGTAACGCAGCTCGGCGAACTGGACGTCCGTCATCAGGCCGGAGCGCCGCCAGAGTCGCGCGAAAAGAAAGACCGTCATCATTCCCGAGGGCAGGAATGCCCACCAGAGCCAGTTGCCCGCGATGCCCTGCGTGTAAACAAGGCCGGCGACGACCAAGGGAGTATCGGCGGAGAAAGTAGTCGCGACCATCGAGGTGCCGGCGAGCCACCAGGAAACGGCGCGCCCCGCGACGAAGTAGTCCTTCGTGCTATTCAGCGATTTGCGTCGGAAATACAGGCCGACGAGAAGAGTGATGGCAAGGTAGCCGAGAATCGCAAACCAATCGAGGAAGGTGAAAGCCATCGTCGCGCTATTTCTCGCTGTGTGCCAAGCTTGTTCGGATCATCATGGAGAAAAACAGAAAGGCAAATGCACTTTATACACGACTCGCCCCAGTTGCAACGCGTTACGGAGTGATGCTGCTCGCGAAGTAGCCTGAGAGAGGTGCCGCTCACTCCGAAGCGAGTTAAGAAGGCGCTAAAGGGCAGTTCCGTTAGCGAAAATAGGTGTTCCTATTGCTGCCAGCCTCCGCCGAGAGCTTGATAAAGCTGGACGAGGGCTTGAAGTTCGTTGAATTGGGCCTGGACGAGTGAGAGTTCGTCGGAGAAAGAATTCGTTTCGTTGGTCAAAACCTCCAGGTAATCCGTGGCACCGGCTTTGAAGCGCATTTCCGACAGCTGCGCGGCGTCCTGGGCAGACGCGGTCAGCTGCTCTTCCTGAATTCGAAACTCGCGATTTTTCTGATAGGCGATAAGCGCGTTCGAGACATCGCGGAACGCGCCCTGGATTGTCTGTTGGTAAGTGAGAGTCAATTCCTGCTGCTGCGCCACGGCCAATTGGACACCCGACCGAAGCCTCCCACCCTCGAAAATCGGCTGCGTAAGCGCTGCTCCGACATTCCAAAGTCCCGCTGATCCACTGAAGAGACTGGAGAGCGCCGAACTTTCATAACCGCCGCTTCCCGTCAAAGAAATCTGAGGGAAGTAAGCGGCTCGCGCCACGCCAATCCGCGCGTTGGCCGCGACCAGATTTTCCTCGGCCTCGCGAACATCGGGCCGTCTCTCCAACAGCATGGAGGGAAGCCCGGCGGGGACTTCCGGGGGGTGCGGCTGGTCGGTCAATTTGAGGCCGCGCGGGACGGCGCCGGGATTGTTACCGAGAAGGATGCTGATAGCATTTTCTTGTTGCGCGATTTGCCGTTCGAGGTCGGGGATCTGCGCTCCCGCCGTGTAGACGAGCTCCTCCGCCTGCCGCTGATCGAGAAGGGTGTCGATGCCGTGTTCGGTGAGAGTGCGAGTAAGATCCAAACTCTGTTGACGAGAATCCAGCGTGCGCTTGGAAATTTCCAGATCCAGGTCGAGCTCGCGCAGTTGAAAATAGCTGCTCGCGACGTTCGCGACCAAGGTCGCAATCACTTCCTGCCGCGCCCATTCGCTCGCCAGAAGACCGGCTCTGGCAGCTTCGGTAGCGCGGCGATATCTGCCCCAAAAATCGAGGTTCCAGGCTCCCGAGAGAGCTAATTGGCCCAGATTCGTCTGGTAGCCCGGAATTGGACCAATCGCCGGGCTGCGCTCCGCCGTGACACTGCCGCCGCCGCCCAAAGAAGGGAATTGATCCGCGCGTGTGATTCCGAGTTGCGCTTGCGCTTCGAGAACCCGCGCCGCGGCGATGCGGACGTCATAATTTTTATCGATAGCCGCGCGAACCAGGCTTTGCAATGTGCTGTCTTGAAAGACTTCCCACCATTTTTGATCGCCGAGCGAGACGGAATTTGCGGAAGCCGGCTGGTCTGCCGGCAAATCGCGGTAGGTGTTGGGAACGTCAACGTTCGGGCGCTTGTAATTCGGGCCGACGGAACAGCCCGCGACAAAGAGAAAAATGGCGCAGGTTAAAAGAGATCGTGACCACGGGGAATGCGTCTCGGAAACGCCCTTCGTCATGGAGTTAGTCGGATGCTCCGGTTCCGACGGGAGTGGCATCGCCGGCAGGAGGCATATGCGCGTGGCCTGACCGGAAGAAAGAGAAGCGGTCCAGCACGTTCTCCTGAAATTCCTCGAGGTAAAGATAGATGGCCGGAGTGATATACAGCGTGATGAACTGGGAGACGATCAACCCGCCGACAACCACGAGACCCAATGGCCTGCGCGAAGATCCGTCGGCGCCAAAACCAAGAGCAATCGGCAAAGCGCCCATCAAGGCGGCGAGGGTGGTCATCATGATGGGACGAAAGCGCTCCATGCTGGCATCATGAATGGCCTGATCGTCGCGCATGCCCTGTTCCACGCGCTGCTGGGCAAAATCGACGATCATGATCCCGTTCTTCTTCACGATTCCCATCAGCATGAACATTCCGATGTAGGCATAGAGCGAAGCTTCGGCGCGAAATAGCCATAGCGTGAGGAGTCCGCCCACGAGCGCCACCGGAAGGGAAGAAAGCACGGTGAGAGGATGGATATAACTTTCATAGAGAATCGCGAGGATCACGTACATCACGAAGACGGCCAGCCCCATCAGTACGGTGAGGCTCGAAACCGTGTCGCGGAAGGTGAGCGCGTCGCCCTGAAGGTCTCCTCGAACATCGGGAGGAAGAACTTGTTTTGCCGCATTCTCGACGAAATCCGTGGCTTGACCGATGGCGTAGCCCGGCTTCAGGTTGAAGAACAGCGTCACGCTGGTGAACTGATTCACGTGATTCACCGCTTGCGGGCCAATGACCTGATGCCAGCTTGTGACCGCCTTAAGCGGAACCATACGGGTGCCGTCGTCGCTCTTGATGTAGAGAAGCCCCAAATCCTCGGGAGTCGAGCGGTCGCTGTCCGCGACTTCGAGAATGACCTGATATTGGTTGGAAGGCTTTTTGATCAAGTAGCTGTAGTTCTGGGAATAGGCGTTGTGGAGGAGGTTCAGGATGCGGGTTTCCGAGACGCCGTAGATTTTCGCCTGGTCGCGCAGAATTTCCAGCTGCAGATTCGGAGTATGGTTGAAAAGATCCGAGTTGACGAACAAGAAGCCGGGGAATTCGGACATCTTGGCCATCAATTTTCCGGCATAGGC
>Ga0182024_10024980_pt1 | contig 10582 bp, 10 predicted proteins | sample P32metaG_FD_120480 | JGI IMG/M metagenome (GOLD analysis project Ga0182024, IMG submission 120480) | Permafrost microbial communities from Stordalen Mire, Sweden - P3-2 metaG (Illumina Assembly) | ecosystem: Environmental > Terrestrial > Soil > Wetlands > Permafrost | place: Sweden: Stordalen...
GTACGAGCGCGCGGCGAAGCTGCCGTACATCGAGTTACTGACGCCGAATGACGATCGCATGTTCGCGGCGCTGGTCTGCATCAGGTTCAAGAAAGACTCGGGCGCGGTGTGGCAGGAAACCGCGAAACAAAAGATATTTGTGAGTGGAGGCCAGCAGGTGCGCCTCTCCACGCACATCCACACGCGTCCTTCGGACATCGATCAACTGTTCGACATTATTGAAGCCAAAATGGGTAAAGCATGAAGCGTGTCGTTCTCTTGTTAAGTATCGGAGCGGTAGTTTTCGCGGCCGATCCTAAGCTGGCCGATCTGGCGCACGACGCCGCGCAGCTTCGCACGACGTTTAAGGAGGACGACCTGATGAAAGGGCTCGCCTTCCTGGGCGATCACGAAGAGATGTTGTTCGCGGTGGCCACTGATAAAACGCCCGCCCTGATTACCGACGACGATAAGCCGGTCGCGATGTCGCACGTGAGCGGCGATGCTCGTGGAAATTTGTGGACCGCGGTCGTGAAGCTTACGCCCGGCCGTTCTCATCAGTTTCATTACGTGATCGATGGCGCTCCGTTTGGCGGACGACTCGACGTTCCGGTGTTCCTGCCCGACTCCTATGAGCAGCCCGGCGTGCCGCAAGGGAAGATGTCGGAGAAGCTTCTGCACACGAGCAAGGTCTACGAGGGGATGCTGAGCGAGTACTGGATTTATGTTCCCGCGCAATACGATCCGGCGATCCCCGCCGCTCTGATGATCTGGCAGGACGGGCAGGGCCACATTGCGCGCAACGGCCGGCGGACTCTGAACGTGCTCGACAATCTGACGCAGCAGAAACGGATTCCGGTGACGATCAGCGTGTTTATCGCGCCCGGCAAGATCAGCGACAAAGCCATGCGCAGCATCGAGTACGACACGGTGAACGACACCTACGTTCACTTTCTCGATGAGCTTCTGGCCGGCGTTTACGCGCAGTACAACATTCGCAAAGATTCCTACAGCCACGGAATCGCGGGCGAATCCTCGGGTGGGATTTGTTCTTTCAACGCCGCGTGGACGCATCCGGAAGAATTTTCGCGCGTGCTGTCGACGATCGGAAGCTACACCAGCATCCAGTGGCATCCGGGTCAGATCGACGGAGGGAACGTCTATCCGAACAAGGTCCGTAAAGAACCGAAGCGGAATATTCGCGTCTACCTGCAGGATGGCAGCGAGGATCTGGAGAACAATCACGGAAGCTGGCCTTTGCAGAATATCCAGCTCGCGAATTCACTCAAGATGATGGATTACGATTTTCATTTGCAGTTCGGAAATGGCTCGCACAACGGGGCGGATGCGAATTCGCAATTGCCGATGTCGCTCGCCTGGCTGTGGCGCGATTACGATTCGAACAAGACGGAGCAGAAGTACGAACAGGAACCGGCGGAGAAAGCGAAGCCGATGTTCCGGGTCCACATATACAATCGGTAAAGATGTATTTCCAGCAGTTTTACCTGACCTGCCTGTCGCATGCGTCGTACATGTTGGGCTCCGAAGGCGTCGCGGTGGTGGTGGACCCGCAGCGCGACGTTTCGCTCTACATCGACGAGGCGGCCCAGCAGGGGTTGAAAATCGAACACATTATCGAAACTCATTTGCATGCCGATTTTGTCAGCGGGCATCGTGAATTGGCGGAACGCACTGGCGCGAAGATTTATCTGGGTGCTCGCGCCGGGGCAACGTTTCCACACGTCGATGTCCACGATGGCGATGAGGTTCGATTTGGTCGCATCGTGCTGCGGTTTCTCGAAACTCCCGGCCACACCATTGAGAGCGTGTCGATCGCTGTCACGGACCTCGAACGCCGCGAAACTCCGTACGCGGTGCTGACCGGGGACACACTGTTCATCGGCGATGTGGGACGTCCCGATCTTGCGCCGGACCTGACGCCGCAGCAGCTCGCGGGCATGCTGTTCGACAGCCTGCATCGGAAATTGCTGCCTTTGGGTGACGATGTCGAGGTGTATCCGGCGCACGGCGCGGGCTCGCTGTGCGGGAAGCAGATGCGGCCGGAGCGTCAGTCGACCATCGGCAAGGAACGCGCGCTCAACTACGCTCTGCGGCCGGCGTCGAAGGACGAGTTCGTGCGATTATTGACTGCGGAATTGCCGGAGCGTCCAGGATATTTCGCGCTTGATGCGGAGTTGAATCGGAGCGGCGCGCCGTCGCTCGCGGAGATGCAGCCTCTTCCCGAGCTCGATGCGATTCCGGCGAACGCAATTGCCCTCGACACCAGGCCTTCGCAGCAATTTTTTGCCGGACATATTCCGGGCGCCGTGCATATCGCGCTGGGCGGGCAGTATGCTTCGTTCGCAGCGACCATCCTCGGGCTCGATAAAGAAATCGTCCTCGTGGCCGAGGATGAAGAGCATCTCGAAGAATCGCGCCTGCGCCTCGCACGCGTCGGAATCGAGCGTGTCATTGGATCGCTGAAAGGCGGGATGCAGAGTTGGACTGGCCCTGTTGCGGAAATCCTTCAAATCTCCGTCGAGGATCTGCGCCGCGAAATGGCGGACGTCCAGATTGTCGATGTTCGCCGCGAAGCAGAGTTCGCGGATGGGCATATCGATGGCGCCATCCTGATGCCGCTCCATAAATTGGAATCGCTCACATCGAGCCTCGGCCACGATCGTCCCATCGCGGTGCATTGCAAGGGTGGCTATCGGAGCGCCATCGGGTGCAGCCTGATTCAGCGCGCGGGGTTCGAGAACGTCATGAATGTGATGGGCGGATTCGATGCCTGGGTCGCGTGCGGGTTACCCGCGTCGAATCCCCTGGCTAACGCCAAGGGGTTATAACCGTCCCGTAAGGGCGGGGATTCGGCGATCCGCTGACAGCTCACCCTAAGAATGAACAGGGGCTAAACCGGCTGCCCCGACGCTATCGCACTCCGCTTCTTCCGACGCTCCAGTCGAAGCAACTCCCGGCGTCTCCGAAGTTTGACCGAATCGTCCACGCGGCGCCAAAATGTCCGGAAATAATCCACGGCGGAGACGATGCCGAACAGCATCACCGCCCACATGCCGATGGTTGCCGGCTCGGCGAGCCATGTCCAGCGAATGCTGCCGATTACGAGAGCGATCGCGACCACTTGCGCCGCCATTTTCGATTTGCCGAGATCGCTGGCGGCGATAGTGTAGCCTCCCGCCGAAGCGATCGATCGCAAACCCGACACGGCGAATTCGCGACCGATGATCAGGATCACCATCCACGCCGGCACACGATGAATGTCGACGAGCGAGACCAATGCCGCCGAGATCAGCAGCTTATCGGCGATGGGATCGAGCAGCGTTCCCACCGTGGTCACCTGCCCCAGGCGTCGCGCGAGATAGCCATCGAGGAGATCCGTCGCCGCCGCCGCGAGAAACACACATAACGCAAAAATCTCCCGCGAGACCGGGACCCAATCTTCCCAATTCACACGGTTGCGGTCGGCCAGAAGCGCGGCCACCAGCAGAGGCACGAGAAAGATTCGCGCCAGCGTGAGTAGATTGGGCAGATTCATCCCGATTCTAAGATCATAACCTACCTGGGTCCGGCTTCCAATCCCTTTTCAACATCACAAACCTCCGGAGGTCGTGAAAACGGCCATTGAGGAACTGCGCCTGGTGCGCCAGCCCTTCCTCGGTAAAACCCAGGCGCACGGCCACCGCGCAGCTTTTTTCGTTTTCCCTGGCGCAGTGAATCGCCACCCGGTTCAGGTCCATCGCACCCAAAAGATGCGTGACCACGGCTCCGCAGGCCGCCGTCATGATGCCCCGCCCCTGAAAGGATTGCCCAAGCCAGTAGCCGATTTCGCCTTTGCGATTCAGTAAATCGAGCTTGTGTGTGCCGATGACGCCGCAGAACTGCTGGTCGCTCCAGATCCCGGCAACGAACCCTTTATTCGACGAAAACTGCTCCAGCGAGGACCGGATGAAACTGAGCGTATCGTCGATCGTTTCCGTCGCGTCCACCCAGGGGAGCCATTCGCGCAAGTAGGCGCGGTCGTGATCGACGAGCGAGAATACCTCGGCGCCGTGGCGTTCTTCCAGCAGCCGCAAAAAAGCGTTTTCGCGTATAGGAGCCCGGAACATGGCTCATTGTAGCTGAGCGGCCGCGAGGAGGAGAGAGTACCTCCGCTGAGTTGGTGGCCCGTCGCAGGGTCCCCTCCTTTACAGTCGGGGCTCGGTCTGCAAGCCGGCGTCGTCATTGGCTACCGAACCCCGATCGTCAGGGAGGGGACCCGTTATTCAACGGAGCGGTTGTTAATTTTTTGCCGCGATTAGATATTTCTTCAGCCGGCGCTTGATCGACGCGGGTGCTAGCGCTTCAACCTCGCAGGCTTCCCCCGTGTACCGGGTTGCCGTCACGCGCCCGCGCTCATGGAGCAGATGGAGCGGGGCGCCCTCGGCAATGGGAAAGTGAAACACGCACTTCGAAACAGGATCGACCGACAATGTTTCATCGATTTTCTGAAGCAGCGCGTTGAAACCGTCGCCCGTGCGCGCCGATATTGCGACCGCTCCCGCGGGCTGATGGTCGGGATCGCTTAAGATCCGACGTGCAATCGACGCAGTGTCGGGATCGCCTGCAATCTTATCGATCTTGTTAAGCACCAAAATTTGGGGGGTTGAAGACGCGCCGATTTCGTTCAACGTCGCGAGCACCTGTGCCGTTTGCAGCGCCGCTTCGGGCGAGCTCGCGTCGACGACATGCAGCAGTAATTCTGCTTCGACGACCTCTTCGAGGGTGGCGCGAAACGCTTTCACCAGTGTAATCGGCAGATTGCGAATGAAGCCGACCGTATCGCTCATCAGAGCCTTGCGATGCGATGGCAACGTCACATGGCGCACCGTCGGATCGAGCGTGGCGAACATTTTCGCGTCCGCGAGCACCTCCGCGCCGGTCAGCCGGTTGAACAGCGTCGACTTTCCAGCGTTGGTGTAGCCTACCAGGGCAATCGTTGCCAGCGGAACCGCCTGCCTCTGCTGCCTCTGCGTGGTTCTGCCGCCGCGGACGCGGTCAAGCGAGCGATGGATAGCCGCGATGCGTTGATGAATCCTGCGCCGATCCGTTTCGAGCTTCGTTTCGCCGGGGCCTCGCGTCCCGATTCCGCCACCCAGACGGGACATCGCGGCGCCGTGGCCCGTGAGCCTCGGAAGCAGATAATTCAATTGCGCCAGTTCGACTTGCAGTTTTCCTTCGCGAGTTCGGGCGCGGCGCGCGAAAATATCGAGAATCAACTGCGTCCGGTCGAGCACTTTGACGTCGAGTATCTTTTCCAGGTTCCGCTGCTGCGTGGGCGACAACTCCCGGTCGAAGATCACCGTGGTCGCTTCGTGGAACAGGACCTGCGCCTTCAGTTCCTCCACTTTACCGGAGCCCACGAATGTCGCTGCATCGATTTTGGGGCGGGACTGGATTTGCCGCTCGGCGACTCGCGCACCGGCCGACAACGCCAGTGCCGCGAGTTCCTCCATCGAGTCCTCTGCGCTGATGAGTCCGGGAGCGGAGCGGCCTGTCAGATGCAAGCCGACCAGAATCGCGACTTCTTCGCCTGTGGGCAAATCTTTGCGCTACTCGGAATCCGTGACCGGAACACCCGGAGCCGCGTGAGCACCCATCGATGCGGCGTTCGAATGCGGAGGAGAATGGAACGGTTTTGACACCACGACCGTGGAAATCGCGTGTTTGAAAATCAGTTGCTCCTGATTGTTCGTCTCCAGAATCACTGAGTACTTATCGAAACTCTTGATGCGGCCTGAAAGCTTCACCCCGCTCATTAAGTAGATGGTCAGGAACGTCTTATCTTTGCGAGCATTGTTGAGAAATGCTTCTTGTATGTTTTGGGCCTGCTTCTCCATGGGAGCTTCTTTCATAAATATGTATGGATCAGCCGTTTCCCTATTCTAGCGCGTCGTCACCATTTATTCACGCTCAATCTGGACCAACGTCTCCCTTTGCGGGGCAAGCAACCGCTTTGGCAGCTTTGCGCCGTAAACCGACCGTTCGATGACCGGAACGGCTCGCCGGACCCATTTTCCGTGCATCATAAGGCTTCCAGCAACTAGAACGGGGTGTGGGATCGCGACGCAGCTGCGCGCGCACATATCGATCTCGCCCGCCCCTCCCTCGGCGTGAAGCCGACGCAATTGCTCCGGCGGGCGGCAGATCGGCTCGCCATCGAGCATTATCGTGCTTTGCCTGGCAGGCTGCGGAAAAAGTCCTTGGCAGGCGGAACCGCCTGCCCCACATCGCCGCAAGTTCTTGATTTGATGTTGCGACGCAGGCGGTTCCGCCTGTGTCTCCCTGCTAGACGGGCCCACACCACAAATAATGGCAAGCCCTTGAGCCTGCGCCAGTTCGCGCGGCTTCCGGTTGCAGAACCTGATCGACCCCGGCGCGGCGCTCCAGAAGCGCTTGAACTCGTCTACCTCCTGGCCTTTTTTTGGTCTTTTAAGGTCGCAAAACACACGAAATTGGCTCTTACGCGGTCAAATTTGGCTCCTTTTCGACACGCGGCTCCTTTGATCAACGCGTCGAACACCGCGTCCTTGGCGGTGGTCTCAACGATATACTCCACCGGCGGCGAAGATAAGACCAAAGAAGTTTTGCGCGATTTAGAAATCGCATGCGCTCCCTTATCATCTTCATTAGGATGATGGAACGCGGATCTGGCGAATCAGCGCATGATGAGGTATATGTCGCTCGATGGCATGAAGCGGAATTACGGACTTGGAGGCGCCTATCAATCCGACGAAGCAAGGATCGCTGTTATGATATTTTGCTCGCCGGCGCCGTGGAGCCGCCATGCGTAAGCATGCGGGTCTACTGTTATGAACGTCGCGGTTACGGGAGCGTCGGGGTTCATCGGCCAGCGTCTGATGGCGAGTCTTGGAAAAGAGGCTCGCGCCGTATCCCTGCGAGGCAATCTGGACGGGCTCGCGGGAGCCGACGCCGTGGTTCACATGGCAGGCGAGCCGGTCTCGCAACGGTGGACGAAAGAGGCTCGCGAGAGGATTCGTTCGAGCCGTGTGGAGGGGACGCGAAGGCTGGTTGAAGCGATGCGCGCCAGTCCGCCGCGAGTTCTGGTGAGCGCCTCGGCGGTCGGATATTACGGATCGCGCGGGGATGAGCAATTGACAGAATCGTCCACGCCGGCGGATGGCTTTCTCGCGGATGTCTGCCAGGAATGGGAACTTGAAGCGCTTAAAGCGGAGGAGTTCGGCGTTCGCGTGGTCTGCTTGCGAAACGGGCTGGTGCTCGGGGAGGGCGGGGGCCTCGAAAAAATGATGCTGCCGTTCCAACTCGGCGTGGGCGGAAAAATCGGCGACGGCAAGCAGTGGATGGCATGGATTCACATTGACGATGAGGTCGGCCTGATCGAGTTTGCAATTTCATCTTCGAGACTAAGCGGCCCCGTGAACGCAACGGCACCCAATCCGGTGACCAATGCCGAGTTCACCCGTGAACTGGCGCACGCCCTGCATCGTCCCGCTATTCTTCCCGTTCCGAAGTTTGCGCTGCACCTCCTTTATGGAGACATGGCCCAGATTGTTTATGCGAGCCAGCGCGCGATTCCGGAAGCGGCGCTACAGGCTGGTTATCAATTCCGTTTCCCGAAGCTCGACGGCGCGCTACTTGATATTTTGCGCTGACGCGGCTTCATTCGGCTGCCACAAGACTTCCGGCGCGCCGACTGCATTATTCACCCAGCGGCTCCAGACGAACATCGCGTCACTCAAGCGATTCAAATATTGAATCGTTTCGGGAGGAACGCTTTCGGTGCGCGCGAGCGCTATCAGCAAGCGCTCCGCTCTCCGGCAGATGGTTCGCGTAACGTGCAACTCGGCGTTGAGGCGGGTACCTCCGGGGAGCACGAAGCTACGAAGGGATGGAAGCGACTCGTTCATTCCGTCGATCTCGCGTTCCAGTTGCGAGATTTCGGCCGACGTGATCCGCGCCTGTTTGGGGTGCACGTCTTCGGGCAAGGTCGCGAGAATCGAGCCAAGGTTGAAGAGCTCGTGCTGAACGCGGCGTAGAATGACGAGCAGGAGGCCGATCCTCGGGTCGCGAGTGATCATCTCCTCACACGAAACTACGGCAAGGCCGGTGAATGCGTTCAACTCATCGACGGTGCCATAGGCTTCGATGCGCGCCGAGTCTTTGGAGACGCGCTGGCCGCCGGCGAGACTGGTTTCTCCCGCATCGCCACGTTTTGTATAAATGCGATTGAGAGCGATGCGCGGGTCGTCAAAAGGCTGTTCGGGCATGCTTCCTATCATGGCAGCGCATGCCGCCGCCCCACAAGCTGCAACCAAAATCTCCCAAGCACGGTGGCGTGGGGCCATGCCCTGCGAAGCGTAGAATGAGAGTGAGATGTCGCGCGCCGTAACCAAATCGTACCGGACGTTGAGTGGGTTGCCGCTCGACCCGGTTTACTCCGAAGCGATTAACGCCGGTAAGCCCGGCGATTTCCCGTATACGCGCGGCATCCACGAGACGATGTACCGCGGCAAGTTATGGACTATGCGCCAGTTCGCTGGGTTCGCCACGGCGGAGGACACCAACGCCCGGTATCGTTATTTACTCGCGCAGGGGCAGAGCGGGTTGTCGGTCGCTTTTGATTTGCCGACGTTGATGGGCTACGATTCCGATCATCCCGCGTCGGAGGGCGAGGTTGGTAAATGCGGCGTGGCGATTTCGTCGCTGGCCGACATGGAGACGCTGTTTCGAGGGATTCCGCTGGGCGACGTCACGGTGTCGATGACCATCAACTCGCCCGCGTCGATTCTTTGGGCGATGTATCTGGCGGTCGCCGAACAGCAGGGCGTCAGTTGGGATCGCGTCTCGGGCACGCTGCAAAACGACATCCTGAAAGAGTACATCGCGCAGAAAGAATACATTTATCCGCCGCGCCCCTCGATGCGCCTGGTGACGGATTCGATCGAATTCGCAGCGAAACATACGCCGCGATTCAATCCGATCTCCATCAGCGGTTATCACATTCGGGAAGCGGGATCGACGGCGGTGCAGGAACTCGCGTTCACTCTGCGAGACGGAATCGAGTACGTTGATTGGGCGCTCGAACGGGGACTATCGGTCGATTCGTTCGCGCCCCGCCTGAGTTTCTTTTTCAACGCGCATACCGATTTCTTCGAAGAAATCGCGAAATATCGCGCGGCGCGGAAAATCTGGGCCTATACAATGCGGGACCGGTATGGCTCCAGGGATGAAAAGAGCCAGAAGCTCCGGTTTCATGCGCAGACCGCCGGGTGTTCGCTCACCTGGCAGCAGCCGCAGAATAATATCGTGCGAACGGCGGTGCAGGCGATGGCGGCAGTGCTGGGCGGATGCCAGTCTCTGCATACCAATTCGCTCGACGAGGCGTACGCGCTGCCGAGCGAGCATGCCGTAACGGTCGCACTACGGACGCAGCAGGTGATCGCGTATGAAACCGGCGTTACGGCGGAGCCCGATCCGCTGGGTGGAAGTTATTTCCTGGAGAAACTGACGCTCGACGTGGAAGAGGCTGCGAATAAGTACATCCGCCAGATCGACGAGATGGGCGGCATGATTCCGGCCATCGAGCGAGGTTTTCCGCAAACCGAAATCGCCAATGCGAGCTATGAGTTTCAGCACTCCGTGGAAACGGGCGAAAGCATCATTGTCGGCGTGAATAAGTTCACCGAGAAGGACGAAAAGCCGATCGAGTTGTTGCAGATCGATGCGACGGCGGAGCGCCGGCAGGTGGAAAAGCTGCGTGAGGTTAAGGCTCGCCGGAGCGCTAATGAAGTTGAAAAGGCGCTTGCGAATTTGAAACGGGCCGCGGAGGGGACCGCGAACACGATGCCATTCATCCTGGATGCGGTGCGCGTATATGCGACGGTCGGCGAGATTGCGGCGGCACTGGGGGAGGTTTTCGGGAGTTATACGGAGACTAGCGTGCTCTGAGGATGATCGCGTCTATCCGCTCCCTGACGGTCGCGGCTCGGTTGGGGGTACGGAGCCGTTCCAACTACTGCGCGTGATGCTGCGCCAGCATCGCCACTGCCGATAACGCAGCCAGCAGACCAAGAAATTGCATCATCCCGACATTATCCGGTTCCTGAGCGGCGTCCTTCGTGAAGATGCGATAGGTCGCGCCGAAGGCGATTAGCAACAACATGGGTTCTTTGGTGACGAACCACAACACTGCCGCCGCTGCGAGAATCAGGAGGCGTTGCTGCCGCGTCTGCGAGGCGAATCCTCGGCCGCCGTCCAGTTGCCAGACTGGTATCAGGTTGAACAGATTCATGAATGCGCCGAAGTGCGCGATCGCGTCCCACGCCTTTGCTCCGGTCACGTACCCGGCGGCGAGCGCGAACGCCGCGGCTCCCAGCCCGTAGATCGGTCCGGCGAGGCCGACGCGCGAATCCTGAATCGGCGTGATGCGAAGCTGCTTTAACCTTATGAATGCGCCGAATCCTGGGATGAACATCGGTGCGCTCGCCGGGATGCCGTATTCGCGCAAGGTCAGCACGTGTCCCATCTCATGAATGTAAATCGAGAAGACCATGCCGATCGCGAA
>Ga0182024_10024981_pt1 | contig 10582 bp, 10 predicted proteins | sample P32metaG_FD_120480 | JGI IMG/M metagenome (GOLD analysis project Ga0182024, IMG submission 120480) | Permafrost microbial communities from Stordalen Mire, Sweden - P3-2 metaG (Illumina Assembly) | ecosystem: Environmental > Terrestrial > Soil > Wetlands > Permafrost | place: Sweden: Stordalen...
CAACCGCGGAAGGCCGAGGATCCGATGGCAAAGTTTTAGTGCCCGTCCAGAATTTTACCCGGCGGCCATGGCTGTCAATCTTCTCCACTCGCCAGCCTGCGGGATCGGGAATATACAAATTGCCAAGTTCGTCGACGGTGATTCCCAGGACGCCTGAAAAATGCCGCTGAGGGGCGCTGCGCCAGGTCTGCAAAATATTTCCATCGGGAAGAAAAACGAAAATGCTGCCTTGTGTGGCCGCGGCAAGGTAGATCGCGCCGCCGAAATCCACCGCGATGCCCGTGGCATGCCGCGCCCGCGCTTCTTCAAAAGAAAATAACGGAGTTCCTCTGGATTCAAATTTGTGAATGAAGCCTGAGCCGGAGTCGGCAAAGAAAACGTTGCCCAGCGAATCGGGAGCGATTGCCACCGGCGCGCTGAGTTTGCCCGGGCCGTCGCCCTTGTCTCCCCATACTCCCAGAAATTCAAACGGCGGCGGAGTTTGCGGCTTGGGCGCGGGATTGGCGCGATTCCCGCAGGCGGCCAGGAAAATTACCGCGATGAGTGCAGCCCGCGGACGTTTCCATCGACACGGATCGAAAATTGTTTTCGGCATTCGGGAAACTTGCGCTCAGAAATCGGATGAAATTTTCGAATAGGAGTTTACCACGCGCTTCGAGTGTGGCGTGGGCTTCAGCTTGCGGGGTTTCTTTCTTGCAAAGACGCCCCCCTCGGGCTGAACAGGCTGCTGAAAAAGTAGCCTATTTTGTCATTCCGAGCGGAGCGAGGAATCTCTCCTCGGTTTATGCCCATGAAAAGAAAGAGAGATTCCTCGCTCCGCTCGGAATGACAAAAGGTTGGAGCACATTTTTCCGCAGGCTGAAGCCCGCGCCACTGGGTCCAGTAAAGAATTTGAGATCAATCTTGAGCGTGCGACGGAATTTTGTCGGCATCTTTCACTCGGCGGACGGTGGTCGAAGAGAGGACGTATGTTCTTTGTGCGCCTCCTTCATCTACGTCTGGAAATTGGAAGGACGGGCCTTTTGCGCTGGAGGAAATGTAGATGGGCAGGCGTCCGCACAGATCGCTTTCCACATAAGCGGTCTCATAGCGTTTTCGCTTCGCACCCCAGGTGTACACGCGCAGCATGGTGAAGTCACAAGGGCCGCCCTCGGCGCCGCGCGATCCCGCAACCAGATATTGCGGGGCTTCGCCGCCGGAACCGTCCGGTACGCGATTCAGCTCGAACCAGGCCACCACGCGCAAATCGGCGGAGCTGGCGTAATCCTTCACAGGGTCCGGCAAATCGAGCTCGATAAATCGCGCGAGCACCCAACCGGCCACGGGACCTGTCGACATGTCCATCGCACCGGAACTAATCAGAGAGGCGTCCGGTCCGCCGCTGACTGAGTCGCTGGTGGCTCGTTTCACTTGCGTGGGGACAATCGTTGCGGATGTAACGCTGGCGCTATTCGGCATGGAATCCAATGCGCGCATGACCAGCAGCCAGTCTTCCTGCTTGGTCTGCTGTCCATCTGAAGCTTCCGCTTTCACTGGCTGTGAATTTTCCTCTGGACCTTGAGGAGCATCCGCTACGGCGCGTTGCAAAATTAATACTTTGGTGTCCCGCCCGAATTGAAAGATCCGTTTTCCATCACGCCCCGGTGCAACCCGCACGTTGCTGATTGTTTTGGTCCGGCCGCGCGCCTGAACCGGTAGAGTGCGTGCGCGCTCCAATAATTTGGCGATATTTCCCCATAGCTCGGTATCCATCAATTGCCGGGAATCGCGCATCCACCCCACCGTGCCCGAAACCGTACGCACCTGCACCGAAGCGCCCTCGACGCGCAGGACTTCGACACGATCGCCGTAATGCACGTCGCCCACGGATTGACGGACTTCCGCGAGCGTATTCCACAGGATGACGCCACGGTCGCCCACGTAGCCGACCGAAATGGCCTTCGGCGAGCCCGAATGCAATTTCCAGTAGAGCAGCGCGGCAAAAATCAGAACGATGGGAATGAAACCCCGGCTGCGCACGATGCGCCAAATCATCTATTGATCTCCGAAAGTAATCCCGACGGCGCGCGCCGTCCGAACCAAGCTTCCCTTTGGATCCACCTGTCGATTTACACCGACCGCTTCGTCCAGCGTGACGGATTCAATTTCTCCGGCGCGCAAGCAAACCATTCGCCCGAACTCACCGCGCTCAATCAGTTCCACAGCTTCCACTCCAAAGCGCGTGGACAGGATGCGATCGAACGGGCTGGGCGATCCGCCGCGCTGAATGTGTCCCAGCACGGTGACGCGCACGTCTTTCTTCAGTATGGTGTGGATTGTGTCACCGATTACAAAACCTACCTGTCCGGGACGCGGCGCGGGGAATGGGTTGCCGTGCGAATCGGTCGCCGGCAGTTTTACGCCTTCCGCCACGACGACCATCGAGAATTTCTTGCCTGTGGCCGCGCGCTCGCGCAACCTCTCGCACACTGTTTCGATGGTGAAGGGAATTTCAGGGATCAAAATCACATCCGCGCCGCCCGCAATTCCGGAGTGCAGCGCGATCCATCCCGCATCGCGGCCCATGACTTCGATGACCATCACGCGGCCGTGCGATTCCGCGGTGGTGTGCAGGCGGTCGATGGCATCGGTGGCAACGTGCAGGGCGGTGTCAAATCCGAAAGTGACTTCCGTGGCGGACAGATCGTTGTCAATCGTCTTGGGCACGCCCACGACGGGAATTCCGAGGCGCCCCAGATCGCGCGCGATGGTCAGCGTGCCGTCGCCGCCGATAGCGATGATTGCGTCCAGGTCCATTTTTCGCGCGTTCTCCAGACACTTCAGCGAATAGTCGTGCTCGACTATCTTGCCCTCTTCCTCAATGGCGTAATGAAACGGGTTCCCGCGATTGGTCGTGCCGAGTATGGTGCCGCCGCGCGGCAAGATTCCGGCAATCGATTCCACCGTCAGCGGCATGCATCGTTCGGGCCAAATTAGCCCATCAAAACCATCGGTGATGCCGACAACTTTCCAGCCATGTCCCAAAATCGCGGCACGAACCGCGCCGCGAATGACCGCATTTAGTCCGGGGCAATCTCCTCCACCGTTGGCGATGCCGATTTTTTGAATGGATTGAGCCATAGGTCCTCTGTGAGCGGCAGGCTACAGGGCCTGAAGCACGAAGGACCATTCTACACCATCTGTAAACTGAGCTTGCCCGGCACGAGAAGACTTGCTTCAGGCGCAATGGCTTCTTTCGTGCGCTATAAAATGATATCCTCCGCCACAGGTTTTGCGGCTCCGGCAAGCGGAGCTAAACGCAAGGGAGGAGCTCAAATGGAACGGAAAAACGCGTCGGATTATCCGCAGGAGTTGCTGGACGAATTTGACAAGTACGTTCACGGCGATATCGATCGCCGTGCATTCTTGGATCGCGCCAATAAATTCGCCGTGGGTGGAGTTTCTGCCGTCGCACTTTGGGAGAGTCTGCGGCCGAACTATGCTTTCGCACAACAGGTTCAGAAGGACGATGCACGAATCAAAGTGAGTTATGAAACCGTTTCCTCGCCGCAGGGCAACGGAAGCATCAAGGGATACTTCGCGCGGCCGGCAAAACCCGCGGGAAAGTTGCCCGGCGTTTTGGTTATTCACGAAAACCGCGGACTGAACCCTTATATCGAAGACGTTGCGCGCCGTTTGGCGGTGGCCAATTTTGTTGCCTTTGCTCCCGACGGGCTGACTTCGCTTGGCGGTTACCCGGGCGATGAGGAAAAAGCCACGGCACTGTTTCCGAAGATCGATGGCACCAAAATGTTCGAAGATTTCGTGGCTTCTTACGGCTGGCTGAAAGCCCGTCCGGAATGCACGGGGAAGATGGGGGCGGTCGGCTTTTGCTTTGGCGGAACTACTGTGAACAAGCTGGCGGTGCGTTTGCCGGATCTTGCCGCGGCGGTCCCGTTCTACGGGGGTCAACCCTCTGCTGAAGATACGGCCAAGATCAAAGCGCCTCTCTTGCTTCACTATGCTTCGCTGGACACGCGTATAACGGGTGGGTGGCCTGCGTGGGAGGAAGCGCTGAAAGCAAACCACGTGACCTACACGGCCTACGTTTACGAAGGCGCGAATCATGGTTTCCACAACGATACGACGCCTCGGTATGACGAGGCCTCCGCCAAATTGGCGTGGTCGCGCACGCTGGACTTTTTCAATAAATATCTGCGAGGCTGAGGAAGATTAAGCTCGCGAGTACGTAGCGCGGGCTTCAGCCTGCGGGTTTTGGCGCGCGCGAGGACTAAAAAACCGCAGGCTGAAGCCCGCGCTACCTAAAAGCATTAAATTGAGGGCAGGCGATATGCGATCAATTCGCCCGGATAGCCTGGGCCGCTGACGGCCACGACAATGTATTGCTGTCCGTTCAGCATATAGGTCATCGGGGAACCGCTCTGCGGCGCAGGCATGTAGACGGCTCCGGCGTCCTTCCCGGTTGCTTTGTCGTAGGCGCGCAGCATCGCGCCGCGCGGGCCTGACGGCATGGTGACGTTCACAGCCTCGCCCGCGATGAGCAGGGATTTTGTCGTCAGCGTGCCGATCAATCCCGCGCTGCCTGTGCGTGGAATATTCAATCCTTTCAGCGCGGGATTGTTTCGAACGTTGTCCGGCGTTTCTCCGTGCGCCACCTGCCATACGATTTCTCCCTTGTCCAGATTGATCGCGGTAATGCGCCCGTATGGCGGCTTCAGAAGTGGCAAGCCTCGTACGAGCAAAACAGGATCGCCGCTCTCAGGATTGGGGGCAGGGACCGGAGGTGCGCCCATGGGCCTTCCCGCGCGAGGATAAACGCCAGCAGTACCCTGAACATACTCCATGTCAGACAACTTCGGGTCCGGAGATGGGACAAGACCGAGCGCGGAGATGGCGCTTTGGGAGTAGACGTACAAGAGGTGCGTATCGGGATCATAGGAGCCACCGGGCCAATTTGCTCCGCCTAACGCTCCGGGTGAAACGATTGTTGCCAATGGGCCGTCCGCTTTGCTCACCGAGGGAGGGGTAAAAAGCGGGCCAATTCGAAACTTCGAGACAAGTTCTACCGCTTCCGCGTGCAGTGCCGGAGTAAAGTTGATCAGGCTGTCGTCGGAAACGCCTTGGTTATCATATGCGGGCGGCTTGGTTGGAATCGGCTGCGTGGGGGAATACCACTCTCCGGGGACATTTCCTTGCGGAACAGGGCGTTCCTCGATGGGCCAGATCGGCTGGCCGTTTTCGCGGTTGAAAACGTAAAGGAATGCCTGCTTGGTGGGCTGAGCGACAACCTTTACCGTGCGGCCGTTGATGGTGATATCCGCAAGAATCGGTGCGCAAGGGATATCCATGTCCCACAATCCGTGATGTACCAATTGGTAATGCCACTTGCGTTTTCCGGTTTCCAAATCCACCGCGACCAGACTCTCGCCGAACAATCCGTTGCCCGGGCGATCGCCTCCGAAGTAATCTCCGGTCGGCAATTCGACTGGGAGATACACCAGGCCGAGAGTTTCATCCACGGAAATTTGTCCCCACACCCCGGTATTTCCGGTGTAGGCCCAGGACTCTTTCAGCCAGGTATCGTTTCCAAATTCGTTGGGGAGAGGAATAGTGTGGAAAATCCAGAGGCGTTTTCCTGTGCGCACATCAAATCCGCGCACGTAGCCCTTCACATTTTTTCTGCTGTGCGGCACTCCGCCGGTGAGGTGCGCGGCTCCAACAATCACGACGTTGCGTGCAACGATGGGCGTCGAATGCAGGCCGACTTCTCCAGTAACCAGATCGATATCCTGATCGTCGTCTTTTTTCAGATCGACCACGCCGCCAACGCCGAAGGTGGGAATGCGGATGCCGGTCTTTGCATTCAGCGCGATCAGCCTGTATCCCGGCGTGACATATAGGATTCGCTCTTCCTTGCCGTCGGTCCAATACGCCAATCCATGTCCGGATAGTTGGCGCGGCGCATTGGCGCCGCGATCGCCTTCATTTTCGCTGTGCATCCACAGCAGTTCGCCGGTGGATGCGTCCAGCGCAACCACCGCTCTGCGTGTGCCGCCTGTCGAGTAAAGCACCCCATTCACCATTAGCGGCGTGGATTCAAATTTATATTCAGGGCGCGGGCCGAGCGAATCGGTCTTGAAGCGCCAGGCGACAGTGAGCTTATTAAAATTGTCCGCATTGATCTGGTCGAGCGGAGCATAGCGCGTGCTGGCGAGGTCTCCGCCGTAGGTTCGCCACTCTCCGTTTTTTGTGCCGGTTTGAGCGCTTGTAGGCATGCCAGCGCACACGCAGCAAATAACAACAGCAAATAGGACCATCCATCGACAGAGCCGTCTCATCAAAATCCTCCGGGCAGCACGCTGCCTATGTTGTGCGTGTCGTATATCTTGGAGCGTTGCGCGCCCCATTCTGTGCCCATTTTCTGTAGTAAACAAGAATTTTGGAGAAATGCTATGTGGTTTTTCCTTTGCAGCGGAAGCGTTCGAGGAGCGCCGTGTGCAGTCGCTTGCGGACATCTTCGGGGAGGGGAATTGGTTCGGAGTTGCAAAAAATCTGGATGGTTTTGCGGGTGGTGTCGACTACCAGGCGGCAGTCGATGCATTTGGAAAGATGTTGCTCGAGGTCGGCTCGCATGTTGGAGTCGAGCACTCCGTCGAGATAGCTGGTCAATTCGAGAATTACTTTCTTGCAGTTCACTGCGATTCGCTCCGTCGAAAATACTTGTTAAGTTTTTGGCGGAGTTTCAGGCGCGCCCGCAAAAGGCGCGACTTTACCGCCGCCACGGATATTCCCAGAATTTGCGCGGTCTCTTCGGTGGAAAGTCCTTCCGAGTCGCGCAGCAGGAAAGCGACACGAAAGATCGGATCGAGTTCACCGATCACATTGTTGAGAATTTCATTGAGTTCGGTCTGTGCGAATTTTTTCTCGGGCGAAGGGCCCCAGTCCTCAATTTCGCGGAAGACGGAATCCTGGCCGTCACCGTCGGTCAGCGGCTCGTCCAGGGAAACTTGATTGGGGCGGCGCTTGCGCAACTTCATCAGGGCTTCGTTGACTGCGATACGCACCAGCCATGTGTAAAAACGCGAGTCGCCCTGAAAGCGGTCCAGGTTCTGATAGGATTTCAGGAAGGCGTCCTGCATCACGTCTTCCGCGTCTTCGCGGTTTTGCGTGATGTTCATTCCCAGGCGAAAAATCTTGCGCTCATAGCGATTCACAAGCTCTTCAAACGCAGCGGTATCGCCGCCCTTGGCTGCAGACACCAATTGCGCTTCGTCATCGCGGACGATCATGGAAGCCAACGGTTTGGGTTCGCTAGCGCTCAAAATCCATGGTGCTCCAGGCGGCTGCGCGCAGTGGCCAGTCGCACTCATTTGGCAGAGTACCATAAATCTCCTTTGCATTGCCTGCTGGTAGGCGCCTCGTATTCAGATGCAACGTCGCTCTTTGTCGATTCAACTTTCTTGTTTGCTATGAGCACAAGCCGGAAATGGCTTGCGCTGTTCGAGCGGCTCGAAATGGTACAATGAGCCGTTTCCAGTTCATGGCCAGATATTTCCGTTTCGCTGTGCGGCCCCCAGTAGAACAAGCTTCAGCCCCTTGGTTTTTGTCCCGTGTGGCGGAGCGTGCGACCGTGGCCCGGCCATGAATCCAGGGAGTGCGCGGTTTTTTGCGAGATAAAATGCGGACCTTGCCCGATTATTTACGCAATGGCATGAAGATGATCATCGTGGGAAGCAATCCCGGCGACCGTTCGGCGCGCGTGGGACATTACTACGCGGGCCGCGGAAACGAATTCTGGCCGCTGCTGTACGATTCAGGCGTGGTGCCCGAACTGCTGGACCATCGCGACGATAAGCGCATGATCGAGTTCGGCATTGGGCTAACCGATCTAGTGAAGCGCCCCACGCGTGGGGTTGAGGAATTGACGCGCGAGGAATTTGCCGAGGGGCGAATCATGCTGGCGCAGAAATTTGAAGAGTACGCTCCGCAGGTGATCGCCTTCAACGGTGTGGGCACGTTTGAAAATTTTGCGCAGCGGCCGTGCAAGCCCGGATTGCAAAAGGAGCGGCTATATGGCGCGCAAGTATTTGTGCTGCCTTCCACCAGCGCAAAAAATGCAACTGGGCGAGGCCTAAAGCTTCGCTACTTCCGGCAGCTGGCAAAGCTGCTCGCCAAATTGCCGCAGTAGCGCGGGCTTCAGCCTGCGGGTTTTGGTCCTAGCAAGCCCCAACCCCGCGCAGGCTGAACCCTGCGCTTCCGAACAGCGCCCGTTCTTTGGGCGGGCATCCGTTTCCTCCATTCACCGTCAATCCAAGCTCGTAGGACGCGGTTCCTTCCATTTCAGTGCTGACATCCATACAATATGGCGCGCAGTAACTTTCCGCGTGTAGAGTTGATTGAGGCAGGAACGTCCGCATCATGCTCAGGCCAAGATCAATTTTTCTGGAGATAAAACGGTGACGAAAACGAAAATCAAATTCCTGCAGAAGCCGTCCTGCACCACCTGCCGCAAAGCCAAGGCATTTCTGGAAAGGCGAAAAGTGGAATTGGAACTTCGCGACCTGGGGAAAGACCGCATGTCAGTGAAGGAACTTGATGAGCTCATTGGCAGACGCGACCATCGCATGTTTCTGAACACGCGCAACGAGCTGTACCGCACGCGCAAGATGAGCGAGAATCCCCCGTCGCGTGAGGAGGCCTTGCATCTCATGGCGGGCGAGCCGAATCTGATTCGCCGCCCGGTGGTTCTGCGCGGAGCCGACATTGTGCTTGGCTTCGATGAAGAAGCCTTGAAGCGAATCGCGAAATAAACACAATGAACGAACTTACCGAAAAAGTTCTCACTGAATTGAAGCAATACGAGCATCCGCTTTTTGTCTTCGATGCGCGGCCCGCAGCTGAGGGCGTCGAAGTTCTGATTCAATACTCGCCGCCCGAGCCGCAGGTGCATACGTACGTTTTTCTGCTCCGTCCGCGCGAAATTGAGAGCAAGCAGTTTCCCTGGATTTTTCAGAAACAGCTTTACGATTGCCTGCATGATTTCATCGTGGAGATGTTTACCTGCAATCCGCAGCGGCAGGACGTATGACGGTCGGCCTGTCTTCCGGATCAGGCGCATGGGGCGAATCGCACAAGCCCGGGGAACACTCGCGCGCCCTCACCGAAATGCTCGCGGAGCACATTGGCGCCGTTGGCCCCATTACCTTCGCCGAATTCATGCGTGAATGCCTCTATCATCCGCTGCATGGCTACTACTCGCGCGTCGGCTCTCGCCGATTTGGCGATTACTATACGAGCGTCGATGTGCATCCGGTCTTCGGGCGGTTGCTGGCGCGGCAATTCGCCGAAATGTGGACGATGCTGGGCTCGCCTCGCCCGTTCGTGGTGGCCGAATCGGCCGCGGGAGTTGGGCGCCTCGCGGGGCACATTCTGGATTTCAGCGCGCGCGCATTGCCCGAGTTTTATGCGGCCCTGGAATATGTCGCCGTAGAACGCTCCCCCGCGCGCCGCGCTCAACACGCAAGCCTGCTCGCGGATCATGCTGCGGCAGGACGAGTTTCCAGTGCCGCCGAAATTCCGCACGCGATTCCTGCCGGCTGCATTTTTTCCAATGAGTTGCTGGATGCTTTGCCTGTGCATCGCATGCTGATGAAAGGCGGCGCCCTACGAGAAATTTTCGTGGGATATGAGGGCGCGCGATTCGTTGAGGTGACTGGTGATCCTTCCATGCCTGCGCTGCAGCAATATTTTGAAGAGCAGGGAATCGCGCTCGAAGAAGGACATCATGCGGAAGTATGCTTTGAAGCCTGCGACTGGATTGAAAACGCGGGACGCGTGCTGGAGCGCGGTTTTGTCCTAAGCATCGATTACGGCCACGAGGCACGCAATTTATACGAGCAGCATCACAATCGCGGCACGCTGTTGGCCTACCGTGACCACACTGTTTCGGAAAACTTTTTCGATGCGCCGGGCGAGCAGGACCTGACTTCACACGTCAATTTTACGGCGCTGGATTTGTGGGGCCGGCGCGCGGGCCTTGTGCGCAGCGGCCTGGTCACGCAATCGCAATTCCTGGTGGCGCTTGGCCGAGGAAACGAGTTCGCCGATTTGTACGAGCCTGGCCAGACGGAACTGGAAAAACTGCGCGCCCGCTTGCTGCTGAAAAATCTCATTCATCCGGAAGGTTTGGGAGAAAAGTTTCAGGTGCTGATCCAGCACAAGGGAATTGAAGCGCCGCGGCTTACGGGGTTGTCTGGGTATTGAGGAAGTATGTAGCGCGGGCTTCAGCATGCGGGTTTTAGCTCTTGCAAGGACTAAGCCCTGCAGGCTGAAGCCCGCGCTACTCTAATCCAAATCAGGAACCTGTTTCGCTATATGCCTTCTTCATGGATTTTTCCGCTTCGGCTTGTGCGCCGCCTGTGTCGTCGGCAGTTTGTCGGGCCTTGCTGTATTCGTTGATGGCGCGCGTGCGGTCGCCTTGAATGTCGTAGATCCTGCCCAGATAAATGTGCGACCACACTTCGGTCCACTTGGTGGTCAAGTCGGTGGCCCCATCGAGAGTGTCACGGAAGGACTGCGCGGC
>Ga0182024_10024982_pt1 | contig 10581 bp, 8 predicted proteins | sample P32metaG_FD_120480 | JGI IMG/M metagenome (GOLD analysis project Ga0182024, IMG submission 120480) | Permafrost microbial communities from Stordalen Mire, Sweden - P3-2 metaG (Illumina Assembly) | ecosystem: Environmental > Terrestrial > Soil > Wetlands > Permafrost | place: Sweden: Stordalen...
CAGCGGATACTTCTTCGCGGGATCGAAGTTGGGCGGCTTGATGAGGAAGCCTTGGACTTTGGCTTTGTCGGCTGCGGTGAACCAGAAGGATTCCAACTTCGGAAGATCGAGTTGGGCGAGGAGAGCGTCGTTGAGATGGGTGAGTTGCAAGGAGGAGGTATCGCCGTAGCTCTTGACTCCAGGCTGATCTCTAACTTCTTCCATCGTGTCCCCGAGATTAACGATTGTGATCTCAGATGGCCGACCGACGGTCATTCTTGTGGCGATCACAGCGCCGATCCCGCCCCTCTCGACCATCTCTGGTCGATCGGGGATTGCTATGAGATGAAGATCGCTGAATTCTCCGTCTCTGGTGATTTGCGCCGCAGTGTCCGATTGCAGACCCGTAATGTAGATGCTTCCTTCACCGCGAGTGCCACTTGCGAGTGCAATTTGTTGCGAGCTCTTGCCCCAGGCGAACTCGTCGACCCAATTCTCAAACTTCGGTAGCAAATCCTTGATCGTCTTCGCCGCGCGGTCATACAGCATCAGCCGGAACTTGTCGGCCTCATATCCGGCGCGAGCCTCGGAGCGCCACGCAAGATATTTGCCATTCGGCGAGTAGGCGGGGTTGAAATTGCCGCCGGCCGATGTGCTCACCTTCACCGGCTTGGCCGCGGGATTGGTCAGGTCGAGCGTGAAGATGCTGGCGCTGGTCGAGGTCGCCGGCTCTTCGTCGAGATTCTCCGTGAATGCCAGATCCTTTGAGTCGGGTGAGATCGCGAACCCGCCGCCGCCCTCGAGCGAAAACGGGGGCACGTCGTGCAGGTCGTTGGGATTGAGGTCGCGCACGAATCCGTTCGACACTGCCGCCAGAAAAATATGTGAGCGCTTGTCGCCAGTCCAATGGTTCCAGTGACGATAGAGCAGGTGCGTGAAGATCTGCGCCTTTACTTTGCTGTCGCGCAGCGCCACGTCTCGATCCATGTTGCATTTATCGCCGGAAGGAAAGTCGTTCACGACGATCGGCGGGCAATCGGGATAGACCTCAGCGGTGAAGGCAATCGACAACGAATCCGGCGACCATTGCGCGTTGTCTGCGCCATCCCAAATGCCGCTAATTCGCCGCACATTTGAGGTCGCCCCGCTGGCCGCGTCGAAGTCGGCGATGTAGACCTGCTGCGAGGCCATCTCGCGGCTGCTGAGGAAGAGGATGTGCTTTCCGTCCGGCGCAAACTGCAAGCCATCGTCGCCGGGCTGGGCTACGGCGACCTTGAAGGGCTCGCCACCCTCGATCTTCTGAAGCCACAGCTCCGCTGTCTTCGAGTTCTGATCGAGATCGACCGTGGTTACCGAGTAGCCGAGCCACTTGCCGTCGGGCGAGACGGCGGTGTCGCCGAGGCGCTTCATGTGCATCATGTCCTCAAAGGTCATGGGGCGCTTGGGCTGAGCTGCACAGGACGAGACGACGATGAAGGCGAGAAGGACGAGCGGGAGTCGGCGCATGGGGTTCCTGTCGGCGCTGTTGCGCGCGAAGGAGAAGTTTACACCGCGCCTGGCGTTGACCGATGGGGTGCCGTGGTTTCCCCGGTCTCAAAATCGCGACCGGGGGCACCCGAGTGTTGTGGAATTGGCCGATGGGGGAGTTTGGGGGTATCCCACCGTAGGCGCAAAAACAAAGGCGCGCCGAGGGTGGGGCACCCGGCTTTTGTGGAAACCGGGCTTCGTACGGCGCTACGCGGCTTGCAATTCCAGCAGGATCGATGCGCCGCGGGGCTCGATGTTGGCGGCGGAGATGTTGCCGTGCTGGTCGCGGAGGATGGTGGCGCAGAGGCTGAGGCCGAGGCCGGCCGTCTCGCCTGTGACCTGCGACGGCACGAACGGATCGAAGGCGCGCTCCGGATGCAGGAATCCCGGCCCCGAGTGCGCCAGCAGAATCTTGACCAGCTTTCCTTCGGCTGCAGCCTCCAGGCGAATGGTCCGCTCCGCATTGGGCGCCGGGCCCAGGCTTGCGACCGCTTCCATGGAGAACTGCAGGCAGTGGAGAACGGCCTGGCGCAGTTGCTGGGCATCGGCCATGACTTTGGGCAGGCCGGGTGCGATCTTCACTCTGAACTCGATGGAGCGGCGCAGGAATTCGGGGCCGTGGAGGCGCTCCATGTCGGTGAGCAGCTCGGCCACCGAGACGGGCGCGAGGTGCCCATCCTGGGGGCGCGAGATGCGCGACAGGCTCTCGAGCGTGGACCTCATGCGCCGAGCTTCAGTAAGGATGGCATCGATGCCCTTGCGTTCGCTGGGGTCGAGATTGCGCGCCTCCTCGAGCAACGATGCGTAGCCCAGGATGACGGTGAGCGGGTTGTTCAACTGCTGGGTCACGTTGCCCGCCAACTGGCCGAGGCTGGCATATTTCTCTGAGTCGATGAGCTTCTCGAGCATGGTGGTGTGGCTGCGCACAGCCTGCAGGCGGCCGGTGAGCATCTCCACGGGCAGCAGGTCGTCGGCGCGCACGGGCTCAATGGGATTGCGCAGGCCGGAGAGCAGCAGCACGCCCTCGATGGCGGCGCGGCCGGGCATGGGCACGGCCAGTGCGTGGGTGAAGCGGAGCCGCTTGAGGTCGTCGCCGGGGGCCAGCCAGGGATCGAGATCGAGCTTGAGGGTGTGGCTGTGCTCGGCGGCATAGGGCGCCGAGCCGGGCGCCAGAAAGCCGGGCACCTGGATGCGCGCGGCCATGGCGTCGAGCGCCGCGGCGGTGGCGTCGTCAAGGCCGGCCGCACCCACGAGGCGGTAGCGGCCTGAACCGCGCAAGAGCAGCAGGGCGGCCTGCGAGAAGCGGCTGTGCGCCGCCACGGTCTGGCAGATCTCGGCGCCCTGGCGGTCGAAGTCGTCAATGCGGCGGCGCGAGAGGATCAGGTTGGCATAGGCCTCGAGCTCGCGGCGGGTGCGGCGCTCGCGCTCGTCGGCGGCCTTGTTGGCGGCCAGTTGATCTTCAAGCGAGAGCAGGATCATGCCCATGGCCGCGACCACTTTGCCCATGACGATGAAGCGGGTCAGGTTCAGATCCACCACCTGATTGTGAGAGATGGACGGAAAAATAAAGAGGATGGAGAGCGACCACAGGAAAAAACCCAGCACGCTGAGAGTCATGCCCGGCGAGAGGCGGCGAAAGACAAAGATCAGCAGCAGAGCGGTCAGGAACTGGTTGGCGCACTCGGTCATGGTCAGGGGCCAGGCGGTTCCCTGATGAAAGCAGACCCAGAGGGCGGACAAGCCGATGAGGCTAGAGGCGCCGACACCGAGCCAGGCCGGCATGCTGCCCCGTGCGGCGCCCCAAAAGCACGCAGCGATGAGAGAGATCAGACCCAGCACCGGGAAGATGAGAAATTGCGCGCTGAATGAAACGGGCACGTTGCCGCGGAAGACGCCGTGGAAGAGGATTGAGTAGAGCACCAGCGGAATGGTGTAGGGGATGACGTAGAGCACCTTGAAGCGGCCCACGCGAAAGGTGAGCGGAGACAGCGAGGCCAGAAACAGCGCGGAGCCGATCTGGATGGAGGTCTGGCCGGCGGCAAGCGCCCAGGGATGGGAGCCGTCTTCGAAGTCCCACCTGCCCAGCTTGTAGAGGAGCGCCATGCGGACGACGGCGCAGAAGAATCCCAGGAACCAGAGCAGTGTGCGGGTGTCGCGGAAGCGGAGGTAGAGATAGCCGAACGACGGCAGCAGGAGCACCGTGAGGACGAGCGCCGGAAGCTGGTAGTAGTCTTGCATGCGGTCCGGTGACTCCTTGGGTCAACTTTGCTGGAGGGAAGCGTTTGAACTCAGGCCCAGTTGGCGGCCGGCTGACCCCGCCCAAGTGGACAAGCCGGCTTTGCCGGTCATCGCAGACCCAATCACACTAGGACGGGCTATCGTGGGTTCCGGCAGCGGCTGCTCGCCGGGCAGTACTGTTCCGTATCGTACCGCACCAAGGTTTCATCTTGCCGGTTACCCCCGGAGTGAGTCCATGCGTCTAATGTTGTATGAGCGAGCGGGCTGGACTTCGCCCGGCCGCTGTTCCAAAGGAGAGAGGTCGACAAAGGTGCGGAACCGACGTTTATTGGTATTGCTCGCCGTAGTGGGTTGCGCCTTGGCGGCCGCGGCGCAGGACAAGGACAGTTTTACTCCGATGGCGCTGGACTCGGGCTTCGGGCCAATGGATATCTCCGCGCCCGCGACGGCGCCCGAGGAGATTATCAAGCAGTTCGCTGCCAAGGAAAGCCAGTTTCAGCAGGCGCTGAATCACTATACCTACCGGCGCATCGCACGCGTGCAGACCATCGACGACGACAACAAGGTGGATGGCGAATACTACGAAGTGGACGACGTGATTTTTGACCCCTCAGGCAAGCGCACGGAGAAGGTGGTCTACGCGCCGGAGAATACATTGGAGCGGGTGAGCATGTCGCCGTCGGACCTGCAGGACATCCAGCATGGATATCCGTTTGTGCTGACCGCGGAGGACATTGGCCAGTACGACGTGAAGTATGTGGGCAGGCAGAAGGTGGATGAGATCGATTGCTACGTCTTCGACGTGAGCCCCAAGATTATTGAAAAGAAAAAGCGCTATCTGCTGGGGCGCATCTGGGTGGACGCGACCGACCTGCAGATCGTGGTGACCAACGGCAGGATGGTTCCCGACGACACGCGCAAAGGCAGCGAAGACCTGCATCCGCCGTTCATGACCTGGCGCGCCCAGATCGACGGACACTACTGGTTTCCGGTGTATACCAAGGGCGAGGGCATCCTGCATTTCAGCGGCGGTCACGGCTATCTTGCCGAGGACGTGCACATGCGCGACACGATCAAGTACTCCGACTACAAGCAGTTCGGATCGACGACCAAGATCATTTACGACGGACAGGATATCAGCAACAAGGGCGCTGCGCCGGACAAGCAGCCGGACGCCAAGCCGCAGCCTCCGAAGTAGGTTGAATTATGTCGCGAGTTCTCGCGGATATCCCACAAATCTGTCATCCTGAGCGGAGTCGAAGGACCTGCGTTTCCGGCGTACATTTTTTCCGCGAATTCCAGCGTCAGAACCGCAGCGAAAGACAGCTCAGCCCCCCGTCCATCTTTTGAAACTCCGACATGTCTAGGATGAGCGGATCGAATCCGCGCGCATCGAGTGCCGCCGCCAGCAGTGGATGACCCTCCGCGATCAGGACGCGGTCGTTGACGCGCACGCAGTTGGCCCCATAGCTTTCCTCGGGCAAGACGCGGATTTGGTCGTAACCTTGAAGCTCCGGGTCGCCGGCCATCTCTTCCATCACCACCATGGTGTTGCCGCCGATGAAAGCAATCCCGCTCTTGAGATGCAGGATGGTGTTCATCCCCCGCACATCGATGGTGGAGGACGTGTAGCCGAGCGCTGCCAGATGAGTCGCGAGCTGGCGCGCGCCTTCCTCATTGGTGCGGCGCGAGAGACCGATGAAGAAATGGTTTTCCGCCTCGCAGATGTCGCCGCCGTCCACTGTGCCTGGCGCTTCGATGGTGAGCAGGGATGGAAAGAAGCTTAGCAGCGATGAGCGGATGGCGTCGGACTCGCCGGTGCGGCTACGGGCGCCAGGCCGCGTGAGAATCGCGCCGCGCGGTGTGAGGATGGCGGTGTCCTCGACAAATGTGGAGTCGGGAAATCGTGGGTCTGCATCGAGAGTGGTGAGGGCAAGACCGCATTGAGCGAGCGCCATGCAATAGCGCTGATGCTGCTCAAGCACGCGGTCGAATTCCGGGACACCGAGATCGACGGAGGTAAGGCCGTCGGCGAAGTTGGATGCGGGAGTGCGGACGATAGCGTACTTGAACAAGCCGAGCCTTTCTGGCGCCAGCGGACTGCAAACAGCTTGCTGCGTACAGTTGCCCGCCGATTGCAGGCAACTCGGAACTGACAACTGAAGACTGACGACTGACGGCTAGTAAAAGAGGTACTTGCGCCAGCGGTCGTCGCCGCGGCCCAGCATGCGCATAATCTGGCGGCTGGTGTGCAACGAGAAGGGGCGCGGATCGCGCAGCAGGGTCATGTCGTCGATCTCGTGCAGCATGCGGTTGCCCTTGCGGCGATTGCAACTGTGGCAGCAGGCGACGAGATTTTCCCAGGTGGAGTTGCCGCCGCGGGAGCGCGGGATAACGTGGTCGAGCGTCAGTTCGCCGGAAGGCAGCACCGTACCGCAATACTGGCAACTGTTGCGGTCGCGCAGCAGAATGTTCTTGCGCGAGAGGGCGCGCGTCTGGTGCGGGATGCGGCGGTACTCAAGCAGCCGGATCACAGAAGGCATGGCGATGCGGCTCCGCTGCGCGTGCAGCGTGAGCCCGTGCTCCTCCTCGGTGCGCGCGATGCCCTTGAGCACCAGCACCAGCGCGCGCCGCGCGCCGCAGATGTTGATCGGCTCGTAGGATGCGTTGAGCACCAGCACCGGCATCTGCAGGATGTGTGCGGACTGCACCGCCGCGTGGTCGCCGCTAAACGCAGCGGCCCTGGCGATGGACTTCTGCTTGCGCGCATGAATCATTGCTTTGCCCAGCGACATCTCTTTTCCCCTCGTCAAAAAGATGGTTGGTTCGGTGATGAGTACATGCTTTCAGAGTGCACGGTGTGTTGCGGTTGAAAGATCGCGTCCGGCACGTTGCCGGGCCGTTGAAAATCTGCGTCCGCATCGAATGCATTCAGGCCGCGGTCGGCATGGATCATGCGCGCCCTGGCCAGCGTGGCGATCCACACCGACGCGGCGCCGGCTTCAACGAGCGCGCGAGCGGCGGCGCGGGCCGTGGCGCCGGTGGTGAAGATGTCGTCGATAATCAGAATGTGTTTCATCGCGACCGCGGCCGGGTCGGCGACCGAGAAGGCGCCGCGCACGTTGAGGCGGCGCTGGCGCGGCGACAGGCCGGCCTGGCTCTCGGTGGCGCGCAGGCGCATGAGCGTGCTTGAGGCCAGCGTGAGCCGCCACACGGGATGGGACTTGCCGAGCGCATCGAGAGCGCTGGCGGCCAGCGCGCGCGCCTGATTGAATCCGCGCTCGGCATATTTAGAGCGGTGCAGCGGCACTGGAACCACCAGCATTTCGGCGGGCGCTTCGGAAGCAAGCTGAGCGATGGCCTGCGCCAGCATCCGCCCGAGGCCGCGCGCCGCCGGATGCAGCCGCTCGTACTTGAGCGCGTGAATGGCATCTTTCATGCGCCCCTCATAGAGCCCAAAAGCGACCGCGCGCACAAAGGGCGGCGGGGCCAGGCGGCAGGCACGGCAAAGGTTGGTGCCCGATGTGCCCGAATGCGCGGCCGGAGGGAGCGAGTCGCCGCAACATGCGCACATGGGGCCGCTCTGGACCGGAAATTCGGTCCAGCAAACACCGCAGATTGGCGCGGTAGAAAGATGCGGCAGGGGAGAGCCGCAGAGGGTGCAACTGGCAGGAAGGAGAGCACAACCGAGGGCATCCACTGGACTTCGGAGCACGCGGGCTATGGCGCGCCAACGGGAAGTTTCCGATGGGATAACGTCGAGGCTGAGTGAACCGGACTCCCTGAGGAAGACGCACCTCACTTGTGCGGCGCGGCTAAATGCACTGCGCCGTGGCCACAGTATACTCCGGCGTCGATTTCAATGGCAATTTGCGCAATGCGGGGCGGAGGAATTGTCTCAACCGCGGGAAGAAGAATTCATCGGACTGAAATAAATTTGCAGTGAAGACGAGATACCGGCTGCCGGTCCGCGAGGCCACGTCCTGCCGCATCGTCGATCGTTCCCTTTACTCGGTCCTTGTCCATCAGTCCACCTCCGTGGAATTCGGCATGAGTCTTTGCACCGGGCGCTTGGGTCGCCCAGCTCCAGGGTTGGGGGCCGGCCCGAGAGCCGGCCGCGAAAATGTCACACGACTGGCCTGCGACCTGAGACCAGTTGCAGGATCAGCACCACCAGCGCCAAAACAAGCAGCAGGTGAATAAACCCGCCCAGCGTGTAACTGCTGATCATTCCAAGCAGCCACAGCACCAGAAGGATTACAAAAATTGTCCAGAGCACGATTCCACCTCCACGGGTGACTTTCACGTTCTTTGCTACTTTCGAACATCCGATTGGACGCCGCGCCCGCGGCGTATGGTTGTTTGCCGGCGAACGATTGGTGGGGGAAATAGCCGGGAACCAAGTGCCGGACAACCGGAGAACCGCCGAAGTGCATCTTTTCCACTAACAACAGCTTTATCAATGGTTCGTAAGTCAAGTCAAGAAACATCAAGCGCCGAATTATTTCGTGGTCAAGGCGGCAATAATCGATTTCATGACGACCGGAATTGCATCTTATCTTTGCAGGGAGACTAATATGCTGCTTCCAATTATTCTCATTGTGTTGATATTCGGCTTCGGATATGGCGGCTACCGCATGGGGCCCGGAGTTGGTTAAATTGGTGAAGGCGGCATGAGTCTACTGCGAACGACTGTCGTGATCTTGCTGCTGCTTAAAGTAATTTGACCGCAAATTCGGCGGCGTCTTAGTCTGCGCGAGAAGGCCATCCGACCTCGCCGCATCTACCATGCGGCGAGGTCGATAACATGGTAATCGTGGCGTGACAATGAGTATCGGGCTCCCGACTAACTTACTCCTCCTTGGCGCTCAAGGACTGCGACGGCCGCCTTGCCGTCCATGCGGTCTTGATCTTTTCATAAGTGGCCTGCATCTCATCCAACTCCAGGTCGGTCAATCTTTCTATGTCGATCATTTGATTTCTCGCTTTGTCCCCAGCCCTGATCAGCTCATTGAGCTTCAGATTCATGGCGCGCGCATCGCGATTCTGCGTGTTCTGGATAAGAAAGACCATGAGGAATGTAGCTACCGATGTGCCGGTCTGAATGAACTGCACCCATGTTTGCGAGAAGTGAAACAGCGGACCCGTTGCCACCCAGCCGGCAATCACCAACCCCGCTGCAAGGAAAGCCCAGGTCGAGCCCAGCCATGCGTGTGCCGAGGCCGAGAAACGGCCGAATGTCTCGTGAAGGCTCTGTGTGTGCCGCGGTATCACTCGCTTCATCATCCTGCGAAACCTCTGCATGGTTAGATGCCGGCTCAATTGTGCCGCGCGTCACGCAACGACACTCCCGGCGCGATTCAAGGGCCTGGCAAAAGGCCCCGCGTTCAATTGAACCGGTCAATGCGGTACACTGCAAGCCGTGGAGGAGTTTTGTTGTTGCCTGTTCGCGGCCTGTGCTCACGATCTCTAATCGCAATCTTCCTGCTGCCGGCTGCGGGCCGAGCGCAGCAGACCCCTCCAACGCCGCCTCCCGCGCAGCAGCCGGGGCCCATGGGCGGCAACGCCACAGGCGGAACGTTCGCGCCTGTGTACGACGCGCAGAAACGCCCCATCACTGCCGGGGGATTTGTCGACACTGGCACGGTAGTCTTCGAAGACATTACGAAGAAGGCCGGCCTGAGCGGCTGGAGCCATAAGATGGGCTCGCCGGAGAAAGGTCTGATTATCGACGCCGACGGCTCCGGCGTGGCGCTGCTGGACTATGACAACGACGGCTGGCTCGACATCTACCTGGTGAACGGGTCAACGTTCAACGCGCTCGACGGCAAGGAAGAGCCGCCGCACGCGGCCCTGTTTCATAACAACCACGATGGAACTTTTACCGATGTCGCCGCCAAAGCGGGCGTGACCAATGACCGCTGGGGCTTTGGAGTAACTATTGGCGACTTCGATAATGACGGCTGGCCTGATATCTTCGTGGCTAACTACGGCAAGAACCGGCTCTATCGCAACAACCACGACGGTACCTTCACTGACGTCGCAGAGAAGGCTGGCGTGACCCTGGATAACTGGAGCGCCGGCGCAACCTGGGGAGACTACGATGGCGATGGCCGGCTCGACTTGTTTGTATCGGGCTATGTGCACTTCGACCGGGACAACCTGCCCATCGCCGGAACCAAGGCGGTAGGTTACGCGGCCTGCCTGTTTCGCGGCGCGCCGGTGATGTGCGGACCGCGCGGGCTGAAGGGCGAGCCCGATCATCTCTTCCATAACAACGGCGACGGCACCTTTACCGATGTAAGTGTAAAAGCCGGCGTGGAAGACAAGAGCAATTACTACGGATTTGAATCGATCTTTCTAAATCTGAAGGGGAGCGGCATGCCCGATTTGATTGTGGGCAACGACTCAGAGCCGAATTATCTCTATATCAACAAGGGCAACGGTACCTTCGACGACCAGAGTTATATCTCCGGGTTCGCGCTGAACAAAGACGGCCGGGAGATGGCCTCAATGGGCATTGCCGTAGGCGATTACGAGAACAACGGCCAGGTCGATTTTGCTATTACCGACTTCTCCGACGATTACAAGGTGCTGTTTCACAACGACGGTGACGCGAGCTTTACCGATGTAAGTTATCGGGCGGGAATTGCGCAGATGTCGATTCCGTTTGTGGGTTGGGGCGATGGATTCATCGACTTCGACAACGATGGGTGGCTTGACCTATTCATGGTGAACGGCCATGTGTATCCGCAGGTAGACCGGCACGATTGGGGCACCACTTATGCAGAGCGTCCGCTCTTGTTTCGAAACGTGCCGGACGGCAAGGGCCGCAAG
>Ga0182024_10024983_pt1 | contig 10580 bp, 11 predicted proteins | sample P32metaG_FD_120480 | JGI IMG/M metagenome (GOLD analysis project Ga0182024, IMG submission 120480) | Permafrost microbial communities from Stordalen Mire, Sweden - P3-2 metaG (Illumina Assembly) | ecosystem: Environmental > Terrestrial > Soil > Wetlands > Permafrost | place: Sweden: Stordalen...
CGCCAGATACTCCGCGGGCGGCATCCGTTCGACGGCATCGCGAAATTCGTCGAGCGTGTAGCACCCCGCGCGCAGCAGGAGGCGGTTGATCGCGAAGACGCGCGCTTCCCATTCGTGGTGAAATGGCGGCTCGTCGGGCTCGATCTCCAGCGGGCCGAACCCGTGTGCGCCGCCGAGGTCGTGGATACGGCTCATGCCGGCCTCCGTGAGGGCGTCACGCTGAGGGTCTATGCCCGGCGGGCGGCGCACTCCTTGCGCCTTCGGTGCTATGACCAATCGCGGTAGCTAGCTCCAGAACCTGTCCTTCATTTAAGCGAGATCCCGCACTCATCCGTTGCGCGAGTTCGCCCTCATCGTAGGTCTGCGAAAGGACTTGCATCAAGCGCTCGTATCCAGACTGTTCGGTGCGCTGCCGGGGCGCGTCGTCCGCGTAATGCGCGTTCGTGAAACCTAGGATAGCGGCGGCGCGCTCGTGCCCAACCGAGCTCATATTTGGAAGGGCTTTTCCGCGGCAAGAGGTTTCCCCTAGTCGGCTCCTACGTGCGCAAGAAGGCTCGCTTCGTGACCGCTCCGGTCACCCTAGATCTTGACGGAAACGGCTTCATCAACCACGATAGCACCTTGGTTAGCGATCACTTCGTCGGCGGCGTAATCGGGCCCAACAGGAGGTCTCTTACGACCACCTTCAGCCGACCGAGGAATCGGTATGGTCTGCTTTTAACAGCGAGTGGAAAGCGAGTGACGGAAAAAAACAAATGACCGTATCAGCGCCGAGTTCGAACCTTGGCCGTCATGTGTTTGGAGTGGCGGCTTTGGCCTCTGGCCTCATCACGCTGGCCTGGCACGACTACAACGATTGGGATCAACTGCGTTACATTTTGAACGCTACCGATGGCCCGGTCTTTGTCTACGCCGCAGCTGCCGCCCAGATCTTCGGCGGCGCTGCGATTCAGTTCCGCCGTACCGCGAAAACGGGCGCAGTCGTCCTAGGCGCGGTATATCTTGTCTTCGCCTTACTGTACGTGCCACGAATCGTCGCCCAACCGCAGATTTACGACCGCTGGGGCAACTTCTTCGAGCAGTTCTCTCTCGTGACCGGAGCGGCGATCGTTTATGCGCGCTTGTCATCGGCATGGGCACCGGAAACGCTGAAACGGGTCGGGCGCATTCTTTTGGGCATCTGCACCGCTTCCTTTACCCTCGAACAGGCGATTTATCTTGATGCTACCGCGAATCTCGTTCCGAAATGGCTTCCGCCAAGTCAAATGGTTTGGGCGGTAATGACGACCGTTGCGTTCGCACTCGCGGCTGTGGCTCTTCTTACGAATCGACTGGCACTTCTCGCGACTCGCTTATTGACAATGATGATCGTGATCTTTGGGCTACTCGTGTGGGTGCCGTTGCTTGTTTCGGGTCCCCACAGTCATACGAATTGGAGCGAATTCGCCGAGACCTTCGCGATTGCCGGAGCCGCATGGATTCTCGCTGATCTCCTCGGCGAGTATCGGCTCAATGACCATCGCCGGCAAACGTGAGGCGAGAGTACACGGTGGGCACCGGAGGCCTTGGGACGCGGGTCAGAACTTACCGTTGTCATTCTGCCACGCATCGTGGGGTGGGATCGCTTCGAGCGTGTCCCAATGCTCGGCAATCTTGCCGTTAGCAACCCGGTACAGGTCATAGATCGCCGTCGGTATTCCGCCGAACTTGCCCTCGTTGACGACGAGCACGAAGTCGCCCTCGCCGAGGATCATATGCACGCCATCGTACTCGACGGTGAGACCTCTTTGCGCGAGCGCCTGCAGTCCGGCCAGCAAGCCCGTCAGTCCATCCTCCTGGATGAGCGGATTGTGCTGAATATAGTTGTTGCCGTCGAAGTAGCTTGCAAATCTATCGCGTCGCTTCTGGACGAAGATCTCGTCCATGTAGCTCTTCAACAACGCTCTGTTCGCGTCGGTCTTGTCCAGATCGGAGGCAATCCGCGGGCCGTCGACCATCGAATGACTCGGCTTCGACGCGGCTTTCTGGAGGTTGTCCCAGTGCTCGACGATCAGTCCGTTTTCAAAGCGGAAGATGTCGAAGCCGACCATCGGTTCACCGAAGTCGTACTCAGAATGAGTGAAGACATAGTTGCCGTCTCGAAATGCCCGCAGGGTGTTGACCTTGACGGAGCCCTTCGGGATCGATTGAATGCGATCGGCGAGTGCCTTGACCCCGTCACCAAGGCTAAGGTTATGTTGAAGATAGTTGACAGGACGAATGAATGCTAGCGGCCGGCTGTCTTTTGTCTCGAAGGCCTTGAGAAGCTCGACGACGCGTTCGATGTAGTCGTTCATTGTTCACGTCCCCCCACCGGACCGTCGAGAAAGAGCTTCACCTGCGCGACGAAGTCTTCGTGGAACTGATAGTGGGCGCCATGATTGGAATCGGGGTACAGCACGAGCTTCGCGTTGGGGACGTGCTGCTGCAGGATGAAGGAGTTCACGGTCGGGATGACGAGGTCGTCGGAGCCGTTGACGACCAGCGTTGGGCGCGCGATGCGCCGCAGTTCCGCATCGCCGTCACTGTTCGGCCGTCCCCAGACGCGTGCCGCCGCGCTGTGCGCGAGCGCGGCTTCCGCGGAGACCGGAGCGTCGCGATCCGGGCGACGGCGGATGCGCTCGAGGTATGCTCGGCCGGCCGCCTGGCTCGTCTCGGACGGCGCGAACATGATCGGTAGCCACATCTCGTCCTGGCGCTCGTACCGCTTCACGAACAGTTCCGCCGTCGACGGCTTCAGGGTCGCCATCCCTTCGCCGCCGCGCGGTCCGGTACCGACGAGAATGAGCCGCCGTACGAGGTCCGGGCGCTGAAGCGCGAGCATCTGCGCAACTTCGCCACCCATCGAATGGCCGAGCAGATCGACCGTGGACAAGCCGAGCGCATCGACGAACAACGCGGTGTCGCGGGCCATGTCCTCAATCGTCTCGCGTGCGATACCGTTCGTGGCGCCGACGCCGCGGTTGTCAAACAGGATGATCTCGCGGTTGTCCCCTATGCCATCCGTAATCGCCGGATCGTGGTTGTCCATCGTGCCGCGAAAATGCTGGATAAAGACCACCGCCGTGGTCCCGGTTCGGCCGAAGCGGCGGTAGGCGAATCGAACGCCGTTCGCCTCGACGTACGCCGTAGGAACGGTGTCGTGCGTGTACAGCTGGGTTAGGTCGTTGTTGTCGATTTGTAGGACGTCAGGGCTCATGCCCGTGTCATAGCATCGGTGACGAAGCCGATGCATCCCTCAAACGAGTGAGGTTTCGTGCTCCGAGCGCTCCTCCGTCGAAAGACGATCCATTAGGACGCGCATGAGCTGGACGCGAGAGTTCACGCCCAGCTTTCCAAAGATCGCACGCAAGTGGGTGGCGACGGTGTGTGAAGAGAGCGCGAGCACGTTCGCCGCGGAGCGGTTCGTATGGCCCTGAAAGATGAGCCGCGCGACGCGCTGCTCCGTCGCGGTCAAGGAATCCCAGCCGGTCAGCGGTCTTGCCTTCCGCGATGCCCACCGCACCCGGCGGACGCCCGTGCCCTGAAGCGCGCGCTGGACGCGGTCCGCGTCGGTAGCCGCTCCGAGGGAGTGGAAGCGATCCCAAGCGCGGTCCAGCGCCGCCACGCCGGCGTCGCGCCGACCGTCGGCGAGGAGCGCCCGGCCGTAGTCAGCCTCGGCGTCGGCGAACAAAAACAGGCGCGGACTGCGCTCGAGCAGGCTGGTCGCGCGACGCAGTGCCTCGACGTCGCGCCGTACGAGGCCGCGTATCTGTTCCGCGATACCGATGATCGTAGCGACCTCTGGGTTGCGCTCCGCAAGCCCCGCGGCCAAGGACTCGATCTCCGCTGCGAGGCCTGCGTCGCCGCCGCCCACCGCACATCGCGCCGCGACCACGAGCCAGCCGGGCAGAAACCGCCAACGGTGCCGGACCCCACGCCGCGGATGCATGACGTCGCGCACGAACGGCAAAGCGCGGGCATAGTCGCCTCGCGATTCGTGGAGCCACGCCGTCGCGGCCGAGATGAGCACCGGGCGCGTTTCGTCACCGCCGGCGATGTCCGTGGACGCGAGCGCGATGTGGCGCTCTGCGTCGGCGTACCGTCCCCGGATCTGCGCGATCCGCTCGAGCACCAGCCGCGCCTCGACCTGATACGTGTCCTCGTGGACCTCATCGCACTCACGAACGATCGTGAGCGCGTCGGTTTCCCCGTCGTCGAAATTGCCGACGCTGTAGTCGTGCCACAGGCGCGCGAAGGCGACGTCCGCCGGGCGAATGCCGGCCCCCCGGTCGACGAGCGCTTGGGCGTGCGCGAGCAGTGCGGTGCTCTCGTCGAACCGATCGATGAGCTGCAACAGCAAGATCTGGGTTGGGATCGTTTTGACGGCCTCGGCCGGCGAACCGATATCCCGAAGGTATTGCAGTGCGTCGGCGAACCGGCCGTCGCTCATGCTCGTTTCGGCCAGCGCGCGCGCCGCGGTGGCCTCGGCGACCTCGCTGCCCGCGCTTCGGCTCGCGTTCAGCGCTGACCGCCCGGCGGCGAGCGCAGCTTCGTAGTCGTCTCTGCGAGAACCCCCGAGGGCGCGCAGAGAAAGGAGCTCCGCCCGGAGGGATTCCGAGATACCTTCGCGTGCGTACGCCGCGTCAAGTCGAGAGAGCATCTCCTCGGCGCGGCCCATCGACCACAACGGCCACGCTGCGGCTGCCTGGAGGGTCGCGTACCTGTTCGGATCGCTCACGATGCGGCCGAGCCGGTCGGCCAGCGCGAGCGCGTCGCGCTCGCGTCGCGCGTCTGCGAGGATCGTGAACGCCGTGCAGCCGACGTCGAGCCACAGCGGGTCACTTTCCTGGAGCAGCGCGAGCGCTCGCAGGACGACATCCGCCGCGACGGCGGGCAGCGAAGAGACGACGCTCGTCGCGGCCTGCACAAGCAGCGACACTGCCGCGTGATCGCCGAAAGTCGCGCCGGCCAGGACGTGAGGGACCGCGTCGAGCGGACTGGCTCCGCTTTCGACGAGATGTGCCACGGCCAGACGGTGGAGCTCGCCGCGGAACGATGGGGCGATTTCGTCGTACACCGCTTGCCGTACCAGATCGTGCGTAAACGATAGCAGTCCGGAATCGTCTTGCAGGACTCGTTCACGCACGGCCTCATCCACGGCGGCGCGAAGGTCGGTCGGAGCCGATATTCCGAGCAGCGCAGCCGCATCGCGGAGCGCGAACGGGCGTCCGAGTACTGCGCCGACTTGCGCCAGCTCCAGCGCAGCGTCCGATAACGGCGCCAGTCGCCGGCGGGCTCCGGTCTTCAGGCGGCGCGGCAGTTCGCTGTCGTCGTCTGTCAGGTTGGCGGCGCCGATGCCGTCAAGCAACGATACGGCAAGAAAGGGATTGCCGGCGGCCTCGCGCAGGAGTTGCCGAACGTTGGCGCTTGGACTCGTGCCAAGGCGGTCGCGAGCGATCGCTTCGATCGACTCATCGTCAAGCGGCGCGAGCCGAATGATGCGCGGACGCGGCGAGTCGCTCGTGCGCGCTTCCATCAAGGTGTCGATGTGCGCGCTGCCGTCCCGCGCCGCAAGTAGCCAGACCACCGGCGACCCCGTGAGGCGGGGTGGCATGATGCGCAGACACGAGAGCGTCAGCCGATCGGCCCACTGCACGTCGTCGACGACAACGAGCACCGGCCCTCGCAGCGCACGCTCTTCGAGCACCCCGATGATGCGGTCGATCAACCACAGCGGATGATCGCGCAGCGGCGCGAGGTCTGCGAACGCCGCATCAGAGAGGAGCGGATTCTTACCGGACCGGAGTGCCAGCAACAACGGCGCCATGGGCGCAATCTGGTCGCCTTCGTCAGCTTTGCTGCGTCCGACGACGAAGCCCAGCCGCTCCGCCTCGGCGACGAGCGCGTCGAGTACCGCGGTTTTTCCGATCCCGGCCGGCCCGAGCACAAGGACAACTCCACCTTCGCCGGCATCTGACGCCTGCGAGAGCGCATCGTCCGCTGCGCGCACTTCGGCCGCTCGCCCTCGGAGCATGAGCGTGTCTTGTCCGTCCTCGTCAACGGACACTCCGCAGCTGGTCTCAGGCACGGCAGGTCGTTCCACGTCGGGGTCCTCCCGAGCCGCGTTCGACGGTGAGCGGGCTAAGCATTCGACCGCGGTCGCCCCGGCGGGCCTTCGCAGTGCCGGCGGATACTCAATTCGTGTGATGCAGGCGCTCATTGGCTGTGTCACGGTTGCGCGTGATGGGGTCGTCATCAACTAACCTCACGCATCGCCCGGCCGGTTGCGGCAGCCCGCTTCCCGCGCCGATCGCAAGGGAGATTACACACCGTGTCAATCGCACTCGGCCAAGTGGCCCACTTCAGTCTCGCCGTTACCGAACCGACAGCGAGCGGCGAATGGTGGCGGTCACTCTTTGACCTCGAGGAGTGGGCGCGCTCGGCGAAACGCGTCGTCCTCGGTAATGACGCCATTGCAATCTCGCTCATCAAGGGTGTCCCCGATCCGTCGGCGTTAACCCACATGGCGTTCCGGACGAAGGACATGGCTTCGCTGAAGTCCGCGCGCGACTTCCTGCGCGACAAGGGCGTCGCGCTGGAGGATCCAGGCAACGAGATCGGCCCCGTGGCCGAGGGCTCCGCCAGCCTGGGAGTCTGGTTTCGCGACAACGACGGCTACCGTTGGGAGCTGTACCTGCCTGCCGAAGACATCGCATGAATTGACGACGCGGTGTTCAGTCTTGGCTGCAATGATAGGCGCATAAACCACCACCCAGGAGCAGCGTTCAATGTCAGCAACATTCTCACCGCAATCACAGCGACTCGACGGGCAAACCGCCCTCGTCACCGGCGCGACGTCGGGCCTCGGCCGTGCGATCGCCGAGCGACTGGCGCAAGAAGGAGCGCAAGTCCTCGTCCATGGCCGCGATCCGAACCGCGGCGCGGAGACGGTCTCCGCGATTGCCGAGGCAGGGGGAACGGCGCGGTTCATCGCGGCCGACCTCGGAAGCCACGCCGACGTGCTACGACTCGCGCAGGAGGTCGGCGACATCGACATCCTCGTGAACAACGCGGGCTTCGTTGTCTTCGCACCGACCGCGCAGCTCTCGGTCGAGGCCTTCGACGCGACGTTCGCGATCAACGTGCGTGCACCGTTCTATCTGGTCGCGGCTTTCGCGCCGGGAATGGCCGAGCGCGGTCGTGGGACCATCATCAGCGTGGACAGCATGGCCGGCAGGATTGGTCTCGTCGGCGGCGCCGTTTACGGCGCGTCAAAAGCGGCGCTTTCCGCCATGACGCGCGCCTGGACGGCCGAGTACAGTCCGTCCGGCGTTCGGATCAATGCGATTGCCCCGGGACCGATCTACACCGACGGAGCGTCGCCTGATCGGATCCGTCAGCTCGGAGAGACGACGCCTCTTCATCGGGCGGCACAGCCGGAGGAGATCGCGGATGTCGTGGCCTTTCTCGTCTCGCCCGCGGCGAGCTACATCGCCGGCGCGACCATCGCCGCCGACGGAGGACGGACGGCAGTATAACGGCCGCCGGCTGCTCCCAACACTCACACTCTGAGCGAAAGGAACCTCCCTCGTGACAAATCCATCAGCCAACGTCGTCCTGGTCCACGGCGCCTTTTCCGATGGTTCGGGCTGGGCCAAAGTCATCCCGATCCTCCAATTCGCTGGTCACAACGTCGTCGCAGTGCAGAACGAGATGACGAGCCTCAAAGGCGACAGCGAAAACACGCGAGCCGCGATCGACGCGATGTCGGGCCCCACCGTCGCCGTGGGTCATTCATACGGTGGCGCGGTGATCACGTCCGCCGCATTCGGCGCGACGAACATCATCGGGCTCGTCTATGTGGCCGCGTTCGCGCCTGACGAAGGCGAGACGCTGGGCGATCTCTTCCAGAAGTTTCCGCCGGCGCCCGGTTTCAAATACATTGCGCCTGGCCCGCGCGGAGTACTTTACATCGACCGCGCGCACATGGCCGCGTGCTTCGCCGGGGACCTCCCTCCCGCAGAAGGCGCTGTTCTGGCGGCGACGCAACGGCCAATCGCGCCGGCGGTTTTCGGCGAGAAAATGGGGCCACCGGCTTGGAAGCAGCACAAGTCGTGGTACCAGGTTTCTGAAAACGATCAGATGATTCAGCCCGACGCGGAGCGGTGGATGGCAAGACGTGCCGGCGCGACTACGATTTCCGTACCGTCGAGTCATGCATCCCTCCTGGCGCACCCGCGCGAGATCGCCGAGCTCATTCTGCGAGCGTGCGCTGTCGCGACCATAGCCGCTAACGGAGAACGGGCGGTCGTATGACGCGCGAGTCGTCGGCCAGCGGGATTCGGACCGGCGCAGCCTTTCCCGAGTAGGCCTCAGCGTGTCGAGGCGTGCGCTGGCTGCAGCCGCAACACTGATCATTCTGACGTCGAACTCCACCGCCTCCAGCGCGATGTTCGTCGCGTATCGGCAGTATTGGGGTCTGACCCCCGGCGACATCGGGATCGCATTTTCCGTCTACGTCGGGTCGCTTGTGCCGGTGTTGCTCTTGTTCGGCGGCCTCGCCGAGCGCTACGGACGGCGTCCCATCGTGCTCTTGGGCATCATCTCCATGCTCTGTGGGACGTTCACGCTGCTCTGGGCCCACGGGCTCACGGAGCTCGTCGTTGCACGTTTGCTGCAGGGCGTCGGCGCGGCGCTCGCCGTTGGCGTCATCTCCGCCACGTTTACGGAAGCCTACCGCGGGAAGATCGTCGCCGGTCAGGCGCTGGCGGTGGTGACGGCAATCGCCCTGTCCGGCGGGCCCGTCCTCACCGCGATTGCATACGACCTGGGCGCCGGTACCGAACTATCGTATCTGCCGGTCGTCGTCCTCGGGGTTGCGTCGCTCGCGTTGTTGCCGTTTTTCGAGACGCATAGCGGTCTCGGGCGGAAGGGGGTCGTCGCGGAGGCGACTTTTCCGGAGAACGTCGTGGCGTGCGGCTTACGGTTTGCAATGCCGATGGTTTTCGTCGCCTGGGCCGGGAACTCGCTGTATCTGTCGCTCGTCCCCGCATACCTTGCAGCCGCGCTGCACGCGTCGGATCCGCTCGTGGGAGCGGGTTCCTTCCTCACGGAGCAGGCGGCTACGGCAGCGGCGAGCATTCGCTTCGGCACCATTGCTCCGGAGCGCAGCGGCGTGGTCGCTCCCTTCTTCGTCGTCTTCGGCCTCGCGCTGCTCGTCACGGGGACGTATGCCAACTCGTGGTGGCTCATCGGTGTTGCGACGATCCTCGTCGGTGCGGGCGGGGGCGTCGCCTCCGGTGCCTCGTTCGCTATCGCTGCACGTGTTGGTCGCGGACAACGCGCGCGGATTTTCGCACGCCTCCTTGTCGCCGCCTACCTGGGCTACAGTCTGCCGGCACTTCTGACCGGCGTGATCGCGTCTCACTCATCGTTCGCGGTCGGATTCGCCTCGGTTATCATCGGACTCGCGTTCATTGCGATCGCCCTGCCGATCCTGCAGGCGAGCGGCCGTCAGGGCGAGCATACTGGCGAATGAGGAGGATCGTATGAACCGATTCCATGTCCTAACCCTCGTGGCCGCTTGCGCCGTCGCAACCACCGTGGCGGCCTCCGCCGCACCGGGTCGCGTCAAGATTCATGTACACGTTCGCGTGACGAACATTCCGCTCAATGACGTGACGATTAGCTGCGGCAGCTTCGGCGCCGGAGCACCGCCCCGCATCGGAGAGCGACCGCTGACGCATGTGTCCACCGCACCGACCGCGCCGCTTCAAACGATCGAGCTTACCGTACCGGTGGCGTCGGGCGCGTTCTTCGTCGGCTGTTGGCCGTCGACGAGCCTACCCAACGGCCTGAACGAAAAAGATACGACGCGGATGGTGTCGGCGCGCTTGCCGCGACCGCTACCTGCGAGGCCGATCGTGATGGCGCCGATGATCGTGCTGGGCAATAGCCGCTGACCTACTCGCTCTTGCGGGGCGGCCACTACCCGAAACGTGCGCAATATGGTCAATCCCAGATGAGAAGGCTGCTGACAATACTTGTTGCAGTGGTGGGCGTTGTCGCTTCCACCGGTCCTGCTGCTCCAGCTGTCCTCACTCAGAATGAAATTACGCCGTATCTTCATCCGCAGCGGTTGGTCGACGTCGGCGATATCGGCGATTCGCCAATTCCGCCGGCGGAAATGCGTGCAATCGATCGTGCTTGGAATGCCGGGCACGATCGTCTCGCTCGTTTATCGTCGGTCGGCGTCAATTCCGTAATCCCGCACACCGAGCACTTCGTCCAACTGGACCGGCCTGCAGTGGTTACCACGGCGGTCGCCAAAGTGGTGAGCCAAACGAAGCGTCGATCAAACCTTACTGACTAGCATTCTGGGCGAGCTTCCCAGCGCTGCGGACTATGTCATGGACGTTGGACGGTACGCGCCTATAAGCGTGTCGACCGTGTAGGCGTCACGCGGGTTGGCCGCGAGCAATGACTTCTCGACGTCGTCGACGTGGCGGAGGAAGGCATATCGGCGGCGGACATCCGCTATCCACTTATCGATCTCGATC
>Ga0182024_10024984_pt1 | contig 10580 bp, 8 predicted proteins | sample P32metaG_FD_120480 | JGI IMG/M metagenome (GOLD analysis project Ga0182024, IMG submission 120480) | Permafrost microbial communities from Stordalen Mire, Sweden - P3-2 metaG (Illumina Assembly) | ecosystem: Environmental > Terrestrial > Soil > Wetlands > Permafrost | place: Sweden: Stordalen...
CTTGACCTTGGAAGAGGCCAGTTGCTCATCCGTCATGGGTCCGTCGGTTGCGCCGAAGTCGACCAGCCCTGCCGTGACCTGGCGGATGCCGCCGCCGGAGCCGATGGACTGGTAGTTGATCTCTACACCGGGGTGGGCCGCAGAGTACTCGCTAAACCACTTCGAGAAGATGGGATAGTCAAACGTCGACCCGGCTCCGGTTAACTTCTGGGCCTGAACGGTGCTCAAGGCGAAAACCAACAACCCAAGGACAACGAACGTCTTTTTCACTGAAATCTCCCTTGCAAAGGAACTGCCGTCATCCATTGTCTACGGCGAATGTTACGGGGATTTGAATTGGGCGCGGTTTTCGCGGTTCGTTGCGAGTTTTGCGTTGTTGTCTTCCACCCTTGCGATAGAAAGACAAGACCCGGGTTCCCTTCCGGCTAGCTCATGGCAGGCTTTCGACTCCGCTTCGCTCCCTTTGAACCGGCTTATTGGGGATCGCGGTTTCCCACCCATTCGCCAGAAAAAAGGCGAATAGATGGGGCACGGAACATTTTGCTGCGGATCAGGGTTCGGCGCGGGCGCGCCATTTGGCGGCCAAGGGCTTGTCGGCGAGAGCCTTGATGTACACCCCGCCGACGACGGAGCGGGCCTGAAAGCCGATCTGCTTGCCGGTCTTGGTGTCGTACCAGTCGGTCAAGGGCACGCGGCTGGGGCCTTCGTTGATCCAGTGGCCAACGCGGTCGAGAATCTGGTTGTAGGCTTCAGCCTGGTTTGGCTGGGCAGTGTCGGCCAGCGTGGCCGTCCACACCGACCAGTCGAGCTTGGTGTAGTCGGCGCGGTTATCCAGCGGCAGGCCGAACTGGTTCAGGTGCTGGAGATAAAAAGCGAGCTCCGTCTGGCGCACTTTGGGCGGGAAGAGCTTGAGATCGAGGATCTGGTCCCAGACCAGGTTGTATTTCTGGCTCCAGGTTCCAGGCTTGTCGAAGGCCAGCTTGTAGTGGTCGCCCCCACTCCGATCCGTGTCGATGGCCATGGTCTGCCATTTACCGGCCATCTCGGCGGCCAGGCGGCCATATTCGTCGGCGACTTCCGGCTTGCCGACACCGCGAGCCAGAACGGCGTAAGCGTCGAGAGCTTCAATGGCCTTGATGGAGAGATTGGCGTTGTGAGCCAGGTGCCCGGCAAAGTCGTCCGTGGAGAGCTGGTTGGCGGGGTCGAGACCCTTCTCGCGCAGGTATTCGGCCCATTGCGTGAATTGCGGCCAATAGGTACGGGCGAAGTCCCAGTTGCCCAGCTCGCGCTCCATGGCAGCGACCAGGATGAGCAGATTTCCGCTTTCTTCAACGGGCATCTGGTCGTCTTCAGTGAGCTCGCCGCCGCCATACACCTGGCCGTCGGCCAGCGGATAGGTGCCCAGATCGTGCGGCGCAAACGGCCACTTCCAGCGCGGCAGGGCGGAGTATTCGAGCACCGGCTTCAACTGGGCCTGAAGGAGCGCGGGATTGAAGAAAAGGAAAAACGGCGCGGAGGGATAAAGGACATCGACGGTTGATATGCAGCCGTTGGAGAAGTTTTCCTTGGGGAACAGCAGCGGAGTTCCGTCCACATCGGCGGCAAAGCCGTGCGCGGCCAGCGTCTGGCGATAGGAGAGAATGGCGAGCTGGGCATAGGCCTTGCCTCCCGTTGCTTCGAGATCGGCGGTCAGTTCCCCGTCGAAGGCCACGCCGCGCTGATCCAGCTTTGCATACTGGCTCTCAGCGTCGGCCAGCATTTGCTGCACAGTCAGACCATTTCGCTGCCAGTAAGGGCGCAGCTTGCGGCCCAGATATTCGATGTTGTATTCCTCGGTGTAGCTGAGCAGAACGTGCCGGCTGACGGGCTGGGCAGTCAACTTTCCAAACGGCAGCAGGATGGCGAGCTGCGCTGCGTCATCGCGAGGCATGCGCGGCATGTCCATGTCGTCGACGGCGGGCAGCGAGCCGGTTTTTGCAAAGCTGTTGAGAGCGTTCGCAGACAGCGCAAATTGCGCGCCCGCGTCATCCGGCGCGGCCAGGTGGAAGTAGCCCCAGTCGATGCGCAGATCGTCTCCGGGGCGGTTGAGGACGTGCTGGTCGCGCGAGCCGGCATTCAGGACCGTGAGCCCTTGCGCACGAGAGCGGCCCCAGGTGACAGCCTCGTCGGGAGTATTGACGGCAATAACCGGGTCGACATCGATGAGAACGGAAAGATCGTGGCTGCCCTGTCCGCTCGCGCTCACCGTGAGATAGGTCACAGGGCGCGAGAGCACATCGAGATCCTTCGGGAATGCCGGTGTAAAGAAGGTAACCGTGAGGCTGACCTGATCGGCCTGAAAAGTGTAGATGGTATGCGTGGGCGTGACTTGCAAGCTGGTCTGCTCCATCGCTGGCAGTTCACGCGGATCATCGCCCATGAAGCGCCAGGTCTTGCCGTCGATGCGCGCCAGTCCTACGATGGGCTGCTGGCGGCCGGTCCAGTGTTTGCTGTTCTGGTCGGTGAGCCTGTCGGCCATGGACCACACGCTGAAGTAGGGGTTGTGGGCGATCAGCGGCACGGCGGGCGGACGCTGCTGCGCGGAAGCCGAAGCACCTGCAAGAATCGTCAGCGAGGCAATCAGAAGAGAAGAAACGCAGCGCGCTGCAAAGGTCATTGAAGACGATTTCACTTCTCGCACACTCTTTTCAAAAGGGAGTTTCAGGCGAAGCTTTTAAATCAGGCCATCGCCGAAGCCATTTTCTCACCCACGGGCGCGGGTGCAAGAGGCAAAGTGAAGTGAAATTGAGCGCCCGAGCCGAGTTCGCTCTCGGCCCACACGCGCCCGCCGTGAGCCTGCACAATGTGCTTGACGATGGCCAGGCCCAGGCCGGTGCCGCCGGAGTCGCGGGAGCGGGCTTTGTCCACGCGATAGAAGCGCTCGAAGATGCGATTGAGGTGCTCGGACGCGATGCCGGGCCCGAAATCCTGCACGGTGAACTCGATTTCGGAGACGCCTTCCGACTCGACCAGCCGGGCGCCGACGCGGATGCGCTTGCCGGCCTTGGCGTACTTGAGCGAGTTCTCAATCAGGTTGCCGAAGACCTGGTTCATGGCATCGGAATCGGCCAGCACCAGCGCGTCGGGCGCGCCGGTCGACTCGAGCTCGACCTCCGAATCGACCACAATCCCACCCAGGCTTTCGATCGCGTCCTGCACCAGCGCCGAGGCGCGCATGGGCTGCAGGGTGAGCTTGTAGTCGGGGCTCTCCACACTGGCCAGGGTGAGCAGATCCTCGGTCAGGCGATTCATGCGTGTGGCGTTTTTCAGAATGATGCCGAGGAACTCGCGCGTGGTTTCACGGTTGGGGCGCGGGTCCTCGACCAGCGTCTCCACGTAGCCCTGGATGGAGGTGAGCGGGGTGCGCAGCTCGTGGCTCACATTGGCAATGAAGTCGCGTCGCGATTTCTCGGCGGCCTCAATGCGCGTAACGTCGTGCAGCACGACGAGGGCCCCGCCGGAGGGCAGCGGAGCGGCATTGATCTCAAACATGCGGCCGGGGGCCAGGTTGCTGGCACGTCCGAAGCGGACCTCATGATGTTCCAGAGCGGCGCGCACGCAGGCCAGCACATCGGGGTCGCGAACAAAGTGAACCAGCGGACGGCCGGCGTGGAGCTGGGTTCCGGCAATGCGGCGCATCACGGAATTGGACCAGCGAACGGAGCCTTCCGCAGTGATGGCGACGACCGCCTCCTGCATGGAGTCGAGCATGGCAGCCAGTTCCTGGCGGCGGCTCTCGATCTCGGCAAAGTTTTGCCCCAGGCGCTCGGCAGTCTGGTTGAGGGCGGATTCCATGGCGGCCAGCTCATCGCCGCTTTCCAGCGTGAGCCGGGCGTTCAAATCGCCGTCCGCAACGCGGCTCGCGAAGGAGACCACGCGCTCGATGCGCCGGGTGACGCGGCGCGCAGCCCATGCGGCCAGCGGCAGCGCCAGCAGCAGCGCGATGATCCCCGCCCACAGCGCCTCGTGCGCCATGAGATGGAAGCTTTCCCCGGCGCTCGACTCCACCAGCCTGCCGAAGACAAACTCCATCACCACCGTCTGGAAGACCAGCAGGAGCACAAACAGCGCAAGCAGTTTGGTAAAGACTTTTGGAGTCAAAGCGACGCCCCCGCCCGGCTGACGCAGGGGCTAAAGCCCCGCACTAATTCTACGGCGTTGATGGCACGGCTAAAGTCGTGCCCTGACACCCGGCGGCCTCGCATCGAATTCCTCCCAGGCTAGTTGAGAAGACAAATTACTCGCCCTTGGGAAGCTCGAAGCGATACCCGGCGCCGCGCACGGTCTTAAGGTAGCGCGGATTCTCCGCATCGACCTCGATTTTCTCACGGATGCGGCGCACATACACGTCGACCGAGCGCGGGGTGACGAAGCGGGCATCCCCCCACACAGCATCCAATAAATGGTCGCGGCTGAAGACCCTCCCCGGATGGCGCGCCAGGTAGTCGAGCAGGCGGAACTCGGTTGCCGTGGTGGTGGTGAGTTCGCCGCGCACCATCAGCTGCATGGCGTTGGCGTCGATGATGACTTCCTCAAAGCTGATGACCGAGGGCGTGGTGGGCCGTTCGAAGCGGCGCAGCACGGCCTTGACGCGGGCGATCAGCTCGCGTGTGGCAAAGGGCTTGGTGATATAGTCGTCCGCGCCCAGTTCCAGGCCCAGCACGCGGTCGTTCTCGCCGGCGCGGGCGGTGAGAAAGATGATGGGAATAGTGGAAAGCGCGGCATTGGCGCGCAGGCGGCGGCACACATCCAGGCCGTCCCCGCCGGGAACCATGATGTCCAATAAGAAAAGAGCCGGCGGCTGGCGCTCAGCGTCGGGAATCAGGTTGGTGGGAGTGGTAAAAAGCCGTGCCGCAAATCCCGCGGCTTCCAAGTGATGCTGCACCAGCCGCGCAATATCGGTGTCGTCTTCCAGTACGAATACGGTTTGGCTCAAACGGTCTGCCCTCGCCCGGCGGCCGTTTTCCCTGCGTGTTGCTTCAGGGCCGCGCGGAACTATGAACAGAGTAATGCAGCCGGACGAATAGAATGCAAACGTTGTGTGAATTTGAACCCCACGGAACTGGAGCGGCCAAAGGAACCGGCAGACCGGACCTGCGGGATATTTGACGGGGGCGACGGCTAACTCTTGCCGCAGCCGCTCGAAGAATGATTCCGCCGTTATTGCAGAGCAGGAACCGGAGGCTTGGCTTCGCTCTGTTCTGGTTGCCGCCCGGCACGGTTGGCACGGCGTTTGCGGACCTCGTTCAAGGCCACAAGAATGAGCGCGGTAAATGTCACCGCCAGCAGAGCGATTGCGGTAAAGCCGTGCAACTGCTCGATCTGGCCGTCGTTGTCTTCGCCCACACTTTGGTAAAGCAGGGCAAGGCCCACAAAGACGAAGAAGAGATGAGCGCAGAACACGCGCAGCGACGCCTTGCCGAGAGTGAGAAAAGGCTCAATCGCCACGAACCGGAGCAGGAAGGGCCGCAGCCAGTAGACCACCACGGTGAAGGTAATCAGATTGATCACGCGCAGCGGCCCCAGCTGCCATTTGTCGAGCTGGATGCCCAGCGCCGGCTGCGTCAGATAAGGGCCAAGCCAACCGTGGCGGATGCCGATGAAGAACAGGCACGCGGCGGCAGAGACGGCCACGGCCCATGCCGGGACTTTGTTGAGCGGTGTTTCGCCCATGGCGGAGCGCGCGCCGATCCACAGGCCGATCACCCAGACTCCCTGCCAGGCGAACAGGTTGAAGGCGCCAGTCTCCTGCAGCGGGATGGGGAGATGGGTGAGATGGACGATCCAGTTATGCACCACGTCGCGCAACCCGAACTGCGCCAGCAACCACACCAGACCGCTGGCCAACAGGATTTTCCTCCAACCGTAGCGAGCGGCCACGGACAGAAGCAGGGGCGAGAAGAAGAGAAATGTGACATACATCGGCAGGATGTCGAGCAGCGGCGGACAATACAACAACAGCACCGAGCCAATGATGGCGACAATCGGATGGGTGAGATAGAAGTTGAGCAGATGGTTGAGCGCGGCCTTGTGCGTGTGCATGGCGAAGGCCGCCGCGACGGTGAATAGAAGCGTGAGCATCAACAGGTGATAGGTGTAGATTTTAAGCGACCGCTTCCATAATGTCATGCGGACACCAGACTCATTCTGGAGCGAGTCGCGCATATAAATGCGGCCCACCAGAAGCGCCGATATGAAGACGAAACCCTCCGCCGCTGAGACAAAGCCAATGGGCTGATTCACAAAGTCGCTGAAGCGCGTAGGAAGATGCGTGAGCGTCATCCAGACAAGGAACAGGCCGCGCAGCGCGTCGAGTTCTGGGCGGTGTTCGAGGTGAGGAAGCTTCATGCAATTCAGTTTCTGGCTTCAACGGAAAACGAGCGAGCAATATCTGGTTAGACGCATTCCCCGGCACCCGGTTGTCCGGCCTGCCTGCGAACCCACCGCGGAGAAATGAGCGGGCCGGACTGTTCAAGGCACGGGCAGGCGCGCTTCTCTTCCGTTGTTGGCCGCCGCATACGCCAAGGTTTACGCTGGAGGCGCGGGTTTGGTGTTCAAGGTTTGCCGAAACCTGAGGGAGATGGAATGACCTGGACGATTCTGCTGGTTGGGCTGGTGGTGGGTTTGGTGTCCGGAGTGGTGGGCATTGGCGGCGGCATCCTGTTTGTGCCCGCTCTGGTGTGGCTGCTGGGCATGGATCAGCACAAGGCGCAGGGAACCTCGCTGGGGGCGCTGCTGGCCCCGGTGGGCATCTTCGCGTTCTATGAGTATTACCGCAGGGGCAATGCCGACATCCGCGTGGCGGCGCTGCTGGCGGCCGGGTTTCTGGTGGGCGGATACTTTGGAGCCGTGGGCGCGCAGCACATTCCGGAGATCTGGCTGCGGCGCGTGTTTGCGCTGACTCTGATCGTGGTGGGCGGACGGATGTGGTTCAGCCGCTAAAAAGCTCCGCGAAGGGAAAGGAGATTATGCCGTCGCGACGAAGCGCAGGCGCATGTAATCCGCCACCCAGTTCCCGTCCTCGTCGCGCAAAGCGGGAGCCAGCAGAGCGGCTGTTTCCGCGATCACCGTATCGCGCAGGGGCTCGGGAAGCCCATCCAGCACGCCGCGGCGAAAGGTGCGCAGCCAGCCTTCCATTCCACCTGCACCAAGCTGCGTGGGACGCGGGATGAGCGAGATCCGCTGCACCTCAAAACCGTGGCGCTTCAGGCGGCGCACGTAGCTGTCGGTGGAGGGATAGTAGTTCACTGCCTCTTCGGCGGCGGCGTGCCCGTGACGGGCCAGCACGGCCATCAGCGCCACGCGCACCGCGGCGATGTTTCCGTGGCCGCCCATCTCGGCCACAAAGCGGGCGCCCGGCTTCAATACGCGATGCACAGCGGCCATCATGCCGTCCTGATCGCGGACCCAGTGCAGGGCGGCGTTGGAGAAAACGGCGTCGAAGCTGGCGTCGGGATAAGGCAAGGCCTGGGCATCGGCCTGTTCGGCCGTAACGCCGCGCGCGCGGGCCGCGGCAACCATCTGCGGCGAGGCATCCACGCCCAGCACCCGGGCGCCGCTAGCCGCGATGCGCTGCGTCAGCTGCCCATCACCGCAGCCCAGGTCGAGAATCACTTCGCCGGGTTGAGCGGCCAGCCAGCCCAGCACGTCACTGGCGAGTTCGTGGACAAACGCGCCGTTCTGGCCGTAGGTCTGCGGATCCCAGGTCTGAGTCATGAGCTGCCTCCGGTTTCAGTTTGGCGGAAAAAGGAACATTAGGCAAAGCTAATCTTCCTGTTAGACGAAAAAGAAACCCTTGTGTGCAGGAAGGCCGGACCCATTTGAGAAAGGGCCCGGTTCAGATCGATTGCACCGGCAGCAAGGTCAGGTCGTCGACCAGGCCGACTTCTTTTTGCACGAACGGTTCGCCGTAACGGACGCCGGCGAGCAGCCCATAGTGGCGGGCCTCGGCAAAGGTGCGCTCGCGAATCTCTTCTTCCGGCACAAACAGGCCGCTGCCCGCGGGCTGGTTGGCATATTGCGATTGGTAGGCCATCAGCGCGGCGAGGCGCTGCTCGATGAAGGGCGTGATGTCGACGATGAAGCTGGGGCGCACATCGGCGTAGAGGCTGGCGTAAACGATTTTGAAGGGACGATGCGGGGCGGAGCCGGTCTCGACTTTGGCAAGGCCTGAGAGAAAGCAGGCTTCATAGCCGAGCGCGGCAGTGATGGCGTGGTCCGGATGGCGCGCCTGCCAGTAAGGCAGAATGACTACGCGAGGCCTGAGCAGGCGCAGCACGCGCGCGATCCTGGTGCGGTTTTCGAGCGTGTTCTCAACCGCGCCGTCGGGCAGGTCGAGAGCCTGGCGCCAGGCGACGCCGAGAACGCGCGCGGCTTCGGCGGCTTCGCGGGCTCGGTCTTGGGCAGTGCCACGGGTTCCGGCTTCGCCCTGGGTGAGGTCGAGAATGGCGGTGCGCAAGCCGCGCGAGGCCATGCGCAGGAGGGTTCCGCCGCAGGTCTGCTCCACGTCGTCGCGATGCGCGGCGATGGCGAGAACGTCGATGGACGGCGGATCAGGGATCGTGTCGGCGTTCATTGGCGATTTCCACTCAAGAACGATTGAGGATAGTGGTCTCCCATCCTTGCGCCGGGAAAAGGCGCAAGGTTGGGGCACGGAGCTTTGTAAGAAGACCGACATTCCCCGGCGGAGTGCCTACTCCGCTGACTGCATCGTACGCTCAGTAAACCGTGTTGTTGGCGTCGGTGGTGGCATCCATGTAGGCTACATCGTAGGCCGTGCCTGTCACGGTGACGAACTGATTGTCGAGGGCAGTGCCATCCTTGGTTGTGTAGATGTAAACTTGGCCGCCCTCTGCGGTGTAGATCTTGTTCAGGCCGGTCACGGCGGCAATCCCGGTGGCATCGCCCAGATACGGCTCCAGCATGGTAACGGTATTGCTGGAAGTGTTGAACATGGTCAGGCACCCGTAGGGCAGCCCGGTGGCTGCGCGCACGCCGTTGTTGCACTTGGTCATGGCGATCCACAGCGTGTTGTTGTCGGCCTCGAGCATGCGGCTGGGACCGCCGGGAACGCCGTCGCTGATGGGGATAGCGCTGCCGGCGGTGTTGTTGCTCAGATTGACGACCGTCAGATTGCCGGCAAAAAGCGTCTGCCCGTTGACCTGCTGCGGCTGCTGTCCGACAACGTACATGGTGGAGGAGTCGACCAGGGCGTTGCTGGCGCCGCCGGGTATGGCGAAGTTGGTGATGGGGGTGGTTTGCGCGTTGGCGCAGGGCGCCGCGTTGCAGGGGAGCAGGCCTGACCCCTGGCCGACGAGATAGATCATGGGAGACACCGGCAAAAGCGAGACCGAGGCAGTATTGCCGCCGCACTCCGGCCCGCAATTGAGCACATAGGCGGTTCCGCCATCGGTGGAGAAAACGGCCTTTACAGGGCGATCAAAGGTCAGCGGTGCTCCATAGTAGGTGCCGGTCGAGTCCAGATGGTCGGGACTCTGGGCCTGGAAGAGGCACCAGCCGGGGGCATTCTGCGGTTCGCAATCGACGGCGGCCTTGGGCCAGGTGGTGGGGCCTCCGGAATAGCTGGAGGTCTGGGCGGAGGACAGCTTGATGGGAAAGTACGCGTAGTTCGAGTTCTCAACGAAGGCCACCGCCATGGAGCCGCCGGGATTCACGCTGACCCGGTAAACGCCCGGCAGGCTGAGCGGGTAGCTGCTGCCGGCCACATGGTCAATCACGGTAAACACGTGAGAAGCCTGGCTGGCCGCAAACACGTAATTCTGGTTGCGCGTCATGAAGATGCTGGAAGAGAAACCGTTGAGGCCGGACGTTGCGCCGCTGGTGCTCTCTTTCCCATAGCTGATCGAGGTCATGCTGCCGTCGCCCGAGCCGTAGACGGCGCCCAACTGCTCCTCCGGCATGTTCTGGATGGTGATGGGAAGCGCTCCGGAGTAGCCGTTGATGGAATAGGAGGCGGGCTTGCCCGTGTATCCGTTGCGAATGTCGTAGTAGGCGTCCATCATCTGCAGCGAACCCTTGGCAAAGGCGCTGGGATTCTGGATCGCGACCACTACGCGGTAGAGCAGGCCGCTGGGGGGCAAATTGCGACCCGCAAAATAGTTGGTACTGCCACAACCTGCCAGCGCGGCGGCGACTGCAAGGGCCGCAACCGCGCTCAACCAAAGACTTCTCTTGTTCAAAATCCTTTACCTCGACGAAGAACGCGGAACGAGCCGCGACGTGAACCAACTGATGGCGGTTGCCGGTCGACTCCACAGAGCGCATGAGGCTTTGCGGTCGAGAAGCACAGCGGCCCGGAACCGGTTTCTAACCAAGTTATGACTCCCGAAGTATAACAAAGCGGCCCTCGACTCTGGCGCGGCTGAGCGGGTTGGCTTAGCATGGCAGGAGAATGACTGAATTCGCCGACATTTTTGCCAACCGTCCGGTACTTGCCGACGGCGCTATGGGAACTGTGCTGTACGCGCGCGGGATCTTCATTAACCGCTGCTACGACGATCTGAATCTTACCGACCCCGGTC
>Ga0182024_10024985_pt1 | contig 10580 bp, 9 predicted proteins | sample P32metaG_FD_120480 | JGI IMG/M metagenome (GOLD analysis project Ga0182024, IMG submission 120480) | Permafrost microbial communities from Stordalen Mire, Sweden - P3-2 metaG (Illumina Assembly) | ecosystem: Environmental > Terrestrial > Soil > Wetlands > Permafrost | place: Sweden: Stordalen...
AGATGGCCAGCGAGGGGTCGGCTGCTACCAGTTCTTTGACGCGGGCGGCGTCGCCGGCGCGGACGGCTTCGAAAAGTTCTTTCATTGCTAATCCCCTCCCTTACGGGAGGGGTTGTGGGGCGGCGATATCATTGGGAGTGAAGACTGTTTCGGATTTGGCGATTTCCCAGCCCAGGTGATTGATATAGAATAGCAGCGCGGCGGGGGAAAACGTGCCTTGGAACTTGGTCCAGACTTCCTGCTGCCAGCCGTCCTTTAGATAACCGGAGACGTCGGCGTCCTTGGCGAAAAAACCGTCTTCGTGCGGCACGCCCAGGTGATCCAGAACTGCCTTGATCATTTCCAGATGAGAGACGAGAATGGCTTGCGCCAGGTCGGTCGCGTAGTCTTCCTCCTTTTCTTCCCTCAGGCGCTCCCAGAGGCGGGGGGAGGCTTTGCGCAGGGTCTCCGAACTTAGCTTATGGAGATGCAGGCGGGCCTTGATGCGGTCGAATAGCTGGTAGGTGCGGAGGCGGCCCATGGAGATGGAGCGCATCAATTGCTGAAAGGTCTCCTCGCCCAGGCCGAGGAAGATATCGGAAAGCTGCATGCAAGATCAATTGTAACGGATGGGGCCGGTTCAATTTTTGGATTTTTTAGACGCAGGCCGGTGCTACACTGGGACCAGAATGAGTTCGCTTTCGCCCAGACTGCAGGTTCGGGTCCAGCAGAAGCAAATACTCACGCCAGGGCTGGTCCAGATGGTCAGCCTGCTTCAACTGAACCGGCTGGAGCTGAAAGAGATGATCTCCGCTGAGGTCGCTCAGAACCCGGTCCTGGAAGAATCGCAGGATGGCAGTGAGGAATTGACGGCGGATGAGTTGCGCCCACTGCTCGAAGCCGAGCGCGTGGCCGACCCCGCGGACCAAGCCATATTAGATAACAGCCGGGTCGCCGCCGGCGATATGGAAGCGGTCGAATCCGATCGGGGGGACTTCGAAGCCGCCAACATGGGGAATCCGGAGCCGGCTTCCCTATCTGAAATGGGGCCGGAACAGGCGACGGCTCCCGACGCGCCCGAGGTCAAAGCTACCGATCCTTTCGACGAGATCGATTTCGGCAGTTATTTTGACGATTACCTCGACCCCGGTTACAAGAGTCCGGCGGCGGAGAACGTGGAAAAGCCGTCGTTCGAGACGTTCCTGTCGTCGCCGGTGACGCTGAGCGATCATTTGCGTTCGCAGCTTGCGCTGGTGTCTCTGACTGAGGCGGTGCGCGACGCGGCGGAGAGCATCATCGGCAATCTGAACGAAAACGGCTACCTGACGACGACGCCGGAGGAAATGGCGACGGCGGAGGGTCACAAGCTGGAAGACGTGACGGAGGCGTTGCGCGTGGTCCATACTTTGGACCCGGCGGGCGTGGGATGCTCCGATGTGCGCGAATGCCTGCTGCTTCAAATCGACAGCCGCAACGGCAAGGGCGGCGTGGCATGGCAGATCGTGCACGATCATCTGAAGCTGGTGGAGCTGCGGCAGATCAAAGAGATCGCCCGGCTGTTGCGCCGGCCTCTGCAACACATCGAGATTGCGGTGGATGTGATCCGCCACCTGGACCCTCGTCCGGGACTGCGTTATTCGGGCGCGAATGCGCGGGTGATCGAGCCGGACGTTTATATTACCAAGGACGGCGACGATTACCTGATCTCGGTGAACGACGATGATATTCCGCAGTTGCGGCTGAGCTCGCAATACAGGAAGATGCTCGACCGGAATGAGGAGCCGAATAAGGACGTTCGAAATTATGTGAAAGAACGCTACGCTTCGGCGATCCAACTGATGAAGAATATCGAGCAGAGGAAGCAGACCATTATGAGGGTCTGCCAGAGCGTGGTGCGCCGTCAGATGGAATTTCTGGAGCATGGCATCGACTTTTTGAAGCCGATGATGATCAAGGAAATCGCGGAGGAAATCGGCGTGCATCCGTCGACGGTGAGCCGCGCGGTTTCGAGCAAATACGCACATACGCCGCAGGGCGTTTTCGAACTACGGTACTTCTTCTCGGAGGCGGTGCAAGGGCCCAGCGGAGGCGTCCTGCCGCTGCTGATCCTGAAGCGCCGGGTCAAAAAAATGATTGAAGAGGAGGACCCGTCCCACCCGCTTACCGACGAACACATCACGGAGCGTCTGCAAGGGGAGGGAATTCAAGTGACTCGCCGTACGGTCGCGAAATATCGCGAAGATATGCGCATCCCGTCCACGCATCAGAGACGGGTTCGTAGTTAGGCCGGCGTCTTCAGACGAGCGGCTCGCTTCAAAAAACGGATTTGCACGGAGGTTCCACCTATGAACGTAAGTTATCGAGGAATCAAAAAAGATTTTTCTCCCAAGATGCAGGAGAAGCTGAGCGCAAAGTTCGCGAAGATTTCGAAATTAACCGAGAAGCGCGGCGAACAGGAGGCGCATGTTGTGGTGACCTCCGAGAACCGGATGCATAAAGCCGAGATTACCATGCAGTTTTACGGGCATCCTCTGGTGGGCATCGCGTCCGATGCGGACTTGTTCACGGCGTTGAACGAGGCGCTCGATAAACTGGACAAGCAGGCGGTGAAGAATTGCGCGAAGTATCGTGCGAAGGTGCGGCGTTCCTCTCCCGCGAACGGGTCCAGGAATGGTGCGGGCGAACTGGTGGGGGTGGTCGCGACGAGCGATGACGCGAGGATCGCACAAAAAGTTTATCGGGTGAATCATCTGGATCAGAGGAAGCCGATGACGCTCGAAGAAGCGCTGCTCGAAATGACCAAGGACGACGATTACGTGGTGTATCGCGACGCGGAGAAGCAATGCGTCTCGGTGCTGGTCCGGCGGCGCGATGGACATTTCGACCTGATCGAGTCATAGACTCGCGGCGTAAGGTAGCGTCTAAAGTAAGAGGATGGCCAAGCCGATCCCTGTTGCTCCCTCCGCGCAGACGGAAGTCGTCATCATTACGGGTCTGAGCGGATCGGGCAAGGGCACCGTTCTGAAGGCGTTCGAGGACCTGGGATATTATTCGGTCGACAATTTGCCGATCGACTTGATCCCGAAGTTCGCCGAACTGACGAAGGACGCGCCGAATGTGCGGCGGGCGGCGCTGGTGGTCGATATTCGCGAAGGGGTCGCACTGGAGCGGCTGCCGGCGTTATACAAGAAAATACGGCGGCAGATTCCGACGCGGCTGCTGTTTCTAGAAGCCGACGATGCGGCGCTGATCCGGCGATTCAGCGAAACCCGGCGTCCTCATCCTCTGGGGACGGAGCAAAGCGTGGAGGAGAGCATTCGCAGCGAGCGCGAGCGGATGGCGCCGATACGCGCGCTGGCCGATCCGATTATCAACACCACCAAGTTCAATGTCCATGAGCTGCGGGAAACGATTCACGGGCTGTTCCGCGGGCAGAAAAAATCGCCCGGCATTCTGGTGCAGGTGAACAGCTTCGGCTATCGCCACGGCGTGCCGGCCGATAGCGACCTGGTGTTCGACGTGCGCTTTCTTCCGAACCCGAATTACATTCCGGCGTTCAAAGATCTGACGGGCAAGCATCCGAGCGTGGCGCGCTATATCCGGTCGTTTCCGCAGACGACGGAGTTCATCACGCGCATCACGGATCTGCTGGTGTATCTGCTGCCGCACTATATCGCCGAGGGAAAAAGCTATCTCACGATTTCGTTCGGGTGCACGGGCGGGCATCATCGCAGCGTCATGATCGCGAGCGATATTTGCAAGCGGCTGGCGAAGGCTGGGTATCGGGCGAAAGAGACGCATCGCGATGTTAAAAAGTGAAGTGTTGGAAGGTGAGTGGCTGGAGACCAACGGCACCGGCGCGTTCGCCATGGGGACCGCGGAGGGGCTGAACACCCGGCGGTATCACGCGTTGCTGGTCGCTTCGTTGAAGCCTCCGGTGGAGCGGTATGTGCTGCTATCACGGGTCGAGGAAGAAATTGCGATCGATGGGCGTACGTATGCGATCGGCTGTTGCCAGTATCCGGGTGTCGTGCCGTCGAACAAATATTTGGCGGAGTTCCGTGGGAAGCCATGTGCGACGTGGGTTTTCAATTTCGACGGTGTGCGATTTGAAAAACAGGTTTACACGATTGCGGGCAAGCAGGCGGTGACGGTGCGATATCGCGCCAATCGTGCCGTCGCGCTGCGCGTGCGTCTGTTCACCGCGTATCGGGATTATCATTCGCTGCGGAAGGCGAGTGGCGATCCTTACGGGTCCTTGCCTCGGCTAAATTTCCAGCACTCTGGCCGATTCGAAGCGGATCCGAAGTGGTATTACGACATCGAATACTTGACGGAACTGGAACGCGGATTGGATTTTCGCGAGGATCTGTATACGCCGGGTGTAATCGCGCTCGATCTGCGGCCGGATGAATGGTGTCCGATACTGGCGGGAATCGAGGACGCGCAGCTCGCTGAGCCAGCACCGAGGGCGGAGCCCTTCACGGTCCAGCGCGCCGATGGGCGGCCGACGATCATCGCGGGCTATCCCTGGTTCACCGATTGGGGCCGCGATACGATGATCAGCCTGCCGGGGCTGCTGATCGTTCCGGGCCGTCTTGAAGAGGCTCGCGAAATTATTGAAGGATTCCTCGCGCATCTCAACCAGGGGCTGATTCCGAACCGTTTTCCGGATTCCGGCGAATCGCCCGAGTACAATACCGCCGACGCGACTCTGTGGATGTTTCAGGCGATGCGGCACTGGCTGGCGGCCGGAGGCTCTCAAACATTTTTGAAGGATAGGTTTTATCCCGCGGCCAAAGAGATCATCGCCTGGCATCGGCGCGGGACGCATCACGATATCGGGGTCGATCCCGAAGATCATTTGCTGAGCGCGGGGAAACCGGGATCGCAACTCACTTGGATGGACGTGAAGATCGGCGATTGGGTGGTTACGCCGAGGCACGGAAAACCGGTGGAGATTAATGCGCTGTGGCACGGCGCGCTGACGCTGGCTGCCGAATGGGGGGAGTTGCTCGGCGACCGGACCGATTTTCGCGATGAAGCGCAGAGGGTGCAAAACAGTTTCCGCGCGAAGTTCTGGAACGAGAAGCGTAACTGCCTGTTCGATGTTCTCGCGCCGGAGGGGCCGGTCGAAAAAATCCGGCCGAATCAGATTTTCGCGGTGAGCCTTCCGCATGCGCTGCTCGAAACGCCGCGGCAACAGGCGATTGTGCGCATCGTCGAGCGAGAGTTGCTGACCGAGGTCGGATTGCGGACACTTGAACGTAGCGATCCCGAGTACAAGCCTCGCTATCAAGGCTCGCCTGCGGAGCGCGATGCCGCTTATCATCAGGGCACGGTGTGGCCGTGGCTGCTGGGGCCGTATATGGATGCGTATTTCCATGCGTTCGGGCATTTTGATATTACGGTGCCCGATCTGACGGCGGAGATTTATGACGGCGACGAGCCGCGTGAGTCACGGGGTTGTCCATTCCAGGCGTGGACCGTCGCCGAAATCGCACGTGTGCGCGCGGCTTATTTCAGGTAATGGGTCACGCGTGCAATGCGCGGCTGGCCATGCGATGGATGTCCGCCCGCAGGCTCAGCGGTTGGATCATGCGCAACCTCGCTCGCGTGCATCATAGCACCGCGATACGAGGTCTCCGGCGCACGCTATTTTGGCGATTCGAAATAGCGGAGAGCCTGCTCCACGCCATCGGCGTACAGCGCCGCAAGCTTGGGGTCGACGCCGCGAATCGTGTCGAGATCGCGGGCAATCGAGAGCTGCAAACGGTCCGCGGCTGCGGGGCTCCAAGCCTTCGCGCCTGCTTTGGCATAGGCTCGAAGCGCGCGGCCTCCCAAGGCATTGGCGACATGCGTGGCTTCCGCGCGCGATAATCCGGCGTCACGCAGACTCTCGACCGACGCGGCGATCCATGGCAGCAACAGGTGCGTTGCCAGATGAACCCCGGAAAGATAAAGAGCCTTGGAAGCAGCGCGCAGCTCGATCAGTTTGCGCTTCTCGGCGGCAATGACGCGGCGCAGCTCGCGCATAGCCGCGGGATCGCCCTCGGCCACAAAAAGCCGCTCACCCGATTCCTCCACACAATTGAGCGTAGCCACGCGCGCGCCGCCGGCGAGCAACGGGCCGGGCCATAAACTATCGCGCGTGGATTCGCACAGCACGGCGATCTTTCCGGCGAGCGGCGTTGCGGCGGCCAGTTCGCGGGACACCCGGTCGATTCCCGAATCAGGCACCGCGATCCAGATCAAATCGCAAGGCGCCATCGCCGCGTAGTTCATGACCGCATGGCCCGAGCGCAGCGTGTTCGCAATCCGCCGCGCCACGCGAAACGAGGCGGCCTTCACGGGACCCATCCGTCCCAGCACCAGCGGCATTCGCGCCAGGAATGAACGGTTAACCCCTCCGGCCCCGATCATTCCCATGACAGGGCCGCCCTTTTTTCTCATGTCACCGAGTCGCTTAATAAGGCCTTCGCGCGCAGTTCCTTGATGCGATCGCGAAATGCAGCCGCCTCCTTGAATTCGAATTTACGCGCGGCCTCTCTCATGCGTTCTTCGAGCTCGGCCAGATATTTATCCATCTGTTCCGGAGGAATCGCCGCGGTTTCTTCGTCCGATTCCAGAGGCACCGTGATGTAGTCCGCTTCGGCAATTGCCACCAGCAGCGAATCGATGGGCTTGATGATCGACTGCGGCGTGATGTTGTTCGCCTCGTTGTACGCCGATTGAATCGTGCGGCGGCGCGTGGTCTCATCGATCGCTCGCTTCATGGAAGCGGTCATCACATCGGCGTAAAGAATCGCGCGCCCATTCAGATGACGTGCCGCGCGGCCCATGGTCTGGATCAGCGATCCGGCCGAGCGCAGGAAACCTTCCTTATCGGCGTCGAGAATCGCGACGAGAGAAACCTCCGGCAGGTCGAGCCCTTCGCGCAGAAGATTTATTCCGATCAGCGCATCGTATGTGCCGCGCCGCAGATCGCGCAGAATCTTGATGCGGTCGAGCGTCGAAATTTCGGAGTGCAGATAAGCGCACTTCACGCCGGCTTCGGTGTAATGCTCGGCCAGGTCTTCCGACATGCGCTTGGTCAAAGTCGTTACGAGAACGCGTTCGTCGTTTTCAGTACGAAGCCGGATTTCATGCAGTAGATTATCCACCTGCCCGCGAATCGGACGCACCTCCACCACGGGATCGATCAGACCCGTCGGGCGGATGATCTGCTCGATCACGACACCGGACGTTTTCGTCAGCTCATACGGTCCGGGCGTCGCCGAGACGTACATCACCTGATGCACGCGATTCTCAAATTCCTCGAACGTCAGAGGCCGGTTATCGAGCGCGCTCGGCAAACGAAATCCGTACTTCACCAGATTTTCTTTGCGCGAACGATCGCCATGATACATGCCCTGTAACTGCGGAACGGTCTGATGACTTTCATCAAGAAACATCAGCGCATCGTGTGGCAAATAATCGAGCAGAGTGGGCGGAGCCTGTCCCGGCAGGCGCCCGGAAAAATGCCGCGAATAATTTTCGATTCCGTGGCAATAGCCGATCTGTTTGATCATTTCAAGATCGAACATGGTGCGCTGCCACAGCCTCTGCCCTTCGATGCGTTTACCTTGTTTATCGAGCTCGCCCTTCCACCAGTGCAGCTCATTCTCGATGCTGCGCAGCGCGTCGTCGCGCGTTTCGGGGCGCATCACGTAGTGCGATTTCGGATAGATGGGCAGGCGCAGATACGTCTGCTTAACCTGCCCGGTTAAAGGATCGATCTGCTCGAGCGACTCAATCTCATCGCCCCACAAACTGATCCGATACGCGTAGTCGTCGTAGGTCGGATGCAGCTCAATCACATCGCCGCGCACGCGAAACGAGCCGCGCTTGAAGTCGATGTCGTTCCTCTCATAAAGGATGTTGACGAGCTTCGACGTGATCTCCTCGCGCGCAATATGCTGCCCTTTTTCGAGCATAAGGAGCATCCCGTAATACGCTTCGGGCGATCCGATGCCGTAGATGCAACTCACGCTCGCGACGATCACGCAATCGCGGCGCTCAAACAACGAACGCGTCGCCGAGAGACGCATCTTGTCGAGCTCCTGATTGATGGTCGCTTCTTTTTCGATATATACGTCGCCCGACGGAATGTACGCTTCGGGCTGATAATAATCGTAATAACTAACGAAATATTCGACGGCGTTCGACGGAAAAAATGTGGAAAATTCCTGATAAAGCTGCGCCGCGAGCGTTTTGTTATGAGCCAGAATCAACGCCGGCCGGCCGGTGTGCTCGATCACCTTCGCCATGGTGAACGTTTTTCCCGATCCCGTGACGCCGAGCAGAACCTGGTGCTGTTCGCCCTGCTTCAGGCCGTCGAGCAGCGATGCGATGGCAGTTGCCTGATCGCCGCGGGGCTTATAGTCGATTCCGAGGCGGAAGGACATCTCTTCATTATAAGATTTACAGCACGCGCTCGAATTCGTAGCCGGCTTTTGTCAGCGCATCCATCAGCTCGGCGATGTGATCCGGCCCGCGCGTTTCCATAGTAATGTCGATGATGGTGTCGCCGAGGTGGACGCCGAAGTAGGCGCGGTCGTGCGTCACCGTGACCACGTTAGCGCGCTGCTGCGCGACCAGCGTGGTCAGCCGGTTCAGGCCGCCCGGATGGTCCGGCAGAGGAATGCGCAGACGCACCAGCCTGCCGTCCTTCACCAGGCCGCGTTCGATGATGCGCGCCAGCAGCGTGACGTCGATGTTGCCTCCGCAGATCAGCACGACAACTGTTTTCCCGCGCAGCGTAGTCTTCTTCGTCAGCATCGCGGCCATGCCCGCCGCGCCCGCGCCCTCCGCGAGCGTCTTCTCTTTTTCGAGCAGCCAGAGGATCGCCATCGCGATCTCTTCCTCTTCCACGGTGACAATTTCGTCCACGTATTTTTCAAACAGAGGATAGGTCAACGCGCCCACCTGCCGCACCGCGATGCCGTCGGCAATGGTCGACGCGGCCGGCACCAATACTGGATGATGCTGCAATAACGCCGCCTGCATCGAAGGCACGCGCGCGGTCTCCACTCCGACCATTCGCACCTGCGGACGATGTTCCTTAATCGCGCAGGCGATGCCGCCGATCAATCCTCCGCCGCCGACCGGCACCACCACCGCTTCCAGATCCGGGACCTGTTCCAGCAGTTCGAGGCCGATGGTCCCTTGTCCCGCGATCACCGCGTCGTCATTGAACGCGTGGAGAAAAACAAGCCCTTCCGCATCGCAGCGCCTTCGAGCTTCATCGACCGCTTCGTCGAAATTATTTCCATGGAGGATGACCTCCGCGCCGTAGCCGCGCGTCGCCGTGACTTTCACGAGCGGTGTGAGGACGGGCATGCAGATCTGCACGCGGATGCCGCGCTTCGACGCATGATAGGCGACGGCCTGCGCATGATTCCCGGCCGACGCGGTGATCACGCCGCGAGCGCGCTCCTCATCGGTCATTAAGAGGATGCGATTCAGCGCGCCGCGTTCCTTGAACGATCCCGTCATGTGAAGATTCTCCATCTTCAGGTACAGCGTGTTGTCCGCGTGGCGTGATAACGTTTCCGAATACGGTGCCGGAGTGAACAAGATATTTTCGCGAATTCGCGCGCGGGCGGCTTGAATGTCGGCGAGTGAGATCATGCCTTCTCAAGGTACATCGACCTTCGATCTGTTTGCACTGCGCTTCCACTGCGCGGCGAAGGAGCCGGTGCATTTCCCGCCAGGGGAGACCGCCAATTTATTTCGCGGTCAGTTCGGTAAGATTCTCTACCGCCGCGATCCCGCGTTGTACGCTCAATTCTTCGCGCCCGTTCGTGAGACCGGAGTTCCCAGCGGACTGCACGATCCGCCCAGGCCCTTCGCGCTACGGGTGCGCCACCTGGATGGCGCCACGCTGCGGGAGTTTCACGTCGGCCTGAATGTGTTTGAAACAAATCAGCCGGATCTCGTGCAGCTCTACCTGGCTATGGGTGATCTTATGCAGGAGAGCCTGCGCGCCGAGTTTAGCGACATCGAGGATTCGGATCTTCTGTGTCTTCCCCTTGTCGGATCGCCGCCCGCCGAACGCGTACGAGTGACCTTTCTCTCGCCCACCGAGCTGAAGAATCAGGAGCGTCCGGAGTTTGGCCCGATGTTTTCGCGAATTCGCGACCGCATCAGTACGCTGCGCGCGCTCTACGGCTCCGGTCCGCTAAAGATCGATTTCAAGGCGATGGGCGAGCGCGCTGCGGCGATTCGCATGACTCGTTGCGATCTCCAGCATGTGGACGTCAGACGGAGCACGGGACAACGTCATTCGCTCGGCGGCTTCACCGGCGTGGCCGAGTATGAGGGCGACCTCACGGAATTCATTCCCTATCTTGAAATCGCACGCTATACCGGCGTCGGCCGCCAAACCGTCTGGGGAAAAGGAGAAATTGCGATTGAAACATTTTGAACGCGAATTGGTTCGGGGATTTATTCATGAGCCCGAACATCCCAACGGCAACGGCCTGGTGATCACGCACGGCGCGGGTAGCAATAGCGACACCACTCTACTCAAAGCGATAGCGGAAGCCTTCGCGCACACG
>Ga0182024_10024986_pt1 | contig 10580 bp, 11 predicted proteins | sample P32metaG_FD_120480 | JGI IMG/M metagenome (GOLD analysis project Ga0182024, IMG submission 120480) | Permafrost microbial communities from Stordalen Mire, Sweden - P3-2 metaG (Illumina Assembly) | ecosystem: Environmental > Terrestrial > Soil > Wetlands > Permafrost | place: Sweden: Stordalen...
ACGGCGACCGGATGGCCGCTGAAGTAGACGCGGTCTTGCGCTAACAGATGATGATGCGGCACGCGCAGGCCGGGCAGGGAAGCAGCGCAGGGGACGGGACCGAGATGCTTGACGTCGGCGCCGGTGAAGACGGCGATCACCCCGGGCAGAGCGAGCGCGGGCTTGACGTCGATGCCGTTGATGCGCGCGGCAGCGTGCGGGCTGCGCACTACGATGGCGTGCGTCATGCCGGGCACTTTCAGATCGTCGAGATAGAGGGCGGTTCCGGTGATGAGGCGCGGATCTTCGCGGCGGCGGATGCGCTTGCCGACGAGCGGCTCGGGTTTAGCGATTATGGTTGCCATGGTTTATGCCTCAGCCTTCGCAGCCGCGGCCTTGACGGCGTTGACGATGTGCTGATAGCCGGTGCAGCGGCAAAGATTGCCATCCAGGCCGTGGCGGATCTCGCTATCGGTGGGCTGCGGATGATCGGCGAGCAACTGCTTGACGGCCAGAATCATGCCGGGCGTGCAGAATCCACATTGGAGGCCGTGCTCGTTCCAGAAGGCCTCCTGGACGAGGTCGAGATCGCCATTGACGGCGAGGCCTTCGATGGTGGTGAGGCCGTGGCCGTGGGCCTGGACGGCGAACATGGTGCAGGCCTTGACGGTTTGGCCGTCGAGCAGTACGGTGCAGGCGCCGCAGATGGAGGTTTCGCAGCCGATGTGAGGTCCGGTGAGGCCGGCGACGTCGCGCAGATAGTGGATGAGCAGCAACCGGGGCTCAACCTCGGCGGAGTAAGGCAGGCCGTTGATGGTGAGAGAGATTGGATGGGTCATTTTTGGTCCGTCGTGGTTACCTCAAACGAGGAGCACTACAGAAACTTACCAGAATTGGGGATAGAAGCAAAGGGGCTGGGACGGGGAGGGTGGCGAAGCATGGCTTTCCGGTTACGCAAAACAGGGCACGGCGACACGCGCGAGTCTCTATCTCATACAAGCTCGACAGAGGCTCACAGGCTCCGGCTAACCAGGAATATTCCATTGGTCAAATTACCGAATACAAATAGCCGATCAGTGAAGCTTGCCATCGCCGCCTGGAAGCGACCTGTCAGCGCGATCGCTCTCAAAACTTCTTATCTGCGTCTGCATACTATCAATTCAAATCTTCGCGCGCCGCGACGATTCTGTCATGCGCCAGGTCTGCGGCGCGCAGCTATGTGGGGCAGGTTGGCCAAACCTGCGGCCGATTGGCCGGGGCGCCCCCTGGGCCGGGCCTGCCGGGAGCACTCCAATATCTGAAAAACGCCCCCACCGTTTGCGGCTTTTGCCGCTATGTACTACTATCAGTTCAAATCTTTGCGCGCCGCGACGATTTTCCCTCCGCCAAGCATGCGGCGCGCAGCCATGTGGGGCAGGTTGGTTAACCTGCGGCGGATTGATAATCCTCCGCCTGTTGGCAGCACGCACAATTCCGGTAGTGGGTCAGTTTCCGAGACACCGGCAGCGCGGCCATCTGGTCAAAGGCATTTTCCCGGCACTTGCTGTGAACCGCGTTTGGCGGGAGGAATCCGTCAGCGCCCCCTGCGTGCGGCCCGCGCTCTCGCCTGGACCAATGTACGAGTGGCTGATCCGGGCAGAGCGAGTCGATCGGAGAGCCGTATCGATTTGTATATACTTTATGCTACGCTGGCGGCAGTGATCGTTTCAGGTTTTGACTGGGACGATGACAACATTATCCATATCGGGCGCCACCAGTTCAGTCCCGAAGAGGTCGAAGAAGTCTTTGCCGGCGGCCATAAGGTCAGGCGAACTCGTCACAAGCTCTACATTGCTTTGGGCGAGACGCTTGACGGCCGGTTAGCGTTAGTCGTGTTTCGCCGGCTGCCAGGCGGTTTGATCCGAGTCGTAACGGCGCGTGATATGGACGATAGTGAGCGGCGCTTGTTCCGCCGCAAGTAGGTGGACTAGATGAAGAAGAAACTCACGCCCGCGAAGACGCCCCTTCCGAGGTTCCGCTCGGACAGTGAGGCTGCCGATTACTTCCAAACGCACTCCGTTTCGGGCGTATGGGATCGACTACCCGAGGCCAAGCCAGCGCTGGCGTCCAAGGCCCTGGAGAGGTCGATTCGGGAACGCCATGCAGCGGCAAAAGCGCCGATCTCAATTCGATTGGCCTCCGAACAGATTGCCGCGGCCAAGAAGATCGCGGCTGCTAAATCAGTTGGCTACCAGACGCAATTGCGGATGTGGATAGCCGAGGGGATTAAGCGCGAGGCGAGACGGGCATAGGTCCGATACCGTGACCAGCCGCCCCGATATGTACGCGAACATAGTCTGAGCAGGGTCGGTTGGCCAGCACCGGCTAACTTGTGACGGGATGGTGCTTTCCGTGAGCGGCGTTTTACGGGAAGAATCCATCAGCGCCGCTGCATGCGGGTCGCGCTCGGAGTTGGATCATTGTACGGATGGCGCGTTACACGGCCATGTGGCCGCAATCGCGTTGCAAAAAGGGTGAGTTTTTACCATGCCAGCGAGACTGGCTATTATTGTGAATATGATGGAAGACACAGTTACACTGCTCGCCACCCTTGTACGAGGATCAAAACAGGAAGTCCGACACCTCCTAATTGAGTGGGTTGATGGCCCGGCCACAACGCAGCTAATTCAACTGAGTGCCGGGCACGAGCAACGGTTGGCAACGGGCACGGAGCACGAGATGCGGGAGAAAGCTAACGCAGTGATTGCCGAGTGGAGTAGCGAGGGATTTCAGTTGAAAAATTCAGATGCTCCGGTGTTCGAGCCTCTTCAGCCCGCTATCGTGCTTGCGCTGAAACTTGGGAACAAAACGCTCTACACCGACTCTGTCAACATGACCGGAGAAGCGGCTTTAAATACATGGCGGGGGCTAGCCCCCCAGAACGGTCAACCATACGAATATGCTGTTCAGTCTTTAAGGCTCTACGCACAACCGCAATTGTCGGCGAGTGAGATCGTCGAGCTTGCCGCTACAACCGACCATATTCAATGGCTGAAAAAGGCTGCGACATTTCGTCGGCAGGGGGAATTGCGAGAGTTCATTCTCGGCGGACGCATCTGAACCGTCCTGCCGGGTTTCGCCGTGGGGCTAGCTGGCACAGTCGCATGAAGGGTAGATAAGCTGTGGCCGACAATATCAAAGACGCTTTTGTGAATGACGACGCGTTGCACGTCGTTCGCGGTTCGGAGGTGTGGCGCTTTAAAGATAATGGGAAGGAACCAAGTCAATGGGAGAGGGTTCAGTTCACCGATGGCGGCGCTTCTGAGGAATTTGTAGAGTTCTTCACGGGTGAGTTGTTAGAACTCTTGGAGGCCAGCGCCGTTTACGGCAACGAACGGGAGGCCGTCAAGGACGCCATCAAGACCACGCTGGTTGAGGGGCTGATGCGCTCATTTGAGCATCTGCGTAAAATTCGCCAGTCAGTCAGCGTTCACATCCCTGAACTCAACCGGCTTCAACTTTACGAAGACTTCGCACGTGTGCTCTGGCATGCGTACAAAGACTTGATGCCGAAAGTGGCTTTGCTTTTGGGTTTCGATATCGGGTTCCAGTTTCAGAAGGACGCCATATTTGAAAAGGGCCTTGCAGAGTTCAATGGAAAATATCCGTCGCTCATCATGGATATTCCTGGCGTGCTGAAAAGACAGCGGGTCAACTGGCAGCAGGGTCTTTCTGAATTTCGAAACGATTTTCTGGAGCATCGTAAGCAGAACATTTCCACGTTCGAGAGATACTACCGGCCCGAGACAGCGGAAATGTTATTCGATCACGCTTGGCATACGATGGCAGACCTGCTCCCCGTCTTTGTTGAAGCCCGTTTTCTGCCCACATTGTCGATCAAAGAAATCCCGTTAGCTGAACGCGACCCCAAGCGACCGCGACGGTATCAGTTATTTCACTGCGAGCCGGTTAACCGTTGAGCATCATGGACTGATCTACCCCGCCTCCGCCACCGGCATGCCCTTCCCTGCCCGACAATGCCCCGACGCGAATGTCTCGAAAAGGGTCCTTTGTGTAAACGACACGGTGGCCGTACTGTGCCATTATTTCTGATTTTGATTTTAGACGGAACGAGCTGGTCTGGTTCCCCGGACGAAACGGCGAAGACATGTTTTGAATTCGAGAAGTGAAGCCGGGAGCTTTACTGCTGGCAGCGCAAATGGGTTGTCGAACAATTTGAAATCGTAGGCAATGCCGTCGCTGGTTGCGAGGGCCCTGAAAATGCCTAAAGCACCGAGGTTTTGATACTGAGATGAAGTGAAGTATTCCTTTTGGCCGTACCGGTCGTGGTCAGCGTATAAAGCGATGTCCACGTGGACAAGGGAATCCTGTAACGAGATTTTCAGGTCGTCAGCGATGATTAAGAGATTTGGCTGTGTCGGCGCGAATTTCGGGTAAGTGCGCGGCGATGCGATGCACTTTTGCAACGGCTCCCAATTACCAAAAGCGCCGCCCTCCCCCTGCTGATATTTGGGTTCTTTAGTTCGGCCTGCCTTAAGTTGCTCGGCAGAAAGCTCGCCTTCCCAGCCCGGGCTTTTGACTTCGATGAAGACGCTTTGATTTTCTGGCGTGCCAATGAGATACTCGCCTACTTTGCCGTTTAGCCCCGGCGGGTCCCATTTCTGTACCGGAAAGCTGCTGTGGTGGAGGAAGTAGGCGATCCGTAATTCATCAAGAGCTTCGTCGCGCTGAGCGTTTTTGGATTCCAACCGCGGCGTGAAACGGGGCAGTTGGCCGTAATCGTCAGCGAACGATAAGAGCACGTCTAATTCGAGCGCGTATTGCGGCCACGCCGGGTATTGGTCTGTCCAGCGGTCAGGAGAGACGAGCCGTCGGGCAGCAGGGCCGAATAATTGCGGGCCTGCAGGCATATGGTTCAAGTGTATCGTGTCGCGAAAAGGGTAAGTTTTGCATCATTGCCGAAGGGCCTGTAACCCTTGGGCTCGGCGTGTTGCAAATATCAGTCGCAAAAATGAAGGAAAAATAGGCTGGCCGCAGCACCGTTGCCGGTGTTGGCCTTGTTGCAAAACTCTGTTGCAGAAACTGGGGAATGTTTCCTGCCTGAGCATTCCGGCCTACGCTCCATCTTGACGGTTTGTCGGCTATCCGTACAGAGGTCGAAGCCGATCCGCCTAGCGCCGTACTCCACGGGCCGCCGCTCCGTACACGGGCTGTCGTCATGCAAACCCCGGCAGGCATTTCGCGAACCATCGCCGCATATTGCCGCATGTCAATTTGCTCAGCGCAGCCCAGTTAAGGTTGTTTCCATCCGACGCAGCGCGCTATCCTTTGGATGAAAGAGAGTCTTGCAATGCCTGTAGTGCCTAGCGGAATTGTGAACCAGCGCCAGATCGCAGCAGCCGTCGACAAGGCTGCTGCCGCGCTGGGTCCGGACGTCGTGAGGGTCCGATACACACTGACGATGGATTCCACTGGTTCCGCGGCAATTTTCTTTCGCGTCCTGCTTTCCGACCGCGCCAGCAGACCAGACCGCCTCTACGAAACGACAGAGCGTATAACCGCAAAGATCCTGGAAATCGTCCAGCCGCAGGATAGGCTTGGCATGGAAGCGTACTTCAATTTTCGCAGCGAATCCGAACAGGCCGAGATGCATGACGCCTACTGGGAATAGCGGGTGCGATTGCCTGAGGGCTTGCTTGAGCAGGCTCGGCACCTTGTCAAACGCGAGCCCAAGCGGCCGAAACAGGCCAGCCTGCACCGCGCGATATCTGCCGCCTACTACGCCCCGTTTCATCTGCTGATCTCCGAGGCGGTTCTCAATTGGAGACGAGCCGAAGACCGCGTCGAGCTTGCCCGAATGTTCGAACATGGGCACATGCGGTCGGTCTGCGCGAACCAGCGCGACGAATTGAATAAGGGATTCAAGACGAAAAAGAAGGCGGGAAGGCCCAATCAAGAAGAAGCGGTCAAGCGCAATCTCCATCGCGTAGTTAGCACCTTCGTGCAGATGCATGAGCAGCGCGAGCTTGCCGACTACGATTACTCCGGCAACTGGACCCGCACCGACGTTCTACCCAAGGTTGAGGGCGTTGCCGCCGCTTTCAAAGCTTGGAAGGCCGTACGGAATGAGGACATCGCGCAAGCGTTCCTTTTTGCTCTCCTTTACAGGAAACGGCGATAACGGCGCGACTTCAATTCCGGCGCACCTGAAGTTGCGGTTCGCCCATTTCCGGCCGTATCGTCGCCCACTTGTACAATGCCCGACCGAAGGTGCTAAGCATTGGTCCCGTTAAGTCCCGTCTGCGTCAACTGGCCGAAGAACGCTAAGGCTGGAAACTGACCCACTACCACAATTCCGTGGACACGCCTTCACTGTTTGCGGCTCGCCGCTATGTACTACTATCCATTCCAACATTCGCGCGCCGCGACGATTTTCCCCATGGCAGGTTCGTGGCGAGCAGCTATGTGGGGCAGGTTGGCCAAACCTGCGGTCGATTGGCCGGGGCGCCCCCTGGGCCGGGCCTGCCGGCAGCACTCCAATATCTGAGAAACGCAGCACCATTTGCGCCTGTGCCGCGCTGCGTTCGTCTGCCGCCATTTGCCTTTCTCCAAATCATTCACGACACTTAGACATTTATTTTTCTCCCACCTTCCCCAACCTTCTGAATCACTTAGCCTCTTAGCATGCTCCGTTTCCACCCTGAATCCGCACCACCGCCTGCTACCGTCTAATCGAGGATTTTTATGGCAACCGCAGCACAAATCGCAGCCAATCGCTTGAACTCACAAAAGCCGCACACCGCCGAGGCTAAAGCCGCATCCCGCTTCAATGCCCTCAAGCACGGCATCTACGCCGAACACCAGATCATGTTCGACGAAACCGAAGAAGATCTCACCGAACTCGCCGCCGAGTATCACGAGCAGCACGCCCCAGCCAATCCCACCGAGCGCGGGCTCGTCGACACTTTAATTCACAACGAATGGCGCCTCCGCCGCATGCGCCGCGTCGAAGCCGTCCTCTGGGAGCATGCCGCGAATACCTACCTCGCCCAACATCCCGACGAGCCAGGCTGCAACTCTGCCCACGCCTTCGTCACCAATTCCGGCCAATTCGAGCGCCTCCAACGCATCGTCAACGCCTGCGAACGCAACTACCACCGCGCTTTAAAAGAGTTAGTGGCGCGGGGCCATGCCCTGCGAAGTTCGCAGCCCACCCCGCAACCCCAAGAAACCAATACCACTTTCCCCGATATTGGCCCGTTCCGTCAAAACCCAAATCCAGCCGAACCCGCCTCTCCGCCAGCCCCTCAAAACTCCCCGGAGACCCGCGCTAAAAAAGCCAAAGAAGCCGCCGAAGCCCAAGCCATCGCCGACGAGAGCTTCCGAATCCGCCGGCAAGCGATGTTTGACGATGCCATGGCGAGATATGGAAAAAAATAGCCCTCGGTCCGCCATCGCCTCACCCGTCATACGCCCGCAGCTTACCCAAAAACCCGATTTCAAGGCCCTCATAGTGGCAAAGGACGGAATAAAACGCGTTCGCATGAGTGCGTGCGCCACGGTCGCTAAGGCTGCCGCACCGGGCCCGTGGAATCCCGCAGCACAAACTCCGGCTCAATGACGACTTCGGGGCCCAGGACTACTCCTCTCCCCCGGCCCGGCCGTCGCGAGATGCCGGCTGAAGCCACTCTGAGTACGTGGATTACGCCGGCCGGGTCGGATTCCTCCCCATAAACGCTTGATTCCCCGATTTGTCCGTGTGCACAATCCCATAGCGCTGCGGTGTCACGCGAGATATTATAAAAAGGTGAAGCTAACGATTGACCTGGATCGGGAAGAAGATGGCCGGTGGATCGCGGAAGCCCTGGAGCTGCCAGGGGTGATGTGTTACGGGCAGACTCGGGACGAAGCTATCAGCAACACTGAGAGACTTGCAATCGAGGTAATTGCCGACCGAATTGCCCACCGGGAACTGCCATCGTCTTCCCTGAACGTTTCTTTCACCGTCCCCGATGAGCAACTGGCCAGCCAGTAAAACAAAACGGGTTCTCGCCGCACTGCTGCGCATTGGCTGGAGCGTGAAACGCCAGAGTGGCTCCCACAGACTGCTCACCCGTCCGGTTGGCCAGATTATGAATTCGCCTTCCATGATCGGGATGAAATTGGGGGCCGGATGTTGGCACGAGTAGCCAAAGGCGCCGGCCTAAGACCGGAAGATCTTTGATTTAGGTTTGAAACGGATCGACGGGGCTTACTCTTCATAAACGCGCCCGTGTCCGTCAACCCGATCGCGTTGACAGGTCGCTTTCGGGCGGCGATGGTAAGCTTCACTCATCGGCTAGCTGTATTCGGTAATTTGACCGATGGAATATTCCTGGTTAGCCAGAGTAAGTGAGCCTCTGTCGAGCTTGTATAAGATAGAGACTCGCGCGTGTCTTGCCGGGACAATGGCGAGGCCGGGTGTTTCCGCTCCGGCGCTAAGACTGCCGCACCGGGCCGGTGGAATCCCGCAGCACAAACTCCGGCTCGATGATCACTTCCGGGCCGGTCGCGATGGTTCTGCCATGCTGCGGAATCAGAGAGTCGCAAATAATATGGCCGATGTGCTCGCGCGGTATGTGAACCGTAGTGAGAGTGGGACAGCAGAATTCGGATAACTTGACGTTGTCGAAGCCGGTCACGGATACGTCTTGCGGTACGCGCAATCCGCGGTCGCGCAGCTCCTTCAAGGCGCCAACGGCTGTGATGTCGTTGACGCAGATGATGGCGGTGGGGTCGTATCCGGAAGAGAGCAGGGCGCGGGTGGCTTGGCGGCCGCCCTCGAGAGTATCGGCGTCGGCGGCGGTGCGCACTTCAAGAGAAGGTATGCGGCCCACCGCGTCGAGTACCGCTTTCATGCGCTCGTTAATCGGGCCCAATACGGAATGATGGCCGATGAAGCCGAGGCGGCGGTGTCCCAGGCTGTGCAGATAGTTGATTACCTTGTCGATGCCGCGGCCGTAATTGACGCGAATGTTGGTGATATTCTTGCGCGGGGCGCCGACATCGTAGAACACCACGGGGATGCGGCTCTCAGTCAGTTCTTCGATGAGCGCCGGGTCCACTTCCGAAACCACGGCGGCAAGACCGGCCACGCGGCGGCCGATCATCAGACGGACGCTGGCGACAAGCTGCTCGGCGCGGTAGTCGGTATTCGCCATCACTACCTCATAACCGCGCGCGTGGGCATCCTGCTCGATGGTTTTGTAGATATCGAAGAAGAAGGGATTCTCAAGATTGGAAACGATCACTCCGATGGTTTTGCTTTTGCCGCCCGCCAGACTGCGCGCGTGCAGGTTGGGGTGATATTTGAGCTCCTCAATGGCTTTGATCACGCGGCTCCGCGTGGAAGTTTTGACCACGCTTGCATTATTTAATACGCGCGAGACTGTTGCAGTTGAAACTTTTGCCCGGCGGGCCACCTGTTCCAGATTCATGGCGATTTCCCTATTCTAGCGCTACCACGCCAGTTAACCGAGTTTAACTTGAACCGGCTCGCGGGGAAGCGGTTCAGGTGGAGAAAAAGGGGCTTGACATTCACCCTTGATAGCGCTTACACTCCAGCACATCAGGGATTTTTGACGGACGTGAAACGGTTAAACGCGCGTTCGCTATCGAAGATTGGATTTTCCGCGAAAGGGGTTTAAAATGTGCCATCGAAGTTTGCGGCGTGCCGCAATTGCACTGTTAACCGGAGTTAAGAGTTTCGCCCTCGCGATTCTCGCGTTGAGCGCGATGAGTCTGGCGGCGTGGAGCCAGTCGGAGACCGGCGGATCGGTCAGCGTCACTGTCACCGATCCATCCGGAGCGGGGGTCCCCGGCGCGACGCTTACACTCAAGGACGCCGCAACCAATATTGTCCATAAAGCGCAAACGCAGGCGGCCGGAACCTACACTTTCCCGAACCTGTCTTATGGCAGCTATGAGCTAACAGTTACTAAGGACGGTTTCGACAGCGCGCTCTTCCAAGCTATCGACGTGCAGACAGGGCGAACCACATCCATCAATGCCAAGCTCAAAGTGGGCACTACTCAGCAGACGGTAACGGTGCAGGGCGAATCGCCCCTGGTGGAAACAGATTCTTCCGTGCTCTCGGACACTATCGATACGAAGCAGGTGGTGAATCTTCCGCTGCAAGGCCGGAGCATGTTCAGCCTGGCATTCCTGATTCCGGGTTGGGCAACCACCGGAGTAGGCACCGGGGGAATCAACACCGCGGGTACGTTTGACAATATGCCCGGCGGCGCCATTGGCGGGGCGGATTTCGACGGTACCCCGGCTATCAGCAACCGCTTCCGCAGCGGCGGCTTCACTTATGGAACCTCGGTAGTGAATCCGCGCATTGAGGACGTAGCGGAGATGACTGTTTCGACGGCGCAACTCGATCTCAGCGGAAACGGCACTGCCGCGATGAAGATCAGCATTGTAACCCGGCGCGGCGCCAATGCCTTTCACGGCCGCTTGTTCGAGGACCTCCAGAACACCGATTTGAACGCCAATTCCTGGTTGAACAACGCGCGGTCGCTGCCGCGGAATATCGTCAAGTTGAACGACTTCGGCGG
>Ga0182024_10024987_pt1 | contig 10579 bp, 7 predicted proteins | sample P32metaG_FD_120480 | JGI IMG/M metagenome (GOLD analysis project Ga0182024, IMG submission 120480) | Permafrost microbial communities from Stordalen Mire, Sweden - P3-2 metaG (Illumina Assembly) | ecosystem: Environmental > Terrestrial > Soil > Wetlands > Permafrost | place: Sweden: Stordalen...
CGCCGCCGATGGCCAGCAGTCCCACCGAGAAACCGCCCATGCTGATGCCGCCCACCGCAACGCCGCCCGCCGCGAACAGCACGCCGAACGCGCGGTCGCCGATGGCAATCCACCCCACCACGGGCGGTGCTTTCATGCCGTCGTCGGCGCTGAAGCGAATGTGAACCAGCGGCAGGCCAAGGAGCGTGATTGGGGTGCGGTAGTCGCGCGGCGCGTCGGATATGGGGAACGCTTCGGGATGCAGCCGGCGCTCCTGCTCGGCCAGCACGCGGTAGGCCCGATTGTTGAGAACGATCCAGCGCACAAGGAATACCGTGTACCCCAGCGGGTAGCCGACGCCGAAGATCAGCATGAGCACCGGATGCCGCCGCCATACGCCGACGCTTGTGGCGAGAAATATGAACAGGGCCAACCCGACATTGAACAGCATCGAGACGGCAAAGACGCGCTTGACGCCGCGCATCACGAACTGGCGTTGTCCGGGTGTGTGCGTGGCGTCGAGACCGGCGCGCACACCCGCATAACCGCCGAGCAGCCCGATGAGCGGTCCGAGCAGCGCCCCGGCGATCCCGACCGCGCCCGCGGAATGCGCCAGCACCGATCCCTTGGCCGCCGCCGCGCCGATCGCCGCCGCCTTGGCACTTGTCGCGGCGACCGGCAGCGAAGCCATGACCGCCAGCGTGAACGCGCGTTTGGGCGCGCTCTGCCGCAGCGTGCGCTCCACCAGCGACGTGACCTGCTCCGCCAGCATCTGCCGGCCGCGGAACAATCGCTGCCGCACGGTTTCCTCCGACAGTTCCAGCGCCTCGGCGACATCGCGGACGGAATGCTCCTGGCGGTAGAACAGAATCATCGGCTGACGATAGATCGCGGGAATTCTCTCCAGCGATCGCCAGAGAATCGCCTGCTCCTCATGGCTGATGGCGTGCTCCAGCGGCGATGGGAGCGGCGATTGGGCCGCCGGATCAAGCTGCTGCGTTCCGCGCCGGCGGCGCAGCGCATTGGCGGCGAGATTGCGGGTGATGCCGCAGAGCCAGCTTCGCAGTTTTTGCGGCTCGCGCAGTTCCGCCATGCGCCGCCACGCGATGACGAATGTTTCCTGCGCCACATCTTCGCTCTGCCCCACGTCGCCGACGGCGGCGAGGGCGACGGAGCAAATCAGCGTCTGATTCCCGGCGACGATCTGCTCAAACGCCTGCCGGTCGCCGCGAAGGCTTCGTTCCACCAATAGTGTGTCGGTTGTCATGCTGCTCAGTAGTGGCAACATCCGGCGCAAAGGTGACGGGAAAATGCCCGAAGGACACAGAAATCAATGCGGCCGCTCTAACGCGCTACCTCTCCCAGCCATTTGAGGAACAAATCCGTCCATCCCTGAACCGGCTTGTTGCTGTCCGGCCGAACGCCGAATCCGTGGCCGCCGCTGTTGTAAATGTGCAACTCCGCCGGCACGCCCGCCTGCTTCAGCTTCGCATAGAGCTGCGCCAGCGTCACCGAGATCGTCGGCTTATCGTTGTATGCACATGCCAGAAACTCCGGCGGCATCCCGGCGGGGATCGTCATTCCCGCCGGATCGCTCAGCCCGCCCGGATAAAGCATCGCCACGAAATCCGGCCGGCAGCTCAATTGGTCGATCTCATCATCGCTCCCCGGCACCGGCTTCCCAAACCGCGTCGCCGCCAGCATCGCCAGTTGGCCGCCCGCCGAGAAGCCCATGACGCCGACACGATGCGGATCGACTCCCCAATCCTTCGCCCCGGCTCGCACCGTGCGAATCGCCCGCTGCACGTCCATCAACTCGTGCACTTCAATTTTGTACGGCGAATTGGGCGCCTTGGCCAGCCGATACTTCAGCACAAACGCCGCCACGCCATGCTCCGCCAGCACCCGCGCCACGGCATATCCCTCATGCTCGATCGCCAGAAACTTATGCCCGCCTCCGGGCACCACAACCACCGCCGCCCCCGTCCCCGTTCCCGCCGCCGGGACAAATGGCGTGATGGACGGATTGTTCACGTTGCTCACGATCGCGAATGAAAACCCATCGACATATTGCGTCGACGGCTCATGCTGCACGCCGACAACTTCCGGCGACGTTTGCCCCTGCGACCCCGGCGCTCCCGCCATCCACAGCGGCACTTGCTGCCGGGCGCCCTGCGATATGCAACCGGAAGCAAACAGTAGCGCGATGATCAGAAGGAAATGTTTGGTCACAATGGATGTCTCCGTTCAGACATGGTCAAAAAGGCCAGGTGCCGCCGACCTTACCAATAGCACCCGTTTTCAATCTTGCGGAAAGTCGTCGGCTTTTCGTCGGTCATCGGCCGCGTCCAGGCGTCGTTGAAGTAGGGGATGATGCCGGGATTCGTGTCCCAGCGGCCGCCGCGGATGCCGAAGAGAATCTGCGTTGGTCCGCCAAGATGAATGCCCCAGCCGCCGAGCTTGCGGGCATGAACCGCCAGCGGAACCGACCAGGCCCCCGCGCCGATGATCGCGATGTCGAATTTTTCCGCCTCCATCTGCCCGCGCATCCCGTCGAGTGCCGCGAACCAGTCGGGATACTCCGGGTTCGACAGCGCCGCGCTCAGCGGGCAACGAATCGTCCGCAGCGAAAACTCCGGCAGCACGTCCGGCTTGGCGGCCCAGATTCTTTTGCGCTGCGGATACTGCCGCTCGATCGTCCGGGCGAACGGGCTGATCACCACCACGCGCTTGCCCGCAAGCTCGGCGCTCCATGGGCGCTCGTGATAATACGGCTCCAGCGACGTGAGCGAGACCAGCGTGGCGGCGCGGCCATAGCGCTTCTGCACCGACGCTTCACCCGGCCGGAACCAGACGGCGAGGATCGTCAGTTGCGTCAGCGCTTCGAAGTATTCGGTGCAGAATCGCGTGAAGATCGCGGGATCGGAAGGATATACGCCGGCGTTGCGGTGCAGCATGACGGCGCTGTGGCTCCACGACTCGCACGGCCCGCTGCCGCCGGTGCGGCGAAGATAGTTCCGCAATCCGCGCAGCTCCGAATCGCCGATCTTCCCGGCCGCCCCCGGCTGGTGCAGCGATTTGGCCAGCAGATCATTCCCCGCCCGCGGTTCGAGGATCGTCTGCCCGCGGTATTTCATCCGCTCCAGCAGCACCCGCTTGCCCACGATGGGCCGCAGGATGCTCTTGATCCCGGCGATCAACTGCTCTCGCATGGTCTCATTATATCGGCCAGTTGAGCAACTCCCCACAGGTTGAACAACTCGCCAAAGGCGAAGATGATGACGGCATGAGCGACGCGGAATTGAATCAGGCTCTGCAAGAACTCGCCGCCGCCGACGCCGCGACGCTGGAGACGTGGCGCATCAAGTACATCAGCACCAAGGCGATCAAAGACCTGATGGCTCCGCTGGCCGCCGCGCCCCGGGAACAAAAACGCGAACTGGGCCAGAAGATCAACGCCGCCAAGCAGCGCCTGCTGGCCGGCTTCGAGCAGCGCAAAGCGGAACTCGGTTCCAGCAAAAGCGCGAAGCTGGAGATCGACGTCACCGAACCCGGCCGGCGGCCGCGGATCGGGAACAGGCACATTCTCATGCGCGTCATCGACGAGCTGACCGAACTGTTCGCCCGCATGGGTTTCGCCGCCGCCCTTGGGCCGGAAGTGGAAGATGAGTTTCACAACTTCGTCGCCCTCAACATCCCCGAAAGCCATCCCGCCCGCGATCCGCTGGATAATTTTTACCTCAGCGCGGATGGAGCAAATCGCGATGGAGCGAATCGCGACGGCGCGAATCGCGGACATCAGTATTTGCTGCGGACACAGACGAGCACGGTTCAGATTCGGGTGATGGAGAAGCAGCGACCGCCGATCCGCGTGGTGATGCCGGGCCGCGTCTTCCGGCCGGACACGCACGACGCGACGCACCTGTCGATGTTCCATCAGTTCGAGGCTCTGGTCGTGGATCGCGGCGTCAGCATGGTGGACCTCAAGAGCACGATCAGCCAGTTCATCCGCGCCTACTTCGGCGAAGCCACTCGCTTCCGCATGCGCCCCAGCTTCTTCCCTTTCACCGAGCCGTCGGCGGAAGTGGACGTATGGTTCGAGGACCGCCAAAAGTGGATCGAACTAGGCGGCTGCGGCATGGTGCATCCGAACGTCCTGACGGCGGTCAAGATCGACCCGGAAGAATACACCGGCTGGGCCTTCGGCTTCGGCATCGAGCGCATCGCCATGCGCAAGTACGGCGTCACCGACATCCGCCAGTTCGTCGAGAACGATGTGCGGTTTTTGAAGCAATTTTAAAACCCGACGCCTGTCGGCTGGTTTGCGGGCGGGTGGTGTTCGGCGGATTAGTTGAATTTTCAACAAACAGGCGGCGTAAGCTGCCTGTCCTTCGGTGCGCGATAATATTTAAAATCCACGGGCAAAAAGGATTGCGGTTCGGCAAGTTACGATGCAGAATACAAATGTCTGGCAGGGAGGCCTTCGGACGCGAATGCGCGTCGTACTCTCCAACCGGCACTTCGCGCGGGGATAATGGGCAATGAATGACGGAAACATTGCGAATGCGCTGCCGGCCTCTGACGGTCACGGGAACACGCTCCACGAGTGCGAGATTTGTAGAGGTAGATTCCCGGTTGATGGTGTTTGGAACGCCGGGGAGAAGATTATTTGCAAGACCTGCCATGCCAAAACCGTTGCTGTTGTAGTCAAGGCCGCTGAGCAGCCCCCGGCGGGCAGTGCTGTTGATCTCAAGCAGCCTGTTCGTCGACTCCAACTTGGAACACTTTTGCCGAGGATCACTTGCCCGCACTGCTGGAACCGATTTCCGCCAGAGCAAATCCTCTGGATCTCGCAGCACGCCGAACTTCTCGGCGATACGGTGCTTGGCCCAGAGGCAGCCGCGCGTTTTTTGCCGACGCGTTTCGCGGTTGACGGCAGCGCGCTCGACGGGCGCGGAATGCATTGCCAAAATCTGGCTTGTCCGCGGTGTCACCTAATCATTCCTCGTGCATTCGTTGAAACTGATCCGCTGTTCGTATCCATCGTCGGTGTACCGGCCAGCGGAAAATCTTATCTGCTCACCGCGATGACTTGGGAGTTGCGGCGGCGGCTGCCGGAGCGCTTTGCCGTGATGTTTAGCGACGCGGACACGGTCGCCAATCGCATCCTTAATGAGTATGAGGAACTTCTATTCCTTCAAGCGGATTCGTCGAAAGTGGTCGCCATTCGCAAGACCGAGGTACATGGCGTAGTTTTGTATGACCAGATTCGCCTTGGCGAGCAGATTGTGAGCCTTCCTCGGCCGTTTTTGTTTACTTTGCGGCCTTTGGCAGGACATCCAAATGCAATCCATGCGGCGAGGGTAGGCCGGGTACTGTGCCTCTACGACAATGCGGGAGAAGCATTCGACCCTGGCGAAGACTCCGCAGCGTCTCCGGTTACGCAACACTTGTCCAAATCTCGTGTACTTATGTTCCTCTTTGATCCGACCCAGGACGCGCGCATTCGTGCAAGATGCCGCGAATTCAGCAGCGACCCGCAACTTGATGGCCGGGCACGCAGGCAAGAAACGGTGTTCCTGGAAATGGCGGCCCGCATTCGCCGGTACGTCGGTCTGAACTCGCAGCAGCGCTATGACCGCCCGTTGCTGGTTGTATTGCCCAAAGCCGACGTGTGGGGAAAGTTAATCGGGCTTGATCTTTCTCAGGAACCGTTGTTGCTCGGCGGCAGGCTCGGACTCGTCGATTTGGCAAAGGTCGAATCCGTTTCCGCGAAGGTAAGAGCTCTGCTATTGGAATTTGCGCCCGAATTCGTTACGGCCGCGGAAGATTTCTGCCAACACGTGGTTTACATTCCGGTTAGCGCGTTGGGTCATAGTCCACAGAAACAGGATGGCCAAGAGGGGCTGCTGGTACGACCTTCGGACATCCGGCCGACCTGGGTCACGGTGCCGATGCTCTACATGTTCGCCAAATGGTCTATCGGCTTGATCGGCGGGGAAGCGCCGGCCGCGGGATCAATGCCGCCAGCGCCAACCATTACCGGTACGAACGCGGGAGGGAAGTAAATCAACATGAGCCAGGAGTTGTACTACACCTCGGCACCCAACGGGTTGAAGCCCGGAAGCAAGGGATTTTGCACCGTGGCAATGACGGTGGGAATGTCGGCGGCAATGGTTCAGCGGCTGGAATTGCTGAGCGGTTACCAGGAGCTTTATCCGCCGGGCGACCCCAGCGCCGAGAATAATCCAGTTGCTTGGTCGCACTGGCGATTGTCGGTAGATGGACGGACGCAGAGCGTGTTGTCTCGTGTCTGTTCCGCCGGGATGGATTACACGCAGCGCGCCAACGTGTTTGCGCATCATGTTGTTCTTGATGCGGCCGACCAGTGCGGCGGCGGGCCGGCATGGCTGATGTCGCAGCCGGGAGTAATGGAGTCACGCTGGACGGGATCGCCGCGCGTTTTGCCGAGCGGTCGGCCGGTTCCAAAGGGAGAAGAACCGCTTCGCATTTGCTCTCATTGGGGGTCAGTTGCCGGCGACCCAGGTTGGGGCGGTGTTCTTGCGGAGACCGCCCGTGGGGAGAATTCTCGAGCTGCCTACGTCATCTACGCTCCCGGCACAGATGTGCTCGCTCTGATCCGGGAGGCGATGGCTCTGCTTCCCGCCCAGCAGCGGTGGCAGGTTGCATTCAGCACCTATTTCACCGATCTGCCCGCCAGCCTTTCGTGCAACTGGAGGTGCTGCGTTGCTGGAACCGCGGCAGCGAAAGAAGCTCGCCGATACGCGACCTCCGGCATCGTCATTGATCTTACGAGGCTCACGGGCGCTGCGCCAGACAGCCCGCTTGTGGGAGCCGCCCGGACGGGGCAGCTGTCGATTTCGGAGCCGACGGCGGTGTTTGAAGGTGCTGCCGCTGAGGCGGAATCCCCCGTTGCGAGCTCGCGGCCCGCGAAGCGGAGGCTGAGGGCTGGGCCTCCTGAAGAAAGTGAAAGTGATGGGGATCAGAGATGGATTCCAAAGGCGACTGCGGCGCTTGCCGAAGCGGATGACAGAGCGAACGATCAGGGCGAGGAATTAAGAGATGGCAAATCCATGAGGTTTTGGTTGGTTGCAATTCTGTGGCCGTTGGTCGTCATTCCCGGTGTGGTTGCATTCGATCTTCTGTACTACAAGGGATCGTTGCAGGAGGAGAATAGCCAGTTCCAGCAAACCATTCAGGACGTCCGGCAATCCCTTCGCGTACCGAACAATGCGGACAATAGCGTTCTGCCGAAAACCATTGACGATATCAATGCCAAAATCGTTGAGCTTGGCAAGAGAAACGACATGCTGAATAGCGACCTTGTAGCGTTTGGCGGCCAACTGCAGCACCAAAATAAGTTGTCCACGGTACTTGATGAAAAGCTCTCGGACGTGAAGACGCAGCTCTCGGACCTGAGCAAGTTGGTAAAGGAACTCGGTGAGGAGCTTTCGGAAGTCAAGACACAGCTTCCGGAGCTAGGCAAGTCGATTAAAGATGTTACAGACAAGGTGTCAAGCGTTGGTGGATCGGCCACCGACATCAGCAAGGCACTTAACGACGATTTTTCGGATCTCAAGAAAACCATTAAAGAGCTTGATGAAAAATTAGACGACGTGAAGAAGGCCATCCAGTCTACTACAAAGGGCACTGGCAATTAGAGGGTGGGGTGGGTCGACTATGCCCGATTACCAACAAACCGTTGATCGTGTAAGAGCCTTCTTGGCCGGCGCGGATCGCACGCGCACAGACGGCTTGCCTGAGTTGGCAACTGCGTACGCGGATGCGTGTAGGGAAGCAAATGACCGCCTGCGAAGGTGCGTTGATTATTTGCGTCGCGGCTTGCGCTCCGAAGCGATTCATCTGGCCGAAGCGCATCCAGCGCTCTTGGACGTGGTCGCTGCGCTGGATATTCCGAATGTCGACGATTGGGAGCAGATTTGCGCGATGTATGGCCTCTCTCGGCCGGCGCGCTTGATGATCGACGCTGCGCAGGAACTGAATGAAGCCTATGCAGCAGAGCAACCGCTGCAAACGCTGTTTGCCCAGAATCGGTTGCTGGCTTTGGCGCGCGGCCCGCTTTATCAACGCCTTGAGGTAATTCGTGAGCTTGCCGCGGCCGATCCGGGAACTTCCTGTTGGCAGGAAGATCAGGAGACATTTGAGCGCGCACGCCTGGTTGAATTGCCATCAGAAATCGCGGCGGCCATGCGGTCGGGCAGCACGACCTTGATCGACCGGCTCACGGTGGAAATCACCCAGCAGAAATGGCGGGTTGCGATCCCACCAGACATATCGGATCGGGCTGCGGATGCGTCGTGGAACTTGCATGCCCAAGAAGCTGTGGCACAGCTTCGAGTACTGGTCCCTGAGATTCGGTCGGCTTTGCAGGCCGGGTCGTACCCAAAGTGCAAGGAATTATTGGTAAAGTGGAGGAAGCTTACGACGGAGTTCAAAGTACAGCCTCCACAGGAGCTTGAAGACGAGGTTCTACCGCTGCAGCAATGGGTGTCTGACCAAAGCCGACTCCACAAGATTCACGCGGCCTTTGAGCAGGCTTGTGCGAGCCTGCGTTCGGTCATGGATGTGCAAGCCCCAATATCCACGATTAAGAGCCATTACCGTGCCGTGCGGGAATTCGACGAATCCATGCCTGAAAGCCTGCAGCGCGACTATCGGGCGCTAATCAAGAAGCTCGAGTGGAATGAGCGATTTGAACAATATGGAATGTACGCTCTGGTCGGCGTGGTTATTTTGGTCATTGTTGTGGGAGCGGCTGTGGTGGCTTGGAGCGTGCTTCATTCCGGCAATCGTTGACGCGCCGGACAAATCGGAAGGTGGCTTGATGAGCACTGACTATTACGTTCGTTCGCGAGGGAAAATCAGCGGGCCTTTCGACCTGGCCGCACTTCAAAAGATGGTGCAACGCGGCACACTTTCTCGCGCACACGAACTCTCCTCAGACCGGGCGGCATGGATGGTTGCGGGTGAATACGAGGAGCTTTTCCCGGCTCGCGGGTCACGGCCCAGCGATTTGCCGACCCCGCACGGAGCGGTCGCCAATCAGCAACGCGGCGGCGGTGACCTTTACCACTACGTTCAGAATGGTGCGACTGTCGGCCCGGTGCCTCTGTCCGTTCTGATTTCGCTCGCCCAGAATGGCACGCTGGGAGCGGATGACGTCTGTTGGCCCGATGGCGCGCAAATAAGCACGCCGGCGTTCCAACTGCCGGCGCTTGCGCCGATATTCTCGTCTGGAATGCGGCGTCCAATCGCGGGCCATCAGGCGCACGCGATTTCGGATGCAGATCGGGTTCGGGCAAGACAAGTGCTGGGGAGCATCTCGGTCGTGTGTCAGATCGCGGGCATTGTCATCGGGTCCATCATGTTGCTCTTTTTGCACTTGCCTATCTGGTCCGCAAATGGCGAAACGTTGTGGTGGTGGGACGTGCTTCGATATCGGGATAGCGGACCCTTTGCAGTTCCCTTGTTCTTCATTCTGTTCGCCGCCATTGGCGCGGGCGTGGTTGGCGGAGCGTTGCGAGGTTTGGTGCGGGCCTGGATATTCTTGGGCATATCCGCCTTGAGTCTGGTTCTGTTCCTCGGGACGGGCATTGGCCAGACTCCCATCAACGGAGCGATTTTATTGTTCGGGCTGGTCGTCCCTTACATCGCGTCCGCATTGATCGGAGTGTCCCTATTTCGAGACAAGGTACCACAAGCCAGAATCGCCGCCATATTTCAGGCGATATTCGGGGGTGGCTTGCTGTTCTCTGTTTTAATTGTGATGTTGCTAGCGGAAATTCTTGGTCTGCCACACGATTGCGCTGCCGCGATACGGGCACGAATCGACAATCCCCAATTGCCCGAGTGGGCGGTTTTGGCCGGGACAGTCGCGACCGTCGGCGGCGTGGTTGCAATTGTTGCCGGGGTGGTTGGACTCGTCGGGTCGCGCCCAACATTCTCACGCGGCGTGAACTGGACAACGATAGGGTGCGCCTTGGGCGCGATATTGTTGCTATTCCTTGCTTCCACTACCGCAGGATTTGGCATTGCCAAACTATCTCAAACCGACAAGGTCGGGCTGTTTGTGTTCGGCGTTTTTCGATTCTGCGCCATTTTCTGTTCTTTCGTGGTGCTATCGACGTTTGGATTGCTTGAACTCTTCGCCGTGCTTTGTTTGCCGCAGGCGAGAAAAGACCGTTGAGCGATTGTTGCGGTAGCGGAGCCTGCTTGAATCCGTGAGGTGAAAGGCGGCCGGGACGCGGCATTCAGTCCGTTTGAATGCGCAAGACGAAATACGGCCCACCCCGTCGCGCCGGGATGGGCTTTCAGGGTCAATTGCTACCTGTGCGGCGCTCGGTTCTGAAAATTGGGTGGGCTGCTATTGAAACTCAGTCTCAACGATGATAATGTTCAGGTTCACGGGCCTTTGGAGGCTCGTTGGACGCCCGTTGGGGTAACTGAATGGGACAGCCCCCTTTATCAGGCAGCAACGCAGTTGGGACACCCACATGGCCTGCGAGGGACCGGAATATTCCGTGCCAAAATATAGAGGGAGGCGCTTCCGTTGTTCGAC
>Ga0182024_10024988_pt1 | contig 10579 bp, 12 predicted proteins | sample P32metaG_FD_120480 | JGI IMG/M metagenome (GOLD analysis project Ga0182024, IMG submission 120480) | Permafrost microbial communities from Stordalen Mire, Sweden - P3-2 metaG (Illumina Assembly) | ecosystem: Environmental > Terrestrial > Soil > Wetlands > Permafrost | place: Sweden: Stordalen...
CGCTGAATCTGCTCAAACAAGAAACTACATTCAAACGCGGCATCAAGGGAAAAAGACTCAAAGCCGCATGGAACCATCCCTACTTGCTCAAATTACTGGGCATTTGATATGCGTCGGCCCTGCCAAACTACAGTAGAAAGGTGGCGCTTCGCCGCTCTTCCATCTTCCCCCTTCGCCAGCGATCGCTCCTCCGCGGCACCCTGCTCGCCCTCGGCGCCTTCACAGCCAGCCTATGCCTCGCCGGCTTTCCCCACCTCGACACCCCACGCACTTCTCACTGGCAGATTGTCACCGTCTTCGCCGCCGGCTGGGCAATGGCCGAGACAACCCGCTGCCTCCGTCGGCGTTGGAGCCTCTACCACGCCGGCGTTCTTATTCTGCTCTGCTCCGAACTGATGATCCTGGCCCTGGCGCTCTTCTATTGGCTTTACTCGCTGTAAACGGGCGTCGAAATTCCCGCGATGGCGCTCGAAGCAGGCGCCAACTCAGGGCCGACGCATCTTAATTTCTTCGGCTAAACGGTTACTGCTCTGATTCCGATTGATTGGTTTGGCAACCCAGTTCAGATGATTGGCACCCATTTTTAAGCTGCAAAGCGCATCCTCTTAGCTTCCAGAAGGTTCGTTGGTCATTTTCTCGATCCAGAACGGGCTCTGTTTGTGACCCAAGCCGCGTCGCACCGAATAATGACCTCGAAAAGAAATTAAGATGCGTCGGCCCTGGGCGCCAACTGCCATAACCCCCTTGCCACCGTGTACCATGGTGCAAAACCCTCGGTTACGCCCCCGCGATCGAGAACGGGCAATCTCCCAAGGGAACCCACTGGAGGTAGACATGTTGAAGGGCTTTCGGGACTTTATCCTGCGTGGAAACGTTGTAGACCTTGCAGTTGCTGTCATGCTTGGTGCTGCCTTCAACGCTATTGTTACCTCGTTTGTGAAGGACGTGCTGTCACAATTGATCGCTGCCGTTGTGGGCAAGCCCGACTTCAAAGATGTGGTATTCAAGCTCAATGGCACGCCCATCTATATAGGCAACTTCCTCAACGCCACCCTCTCGTTTGTCATCGTGGCCTGTGTGGTTTATTTCGCAGTCGTTTTGCCGTTGAATGCGCTCACGGCCAGGTTCAAGAAGCCCGAGCCGGAAGTGCCGCCCGCAACCAAGACCTGCCCCGAGTGTCTGAGCGAGATTCCGCTGGCTGCCAGACGCTGCGCCCACTGCGCTCAGCCCGTCGCGGAGCTCCCTAAACCTCTGAACTAGCCACTCGTCCACTCGCCCGAAGGGTTCCGCTCATGATTCTGCGCAAGTCGCTTGCCTCCCTGCTTCTCTTAGCGCTCGTTCCAGGCCCGCTCTCGGCGCAGAATTACACGTTGTCCTCCCCCGCCGTCTTCGGCTACGTGGACTTCACAGCCCAGTCCAAAATCGAAGCGAAGTTCCTCGCCGTTCCCGACGCCCAACTGGCCGGCCAGCACCTCAAAATCCTTACCGCTGAGCCCCACCTCGCAGCTACGCCGGAAGACCGCAAGACCGCTGAATACGTCGCCAAGAAGTTTCGCGACGCCGGCCTCGAAACCGAGGTCGTGCCGTATCGCGTCCTGCTCAATCAGCCCAAAGTCGTTCACGTCGAAGCCTTCGACGCGAACGGCCAGCGTCTCATGACCGGCCCCACGCGCGAGCATGTTCAGGGCGATCCATACCAGGACGATTCTCGTGTCATCATGCCCTTCAACGGATCGGCGGCATCGGGAGACGTGACCGGCGATGCGGTCTACGCCAACTACGGTCGTCTTGAGGACTTCGATCAGCTCGCAGCCCAGCACATCGACCTTCACGGCAAGATCGTCATCTGCCGCTACGGGGCCAACTTCCGCGGCGTCAAGGTCTATATCGCCGAAAAGCGCGGCGCGGCGGGCGTACTTCTCTACTCCGATCCGCAGGACGACGGCTACTACAAGGGCGACGCCTATCCCAACGGCCCCTGGCGGCCCGATACCGGCGTCCAACGCGGGTCCGTCCAATATCTTTTCAAGTATCCCGGCGACCCCGAGACCCCCGGCGTGGCCTCCACGGTGGATCTGCCTGACTCGGCTCGGATTTCGCCAGACGGCAACCAGCCCCACATCGTCTCTATCCCCATCAGCTATCACGATGCCGCGCCCATCCTGCAAGCCCTCAAAGGCCAGGGCGTGCCGGAAGGCTGGCAGGGGGCGCTGCCTTTCCGCTATCACATCGGGCAAGTCGGCGGGCTCGACAGCAAAGCCGGCGTCAAGGTTCACCTCGTCTCCCGGCAGGACTATCAGCGCCGCATCATCTGGGACGTCATCGGAAAAGTCCCAGGCCTGGAGTATCCCGACGACTGGGTCGTCGTTGGCAATCATCGCGACGCCTGGGTCTATGGCGCGGTCGACCCCAGCAGCGGCACCGCTGCCATGTTGGAATCGGTTCACGGCATAGGCGTTTTGCTTAAGCAAGGCTGGCGTCCCAAGCGGACGATCGTCTTCTGTAGTTGGGACGCTGAGGAAGAAGGCCTCATTGGCTCAACGGAGTGGGTGGAGCAGCACGCCAAAGCGCTGGAGCGCGCCGTCGCCTACTTCAACACCGACGTAGCCGTCTCCGGCCCGGATTTCTCCGCCGCCGCCGTCCCTTCGCTCAAGCAGTTCATCCGTGAACTCACACGGTCTGTTCCCAGCCCTGCCGGCGCCACGGTATACGACCAGTGGAAGAACACTCGCCGCGACGCCAATGAACACCGCGCCTCCAACGCCCCGCCGATCGCCGAAGAGGTGCATGTGGGCGACCTCGGCTCCGGTTCCGACTTCACGCCTTTCTTTCAACACGTCGGCGTGCCCTCCACCGACATTTCTTCCGAAGGCCCCTACGGCGTTTACCACTCGGCCTTCGACAACTTCGCCTGGTACACCAAGAACGCCGACCCTAATTTCGTCTATCTCCAGGAGATGGCGCGCGTTCTCGGGCTCGAAGCCCTGCGCATGGCCGATGCCGACGTGCTGCCGTACGACTACGTCACCTACGCCCATGCCATCACCTCTTCGATAGAGGCGGCAAAACGGAAAGCTGTGGACGATGGGTTCAACTTGCTTGACTTTGCCCCCGCGCAGGCGGCTGCCGCCCGCTTCGCCACGGCGGCCCAAAAGGCGCACAGCCGCCAAGCCGCCCCAGCGGGGGATCTGGCCAAACTGAATCTCACCCTCCGCGACGCCGAGACTGCGCTTATCTCCCCAGCCGGCCTGCCCAACCGTCCCTGGTACCGGCACACGATCTTCGCTCCCGGCGAGTTCACAGGTTATGCGGCCGTGGTGATTCCCGGCGTCAATGAGGCCATCGATGCCAGGAATGCCAGCCGCGCCGCCGAACAGCTGACCATGCTGACTCAGGCGCTCGACCGCGCCGCGCACACGCTGGACGCCGCTCCCTGAGCTGATATCGAGCAGTGATGCCTCTGGGCCGTTCTCCAGAAACCTCCCATTACGCCCATTTCCCCTACGAAGGTATCGGCAGTGTCAAAATTTTCCTAAAAAATACTTTCCACTTCTGCCATTCAAGGTCTATGATCCCCCAATTCCGGCCACTCCAGGCGGAACGCGTCCGAAAGGAGCGTACGACATGTTCAGTTTCTTGATCATTCTGGCTTTCGTCGCAATGGTCGCCGGCCCAGCAATCCTCTCCATGATTCAAAAGGCAAGGTCGCGCGAACAGGACTTCTGAGGCGCTCCCCTAGCTCTACATCTCTCCTGCGGTGCGTCCCGCCCCGTCGCAACTCCCACGCCAGGGCGTACCTGAATAAAATCCATGGACGGCGCGGTCTGTGCAGGCCGCTAAAAAGTTCATCATCAGGAGCAGTTTCCATATTGAGAAGGGGGCGCAGCTTGAACCACGCCCCCTCAAAAATCAACAGACTTTCGCTTTCATTCAGGCGACTATTCGACTGAAGTCGGTGTCCAGCCGTCTTTGCCGGCCAGGAAGGTATCCGGCGCATACTTCGTTGTCTGGGACTCGGTAAGATACACGGCGTACTTCTCGCGGCTCTTCTTTGTGTAGCCCGCCGCGCCAGCGCCCGTTGAGCCATACTCCGCATAGTACGAGGTTGCAAGGTAGTCGGTGGTACCCGGTTCCCACTCGATCCATCCAGCCGTATTGATCGGCGCCTCCATGTTGGTGTTGATGAAGACGTTGATCGAGTACACCCCCCACGGACGGCCCAGATAGCCGTTGGTCATACCCGTAGAGGGGTTGCTGGTGATCGTGCTGTTGTAGAAGACGAAACCGCTCAGATACGCGTCGCTGCTGGAGCGATTATTCTGCGCGGTAATCGTGGCTTCGCCGCCCAGGCTCCCATGTTCGTCGAGCTGGATGGTGCATGTATCCAGCACCAGCGCGGCGTCGCCAAAGATGAAGTCCACATTGCCCTCGATGTAAGAGCCATAGAGGTAAACCCGCGTCGGATCGCTGCAAGTCGTCGAGTTGCAGCCGTTCGCCCCGGCAAAAAAGGTGTCCTGGCGGCCGATCAGCCGCACATTGCGGCCAACCGCGCGATCTCCGCTGATCGCCAGCGCCAGCGCTTGCGTTTCAGTGTTGCCATCCTGGGTGTAGAGGTTCTGAATCTGGATGTTCTGAAAGTAGAAGTTGATGGCCGCGCTGGTGACAATCACCGTCGCCGATTTGACGTCCGATCCGGCTTCTGCCGCTGACAGATCGTCGGAGAGCACCGTGGCTGAAGCGCTGGTTCCCTGACCAATCAGGCTTACGCCCGGTTTTGAAATTGTGACCTGCCCGGTATACGTACCCGGCTCTACCTCGATTGTGCCGCCGGTTGAAGGCAGCGCATTCTCCGCCGCCTGCACCGTGCTGTAGTGGCCCGTTCCGGAGCCTCCCACGTAGACTGTTGTCGCATACACACTGCCAGCTGCCAGCATCATGGCCAGGGCCAAGCAGTACGTCCTCAGTTTCCGCATTTCCTTCATTCAGCTTTCTCCATTCGTGTCCGAAATCCCCTCCATGGTCAGACCAATTTTCCGCATTTTCTGCGCTTGTGATCCTTCGCGCAAGCCTTCTGCTCGAAGGCGAGTATCGTTCGCAAAATTTGGATGGCTTGTAAACAGGGAAGATTTCGCCGGACGGATACTATCACAGCGCGTAAATGGCGTGCAGTAGAATTTTGGGCAACTGTCTCGCACCTATGCATCCACAGGCCATAGAGGTATGACCACAAATGGAATAGATGCGGTTCCTGCGAATGGCGGTTGCACAGCATCTCAGCGGAATTTGCCTCGCAGGCAACGATTGATTGATTTTCTGCCTCATCTGTGTCTTTCGGTGGTTGACCCCGACCCGTTAGGCTCGTATCCTTAGTGGTTGACTATGAAAATCTCCCCAAACACGTTGCGGATCGGGATTGCCTCAGCCGTGATCGTCGGTACCATCGCTTGGCTTGCCTTCTCCGGCTATGGCGCCAACAAGAGCTACTACGTCACCATCGCCGAGCTGGGTGGCATGGGCGACAAGGCCTACCATAGTCAGTTGCGGGTGGAGGGCTTCGTGCAGCCCGGTTCCATCGAGCACAACGGACCTCACGTCGATTTCGTGCTCAACGAATTTGAAAGCCACAATCCCAAGGCCGCTTCAGGCCGTCTCCTCAAGGTCAGCTACAAAGGCTCCGAGCCGCCCCCTGACACCTTCAAGGACAACTCCCAGGCTCTGGCCGAAGGCTCCTATGGCCGCGATGGCGTCTTCCACGCATCGGTGCTTCAAGCGAAGTGCGCCAGCAAGTACGGGCCGGCCGGACCCAATCAGTCTGGCGCCAAGCCCGCGCAGCCCGCCGCCCCACCTGCCAAATCTGCCTCTGCTGCCACGCCGCCGCTTCACTCGTCCAGTCCCGCTGCCCCAGCGCTCGCCGTCGCAAACTGATCGAATGACCGCGCCCCCATCCGAGGCCGCCGCCTTTATTACCTGCGCCCGGCTTGATGGCGTCTCCAAGCTGTTTGGCTCCTTCGCCGCCCTGCGCCAGGTCAAGGTGGATCTCGAACCGGGTCGTTGCTATGTACTCATCGGCGAAAACGGCGCAGGCAAATCCACCTTGCTCCGCGTTCTTGCCGGACTGCTTCGCCCCAGCTTCGGCACGATCAAGGTCTTCGGCGAACAAGACCCGCAGGAGGCCCGCGCCCGCATCGGCTATATGAGCCATGCCCCCATGCTCTATGACGAGCTGACCGCCGAGGAGAACCTGCGCTACTTCGCCAGCCTTTACCCCGACCGCCCCTGTCTGTCGCCCGCCGAAGCCCTGCGCCAGGTCGGTCTCGACCCCGAACTGACCCGCACCCTCGGCCAGTACTCCCAAGGCATGAGGCAGCGCACCTCGCTGGCCCGCGTGCTGCTCCCCGTCCCTGAACTGCTGCTGCTCGACGAGCCTTTCTCCAACATGGATGTCGAATCCGTTGGCCAGATGGTCAAGCTGCTGGCCGGGTTCCGGCAGGGCAATCGGACTATCGTCCTCACTACCCACCAGCGCGAGCACGCCGCCCCCATCGCCGATTGGGTGCTCACCCTCCACGCCGGCCGCGTGGCGTCGTTTGAGCCAGGAAACCCGACCCTATGAAGACCAACGGCGCGCGTTTCCTTGAATCCCTCGGTATTCCCTTCGAGCTACGCGAGTACGAAGTCGATCCCAACGATCTATCCGCCGTTACTGTCGCCAAAAAGATCGGAATGCCGCCCGAGCAGGTCTTCAAGACACTACTCGTCACGGGTGGGGCGAACATTTATCGCTTCGCCGTCATCCCTGGCGGTGCAGAGCTGGGCTTCAAGAAATTCGCCCGCGCCGCGGGATTGCGCAAAGCCGAAATGGCTCCCCTCAAAGACGTTCAGCCTCTCACCGGCTACATCCGCGGCGGCGTCACCCTCTTCGGCGCAAAAAAGCCCTACCCCGTCTACATCGACGAGACCGTCGTTCTCTTTGACAAGATCAGCGTCTCCGCCGGCGCTCGGGGAACGCAGCTCATTCTCACCCCCACAGACTACCTCCGCGCCGCCCAGGCCCTCGAAGTCGAAGTCCAGACCGCCGACCTCATCAAAGACGCAGTCCCGGGTGCCCCAGGTCCCTCGCCTTTGGGGACCTGGGAAGGAAAACCCATCAACCCGGAGGGCCACTCCTGATGCCCCGCGCCCTCTGGACCCACCTCGTCAAGGATCTGCGCATCGAGTTGCGCTCGCTCGATGCCTTTGTCTCTATGCTGTTCTTTTCCCTGCTGGTTGTGGTGCTCTTCTCGATAGCCTTTGACCCGCATGGAGACTTTTCCCGTGACATTGCGGGCGGGGTTCTCAGCGTAGCCACCATGTTCGCCTCAGTCAGCGCGCTGAATCAGGCCTGGGCTCGCGAAATCCGCCACAACGTCATTGACGCTCAGCGCATGGCTCCCGCACCCGGCGCGGAACTTTTCCTAGCCAAGGTGATCGCGAACTTCCTCTTTGTTACAGTTGTCCAGATCATCCTCTCCCCGTTGTTTCTTGTCATGTACAACCTGCACATCGAAGGACAGGCCTGGCTCCTGACGCTCGTTCTTCCGCTCGGGACGTGGGCGCTGGTGGGCAACGGCGTCTTCTTTGCCGCGCTCTCCATCCGCACCCGCAATCGCGAGCTGCTGCTTTCGCTCATTCTCTTTCCCATCTTCATTCCAGCTCTGCTGGCCATGGTGCGCGCCACCACCTCCATCCTCACCGGCGACGGCGACCCTACCCTCTGGATCAAGCTTCTCTTCGGCTATGACGTCATCTTCACCACCGTGAGCCTGTTGCTGTTCGATGTCGTGTTCCACGCCGAATAGCCATTACAACCGAAGATGGACTCCATCCGCCCCAACCGGCGTAGACTAAGAGCGTCAAGCAGGATTCCCCATGAAAAAAGCGGCCATCGGTCTCTACATCATCTTCACCATCGCACTCATGGTCTGGGGCTACTACCAGGCCATCTACGTCGCCCCCACCGACGCCATGCAGGGCGAACTTTTCCGCATCATCTTTTATCATGTGCCTTCGGCAAGCGTCGCCTTTGTGTTCTTCGCCATCAGCCTCGCCGGCTCCATTTGCTATCTCGCCTTCCGCCGTAATCGCGCAGGCTGGGCGCAAATCTCCGACGCCTGGGCACTGGCCGGAGCAGAGGTCGGCGTCGTCTTCTGCACAGTCGTGCTGCTCACCGGCCCGCTGTGGGGACGCCGCGCCTGGGGAATCTGGTGGACATGGGATGCGCGCCTCACCACTACCCTCGTTCTCTGGCTCATCTACGTCAGTTACCTGTTGCTTCGCCGCTTCGCCGCCGGGCCTCAAGTGCAGACCCTCGCCGCCGTTCTCGGCATCTTCGGCGCGCTCGATGTGCCCATCGTCTATATGTCCAACCGCTGGTGGCGCACCCAGCATCCCGCTCCTGTCTTCGGCGGTGGCGAAGGCTCCGGCATGGACCCGTCCATGCTCCCCGCCTTCTTCTGGAACATGGGCGCCTGGTTTGCCTGGGGCATTCTCATTCTCGTGCTCCGCTATCACGTCGAACGCCAGCACCAGCAATTCGCCGCCCAGGAAGCTCAGGATGCTCTCGAAGCCTGATTCTCCCGAAAAATCGACTGCAAAAGGACAAAAAAACCATGGATGAAAAAGCGCTTCTCGATCACCAGTTCGTTGTTGCCGCCTATGCCGTTACCTGGGCTGTCCAATTAGGCTATGTGGCGTGGCTGGCCTTCAAGTGGAGGGCGCAGAAGCGCGCGGCAGCCCGTATGGGCCGTGAGGCGCGGTGATTCCGTTTCATTCAACGCGCATATTCAGATTTGAATAAAGGCCATTGCGCCCGCTGCTCAAAAACCTGGGAGCCCTCAAGTTCTCTCTCATCCCGCCGATGATTCCGCTGTGGAGCGCTCGGACGAGCCGCCCGCGGAGAGGAATTCATGCACCTGTTCTTCATCGTTCTTGTCTTTATTGGCATAGTTGTTGCCCCCGCGATCATTGCTGCCTGCACTGGCCCTGGCATTGACGAAGTTGAATAATACCGCCGTCTTCGAGAAATTGCCCTTCGCGCTCCCAGCCGTTAGACTTGTGGGTTGAGGGCCAGCTATGTTGGTTGTCATAAAAGCGCAGGCCATGCCGGAGCAAATGCAGGCGATCTGCGCGCCTATTGAATGGCCGGGTATTCACGCTCATTCTCTTCCCCGCGCCCGGCGCGCCGAGATCGGGAACCTCAACCTACCCCGTGGCCTCCGCGCCGCCGCTGTCGCTGGCTGAGCCATGACCCTGCGGCACGCCAAGCCTGTAGTCTTCACGCTGCTCGCGTTCGCCCTGACCGCTTGCCGTCCACACGACTTCCCGCAATATCCGCCCAACTACCGCGAATATGTGTACGTCACCAATGGAGGGAGTGGCACCGTCACCGTGCTCGACGTGGTGAATGTGCGCGTGGACCGTGAACTGCCCGTGGGCCGGAATCCTGTCGCTGTCGCCGCGAGTTCCACGCGCAATGAGGTCTATGTCGTCAACTCCGGGACCGAAGGAACGCAAGGCTCGGTCTCGGTCATCGACGCGGAAAACAACACCGTCGCTGCCACTATTGCCGTTCGCCGCCAGCCGGTTTCCATCGACCTCGACTCCACCGGCGCGCTGGCTTATGTGGCAAACTCCGGCTCCAACACCATCTCCGTCCTCGATCTCAAGGCTCGCCGCGAGATTGCCGTCATCGGCGCAGGCGAGGTTCCCGTCTCGGCGCGCATCTCTCCCGACGGCAAGACCCTGGTCGTCGCCAATCGCCGCGGAAACAGCGTAAGCGTGATTGATCCGGCCGCCAAATCTGTCCGTGCTGTCTTTGAGGGCTGCCCCGGCGCTAGCGATGCCGTCATCCTTCCCGACTCCTCAAAGGCGTTTGTCGCCTGCGCGACCGGCCATCAGATCATGGCTATCGCGCTGGCCCACTCGAAATTCTATCCAGACCAGCCTGACCGTCTGGAGGCTTTTCTCGATGTCGGCCACGCGCCCGTTCAACTTGCCCTCAAGCCCGACGGCGGCGAACTCTTCGTCTCTAACTCCCTCAGCAATTCCATCTCCGAGGTGGTTACAACCACCGACGAGGTAGGCGGCGCTTACCTGATAGGCGACGATCCCGTCCGAGGATTCGTCTCCGCCGACAACTCCATGCTCTACGTCGCCGACTTTCACTCGCAGTACGTCACCCCCTATGCCATCGACGACGGCAAGCGCCTCGATTCCATCCATGTAGGGGACGGCCCATCGGCTCTCGCATTCTCTTCCGCAGGCCACTTGCTCTTCGTCGTCGACAGCCGTTCCGCCGACATAGCGGTCATCCGCACCGCATCTCGCTCGCTGTTTACCATGCTCCCCACCGGCCGCGTCCCCAATGCGATTGCCGTCAAAGCCTTCAGGCTACCGTAGCGCCCGGCCAGCAACAAGAGTAACAAGTCCTCCACCGGCATTGCCGACCCGCCATGGATGAAACGGTGGAGGGCATGGGATAGAGTTTTCTTGTGCGGCCGGCACAGAGGTCGGTATTTCCCTGGTGCTCTGAGCCCGTTCA
>Ga0182024_10024989_pt1 | contig 10579 bp, 5 predicted proteins | sample P32metaG_FD_120480 | JGI IMG/M metagenome (GOLD analysis project Ga0182024, IMG submission 120480) | Permafrost microbial communities from Stordalen Mire, Sweden - P3-2 metaG (Illumina Assembly) | ecosystem: Environmental > Terrestrial > Soil > Wetlands > Permafrost | place: Sweden: Stordalen...
ACCTGCCGCTTGAACGCGGCGCTGTGGGAACGATGCTTGGTCATGGCTTTCATCCTCTGAAAGCCCAGCACCGATGGTCAATTCCTAATCCGTTACCTGTCCACCCTCAGGGGCGCACTCCAAACAGGGGTCAATCTTCCACGCCGGATCACAGACGGCGTGACCGGTAGCGCACCATCTTGCGGTCCGCTTTGATGATCGAGCAGGCCTGAGAACACCGCTTACATTGAAAGCGATCGAATCGAAGGGTAAATGCCTGCAGGCGCAGGCTCCGCCCGGTGCCGCGCAGCGGCGGGCAACCGGAGGTTTCCCCAGTTCGCGGTTCGCGCTTAGATCGTTTAAGATATCGGCTGCCCTCAGCCGATCCAGCGCTCGTGCCAAAATACCGCGTTCATTACGGTCCATAAATGGAAGCCATAGTTAAGCCGGCCTTCCACCTGCGCCCGAAGCAGGCCCATCACATAGTCGCGGTTCAGGTAGCCCTCGCGATAGAGCGCGGAATTTTCGAGCGCATCGAGGCAGCGCCGGCCGAAATTCGGCTCCATGAACCATTTGTCCATCGGCGCGCCGAAGCCCTGCTTGCGGCGGTACAAGAGGTCGTGGTCGACATAGGGCTCGGCGAGCTTCTTTAGCAGCCGCTTGCCGACACCGTTGGCGAGCTTGTAGGACGGCGGCAGTTTCATCGCGAACTCGACGAGGTCGTGGTCGAGGAACGGCACGCGCGCCTCGACCGAGTGCGCCATCGTCATCTTGTCGACGCGCATCAGCAGATGCTCGGGGATACGTAGCTTCATCTCCATATAAGGCAGCTTTTGCAGTACCTCCGGCCGGCGCAGCGTGCCGGTGAGTGGGCCGAGGTATTCGCGCACGACCTCGTGGCTGTCGAGCACCCGGTGCGAGTCCGGAAGCATGTTCTCGATCGGGCAGTTCACTGTGCTGTTGAACGCCGAGCTGTCGGGGGTGAGCTCACCGCGCAGATTGCCCCACCAGCAGACGGCGCCGCCCCAGAACAGCTCCTCGCCGCGGCTGGCGCGGCGCCGGATTTCAGCGTCCTCACCGGTATCGCCGACCAGGCCGGCCAGCCAGCCCGGGCCACGATTGCCCAGCGCCGGCTCGTAAACCTCCTCGGCCTTTTTGCGGTAGTGCTCGCACCACCAATAGCCGAGGAAATTTTCGTCGGCGCCTTCGCCGACCTGGACGACCGTGGTGCCCGATTGGCGCACCAGGCGGGCCAGAAAATACAGCGGTATGCAGACATTGTCGGCGATCGGCTCGTCCTGCAGCTCGACGAGGTGGGGCAGGAATTCGAGCGCCTCGTCACTGTTGATGCGCGTCTCGTGGTGGTCGGTGTGATAGCGCTCGGCGACCCGGCGCGCGTGGTCGAACTCGTTGAACTCCTCGTGCGTCTCGTAGCCGATAGTGAAGGTGGTCACCGGCCGGTCCATTAGCTCGCTCATCAGCGCGACGTTGAGGCTGCTGTCGACGCCGCCGGACAACAGCACGCCGAACGGCACGTCGGCCACCATGCGGCGGCTGATCGATTGCCGCAGTAGCTTGAGCGTGTGGTCGAGCGCCTCGTCGTAGCTGAGGTCCTTTTCCGAATAGGTTTGCGACCCGATCGGCTTGCAATCCCAGTATTTGTTCGCGACCGCGCGACCGGTGTGATCGATCGTCACGGTGGTGGCGGCCGGCAGCTTGAAGACGTTGCGGAACATGGTGAGCGGTGCTGGCGAGACGATGAACGTCAGGTAGTGCCAGAACGCCGTCGGGTCCATCTCCGGTGAAACCTGGGGATGGGCCAGTAGCGCGCGGATCTCTGACGCGAACAGCCATTCGCCGGCGGAGGTGCGGGTCACGTAAAGCGGCTTGATGCCGATCCGGTCGCGAATCAGATGCACTACCGGGCGGCCCGGCCGTCGGCCGTCATAAATCGCGACCCCCCACATCCCGCAAAATTTCTTGAAGCAATCGAGGCCCCATTCCTCGTAGGCATGCAGCAGGACCTCGGTATCCGAATGATCGGTCTTCCATGAATACTTGTTGAGGGTCTTGAGTTCCTGGCGGACCTCGGCGTGATTGTAGATTTCGCCGTTATAGGTCACGGCAACCGTACCCGCCTCGTTCAGCATCGGCTGGGCCGCGGCGGCCGACAGATCGATGATCGACAGCCGGCGATGCCCCAACACGCACGACCGATCGGGTGAGCGCCAAATGCCCACGCCGTCCGGTCCGCGATGCGCCATGCGGTCGCGCATGGTGCCGACGATCGTCTCCGAAGTGCCCTCGGAACCGGGTCTAAACGCGCCAACGATCCCGCACATATGATTTTCCGTGGTGGCGGAGTGGGCGCGATATCACGCCAGTTCCCGCTGGCTTGTCAAGAAGACGAGAAGACGCCGGGTCGCAACCATCAAGCCAATCCGGCCGCTAGCCACCGAGCGGTGCGCCTGGACGTGGGGCGAATCGATCAATCGATCACCGCGACGCCGCTGATTTAGCTCTCCTCAAGTCGCCGCGCCCGCGACTACTAATCATCCACCGAGTGAGGCCAAGCTATGAGCGCTGGATCGTCGACTACAATCACAGCCATCCACCTCAGCAATCGACTGCAAACTTAATCGCCGCAAGACTGAATGCCGTTCTTGGCTTCAATATAGGAAAATCACCTACCAAGATTCGGATCACAATTATTTCTATGGCTGTTTCGTAAAATCCAGTTTATTGATGATGAAATGAGATGTGCCGTTGGTTTCTCGATTATTGGCGAACAGGACGGTGCCCTCATCGGGAACGTGTACTTGAATTTCGCGCTCGTTGATGCCTGGAGTATCAATCGGATCGGTTGCAAGCCATTGCTGTCTATCAGCGGACAGGACGCCAATCATTACGTTTCCGTCGAGTAATTGAACCCGATAATGCACCACGATCGTGCCTGCCGGGAGCTCAGGTGATGCCTCAATTTGATAATCGGTCTTCCCAGACGTGGTGGTCACCGAAATCTCATTCCCTTCCCGTACCAAATCGACGCTCGGCACCACCCTTTTCCAGTAGATCGTGTCGAGGCTAGCGATCGTTTGTGCCTGTCTCTTCGTCAACTGCATATAAGCATAGAACGAGACTGCACTCGCGAGTACTGTCAAAAAAATGACAACAGTGGCCAGCCTGCCGCGTTTCGGTTGTAAAGCGTTCACGTCACTCATGTCATTCCCTCACCCTGATCGTGCCTGCCTCGATGGGTTGTCCAGGTAGTACAAGTTTGATCTTCGCCAGAGGTCTGGGCCGGCCCCTGAAAGACCTTTCGGGCTGCTTCAGCTTGCCGAGCGAAGGCAACCGGCGTCAAGTAGCCCAGGGCCGAATGCGGGCGGTCGGTGTTGTAAGCGATCCGCCACGCCTCAATCCGGTCCCGTGCCAAGCGTTAGATTCGATCCACTAGGCTGTGCGCCTTCATTAGGTCGTCTATCCGGCTCTGGTCGAGGAAGCTGAAGTTGCTGAGGGTTTAGTAAGCGGGCCCCGAGGAGAATGGGATAGACGACCTATTGAAAGCTCACATTAGAGCCTCAGCTATTTCGTGCATGGAACGAGGGGCGGTGAGAGCGGACCGATAAGCAAGGCCGCCAACCGCCGAAGCACACTAAAATTTCCGGAATCTGGAACGGCCGTGCAAAATAGCGATACCCTGACTTGGTTGATTTTGAATACCGACCGCGTTCGCTCCGGACGTTGATTATCGACGACCAAGGTTGCCTCTGGTCCACTAATAACAGCTGTTAGTCGATCACGATGGGGTCCTACTTCTAAACGAGCCGAATGGGCCATCCAGCGATCCTCGCGATCAATCACTCCGAAGCCGATCGAACCGGCGTTGACGGTAAAGTCGTAATTGACAGTCAGGGCCTCTGCGCCCCTCAGCGCCACCTTCGTGGCGACTTGGTATAGGTCCGGCTCCTCGCCGGATTCGACACTCAGAGGGTAAGTCTTATTGGCCGATATACGCGCGTCCGGAACCAGAGTAGCCCATTGCAACGGCTCAATGGGAATAGGATCGCTATCGTCGAACGCCGTCATAGCGTTCACCTGCGAGATCTTATAAAAGCCTGCGAGCAACCGCAGTTGCCCTAGTATGCTCTGTAATACCAGGGCCCAGATGAGCGCTGCCACCACGGGGGAAACCCAAAGGCGGCCAATTAGCTGCCGCTTTCCCCAAAAGTCGCCGATGCAATCGACGGCGAATTGCGCCACCACGGCACCCGACAGCAGGTAGGTCAAAGACGCATAGCGTACATATCGGTGCTCGATGGTCATCATACCGAGTGTCATTGCGGCGTAAGTCACCGGAAGCCCAACAATGTACAGCACAGACCAGCTACGCCGTAGCATGAGTACAATTGCCGATAGCATAAAAGGTATCCACGCTATTTTGGATACTCCTATTATTCCAGGATCAAGCGTCGAGATGGAAAATTGGCCAAGAATAACTCGAATTCGAGTCGTTATAACTGAAGCTGCGTAAAGTGGGTGATCGCGCAACGCAGCAAAATAGAGAGTGCGCCAAAAAGCTTCCGACTCTGCTGTATTTTGACGTAGTCCGTACGATTTGAGGATTTCATCGGCGTGATCGTCGTTAGAAAAATACCCATATGGATTAGGCAATTCACCTAACCCGGAGTAGAGAGAGTAATATTTGTTGTAACTCAGTAATAGAAAGTGACCATCGATAAGCCAAACGAGACAGCCCCGTAAAACGACCGGCAGGAAAAAGGCAAAGACGGTGACTGCAATCACCTGTGAGCGTCTACCGGGAGGCGTGCTCACGGCTGCCCAGAGCGCCAATGGACCGATTAGAGCAATGTGTTCCGGGCGAAGCAGCGCCATGATCGCGCCTAGCAGTCCCAACCAGCACCAGGGCCTTAACGACGAGTGCTCTGCCGAATAGACCATCGCTGCTAGCAGGACAATAAAAAGCGCTGGCAACGCCCATTCGGCGAGCACAAATATGCTTCCCAAAGCCCACCAGGGGGCCACAGCGTATACCAAGCATCCAAGAAGGGCCAATGCCCGACTGATATTCAGGCGCCGCAACAGGTAGAATAGAGGTAATATTGCCAGAGTATCGATTGTCCCCTGTACCAGCCGGATGTTCTGCAAATTTAGCCCGAATATCTTACACAACGCCAAAAATATTGGATATAGTGGCGGCTTAGTATCAGTAACATGATGCCAGTTACCGCGCAAAATACTCGTGGACCAATCGAGATATCCTTGCGTGATGCCTCCGAAATAGTGCGCCTGCGCCCATTCGAGGTAATCCCGCTCGTGCCCGCCCAGAACGCTCCACTGTTCGTAGCGGATCAACAGCCCAAACAGCATGATCGCTGCCAGAGCGACCCAACACACCAGCTGCCAAACAGTGGTGGGGTATGAATAGGATTTATGTCGGCAAACGCTCATGTCGCCACGCTATCGCAGCCGTACGCACTCGCAGGCGCGCGACAGAACGTCGGTGTCCGCATGATTGGTCTTTCCTGAATGATGCTCGAGCGCCTTAAGCTTCTTGCGGACCTGGGTTCGGCTCCGGGTCCGAACGCGCCGATTGTCCCGGACATCTCGTTTTCCTGGTGAGGCATGTCGGGCGATATCGCCCCGATTCTCGCCACCATGTCAAGGAGACGCCAGGACGCAAACCTCAAGCCGACTGGCTGCCATAGCCCGTCTGGCCACTAGGCGGTAAGTTCTTCGATCTTGCCGAAAAGTCGGTCGGCGTGCCGGCGCCACGTGTGCTTTTCGACCGCTTGTTTTCGCGCCGCCGCGCCGATTAGTCGGCGGAGCTTCGCGTCTACGACCATCCGTTCGATCGCCGCCGCTAACGCATCGGAGTCGCCCGGCGGCACCAGCAAGGCAGTCTCTTCCTGCGTCAGGATGGTCGGTACCTGACCCAGCTCGGTAGCGACGATGCCGCGTCCCATCGCCATGTACTCGAACAACTTGGTCGGCGACCCAAAGAACTCCGAGCCGTCCCGGTTGGCGTCGGTCGGTGCGACCAGAATGTCGCAGGCCGCGAGGTAATCGGGCGCCTCGACCTGGGATACCAGCCCGGTAAAACGCACTGAACCGGCTCGTCCGTACTTTTCTATGAGGCCGCGCACGGCCGGCAGGCGAACCCCGTCGCCGATGAGCAAGAGGCAAACCGTGTCCACCAAGTCCGGCCGGCGCTCGAGGAACCGGGCGAAGGCCAAGGCTAGCGACTCGGCGCCGTGCCAGGGGCCGAATGTCCCGATAAAGCCGATCACGCATTTATCGCTCAGCCCGAGGCGCTGGCGCACCGGCATGCCGTCGCGATCGGGCCGGAAACGGTCGGCGTCGACGCCATTAGGATTGACCAGAATGCGTTCGTCCGGAATGCCCCGCTCCAACAGATGTTCGCGCAACGGCTCGCTGACCACGGTCACCAAGTCGGCCGCCGTCAGGTTCGCCTGCTCGATGCGGGTCGCCAGGCTCTCAAGGCGCAACGGCTGGCTCCAATTGCGGGCGAGCCAGGCTTCTGCGCCGTTGAATTCGAGCACGAACGGGTGTCCTGAGCGCCAGGCCAGGGCGGCGCCGGTCCAATTGTGCAGGCTGCTGCGCTGGTAGATGAGGCGTTGCGACCCGGCGCCCGCCAGCGGCGCGGCGGCCTCGCGAAAGACGCGGTTGGCGTTCAGCTGGTGGAGTTCGTTATTGCTCCACGCCCGCCGGTCAAACGTGACGCTAGTCGTGTTGACAGATGGAGACGCGGCCGGAATCGGCCTTGCGGCCACCAGATCGACGGGCGGCATGTTCCGGACAAGCTCGTTGAGCACGCCGGCAAGATGCGCGAAGGAACCCCCGGCGATGGCATTCCTGTTGAAATCCGTGTGCAGGAACAGCACGCCGGCGTCGCGCGACATCGGCGGCATGCGGCGCGGCGGGCGAAGAGCGGTTTCCAGCGCGACGACGTCGCGGTCGGCGGCATCGATGACGCCGCGCGCCAACCGCCGGTCGCGCAGCCAGTCGCGGATCAAGCGGAGCAAGGTTCCGGCGCCGATCTTCACTTGGCGTCCGGTCCGGTCCTCGATCCATACCGGACCCACGGTCAGGCAGCGCAGCGCCAGGGTCGATTTGAGCGGCACGATGCTGTCGGCGTCGTCGAGCAGAATGCGGGCGTTTGAGTGACGAAAGAGGTGAGGGAGCAGCGACCCCGACCGCAACAGCCATCGCAGGTCCGACGGGGTCACTTCCCAATCGGCGGCGTTGCGCGCCGGATGGGCGGCGTCCAGCACCAGCGCCGCAGTACGTCGTGAACTCTGCATCACCTCGCCCGGGATGGGTTGAGACCGTCGCGAGCTAGCCGAGCCGGCGATCGGGTGTCAAGGCCGGGCCGAGCCGGTCAGCTTGACTTGTCGGGAGCGGCGAACACACATTGTCGATCCGGAACACATATTTGAACTGAGCGGAGCCCGAGACGGGCATGTGTGGCATTGCTGGGGCGCTGGCGTTCGATGGAGCTGCAAGCTTGCTCGACGAGGCCTATCTCGTCGCGCTGGGCGACCCGATGCGTCATCGCGGTCCGGACGGTGCCGGGATTTGGCTTTCTCCCGATCGGCGGGTCGGCTTTTCGCACCGGCGGCTATCCATCATCGATCTGTCGGACGAGGCGGCGCAACCGATGAGCGACGCCGCTGGGCAGATCCACGTCACCTATAATGGCGAAATCTACAATCACGCCCAATTGAGGCGCGAGCTCGAAGGCAAGGGCCACGTCTTCCGCACCGATCATGCCGACACGGAAGTCCTGATCGAGGCCTATCGCCAGTGGGGCGTCGATTGCGTCCATCGTTTCCGCGGCATGTTCGCGTTTGCTCTGTGGGACGCGCGGCTGCAGCGCCTTTGGCTGGTGCGAGACCGGGTCGGGATCAAGCCTCTTTACTACACCCAGCGTGCGGACCGATTGGTTTTCGCCAGCGAGATCAAGGCCATGTTCGCGGACCAACGGGTGCCCCGGGCAATCGACGAGACGGCCTTCTTCCATTATCTCAGCTTTCTCACCGTACCCGCGCCGCAAACACTCTTCTCCGGCATTCGCAAGCTCGCCGGCGGGACGTCGCTGCTGATCCATCGCGACGGGCGGGTCGAGGAGCGGCGCTATTGGGATGCGCTCGAAGCCGCTCGCCCGGTCAGCGGCAGCGACGACGAGATCGCCGAGCGCCTGTTGGCCCATCTGCGCGATGCGGTGCGCCTGCGCAAGGTGAGCGACGTGCCGGTCGGCGTCTTTCTCTCGGGCGGCATCGATTCGAGCACAATCGCCGCGCTGTTTTGCGAAGGCGAGAACCAGCCGGTTAAAACCTTCACCGTCGGATACGACCAGGATTACGCCAGCTACAAGAATGAATTGGACGAGGCGCGTGACGCCGCCCGGTTCGTCGGCGCCGAACATCATGAAATCTGCGTAACGGCGCGCGACTTCGCGGAATTTCTGCCGCGCATGATCGAGCTGCAAGACGAGCCGATCGCCGACCCGGTATGCATGCCGGTGCATGTCGTCGCTAAGCTCGCCCGACAGCATGGGGTCCTCGTGGCCCAGGTCGGCGAAGGCGCGGACGAATTGTTCTGGGGTTATCCGCGCTGGAAGAGGGCCTGGAGCCTGCAGCACCTGACCGATCGCTGGTCGCCGCCAAAATTTTTGCAGCGCGGCGGGCTCAGCGGACTTCACGCGCTGGGCAAATCCCACTCGCAGCCATACCAATGGCTCGATCGCTCGGCGCGCGGTCTGCCGATCTTCTGGGGTGGCGCGGAGGCGTTCGGCGAGGCGGAAAAGTGGGACTTGCTGTCGCCGCGCTTGCGTCGGGAATTTCATGGCCGTTCGTCGTGGGAAGTCCTGGCGCCGATCCACGCGCGCTATCAGCAACATGCCGCCAACCACTCGCCGCTGACCTGGATGAGCTATCTCGACCTAAACCTCCGGCTGCCCGATTTGCTGCTGATGCGCGTCGACAAGATGACGATGGGCGCCAGTCTGGAGGCCCGCGTCCCGTTCCTCGATCATGAGCTCGTCGCGTTCGGCCTCGGCATTTCCGAAGAGGTCAAGACGCGGGGAGGGATTCTCAAGTCGGTTCTGAAACGCGCGGTGCGCGGGCTGATCCCCGATGCGATCATCGATCGACCGAAGCAGGGATTTGGCGTACCGGTCAACGAGTGGCTCGGCGGATCGCTGAAGGACGAGTTTCGCCAGGTCGTCGACCGCTTCGTGCGGGACAGCGATCTGCTCGATCCCGGCGCCGTCAAATCCTTGTTCGCCGGTTCCAGCTCCGGCACCTCGCGTTGGTACATCCTCAACGTGGCGCTGTGGTGGGATCGGTTCATCCGCGGGACTCCCCAGGTCCGCGTCGCTACCGCCTAGCGGGCCGGAGGAACGGTGGCACTGGCACTCGGGCGATATCTTCGCGAAGGGCTGCGCCACTCGCCGCACGTTACGGCGCGCAAGGCGGTCGCGCTGGTGTCGCGTTTCATGCAACAGCGGTGCCAGCGACGTCGGGCGCTAGGTGCGCAGTCGTTCGCGCTAGAGACGCCGCAAGGCGAGATTCGCCGACGTGTTCGACTGCAGGGACTCGCAATGTCGGGCGACTCCCAACTCGCCGAGCGCGCGGTGGCGCTATACTTCGATCATTGCTTCGACTTGCTCGGCTCCGGCTGGGTGCAGGTCAGGCACGGCATGGAGTGTGCTGGGCTCGAGGGTCATCGCTATCCGCCTGGCCCGGCGGTAAGTGCAGACCCCCAAGGCCATTGGCTGCAAGGCTGGGTAAGCGCGGCGAACCTGGCGGAAAGCCAGCGTATCTGGTCGCTGATCGAGCTGCCTTACGTGGCGATTGATTGGCAGCTCGATTTCAAATCGGGCGTCCGCTGGTCTGAACAAGCCTATTTCTCCGATATCCGTTACGGCGACCGCTTGGGCGCCGACGTCAAGGTTCCGTGGGAGCTCGCCCGGCTGCAGCACCTGCCGCAGCTGGCGCTGGCCTGGCGGCGCGCCGGTGACGCGTCAGGGCGATATGTGCGGGAATTCCGCAACCAGACGCTCGATTTCATCGCGGCCAACCCGCCGCAATTCGGGGTGAATTGGGCCTGCCCGATGGATGTGGCGATCCGGATCGCCAACATCCTGATCGCGTTCGATCTGTTCCGTGATGGCGGCGCTTCGTTCGACGATGCTTTTGTCGAGCTCGTCAAGCGCAGCGCCGAGGAGCACGGCCGTCATATCGTCAACAATCTCGAATGGTCGGATAACCGCCGGGGCAACCATTATCTGTCAGACATTGTCGGCCTTTTATTTGTCGCAGCCTATCTGCCGTGTTCGTGGACGACCGATGCCTGGCTCGCCTTCGCCACGAGTGAGTTCATCGCCGAAACGGAAGGGCAATTCCTGCCAGACGGCGGCAATATCGAGGCCTCGACCAGCTATCATCGGCTGGCGGGGGAACTTGTCCTCTTCGGCGCCGCGCTCCTGCTCGGGCTGTCGCAGGACGAGGTTGAAGCCCTTGCAACCGCCGCTCCCGCTCTAAACACGCGAGTAGGG
>Ga0182024_10024990_pt1 | contig 10579 bp, 11 predicted proteins | sample P32metaG_FD_120480 | JGI IMG/M metagenome (GOLD analysis project Ga0182024, IMG submission 120480) | Permafrost microbial communities from Stordalen Mire, Sweden - P3-2 metaG (Illumina Assembly) | ecosystem: Environmental > Terrestrial > Soil > Wetlands > Permafrost | place: Sweden: Stordalen...
CACTCAACAGTGTGTCGAGGTCGAGCAAGGGTTTTGACTGGCCCAGTACATGTCGCAAGCGGGGCCGGACCACCCAGGGTCGTGCCTTATTCAAGATCGGTGCCGAGGCTTGGCTGCGCTCGCCCTCGGAGAGCGAGTCGAACCAGGCCCACACGGCCGACAAACCCAACGGGTCATCGATGTTGCCGATCACCTTGGCTCGGTAGGCACTGTCGGTCAGGAGGACCGGCAACTCGCAGAGGGTCGCGCCTTCAGTCTGAGCCAAGGTGTGCAGAGCGGCCCGCAGAAGGTCAGCCAGTCGTGGCCCCCAGGAATCCTTGTTCAGTTTGTGGATGATCGCGAACAGCTGTTCGGCCGCCAGATCGGAGTCGCCGTCGACACTCTGGAGCGTTGCAAGGCCCACCGGCCGGTTATCCAACGGGTCGAAGACGACCACGTCGTCCTGTCGATTGGTCGGGATCCGATCGAGTAAGTCTTCAACCAAATCTCTCTTCGGGTCGAGCACGATTAGACCGTGACCGGCCTCGGCGATCTGAATCGCCATGTTCAACAGCAGTACCGACTTGCCGGTGCCTGGCGGTCCGACAACATGAAGATGTTGCTGAGACCCAACGACCGACAGCGCAATCGGGCGATCAACGCCGGGAAAGTTGGCGTCGCCCACGATGATCCCGGTGGAGGGCACGTCGGTCGACGGCGGCAGCAGACGACTCCCGCCCAAGCGCATTCCCGGCAGACTGACGTTCGGCGGAGGCAGTGCGACGAGACCACTCAACTCACGGGCATTCAAGAGGCAGGGTCGAGAGTAGAGCGGAGGCCGGCGGCGCAGGAAGTCCTGGGCCACGGACCGAGAACCACCCGGACGACGCCGTAAGGTGGCGTCGGCGCTGTTGGCGGCGTGAAGTGAGGCGGTTAGGCGGGCCAGTAGTTGCCGATCACGAGCGGGTGATTCCGTCGTCACCGCCAGGCGAGATGCGACCACGAAGATCGGAGAGGTGTACTTCGTCCGAATCGCTTGATCTTGCTGAGGAGTCCGCTCTGGCTTGGCGGTTCCTAGTAGCTCCGACCAGACCGACCGACCAACGTCGGTCGGCGGCGAAGTGCCGGGCGGCAGGGGTAAGACGATCCACTGCACGGTGATCCGCTCTGTCCCCTCAAGCGGCTGGAGCGCAGCCAAGATGCTCGTTGCGACCGAGGCCGGGTCATCGACATTGAGCTGATGGTGTGGTTGGGCCGTTACGACCTCGCCGGCCAGTGTGGGCTGAGTTAGGCGGTACTCGGGATCAGGTGTCAACCGGACATTTGGGAGGCTGGCCCGGAGCTGGCCGACGACAATGTCGATTTGGCGCTTGGGCACCAGGAGTATGTGGTCGAGGCCCGAAGCGCTTGCGACTGTCTCGAAGGCCAGACCTCGCACCTTGATTGAGCGGCTCCATCGAGACGGCAGGAGGCCAGTCATTGAGCCGAGAAATCGGGCCACCGCCACCGGGTCACAACCGGAAGGCACCTCGACCCGATACGGGATTAACTCGCTCGCCCAGCGTCGACCATCACGCACTCGCATGCCGAAAATGACGGCGGACGGCGTCAGGCCAACCAACCCAAGCGCGGGTAGATAGATGAATGGCTCAACCATGATCAGCCTCCGGGTGGTCTGGTTTGACCTCCATTGGCTGTTTCGCGTCCTTGCGTCTGGCTCGAGCCAGCTCGACCACTGCTTGCGCAAACAGTCGAGCATCCGGGTCTTCCCGCCACAACGGGACGACAGTTACTCGCCTCTGGTCCGTCTTCATGTTCTTCTTCCCCCCTTTCAACTTCGATTTGCGGACCATCAGCTGCGCCTCCGAATAGCGGTGCGTCGTGCATGACCCCTTAAAGTCGTTGTACCGCAGTCGAGGCACTGCGAACATTGGCCGAACACACAGATTTTCGAGGTCTGAATACAGATTCTTTTGGGCATTCCGTCAGCGCTTCCCAATCAGCCAGAAGAGCAGCGCTCCCATGAACACGACCAAGGCAAGAGCCGGTAGAAACGGGGCGACAAGAGCGGCACCGATACGCACTGCCACACAAACCCCAAGGACGATGACAGCGGCGTTCTTCGTCTGCTTCATTCGGATCGCCGGCGTAGCTCGTCGTCGATCTCGTGCCGCATTCGCTCTGCATCACGGCGCACTTCGAGGCGGAACTGATTGAGGTCGACCGCCCGTTTGGCTGCTTTCCTTTGTTGGTCGGCCTCGGGCGGCCCGGTTCGCGGATTATCCGCAATTAGCGCCACGATCAGTCCAATCCCAAGGAACGCCAAAGGAAGGACCGCGGCTCCGGCTGAGGCGCTGTCTAAAAGAATCACAACGGCCTCCCTCGTTGGTTCCTACGGATGGCCAATCCGAGCCGCAACTTGCGGGCGATCAAACTGGCCCCTTCGGGAACACCGTGCGTGCGAGCCCACTGCCGAGCGGCAGCATCGATTTGCTCTTCCGTTTCGGGGTCGATTGGGGTGTCCCGCATCATCCTTGGACCCGCGAGTGTGTTCAAGCGTTGACAAACGAGCCATGCCGCCAAAGCGCCGCTGATTAGGCCAGGCTCCGGCTCCGCATCCAATCGCAGTAACAAGGCTCACCATCAGCGGAACTTCCTGCGTAGTCGGCGGTCGTTTTGATCGGCTAGATCATTGAGTTTTCGTGAGACAAGGGCGCAGGCGACCGGATCCGACCCCGCCCGCGTTCGCCCGTATTCGAGCAATGACAACTCTTCGTTTAAGGAGAATCGGATAGCCTCGCCAACACAGAAGGCGTCTGCTTCCTCCATGGCGAGTTTTCCGGCAGCCCACACGCCGTAGCGGTACACCTCATCTTGAACGCGTCGTTGGTAGCGAGCGGATCGCCCACTCCCCTCGGGCAACTCACTTCTGATTGGTTCTGGCAGGTACGGCAACTTTTTCTCCTTTCGCATTGGCTGTTGTGGTCGTTATGAGATTGAGCATCGTGGGGTCTTGAGTGCCTTGAGTCAGTTCGGTCGGATCCTCTGGGTGCTGGCCGTCCCGCGTCTTCTCCGGGTACCCATGAAGCTGGAGCAACGAAGGCGAGGATCGGGCGATATGGCTCCAGAGGACAGGCTGTTGAAGCGGAGTCACGTCTGGCAGACGCCCTCGCAAGGGGACCTCGTCGTCATGCCAGTGGTCTTCAGTCGACGTTGACCGACCGCAAGTCATTGGGCCCCCACCAAGGGCCGTTGAGCCATGACGCCTCTTGCGAATCCTTCATCCGCAGAGTCGTCAGTTCTCTCGTTGAGTTCTCCAGCTCGCTGTGCCTCCTTGGGAAGCCGTTCTGCCTCATATCGGCGAATCCGCACCTGGATTGGTTCTTGGCAAGTCAAGGGGTTTCCTCCTATGCACTCGAAGTCGTCGCTAGGCATTTACGATGCCGAGGAACGCAGCAATCGGTCCAGTGAGAGGTTTGGCGGTTTGGCGGAAGTTTGGACGGTCGAGGCCGAAGCAGTGGCCCGAGAGCTCAAAGCACTCGTGGGATGGATGCTCTCCCCGCGGCAGGCCGCCAAAAGGCCCACACTTGCGCGCTTGGTTCGACAGGCATATGAGGCAGATGGCATCGAATTGACGGCAGCAACGCTTGGGGCGGCTGTCGTCGAAGAAGTCGTGGATGCGGTTGAGCGAGTGTCTGATGCACGCTCACAGCGCGCATACGAATGGCTTCTTGGGTTGACCGAGGAGACGAGAACATTCGACGTCACGAATCGCCGAGAAGAGGCGATCGACCTGTTGGGGGTCGACTACACGTGTGAGCAGTGGCGTGGTCGACCAGAGGGACCGGAACTTTCCTTCATGCGCCAGCTTGCGGGGAACCTCGGATGGACCGAACCAGTCTCCCTGTTTGCTATCGAGTACAGCGAGACCACTTACTACACGAACGAACGATTCGTACTCGACAATTGGGAAGAGGAGATCGTTCTTGTCAGCAACGTCGACCGGCTCGAGTCCTTTGTTGCGCGATGTGGATATGAAGGTGCCAAGCTGCATCGAACTTCGGTTGAGGGACTAGAGAATTGCACGGCCTTTCTCTTTACTACTCCGGAGACGGTGACTCCACCTAACGACGTTGTGGCGCGGGTGCAATTCCCAGCAACGAGTGCGAATATGCGTCAGCGATTTCGATACATGTTTCGCTATGAGGGCGTTGGTCGAGCCATCCCGCTCGTGTATGACATCTACAAAGCACCGAAGCGCGCTATCAGCTTGGTCCCGCATCCCGAAGCCCAACCAGAGTCGGTGTGGTCATTTGAGAGCAAGCACGATCCGTTCCTGGTGTGGCCCCCATCGAAGGGTCTCACTCGTCTGCAACCGCGGGACGGAGGCAAATTCAGCGCCACGTTTGGTCCAAAGCCACCGCACGTGGGGCTGTTTTGGCAGATGCCCGGCACCAGCTGGTCGCCTTCAGATCACATTCAGGCAAACAAGGCAGCTCATTCAGCGACCCTCGAATCACTCGCAAAGTTGGAAGCCAAAACCAAGCGCTGATCTTCGCGGCAGCTCGGCTGTTATTGCTGAAACCATGTTCAAAGGCCGAGGGGTTTAGTAAAATTCGACCTGGGTGCCACGCAATGCGTAATCCTCTGGCTTCATAGCAACGGCGTCGGTCACTTGTGGCGGCCCTTCTGGTACAGACCATACGTGTCGGTATTCGGGGGGCCGAACCGGAAGGACCGGGCCCGAGCCGTTGGAGATGCGATGAGCGTCCGACACCCCCATATCGAAGAGATTCGAGGAGACTTCCATCGATGGTTTGCGACAGCACCAATGCCGACGGTCTCCGATGAGGTTGACTTACCCGAGCTGATATTGGCTTGGATGGAGAGCCGAGGTGCCCAATGCGCAGAAAGTTACGAGGCGTTTGTACGGGCCGTCGTTCTCATCGTTGTGGACGTCGCCACCAGCAGGCGGCCAAGCCGCGACTTCCACATTCATCTGCCGACAACGATCGGTGACTGGTGGATGCTGGAAGTAGGTGAGTTCGACTTCAACCACGGCGCCACCACCCGTGCAGCTCAATAAGTCCGTAACCGGCCCGGGAGGTATCTCCCGGGTCTTCTCTTGTGTCTCCTTCCTTGGCTAACACGTCTGACCAGGAAAATTACGGGAGTATCTGTAATCACCGGACACTGTGATACCTTTCATTCCTCGATGTCTGACCTGGAAAGCTCCCTCGAAGAAGCGTTACGCCAAGCCAAAGCGGCTTTGCAGGATGCCGAACGCCAGCATGCCCAGCTAGAGGTGCGAGTCCAGGCCTTGCGAACCGAGGTCGCCGGAATCGAGGCGGCACTTCAACGTCGGAAGGAGCAGCAGCCTGTCTTCGCTGCCGCGCCCAAGTCGACCAGTGTGCTCGATCCGAAATTCTTCGCAGTCTCGCCACTGCCCGGGTCGCCAACCGTCGCCGGCGTCGCAGCTCTCGTCCTTGTGTTGATGGACCTTCACGGCAACTGGGTCAACAAGAAGCGGGCCGCAGCTGTCGAGTCAGTGCTCCAGGTGGCGGGCGGACCTGTCCACCGCAGTGACATCGCCGAGGCGCTCAAGAGATTGGGTCGGTCGGACACTTTGGAATCCGTTTCGGCTGCGTTGGCTTATCTCAACAGGTCAGGCCGAGCACACCCAGTCGGCGATGGCTACTGGGCGGCCGGAATTGTTCAGAGCATCAACCTCGCAAAGGAGGTGAATTGAGACATGAGCAAGAAGGGTAAGGCTGGCGTGATCCTCGTCGGAGCGCTCGTAGTTGGAGCTATCGCCCAGGGGATTGCTAAAAAGGAGGCCGCGCTCCTCGGGATGTCGGCTCTCGAGCTGGCCCTGGCAGGTGGAGCCATAGGCGCAATGGTGGTACGCATCTCGACGTGAGCCAAGGCCTTCCTCTCCGCTGGGATGACGCTCAGCGGTCTGAGTCCTGTACCGACCGCCCTCGAACATATGTTCGTATTAGCGTAAAATGTGAGTTGCCATGAAGTTGAAGCCACTATTGCGGGGCGGACAGCGACCCGAGCGTCTCAGGTCGCGGAATTCAGGCCGCCCATGAATCTCGGGGAAATAGAACGGCAGGTCGCAAGCCTGGATACAGATCAGGGTTTCGACCTGATCTACGACTTGCTGCGTGCCTATGGCCTGCCGAAGGCGTCGATCGCACGGCTTCGCAGTGGGACTCACAACCGCTCAGATCGAGAGGATGAGCGGTTGTGGCGGGGAAAGGTGTACTACCGATTCGTGCAGGGTGCGGAAGACCTTCACGATCTGATCGACGACGCCTCAAGCGATTCTCGGATCCTCAAAGAGCGCCCACGATTTCTCATCGTGAGGGACTCGGGTCGCTTGCTAGCGCTTGATACCCAGACAAACGCCACGCTCGACACGTTGTTGGCGGACCTGCCGAGCTACTTCGAGTTCTTCCTACCGTGGGCGGGCATCGAGAAGACACAGCTTGAGAACTTGAACTACGCCGACGTGAAAGCTGCGGAGAAGATGGCGCGGCTTTATGACGAGATCATCAAACACAACCAGATCACCACGCCGATCGACGTACACAACCTCAATGTGTTCTTCTCAAGGCTCCTGTTCTGCTTCTTTGCTGAAGACACAAATGTGTTCGAGCCTGGACAATTCACGAATGCGATCGCTTCGCTTACCAATATCAACGGCGAGGATGTTCATTCGCTTCTCGATGACCTGTTCAAGACCCTGAACACAGAGCAATCCGCGCGGGACAACTTGCCCGTCCGGTTTCGAGATTTCGGATATGTCAACGGTAACTTGTTCAACCAGAAATCGGCCTCGCCGGTCTTTTCAGCCAAGGCACGCAAGGTAGTTCTGGAGTGCGGGACACTCGACTGGTCTCAGATCAACCCAGACATATTCGGCTCGATGATCCAGGCTGTCGTTCACCCGAGCCAGCGCGAAAGCTTAGGGATGCACTACACCTCTGTCGAGAACATCATGAAGGTGATCCGACCGCTCTTCCTCGACGACTTCCAGGAGGCCTTTGAGTCCGCCGCTGACAGCCCTAAGAGTCTCCAACGACTACTCAACCGCATCTCTACGGTCAAGGTCTTCGACCCAGCCTGCGGGTCCGGCAACTTCCTCGTCATCGCTTACAAAGAGCTACGAAAGCTTGAACACCAAATCCTTCAACGCCTTTCAGTCCTTGATCCCAATGCGCAGGGGCTGTTCAGTCTCTCCATAGTCAAGTTAGAGAATTTCTGTGGCATCGAGATCGATGATTTCGCACACGAGATTGCCATCCTGTCTCTCTGGCTAGCGAAGCATCAGATGAACGTCGAATTCCGAGAGCTGTTCGGTGTGGAGATTTCCCTCATTCCCTTAAGGGATACCGGAAACATTGTGTGTGAAAACGCAACACGAGTCAGCTGGTCGGACGTTCTGAAGACCGATGAAGGTGACGAGGCCTATATCACAGGCAATCCGCCCTACCTCGGGTCTCGGAACCAAAACCAGGAACAGAAGGCCGACCTCAAACTCCACCATCCTCGCTACAAGAGTCTTGACTACGTGTGTTCATGGATCATCTTGTCTGCCCAACTGGTAGCGGCCGACAAGGCAACGGCAGCCGGCCTGGTCGCGACTAACTCGGTGACGCAGGGTGAACAGGTGGGCTTGCTATGGCCCGGCATCTTGAAGATGGGAGTTGAACTTGCGTTTGCGCACAGGTCGTTCAAATGGAGTAATGACGCTAAGGGCGGAGCGGGTGTTGCCTGTGTCGTGCTGGGTTTGCGGAGACCCCCCATCAAGCAGAAGCGAATATTTTCTGACGGAATAGTTAGGGTCGCCCGCAATATCAGCCCGTACCTTACGGATAGCAACGATGCAACTGTGACTCGCTCAAGCAAACCAATAAGCGAGTCCATGCCTTCCATGACGTATGGGTGTCTTCCGAACGACGGGGGCAACCTAATACTTGAAAGCTCCGAACGCTCCGAACTCCTGTCGAGTCGACCCGAAGCTGCCGAGTACCTCAAGCCCTTTCTGGGAGCCACAGAATTTCTTGAGGGCAAGGTCCGCTGGTGTTTGTACATAACCGACGAGCAGCTTCCGATTGCAGAATCAATTCCGGAGATCAAGACCCGGCTTGACCGTGTCCGTAAGCATCGAGAACGAAGCACGGAAGCAAGCACTCAGAAACTGGCTGCGTTCCCCAACCGGTTCTACTTTTCCTGCTATCGCGATGCACCATGTCTGATCGTCCCCAGCACGACCTCTGAACGGAGGCTCTATATCCCGGTTGGGATTCTGCCAAGGGGAACGGTCGTATCCAATCTTGCCAACGTGATCTATTCAGCTGAAGCCTGGGTTTTCGGCTTGGTTCAATCGCGCATGCACATGACCTGGATGCGAGCAGTAGCGGGCCGGTTGGAGACCCGGTATCGCTACTCGGCTGCGCTTGTATACAACACGTTCCCTGTGCCGGATCTGGACGACACTGAAAAGCGATCCATCTCAGATGCCGCGCACTCCGTGCTCGATGCGCGAGAGCAATTTCCGGAATGGACGATTGCAGAACTGTATGACCCCAAGAATATGCCTCCCGTACTTCGAGGCGCTCATACCGTATTGGATGAAGCGGTTGACGATGTATATGCGAAGTTTGATCGTGAATCAGATGAAGAGCGCCTCGCACTTCTTTTTGACATGTACGCGAAACTGACATCCTCTGTCCCAGGAGCCGTGACCCTTGCCTAATCTTGTCGAAGTTGAATACGAGCAAACAGGGCGCAGCACTGCGACCGACAAGCTTGGAATGCGCGAAATGCAGGAGCAAGCCTTCGAGGCACGGAACAATCAGTACCTACTACTGAAGGCCCCACCTGCTTCGGGCAAGTCCCGTGCCCTCATGTTTATTGCGCTCGACAAACTCTTCAACCAGGGCCTCAAGAAGGTTGTTGTATCAGTGCCAGAACGGAGCATCGCCTCCTCATTCGCAAGCACCGTTCTTACGGATCGCGGGTTTTTTGCAGACTGGGTGATCGAGGATCGTAATAACTTGTGCACTCCTGGCGCAGACGCGAGCAAGGTCCAGGCGTTGAAGCGATTTCTCGAAGGACCAGACACGATTCTGCTTTGCACTCATGCAACCTTGCGGTTTGCGCACGAGGGACTCGACGAGGCCCTGTTCAATGACACCTTGCTGGCTATTGACGAGTTTCACCACGTCTCCGCAGATGAAGGGAGCCGCCTTGGGGAACTGGTGCGCTCAGTCATGAGAAATACCAACGCACACATCGTGGCCATGACAGGCTCCTACTTCCGAGGCGACGCTGTTCCAGTACTCGAACCCACTGACGAAGAGAAGTTTCGGAAGGTCACGTACAACTACTACCAGCAGCTAAATGGATACACGTATCTCAAGTCGCTTGGGATTGGGTACCACTTCTATCAAGGGAAGTACACAGAAGCTGTTCACGAAGTGCTCGACACTGACAAGAAGACGATCCTGCATATTCCGAGCGTTCAATCGGGAGAGTCAACGAAGGACAAGTTACGAGAGGTCGACGAGATCCTCGACAGCTTTGGTGACGTCGAATTCCAGGACGAGGCCACTGGTGTGATCTACGTCAAGCGTTCTAGCGACGGCAAGACCATCAAGGTGGCAGATCTCGTCAATGACGATGAAGCACAGCGGCGGAAGATTGTTGAGTACCTCCGAAAGATGGATTCGCTCGATGACATGGACTTGATCATCGCTCTGGGGATGGCCAAAGAAGGTTTCGACTGGCCGTACTGCGAACACGCGCTGACGGTCGGCTATAGGGGATCGTTGACCGAAATCATCCAGATCATTGGTCGGTGCACACGTGACAGCAGCAACAAGACCCATGCGCAATTCACCAACCTGATCGCTGCGCCAGATGCCGGAGATGACGAAGTCAAGGTCGCGGTCAACAACATGCTCAAGGCAATCACTGCATCGTTGCTGATGGAGCAGGTGGTGGCGCCGAACTTCAAATTCAAAGCGAAGCGTTCGGCCGACGATCCGTCAGGTCCGGGCGAGTTGAAGATCAAAGGATTCAAGGAGCCGTCCACTGAGCGCGTCAGGAACATCGTCGAATCGGATCTGAACGACCTGAAGGCTCAGATCCTGCAAGACCAGACGATGTTGAAGGCCATGCCGGGAAACATCGACCCCGAAGTGATGAACAAGGTCCTCATACCCAAGATCATCCGCAAGCGGTACCCCCACATCTCAGAGGAAGAGGTGGAAGAGGTCAGGCAACATGTCGTGACGGACTCAGTCATCAAAAACGGGGAGATCAAGGAGGTTGGCGACAAGCGGTTCGTTCTAATGGCCGGCAAGTTCGTCAACATTGATGACCTCAATATCGACTTGATCGATACGGTCAACCCCTTCCAGAAGGCCTTCGAGATCCTGTCGAAATCAGTGACGAAGCACGTCTTGCGACTAATCCAAGACGCGATCGACGCGACGCGAATAGCAATCGAGGAGCCAGAAGCTCTCATCCTTTGGCCAAAGATCCAAGAGTTTGTTCGTCACAACGGCGAACGGCCCAACATCCG
>Ga0182024_10024991_pt1 | contig 10579 bp, 13 predicted proteins | sample P32metaG_FD_120480 | JGI IMG/M metagenome (GOLD analysis project Ga0182024, IMG submission 120480) | Permafrost microbial communities from Stordalen Mire, Sweden - P3-2 metaG (Illumina Assembly) | ecosystem: Environmental > Terrestrial > Soil > Wetlands > Permafrost | place: Sweden: Stordalen...
GTCATCGACCATGCGTTGACGCGGCCCTGGACCGTGATGAAGGATTACCGCCGCGATACCAGCCCGCGACCGGTCTTCGTCGAGGAAGACTGTGCCGAGGGCAATCCGTGGGTCGAGATCGGCAAAGAGGCCTACATGCTCGGCGCCGACGGCGAGCTGATGCCCGCCAGGAAGGACCAGCCGCCGCCGGACTTGAGATATTTCAATCGAACCAACGATCGAACCAAGAAGTGATCAGCGAGCGGGAGGATGCCATGATCTACCGAAGCTCGACCGCCGCCGCCGCGCTGCTGGCGTTGCTGCTGCCGCCGCTCCTGCTGCCGAGCACCGGCGCGCACGCCTTCGATCAATCGAAATATCCCGATCTCAAGGGCCAATGGGAGCGGATCGGGTCACCGCGCTGGGACGACGACCATGCGCCGCTGACCCCGGAATATCAGGCCATCTACCAGGCCAACCTCAAGGACATGAAGGAAGGCGGGCAGGGCATCGACCCGACCTACCGCTGCCTGTCGCCCGGCATGCCGCGCATCATGAACGTCTATGATCCGATGGAGGTCGTGGTCACGCCGGGCGCCACCCACATCCTGATCCAGCACAATCACGACATGCGGCGGATCTACACCGACGGGCGCGATTGGCCCGCGGACGAGGAACGCAGCTTCGCGGGCTATTCCATCGGCAAATGGATCGATACCAAGGGCGACGGCCGCTACGACCTGCTCGAGGTCGAGACCCGCAACCTCAAGGGCCCGCGCGTCTATGACGCCAGCGGATTGCCGTTTCACGAGGACAACGAGACGGTCATCAACGAGCGCATCTATCTCGACAAGACAGATCGCGACCTGCTGCATGACGACCTCACGGTGATGGACCACGCGCTGACGCGGCCGTTCAGCGCGAGCAAAAAATACAGCCGCAGCAAGGACCCGCAGCCGGTCTGGCTCGAGTCGCAATGCGCCGACGGCAACCATCATGTGCTCATCGGCAAGGAGAACTACTATGTCGGCGAGGACGGCTACCTGATGCCGGTCAAGAAGGATCAAGCTCCGCCGGACTTGAAATACTTCAACAAGAAGTGAGGATGCTATCGGACCGAAGCGCGATCCGCGGCGAGCGCTGCAGCTTGCGCCGCGGTTCGCTCATAACAACAAGACGTCAACTTAGGAGAACTATCATGCTCTACCGAAATGCGATCGGCGCGATCTCGCTGGCGCTTGCGCTGTGCGGGCCGATCGCGGGTGCCCGTGCGTTCGACGAATCGAAATATCCCGACTTCAACGGCCAATGGAAGCGGCCGCCGGGCATCGCCAACCAATTCGACGTCAGCAAGGGCAAAGACCGCGCGCAGCAAGTGCCGCTGACACCGGAATTTGAGGCCATCTTCGAGGCCGGCCTGGCGGATCAGGCTGTTGGCGGGCAGGGCAATGACCCGACCTATACCTGCATCCCGGACGGCATGCCGCGGGTGATGAACGTTATCTTTCCGATGGAGATCATCGTCACGCCGAACACCACCTATATGCTGATCGAATATCTGACCCAGCAGCGCCGGATCTATACCGACGGGCGCGATTGGCCGAAGGATTTCGAGCCGAGCTTCACCGGTTACTCGATCGGCAAATGGGTCGAGCCGGATGCGAATGGGCACTACCAGGCGCTCGAGGTCGAGACGCGCCTGCTCAAGGGTCCGCGCACTTACGACCCCAGCGGCGCGCCGCTCCATCCCGACGGCGAGAGCGTCATCACGGAGCGCCTCTACCTGGACAAGGCCAATCCCGACCTCCTGCATGACGACATCACCACCGTCGACCATGCGCTCACCCGGCCGTGGACGGTGAACAAGCGCTATGTCCGGGTGAGAAATCCGATCTGGGTCGAAAGCAGCTGCAACGAGGACAATCCACATGTCCGCATCGGCAATGAGAGCTATATGCTGGGCGCGGATGGCCTCTTGATGCCGGCCAAGAAGGGACAAAAGCCGCCGGACTTGAAGTATTTCAAGTAGCGGGGAGGTTGCTGATGCTCGCTCGAAGATCGAGCCACGCACCATGCGTTCACGCGAAAGACGAGCGACCGCCCGGATCTGCGAAACTTCGCGCCGGTGGCGGAGTGACCGAGATCGCCCACAAAATCCTGAGGGGAGAACGCTGATGCTCGATCGAAGTATGATGGGCGCAATGGCGCTCGCAGTCATGGTCTGCGCGGCCGCCAGTAGTGCGCGTGCGTTTGACGATGCGCAGTATCCCGACCTCAAGGGCCAGTGGATCGGGGTCCGCGGCACCGCCGGCGGCGGCCAGCCCTCGTTCGATCCGATCAAGCGCTGGGGCACCACCCAGGATGCGCCGCTGATCCCCGAATACGAGGCCATGTTCAAGACCAACCTCGTAGACCAGCGCGACGGCGGGCAGGGCACCAACGCCACCAGTACCTGCCTGGCGCCCGGAATGCCGATGGTGATGAATGCCCATTCTCCCATGGAGATCATCGTTCTGCCGGACACCACCTACATCCGGGTGGATCACATCCGCGACACCCATCGGCGCATCTACACCGACGGACGCGACTGGCCGGCGCAGATCGAGCCGGGCTTCGACGGTTATTCCATCGGACACTGGATCGATACCAAAGGCGACGGCCGCTACGACCTACTGGAGGTCGAGACCCGCGGCTTCAAGGGGCCGCGGTCCTACGACGCCAGCGGCCTGCCCTTGCACCGGGACAATGAGTCGATCTTCAAGGAGCGGATCTACCTCGACCAGGCCAATCCAAATCTCCTCCATGACGACATCACGGTGATCGATCATGGGTTGACGCGACCGTGGACCGTGAATAAGACCTACCGCCGCAACGCCAATCCGCGGCCGATCTGGATCGAGTATGTTTGCGCCGAGGGTCAGCAACTCGTCCACATCGGGAGCCAGAGCTATATGCTGAGCGCGGACGGCTACCTGATGCCGACCAGGAAGGATCAGCCGCCGCCTGATCTGAGGTATTTCAAGCAAACGCAGAAGTGATGCCCTTGTCGCGGCTCAAGGCCGGGACAAGCACGGAGCGGGCCTTCGCATCGACGCGGCCGGTCGCGACGATCCGGATATTTCACGAAACGAGAAAGAGGAGAATGATGCGAACCTTCAGCACGAGCCGCATCGCGGCTTTCGCCCTCGTCACCGCACTGGCCGGTCTGTTCGCGGCCGGCGCACCCACCACAGCAACGGCGCAGGCCGTCGGGAAAACCATGACCACATCCTCAGGCTTGCAGATCACGGACACCAAGGTCGGGACCGGCGCCACCCCGCAGCCCGGCCAAATCTGCGTCATGCATTACACCGGTTGGCTCTATCAGAACGGGGCCAAGGGCAAGAAGTTCGACAGCTCGCTCGACCGCGGCCAGCCGTTCGAATTTCCTCTCGGCAAGCATCAGGTCATCGCCGGTTGGGATGAGGGCGTCGCCACCATGAAGATCGGCGGCAAGCGCACTCTCATCATCCCGCCCGAGCTCGGCTACGGCGCCCGCGGCGCCGGCGGCGTCATACCCCCGAACGCGACGCTGATCTTCGAGGTCGAACTGCTCGACGTTAAGGGCTGACGTCTCGGGAACTGCCCCCGTGGTCCTGCTTTAGCTCTCCAGCCCATGGATGCCCTGTGGTTCGGGAGCGCCTCGTAACCGAGAACGGAAACGTCATCTGCAGGCGGCATCGAGTCTGCAGCAGCTGAGGCTGTGCGCGCGGCCCCGGAATTTTCGGGGCCGCCGGCTTTTTGTTTGCTCCTCGTTGCCGCGCCGCCCGCCATGTCGGCGGTGGGTTTCTCACCAAATCGTTCAGCGACGTGGTCGGTCCGACGCCGAGCGCGGCGAGTTGTTTGGAACCGATCGGCCGACGCGCGAACCTTTCGCGCGGCGGCGAAGTACCGACCAGGTTCCGTGCTCTCAGGCACGCCAGGCCTTGACCTGTCCGACCATGGTCCAGATAAGCTTGTCGAGGTCGCCGTCGAGAGCGGAACCTGAACGTCGGGTGTTGACGAAAGCCGCCCAGCAGAATCCGCTATGGGTGCGCACCACGATGGTCGAGGTGCCGGGCAGGCTGCCGCTGTGCCACCAGTTGTTGGCCTTGTTGACGGCCCAACCTTTCGCGTAACCGGCATTCGCGCTCGACGCGGTGGTCATGGCAAGGAGCGTGTCCGCTTTGAGGATGTTGGGAGGCGCCGGAAATCCGCTGACATGCATGGCGAATTGCACCAGGTCGGCCGGCCGCGCGATCCAGCCGCCATGGGAATCCATGCGAGCGACGTTCATGTGATAGGGTTCGTCCCGGTTCTGCCCGTAATACTTGACCTCGTCGCGGTGGCGCTGGGCGAGCGTATTGCCGGCGATCGCCATATCGGCGATGCCACAGCGCTTGAGAACCGTCTCGCCGACAAATGCTGCATAGCCCAGGCGCGAGACCTTTTCGATGACGCGGCCCAGCACGCAATAGCCGAAGTTGGAATAGGCGTAGGCCTGGCTGGGCGGATGATCCAGGGGCCGGGTGCGCAGCACCCATTCGATCAGCTGTGCGTGGTTCATCCCCAAGTTCATGAACATCGGATCGTCATGAGTGTTGTTCCAGCCCCCGCAGGTGTGGGTCAGGAGATGCTCGAGCGTCATCTGGTCGACCTGCGGGTGATAGGGCGGGGCTCCGAAGTCGGTTCCCAGCACGCCGCCCGGCCCGAAGACGCGGTCGCCGAGGTGCAGCCGGCCTTGCTCGATGAGGGAGAAGATCGCGGCCGACGTGATCGGCTTGGTCACGCTGGCGATGCGGAAGAGATGCATCGGGGTCAAGGGCTCGCTCCGCTCCCGGTCGGCCAACCCGAAGGCGTCCTGGTAGATGAGCTGGCCGGCGTGACCGACCGCCACGGAAAATCCCGGAACCGCATAATTCTGCATGAAGGTGCGGGCGCTCGACCCCATGGCGGCGCGTTCGGCCGGCGTCGGCTCGGCCGGATCGCCCGCATCGGGGGCCGGCTGGGCCGCGGCGGTCGAGGGGGCGAGCCGCAAGGGAGCCGACTGCAAACCGCCCGCCCAGGCGGCACCAGCGCCGATGAGGGAGCGGGCCAGGAGGCTTCGACGCGAGATACCGGAGGATGACACGACTGGCTCCAATCGAGGCCTGATGCGGCGGGGGCAACTTATCTTGGTCGTCCCGACCTCCAAAACGGGTCAAGAAACGAGACGATTCTGCTGTTTTCCGAAGGCACTGTCCCCATGGCAATCGCGCCGGGTGGCTTCGGCTTTGAACCTTTTGAGCCGCTCGAGCGACCAATCAGCGGGAAAGCTGCCATCGGATGGCGAGCCGGCCGGATCCTCGCGACGAGGAACAAGAGCGGGCCCCGTACGTTGGCTTACCGGATCGTCCGGGAGGCGAGTCATGCAATTGCGCAGCGGCCATTGGCCGGACTATGACCCATTGGCCCTTGTGGTCCTGGTCGTTGGAATTATCGCCATCGCGACCTGGGCCGCAGGATTCTAACCGCTTCAGGATTCTGCGGGTCCACACACGAATTCGAAAACGGGATGGCATACCCGTTCTATACCGTTGGGCATTCGACGCGCTCGATCGGCGATTTCATCGAACTGCTGGTCGCCGCGCAGGTTGGCCTCGTCGTTGACGTTCGCGCTTTTCCGCGCTCCCGGACAAATCCAGACTATGACCGCGAGGCGCTTCCGCAGTCGTTGTCCCAATTTCGAATTTCATACGAGCATGTGGCGGAGCTTGGCGGGCGCCGGCCGCGCCAAAGGGATATCGATCCCGGCGTCAACGGCTTCTGGAAGAACCAGAGCTTTCACAACTACGCCGACTATGCGATGGGCGGCGGATTCCGGTCCAGCCTCGCCGGATTGCGCGCCCGGGGCAACCTGCAGCCGTGCGTCCTGATGTGCGCGGAGGCAATGTGGTGGCGGTGCCATCGCCGGATCATCGCGGACTATCTGCTCGTCGCGGGCGAGCATGTGTTTCATATTCTGGGGCCGGGCAAGATCGTGCCGGGCACCCTGACGCCGGCGGCCAAGCCGGGGCCGGGATCCACGTTGACCTATCCCGCACCACAGCCGGAGGAGAGACCCTAGTCGGCTCAGATCCCGGGCCTCGCTTATCATACGATCGCGGTGGCGCCTGAGTTTGTTGGGGTTGATTCAATCTGTTATGGATGACCGACGAACCAATTTCGCCGTGACAGCGGACACGCGGATCCCATCATGAATCTCACCACAGGCCTGATCGGCGACCAAGCCGCTTCGCCGGCATCGGCGGCCTCGCCGCCATCCGGCGTCGGCAATGGGCACGCGGCCGGCGCGGTGCCGGAATTCGACGATGCGTTCCGGGCGCGCCTCATGCAGCTCGTGACTTGGCGCCGCGACGTGCGCCGGTTTCGGCCGGACCCGCTGCCGCAAGGCGCATTTGAGCGCCTCATTGAAGTCGCATGCCTGGCGCCTTCGGTGGGCCTGAGCCAGCCATGGCGGTTCGTCACCGTCGAGGACAAGGCCCGGCGCGAAGCCGTGCGCAAGGAATTCCGCACCTGCAATGCCGAGGCGCTGGCATCCTACGCGGGCGAGCGCGCCGCCCGTTACGCCGCCCTCAAGCTCGAGGGCTTGCGCGAGGCACCGCACCAATTTGCCGTCTTCTGCGACCGCACGACCCCCGTCGGTCACGGCCTCGGCCGGCGAACCATGCCGGAAATGGCCGAGTATTCGGTGGTCGCGGCCATCTGCACCCTATGGCTGGCCGCACGGGCGGAGGGCATCGGCCTGGGCTGGATCTCGATCCTCGACCCCGCCCGCATGACCGGGCTCCTGGAGGTGCCGGCGGAATGGCGCTTCATCGGCTATTTCTGCCTCGGCTATCCGTTGCACGAGGACGATCGGCCCGAGCTCGAGCGCGCCCGCTGGGAGCGCCGCCGCCTGGCGCCGAGCTGCGTGCTGGCGCGCTGAGGGACTGCGCGCGCGTGTGGCGCTTGTGACCCCGCCGACCCGACATTGGGTTGAGGCTCACGAATGCGCGAGCCTCGTCTATCCGCCCGCGCCGCCAAGGCTTATCTATGGTCAGGAGGCTCTAACCAAGAAAGAGCGTGGGCGATGTCGTCGCGGCCGCAGAGCGCATTCCCGATCGACCGATGGCTGGTGATTGCCGCCTTGCTGGGGCTGCTCGGGCTCACGTTCTGGGCGTCCTACCGGCAGTGGATCCTGGTCGATGTCGAGGTGCCGGCTTGGGCCTGGATAGCGCTGGCATTCGGCACCTTCCTGGCCATTCTGGTCGGTGGCGGGCTGATGGCGCTGATCTTCTACAGCAGCCGTCAAGGCTACGACGAGCCCCCGCACAAGATCGAGCCGCCCGACGAGCAAGGATGATGGTCGTGGGGATCGTGGGCAACGGGGATCAGCCGCGGCGTATCGCTCCCGGCTCCATGGCCGGGACGGCACTGCCCAAGTTGCGATAATTGTCCGGCGGCGGGGTGGGCAACGAAAAGTGCAGGATCCACAAGGCTGCCAGAAAGGCGAGCAGGACCATCCCGATAATGTCGTAGCGATCGATGCGCGGCATGCCGGCATTTTGACACGTCGCCGGCGAAAGGCAACTTCGAGCTCGTCGGGATGCAAGGGTGCGTGTTTTCGAATAGGCACCCCCTTGACCACGACTGCCAAATCAGTGTAATTCCTTAAATTGAAAATCACGACGTGCGCCCGGCCGGGAGTCTCCGCGCCGGGTTTTTTATTGTGCCAGAACCAATACGGACAACCTCCATGCCCACACTCTCCCGCGGCCCCGGCGGCCCGCCGGTCACGCGCGCGCTGACCGGCGCGCTGCAAGAGCCCGCATCCGGCGCCGAGGAGCCGGGAAGCATCATGTTCGCACGGAAGAGCGCCCCGTAGTGCCTGCGCCCGAGGTGCCGCCGGAGGATTGCGCCGCCGGCATGACGTCGCTCGCGGTCGGCATCGACTACCGGGCGCGCCCGCAATTCCAGGCGTTTCACGGCCGCGGCGAGCGCTTTGCCTGCATCGTCGCCCATCGCCGCGCCGGCAAGACGGTCGCCTGCGTTCACGATCTCCAGCGCGGCGCGCTGATGAGCGAGAGGCTGCGCCCGCGCTTTGCCTATCTGTCGCCGTTCCTGCGGCAATCCAAGCAGGTGGCCTGGGATTATCTGCGCGCCGCCATGGCGCCGTCGCGCCTGCTGGGGGCGAGCGTCCACGAGACCGAGTTGCGCGTCGATTATCCCAATGGCGGGCAGGTGCGGCTGTTCGGCGCCGACAATCCGGATGCGTTGCGCGGCATCTATCTCGACGGCGTGGTGCTCGACGAATATGCCGACATGGATCCGCGCGCCTGGTCGGAGGTAATCCGGCCCGCGCTCACCGACCGGCGGGGCTGGGCGGTGTTCATCGGCACGCCCAAGGGCCGCAACGCCTTCTTCGAGCTGTGGCGGCGCGCCCAGTCCGAGCCCGGTTGGTTTTCCCTGATGCTCAAGGCGAGCGAGACCGGGCTCATCGCACAGGAGGAGCTGATGCTGGCACGGCGCGATCTGTCCGAATCGCAATACGCGCAGGAATTCGAATGCTCCTTCGACGCGGCCGTGGTCGGCGCCTATTACGGCGCGCTGATGCGGCAGGCGGAAGCCGACGGCCGCATCGCCGGCGTGCCCTACGATCCGGCGGCGCTGGTGTGGACCGCCTGGGATCTCGGCATCCGCGACGCGACCGCGATCTGGTTTGCGCAGATCGTCGGCCGCGAGATCAGGATCATCGATTACTACGAGGCGAGCGGGGTCGATCTCGGCCACTATGCGCGCGAGGTCGCCGCCAAGCCCTATGCCTATGCGGGCCACATCGTGCCGCACGATGCGCAAGCCAAGGAGCTCGGCACCGGCAAGAGCCGGCTCGAGGTGATGGCGGCGCTGGGCCTCAAGGGGATCACGCTCGCGCCGCGGCATCGCATCGAGGACGGCATCAACGCGGTGCGCGTGATGATCCCGCGCTGCTGGTTCGAGGCCAAAAAATGCACGCGCGGCATCGATGCGCTGCGGCTCTACCGCGCCGAGCACGACGACAAGCACGCGGTGCTGCGCCCGCATCCGGTGCACGACTGGTGCTCGCACGCCGCCGATGCCTTCCGCTATCTCGCCATGACGCTCGACCGCCAGACCGGCACCACCGGCTTCCACCGCCACATCGACTATCCGCAGCACGGGATCGTGTGATGTAGCGTGATGTAGCCCGCATGAAGCCACGGGTCGGCGCCAAGCGCCGCCCGATGGCGCAATGCGGGAGCAGCCTTGTCGCATTACGAAAACGCAGCAAAGATGCCGCCGTGGCCATTGACATCATACGACGAATCAGATTATTCGTGAAATTGAAACTCACGAACTGTGCCCGGCCGGGAAACCGCGCCGGGCTTTTTCTTGCGCGCGTGTTTGTAGGGTGGGTGCAGGCGCGCTCTGGCGCGCCGTAGCCCACCGATTCACCTCGCAACAAACTCAATCGGTGGCTTACGCGCCGCTCGCCGCCGTCGGCGTTGATCGCCAGCGCCTGCCCGCTGCCGCCGCCTCGAAACCAAAGGCTCCCCGAACGGGGAGCCTTTTTCATTTTCAGCACAAGCCGGTGACCCGATGCCAATCGATCCTGACTCCCCGTCAACCGGAAGGGAACACGACTAGCCGCCGAGGCACTGGTGCCACTGGTCGGGCTGTCTTAACCCCAACCCCGCTTGGCGAGGGAGAAGTCTCACCTACCTCTTCCAGACCGGATTGGCCAAAGCTAACTAAAGACATTAAGGATGCATTGCGCGCGGGAGGGGGCATGGTCCCTGAGATCATCTCCGCAGGGCTTCCAAAATACGATGATGAAACTACATATGGGGTTCTAATAACCAACGAAGGCGATGTCGTGCCGCTGCAGTCGTCTAAAAGAGATCCTCTCTACAGCACCTATCCTTCCGCGGGTCACGTGGAGGGAAAGGGGGCGCTATGGGTTCGCGAGCACGTTCATCAGGTGGTATAGTCTATCGCAACAATACCGAGGGCACTTGCGGCTTTTGCATTGCCCAGGTTCCAACGTTCCTACCGGAGCGCCTGCGACTCTGGATTGTTCCTCCTGCCGACGCGGTTCCAAAGGATCCTTGGGCTAAGCCGAATCTCACAGATCATGTTGGTAATGGCGCCGAGCCGAAACATCCGGCCCAGTACGGTTTATTTTGGAGGCGGCCATGATTGTGTACGATTTTGACCAGATGTTTGAGATCGTAACATTGCCTGAACTTGAAGTGGCATTGAACAGGCGCCATGGCATTGGGATCAATTCATTCTGGCTCGGTCATGTGGCAGGAGGGTTTCCCGCCATCAACATTGTGGTGAAGGGAGATCTTGCTCATGTGCATTACTTTCCTAAAGAGGGTCATCCAGGTTTTGCATCGCAAGCCAAGTTGCCCGTACCGAGACCGGATGAAACCAGCGCTTTTTTCATTAGACCGAAAGAAAAGATCTGGATATTAAACGGCGAAGTTATTCCATTTTCGGAGGCATTGAAGGCTGCGCAGGAGTTTGCATTGTCCAGGAC
>Ga0182024_10024992_pt1 | contig 10578 bp, 10 predicted proteins | sample P32metaG_FD_120480 | JGI IMG/M metagenome (GOLD analysis project Ga0182024, IMG submission 120480) | Permafrost microbial communities from Stordalen Mire, Sweden - P3-2 metaG (Illumina Assembly) | ecosystem: Environmental > Terrestrial > Soil > Wetlands > Permafrost | place: Sweden: Stordalen...
CTGTCGTGGGTTGCCCGTTCCCGGGTCCGCCTTGGCCGTTGGGCGTATAGACGATCAGCTGATTCGACGCCACGTTCGGCCCGGCGTAGTCGAGGACGTTCCCGTATCGGGCGGCGGCGACGATGATGATGATGACGGCAACGAGCACGCCGATGCTGATGGCGGAGAGCGCCGAGCCTGAGCGGGCCCGGTAGCGCGAGAGATCACGAAGGGGGAGGCGCACGGCGAGCGGGGCGCCCTTGCCGAGCCTGGCGAGCAACGTCAGGCAGAAGGGGGAGAGCAGGATCACCCCCGGGATGAGGGCTACGAGGCCGAAGACGAGCTCGGGTTTGGATCCGCCGCCTGCACCGCTGCCCGCACCCGCGTAACCCAACAAGAGGAAAGCGACGACGAGGAAGACGATGCCGGGGAGCGCCGAGCGATGAACCTGTCTCGGGGGAGCGGGCCTCCCCGAGAGGGCAGACACGATGGGGAGTCTCGTCATCGCCCGCGCCGGGCGGGAAGCGGCGAAGTAGGTGGCCACCACGGCGAGGACTATCGCGACGGCGACCACCAGCCAGGGCAGCGCAAACACGCCGATGACATGGTGGGAGGTGGCCTCGAGGCTCGGTCTATAGGCGAGCCAGCCCACGAGGCCGAGGGCGGTCCCGATCACGGCGCCGACCACCCCGACGGCGACGCCGTTTGCCCGCACGACGAGGCCGACGAGCTTGTCGGTGGCGCCGAGCGAGGCAAGCATCCCGAGGGAGCGCAGCCGGCGCTGGGCGAGCACAGTGAAGCCGCCCACCGCCATGATGGCGATGAGGAGCATCCCGATCGTGAGGACGGCGAGCGAGATGGTCTGGGGGTTGAGCGCGTTGCTCTGTGCCACCGACGCAGGGGTCTCCACGTTCGGGCCGATGGATGCGGCACGCACGCCATGGGCGTCGAAGAGCACCGAGACCTGCGTCGGTGCGTGGACCTGGCCCGGCGCGACGAGGGCGAACTCGTCGAGCAGGCTCTGGGGGTTGTCGACGACGCCGACGACGCGCCGCGTGGCGCCGCCTTGGTGCCAGAGGTCACCGACCTGCAAGTTGAAGGCAGACGCCACGCCGGGCGTCACCGCCACCTGGCCCGCCCCGGTCGGATAGTGACCACTCGAGAGGGCAAGCATCGGCTGGCCGAAGGCGCCGTGAGGGTTCTGGGCGCGGAGGTCGTAGGTGTTGATCGAGCCAGGGATCGCGAACGTCTCGTTCTCGATGACATCGGCGCGGCCGAAGCGATGTTGCAGGCTGGATATCTGGCTGGCGACGTGCGGGTTGAGCGCCGGGAAGGTGGCAAGGTCCTGTGCCGTGCCGAAGCCGAAGCTTGTCGGCTGCGGCGTATTGGTGGCGACTGCCGCCCCGAGGATCGTGGCACCTACCGCCACAACGATGAGCGCCACGATCAGGAGCTGCTGGCGCCACTCGCGCTTGAACAGGCGCCAAGCCCAGCGAACAACTGCCCGGCGAGCCGGCGCGCCGCCGTTGCCTGGTCTCGATGCGGCGATCGGCAGATGAAGGGTCGTCGTGCTCATTGGAGCTCCTTGGGTTTCTTAGATCGTTTGTTCAGCGATCGTCCAGGGCGCGTTGCCCGCCGGGCAACAACTGTCTCGCCACGGGCGGCGCGCTGGACTGTCGAGTGCTGTGACGGTCAGCGCAGAGGGCTGGACTCGAGCAATGACTCAGGGCTCTCGAGGACAGTCTGGTCGACGGCGCGGCCGTCGCGTAGGAACATCACCCGGTCGGCCCACGACGCCAGGTGGGCGTCGTGGGTGACGACAACTGCGGCGACCCCCCGCTTGCAGGCGTTGAGAATGAGCTGCATCACCGCTTCGGCGGTGGTGGAGTCGAGGGCGCCCGACGGCTCGTCGGCGAGGAGCAGATGCCGTTCCCCGACGACGGCGCGAGCGATCGAGACCCGCTGGCGCTCGCCGCCGGACAACTCGTCGGGGTAGTGGGTCGCCCGATCGGCGAGACCAAGCTCTTCGAGGACCGCCATCCCGGCGGCACGGGCCTTCCTCGCCGGGATGCCGTCGAGCTCGAGTGGGAGCGCCACGTTCTCGGCGGCGGTGAGTCCGGCAAGCAGGTTGAAGTCCTGGAAGACGTAGCCGATGGTGCGGCGCCGAAGGCGCGCCTTGTCGTTACGGGACATCTTCGACAGTGACGCGCCGCCGATCAGCACCTCGCCGTCGGTCGGGTCCTCGAGGCTCCCGGCGATGGTGAGGAGCGTGGATTTGCCCGAGCCGCTCGGACCCATGACCGCCACGAGATGTCCCTCGTCGACTGACAGATCGATGTTCTCGATGGCGTGGACTTCGGTGGCTCCCCCGCCGTAGGACTTGGAGACGTTGCGGAGTTCGAGAAAGCTCATCTTCCTACGACCTTCCTTTGCCGCGGTAGCGGCATCCATATGCGGTAGACCATCCGACATCATACTGAGTATTATACAGGACACGAAAGGAAAGTCAAGGAGATCTGCAGGTGCGATGGGGCCGAGCCTCGGCGCCGCCCCCGGCGGCGAAGATCAGCGATACGGGCTCGGCCCGGAGCTCTCCTGGAGAAGGGCCTCCGGGCTCGGCGGTGGCAGCGTCTGGTCGACGACGCGTCCGTCGCGGAGGAAGACCACCCGGTCGGCCCACGAGGCAAGCTGCGCGTCGTGTGTGACGACGACGGCGGCGACGCCGCGGCGACAGGCGGTGAGGATCATGCGCATCACGGCGTCACCGTTTGTCGAGTCGAGCGCGCCCGAGGGCTCGTCGGCGAGGAGCAGGCTCCGCTCCCCTACCACTGCGCGGGCGATCGCGACCCGCTGGCGCTCACCGCCCGAGAGCTCGTCGGGGTAGTGAGTCGCCCGATCTGCGAGACCGAGCCCCTCGAGGGCCGTCATCCCCGCCATGTGAGCTTTCTTCGCCGAGACACCGTCGAGCTCGAGTGGCAGCGAGACGTTTTCCGCCGCGGTGAGTCCCGCCAGGAGATTGAAGTCCTGGAACACATAACCGATGGTGCGGCGACGCAGGCGTGCCTTGTCGTTGCGGGACATCGCCGAGAGATTGGCTCCGTCGATGAGCACGTCGCCGGCCGTCGGCTCTTCGAGGCTGCCGGCGATCGTCAGCAGCGTCGACTTGCCGGACCCGCTCGGGCCCATCACGGCGACAAGAGCGCCCCGGGCGACTGACAGGTCAACGTCTTGAATCGCTTGCACCTCACCGGCGCCGTCTCCGTAGGACTTGGAGACTTTGCGCAGCTCGAGATAGCTCATCAGCGGGCGACCAGCCTCCGCCGAAGCACAGGGCCCGTCCTCGCCACGGCCGGCTCGATAGCAGCGCGCTTCAATCTCCCGTCGGCGGTATCGAGCCAGCGGACGACGGAATCCAGCCGGAAGAGCTCAGCGTCGGCGACAAGGGCAAAGGAGAGGTCGAAGTCCGCCTCGTCCTCCTTGAGGCGCGTCCACTGCTGCATGAGCTCGACGAGGTAGCGCCGGTGGACCTGGATCACGTCGTGCACGGACACGCCGGGCACTCTCATCGCCGACAGCACCTTGATGACAAGCTCGTCGCGCGGCGGCGAGGTCATGTCCGACGGCGTGCTCAGCCAGACCTTGAGCTCCTTCCCGCCACTGTCGGTGATCCGGAAACCCTTCTGCGGGCCTGGCTCCTCGGCGTCGTCGGACTCGACGAGCCCGTCGCGCTCGAGCCGCTGCAGGGTGGTATAGACCTGGCCGACGTTAAGTGGCCAGATCTCGCCTGTGCTCGTCTCGAACTCCTGACGCAGCTGCAGGCCATACTTGGGGCCGTCGCTCAACAGCGCGAGGAGGGCGTGGCGAACGCTCACGGCGTCACGAGCGAGGATCTGTAACCGACCATACGGAGTATGCTACGGCCGATCGGCGGCTTAGTCAAGGGCTCCCCGGCCCTGGGCGAAGGGTCGGACGTTCTCAACGGGTGCTGCTGGTCACCGTGCCTCCCAGATACAACTGGCCGATCTCAGGATGCTCGAGAACCTCCCGACCGGTTCCCTGGAGGCGCACGAGCCCGTTCTCGAGCACGACACCGTGGGAGGAGAGGCGAAGGCCGGCACGGGCGTTCTGCTCAACGAGCAGCAACGTGCGTCCGTCGGCTCGCATCTGGCGGACGGTGTTGAAGACGGTCCGCAGGGTCTTCGGGTCGAGACCCATCGACGGTTCGTCCAGGATGACGAGCGCCGGGTCGAGCATGAGGCAGCGGGCGAACTCGACGAGGCGCTGCTGGCCGCCCGAGAGGCTGCCGGCTTTGTCCTTGGCCCGCTCCGCCACGATGGGAAAGAGCGACACGACCCGCTCGAGGCGCTCGGCCACCACCCGGCGGTCACGGATGAGGAAACCGCCCATCTCGACGTTCTCGCGCACCGACATCTCCCGGAAGAGGCTGTGGTTCTGCGGGACCTGGACAATGCCGCGCTGCAGCACCTGGCGGGGAGTGCAACCCTGCAGCGCCTCCCCGCGGAACAGGATCCTGCCGAGGCGGGGCTTCAAAAGGCCGCTCACGGTGGCGAGCAGCGTCGACTTACCGGCGCCGTTCGGTCCCACCACGCAGGTGATGCCGCCGGCCTGCACGTCGAAGGTCACGCCGTGGAGCACGTCGCCGCCGCCGTAACCAGCCACGACGCCGTCGAGGGTGAGAAACGGTTCGCCGGCTCCTTGTCCGGGAGCGACGCCCGCGGTGCTCTCACTCGCCGTCATCGTCGGCCTCCTCGACGGACCCCAGGTAGGCGTCGAGGACGCGGGGGTCGACGCGCACCTCGGCCGGCGGCCCGCTCACGATGGCACAACCCGCGTCCATGACGGTCAACTTGTCACACAGCCCCATGACGAACTCCATGTTGTGCTCGACGATGAGGAACGTCGTCCCTTCCTTGTTGAGCTGCACTATCCGGTCCCTGATCTCGCCGATGAGGGTGGGGTTGATGCCGCCCGCCGGCTCGTCGAGGAGGATCACCGTCGGCTCCGCCACGAGGACGTAGGCCAGCTCGAGCAGCTTCCGCTGGCCGTAGGAGAGGGTCCCGGCGGGGTTGTCCCACAACCGGGTGAGCCCCACGAAGCCCAGCAGCTCCATCGCCCGGGCGCGCTCGGCGGCCGAGGCCGTGCCGCGGACGACGCTGCGCAGCCAACCCTCCCGCCGCTGGGTGGCCACGAGCATGTTCTCGAGAACGGTGAGGCGACCGAAGATCCTCGTGAGCTGGAAGGTCCTCCCGATCCCGAGGGAGAAGACCCGGTCGGGCTTGGCAGCAGTCACGGGCCTACCCCGGAACAACACCGTGCCGGCGTCGCTGCGCACATAACCGGTGACGACGTTGAACAAGGTCGTCTTCCCGGAGCCGTTCGGGCCGATCAGGCCGCCGATGGAGCCCTCTTCCAGTGTGAGGGAGCAGCCAGCCAGGGCCTGCAGCCCGCCGAAGGATTTCGAGATGTTCTCCACCGCCAGGAGGTCGGTCATTGCCCGCCGTCCGCAATGGCCGGCACCTCTGGGCGGCTGGGCTCCACCGGCGGGCCAGCGGCCCGAGGCGCGCTCTGCTGCGTGCGGTTCACCCTGATCCTGCGCATCCCGTCCCCGATGCTCGGAACCAGCCCGCGGGGCATGAAGATGATCACGAGCAGGAATAGCACTCCGTAGATGATGAGGTAGACCGAGCCGATCGAGTACTGGATCGTCAGGTACTGCTCGATGGGCTCGAGGAGCAGCGCACCGAGAAGTGGCCCCGACAGGGTGCCGATCCCGCCGAAGAAGCTCATCAGCGCCACCGTGACGTCGAAGACGGGGTCGTAGGCGAACTGGGGGAATATCTGCCCCACGAAGTAGGCGAAGATCGCCCCGCCCATGCCGGTGACGAGGGCGGCGAGGACGAAGCCGATCATCTTCACTCGCAGGACCTTCACCCCGAGCCCACGGGCGCGGTCCTCGTCGTCGCGGATGGCGAGCAGGTGGAGTCCGAACCGGGAGCGCCGGACGCCCCAGAAGAGCAGGATGGAGAAGACGAGGACGGCGAAGGCCACGTAATAGAACGGGTCGTTGAAGGTTGCTCCCACCCAGTTGGGTGTGGGTGGTGTCAGCCCGGAAGATCCTCCCGTGAAGCTGAGGTTGAACGCCAGCAGCTGGAAGACGAAGAAAATAGCGATCGTGATGACTACAAAGGTGTGCCGGCGCACCCGCAAGGCCACGAAGCCGAACGGCACAGCCACCACCGCCGCCCCGATCCCGGCCAGCGGCACGAGCCAGAAAACTCCCCAGCCGCCGCTCATGTTCAGCCGCAGCGCGGCGTAGGTGAGGACGTAGGCGCCGGTCCCGTAGAAGACCCCGTTGCCGAGCGAGATGTAGCCGCTGTAGCCCGAGAAGCCGTTCCAGGCGTTGGCGCAGGCCATGAAGATGAGCGTGAAGACGCCGATCGAGGTATACGTGGGGTTGGTCACCACGAGCGGGAACAGCGCCAGCAGGACCAGCACCACCGTCCACACTCCGATGCCGACGCGCCTCACTGTCGCGTTCTGTCCCACCCCGAGGGGTACCGCCGGCTCCACCTCGGCGGTGGCGCCGCTCACTGTGCCCGGGCCGCTTGGCGGCCGAACAGGCCCGTCGGACGGATCGACAGCACGATCACGAGGATGACGAAGAAGATCACCGTCGACCAGTCCGGCGACCACACCACGGCCACCCAGTCCTCGATGACGAGCATGAAGACCGCGGCTGCGAGCGCTCCTCCGATGCTCCCGAGGCCTCCGAGAACGATGATCACGAGCAGACGCGAGATCAGATCCTCGGCGCTGTTGGCGTCGAACGAGTTGGTGGCGCCGTAGATGATCCCCCCGGCCGCAGTCGTGGCCGTCCCGATCCCGAAGGTGATCGTCGCGACCCGGCGGACGTCAATCCCGACGAGGCTCGCCGCCGTCCGGTCCTGCATGGCCGCCCTCACGCTCGCCCCGAACCTCGTCCGGTACAAGATGGCGAACATGACGGCCAAGAGCCCGAGGGCCAAGAGGAAGCCGAACAGGTAGATGTAGGGGAGGTACAGGCCGAACACGTGGACGCTGCGGGTGGCGTACCAGGCGTGCAGCTGGAGGTAGTTGGTGCCGTAGACGATGTTGAGGATGCCCTCGATGATGATGAAGACCGCGTAGGTGGTGAGGATCGACATGGCGATCCGCTCCTCCGACTTGAGGCGACGCAGAAACGCCCATTCCACGCCGACGCCCACGATGAACAAGGCCGGGATCGTGATGAACAACCCGAGGAACAGGTCGATCCCGAAGTGCGTCTCCAGGCTGTAGCTCAGATAGGAGCCGAGGATCACGAAGATCCCCTGCGCCAGGCTGATCACCTCCATCACGCCGAATATCAGGGTGAGCCCCGCAGCCATGAGGGCATAGACGCCCCCCGTCAGCACCCCGTCGACGATGCCATTCACCATCGCCGGTCAATCCCTCAGCCGCCCTGGCCCCAGGTGGGCTTGGGGAACAGGGCCTTCACCGACCCAGCAGCCCCGACCGGGAGCGCCTGGACGAACTTGCCGTGCTGCCACTGGAACACGAAGGTCAACCCGAAGGTCTCGCCGATCGAGTTGAACTTCACCGGGCCCTGCACGGTCTGGATGGTCACGCCGCTGTGCAGGTACGAGATGATCTTGGAATTGGACAAGCTGTGAGTCCCCTTGACCGCGGCGGCGAGGGCGTTGCCGGCACTGAAGGCTTCGGCGGTGTCGGCGCTGATCTGCGAGATGTTTCCCCCGTACTTGGCGGTGTACATCTGATCCATGATGTGGGTGAGGGCGTTCTGGGCGCCTGGGTACCAGGCGTCGGGGACCATGATGCCGCCAGTGTTGGTCTCGCCGACGGCCTTCACGAAGGCGCCGCCCTGGTCGGGGCCCGCAGTCGCCACCATGATCTCGGGGTGTAATGGGCCTGCTCGAAGGCTTGCATGAAGGCTGACACCGTCGGCACGTCGACCGAGCCGAGCACGACCACTTGCGCATGCGAGGAGGCCACGGCGTCCGCGATCGGCAAGAAGTCGGTGACCTCAGCCGGGAACACCTTTGAGTAGACGGTCTTGACCCCGGCCTTCTGGATGACCGCCTGCGCCGCCTGCACCATCGGCTGGGTGAAGGGATCGTTGGAGGTGGGGTAGGCGACCGTAGTCGGTCGCTGGCTCGCCGGGATCGATGCGAGCCACTTGGCGAAGGGGAACAGCTGTCCGATGATCGGTACGCTCACGTCGAAGTAGTTGTTGTACTTGGCCACAAAGGCTGCTGGTCCGCCGCCCGCCCCGGCTATGAAGGCGTAGCCGAAGCGGTGGGCCACTTTCTGTGCCGGCACGGTCAGCAGGGTCGAGTACGGCCCGAGGATGAGCGGCACGTGGTCCGAGCTGATCAGGTCCTCGTAGTTCGTGACCACCTGGGTGGGGTTGGAGGCATCCGAGAGGATCTTGAGCACCACCTTGTGGCCGAGAAGTCCACCGTGGGCGTTCTGGTATTTCGCCCACAGGTCATAGCCTTGTTGGAAGTTCTGACCGTCGGAGGAGAAGTCCCCCGAGAGCGAGAGGGAGATGCCGATCGTCACCGGAGCTCCCGCCTTGGGGCTGTTGGCCGCCCCTCCCGAGGCCCCGCAAGCCGCCAGCACAAGGCCCCCGGCGACGGCGACCGAGGCGAGCCCTCCCCGTCCGCGCCCGACCACCCTGCGCCCGGTCCGGGTCACGACACTTGCTGACTTCCTCATCTGGCCCATGTACTGTCCCCTCCTCATCGCCTGCTTCGCCGTTGCGGCGCTCCCGGCTGCTCGAGTGACTACCGATCCCCCGCTGAGCCTGCCGACCGACCGACCCGAGTCACCGGGAGCGATCGGTCCTCGACACAAGGCGGCCTGCCCTCCCACCGAGCACCCCGGCCGCCATCTGCGCTGCTGTGTGAACTCGCCCCGGGCCGATACAGCAGCCGGCGTTGCCGCCAGAGTCGACACGTGTCGGCCGGGATGACCGAGTCGCTGAGAGCGGGACGGGTGCGCCGGACGTCGCCCGGCCGGTCGCTTCCGCCCGGCCGCCTCGAACCCGCAGGTGCGCTCCCTTGTGAAATGGGCCCTCCCTCGGCGATCTCCGGCAGAGTCTGGACAACCGATTGCAGGATGTCAAGTCGCTTCGACCGCGAAAGGTGCCCGCCTGGCCGAAGTGCGAGAACCGCCGGTGAGACGAAGATTACTTGCACGTCGTCCGAAAGCCCAGTCCGTAACTGGCGGACGGTCGCGGGGGACTGCTTGACACCGTGGGAAAGAGGGCGCGACAGTCGTGTGCAGTCAAAACGGGACGAGGAGGCTTTGCGTGGCCGTCGGCAGGGACACCATCGGCTGGATCGGAGCCGGCCGGATGGGGAGCGCCATGGCCGCTCGCCTCGTCCGCCACGGCTGTGACGTCGCTGTCTACAACCGCACCGCCTCCAAGGTCGACCCGCTCGTAGCAGAAGGGGCGACCGCCGTCAGAACCATCGCCGAGCTGTCGGCGTGCCGCATCGTGTTCGTCAACGTGGCCTCCTCAGACGACCTTCTCGCCGTGCTCGACGGCGACGCCGGCTTGCTCCGCCAGGAGAGCGCCCCGGCCATCGTCGTCGACTGCTCGACGGTGTCGGTCGAGGCATCCGCCCGGGCGCGGTCGCTTGCCACCGAGCGCTCGGCCGCCTTCCTGGCCGCTCCCGTCAGCGGCAACGACAAGGTGGCGAAGGCAGGACGGCTGATGTTCGCGGTCTCCGGATCGCTCGAGGCCTTCGGTGAGGCCGAGGAATACCTCGCCGTGATGGGCGCCGGGGCCACCTACGTCGGCGAAGGCGAGGTCGCCCGGCTCGTCAAGCTCTGCCACAACCTGATGCTCGGTGTCGTGATCCAGTCGCTGTTCGAGATCACGGCGCTGGCGGAGAAGGGCGGTGTCCGCCGACAGGACTTCCTCGCCTTCCTGAACGACTCCGTGATGGGCTCAGCCTTCACCCGCTACAAAACGCCCGCCCTCGTCAATCTGGACTTCACCCCGACCTTCACAGTGGAGCTCCTCCGAAAGGACTTCGATCTCGGCCTCGCCGCCGGGCGCGCCAACGACGTGCCGATGCCCGTCGCTGCCCTCGTCCACCAACTCGTGAGCGCCGGGATTGGCGCCGGCCTCGGCGACAAGGACTTCGCGGCGCTCTTCGAGCTCGAGGCGCGTGCCGCCGGGCTCGAGCTCAAAAGCGAGGATGCTGACGTCTCGGACGGCCTCGACGGGAACACGCCCGTAGGTGCGGCGGCGGGATGAGGTAGCCGAACGCCCCGCTCCGGGTGGCCCAGGTCAACCCAGCCGCCCGTCGGCGATGCTTACGGTCAGCCGGCGACGGCCGCGGCTACGCCCGCCTTGGCACCGGAACGCTTCCGGCCCCGCGAGGAAGCGGCCGAGGCCGGTCGCCCGGCCGGGAAGGGGGCCGTCGAGGCGCGCACCACGAGCTGAGGGGGGAGGAAGAGCACCTTCACCGGGCCGCCGCCGTCCTCGATCCGCTCGATCATCAGCTCGGCCGCGTAGGTGCCCAC
>Ga0182024_10024993_pt1 | contig 10578 bp, 14 predicted proteins | sample P32metaG_FD_120480 | JGI IMG/M metagenome (GOLD analysis project Ga0182024, IMG submission 120480) | Permafrost microbial communities from Stordalen Mire, Sweden - P3-2 metaG (Illumina Assembly) | ecosystem: Environmental > Terrestrial > Soil > Wetlands > Permafrost | place: Sweden: Stordalen...
CCCTCGCGTCCGCTATCGACTGACAATGCGGCCATGATCGCCGCCGCAGCCTACCCCAAATTTCTGTTGAAAGATTTCGCTCCGATGGATTTTTCTGCGGAGGCCGGCCTGCTCTTGCGCTAAGAGATCCTGCGCTAGCCAGCTTCTGATTATCCGGTTGCTTCAGCAACCCCCAATCGGTTGTGGTTGAGGTCTCGAGCTCCTCGAATCTGCTCATACTCGGTTGATTTGCGGCCGGTTCCGAGACCAAGAAGGGTCTGAACTGCGGCAGCCGGCGTCTTGCGGCGATTGTGCCGAAAGACGAATTCATCGAAGTATACCCGGAGTTGGGCCTTACTCACACCGTGGTAGGTGCCGATGAGCCACTGTTGGAGGTTGCCCATGGCTCGATCGGCAAGTGGAACGGCGGACTTTGCACCTTTTCGTAGCTCCGAGCGGAGCGGCTGGATGCGAGCGACATGTTTAAAGCCGGCCTCAACGAGACCTGCGAAACTTTTGAGGCCGTCCGTATAGATGGCGGAACCAGGTGCAACGTTCCGGGTAAGTACCGGGATTATCGGGCTGGCCTTGAAGTCGGGAATCACGTTTATGCGAGCTCGACCGGACGCGTGACCACGCTTTTCCACGGCCACCAGAACGAGAGCCGCTCGTCGATCCTTGAGTTGCCGGCTCCCTTGCGGCCCGGCTTGCTCCCCGCCAACCCACGTGTCATCAACCTCTACCTCGCCGCGCAGGAGCTCCCGAGCCGCATTCACCATCGCCCGGCGGAGTTTGTGAAGCATCATCCACGCGGTCTCGTAACTGGAAAGACCGAGTTGACGCTGTAGAAGCAGGGCGGACACGCCACGCTTGTCCGTGGTCATCAGATACGCCGCCCAGAACCAGTGGGTCAGTGGAATCTTGGTCCGATGAAGGACTGTCCCGGATGTCAACCAAACTTGGTGCCGGCATTGGGCGCATTGGTGACGCCCTTGGTTCACCAATTCATACGCTCTTTCGTGCCCGCATCGCGACAACTGAACCCATCCGGCCAACGGCACGCCGTCAGATACTGCTGGCAAGCCTCCTCTGTGGCGAAGTCGGTCTGAAACTGACGAAGCGTCTTGGGGAACGGTGGTCGGGCCACCCTTATACACTATCCATTGGGGCTTGCTGAAGCAACCGGATCATCAGAAGCCAGCTAGCTGTCTGCGGAATGCGGCTGGCTCGCCTTGTCCAACACCGCATCCAGCGCCTTGGCAAGCTGTGCCTCGATGTCGATGTCCTTGTAGATGGCAAAGTTCGCGCGCTTCTCCGACTGGTCGAAGCCGCCCGCCTTGTGGGCAACAATAATGATAGGAACTCCGGCCGTCTCCGGCTTGCTCTTCAGCGCGGTGATCAATTCGCTTCCCGACATCTTCGGCATTACCATGTCGGTGATGATCAATGCCGGTTGCACGCGGCTCAGGACTTCCAGCGCTTCCTCGCCGTTGGTCGCAGCCTCGACCGCAAAACCGCGCTGCTCCAGAAAGTGGCACACGGTATAGCGGATCAGCATGGAATCGTCGACTACTAGAACCACTGTGGGCATAAGAGACGGAGGTTGTACCCACACGCCCCCGCGTCGGACACTAGCAGGGGAGTTTGGGGCGAACAAGCCGAAAGCGCTAGCCGAGATTACCTCTGTCACGCCCCAGCCCAAAATGGAAATCAGATCTCGGTTTCTGGGGCGCGCTCTTCGATATTCATGTCTTTGAATTCGCTGGACTCGAAGATTTCGCCGCACTCCTTACACTCGACGAACTCAAAATCCTCGTCTCGGCTGACAATTTGCACGCGTGGGTGCTTGCAGGGCTGCTTGATATCACGGCTTTGAGCAGAGGTCGACTTTGAGGTCATAAATCCGGAAGGCTCCAAACGAACAAAGATGGAGGGACTGTTTGCGCCGGAATTTCACGGTATTTTAGACCCGGTTTGCCGGTTGTCAAGTCCCCAAGGGCTACATCGCGGTGAATTCGTAACCCGGGAAAAGCGGGAACGTGGATCTCTCCCAATCCTTGGTACCCTTAAATTCCGACTAAAATTGTCGTAGTAGTCTAAGCCATTCAGCCCGTGCTACTTACCTTTGGGGATCGCTTTCTGACAGCTGCCTGCGGGAGCTTGCCTTAGACTAGACGGGTAACGTAAAATGAATTACGACGGAAAAGGTCGGGTTTTGTATCCAGCCCGACTTGTTGGGGTTTTACCCAGGAAACCAGTGCTGAAGCTCACCAAGAAAGCCGACTACGCGCTGATGGCGATGAAGCATCTCGCGGAGCACTCCACCGGGGGCTCTCGCAGCGCAAAGGACGTGGCCGATGCTTACGGCATCCCGCCCGAGGCGCTGGCGAAGATTCTGCAACGGCTGGCCAAGGTGGGCCTGTTGCAATCGCAGCATGGCACGAATGGCGGATACACGCTGGCGCGGGCGGCCCACACGATTTCGGCCTTCGAGGTGATTCGGGCCATCGATGGACCGCTGTTCATTACTTCCTGCGTCACGGTGCGCGGGGAATGCGACCAGACCGACCGTTGCAATATCCGCGAACCGCTGCGCAAGGTGAACGAGAGTATTGAAGCGGTATTGAAGCGCATCAAGATTTCGCACATGCGGGAAGAACCGGAAGAAGCCGGGAGCGACGCTCCCGAGGCGGCAGATTTGGTGACCATCACCTGAGCCGTCGAGAACGCAAGATTCATCCAATGAGATTAGTCGAAGAGCTTAAGCGAAGTAGGAGAGGCAATCAATGAGCACGGACGTAAAGACTCCCCAGGTACATACGCAGACGCACCATCCCGACGCCAAGGGCGTGAAGCTGCCCATTTATATGGATAACCACGCCACCACCCAAATGGATCCGCGGGTGTTAAACGAGATGCTGCCGTTCTTCATGGAGAAGTTCGGCAATTCGGCCAGCCGCAATCACTCGTTCGGGTGGGCTGCCGAAGAGGGTGTGGAAACGGCGCGCGAGCAAATCGCCAAGTTGGTCGGCGCGACCACGAAAGAAATTATCTTCACGTCGGGCGCCACGGAGAGCGACAACCTCGCCATCAAGGGCGTAGCCGAGATGTATCGCGAGAAAGGCAACCATATCATCACCGCGGTCACCGAACACAAGGCCGTGCTCGACACCTGCAAGCGGCTGGAGAAGTACGGTTTCCGCGTCACCTACATGCCGGTCCAAAAGGACGGCTTAATCGATCTCGACGACCTGAAGCGTGCCATGGATGACAAGACCATCCTGGTCACGATCATGGCGGCCAACAACGAAATCGGCGTGCTGCAGCCGGTCGCGGAGATTGGCAAGCTGTGCCGCGAGCGCGGCGTCATCTTTCATACGGATGCCGTGCAGGCTATCGGTAAAGTTGCGGTCGACGTGAACAAGCAGAACATCGACGTCATGTCGATCACCGGGCACAAACTGTACGGGCCCAAGGGTGTAGGCGCGTTGTACGTGCGGCGCAAGAATCCACGCGTGCAACTGTCCGCGCTCATTGATGGCGGCGGCCACGAGCGTGGCATGCGCTCTGGGACGTTGAACGTTCCCGGTATCGTCGGCCTGGGCAAGGCCTGTGCCATCGCACAAGAGGAAATGCCGCAGGAATCCTGCCGTCTGGCGGGCCTGCGTAATCGCCTGCGCGACCGCATCATGAACCGGCTGGATGAGACCTATATCAACGGCTCGACCGAGCATCGCCTCCCGGGCAACTTGAACATCAGCTTCGCGTATGTGGAAGGCGAGTCGCTTCTCATGGGCATCAACGACATCGCCGTCTCCAGCGGTTCGGCCTGCACCTCGGCAACCCTGGAGCCATCGTATGTATTGAAGGCTCTGGGCACGGGCGACGACTTGGCGCACAGCTCGATTCGTTTCGGCATCGGCCGCTTCAACACCGAAGCCGAGGTCGATTACGTCGCCGATCGCGTCATTGAGACGGTCGAGCGTCTGCGTGAGCTTTCTCCGCTGTATGAAATGGCGAAAGAAGGCATCAACCTGAAGGACGTGAAGTGGGCCGGAGAGTAAGTCAGTAAAGGTTACCGGTACGGAGCGCCCAATTCGCAGTAGCATCCAGCCGCGAAGCGGCGGAATATGAAAGCCCGGCACGGAAGTGCTGGGTAGATCAAGAGATAAAAGAACAAGTCCCTTTAAGGGACGGCACAAGATTCCAGAGGCTGAGGAGAAATAAATGTCATACAGCGATAAGGTTCTCGATCATTACTCCAACCCCCGCAACGTCGGCTCGATGGACAAGTCGAGCGCGGACGTGGGCACCGGCTTGGTGGGCGCGCCCGAGTGCGGCGACGTCATGAAGCTGCAGATCAAGGTCAATCGCGAAACCAACGTCATTGAAGACGCCAAGTTCAAGACCTTCGGCTGCGGCTCAGCCATTGCCTCGTCATCACTCGCCACCGAGTGGGTCAAAGGCAAGACTGTGGACGAAGCTCTGACCATTAAGAACATGGACATCGTGAAGGAGCTCTCGCTTCCTCCGGTAAAAATCCATTGTTCGGTGCTGGCGGAGGACGCAATCCGCGCCGCCATCGGGGACTGGAAGAAGAAGCAGGAAGTGGCCAGCCCAGTCGCCGCCGAAGCAAAGTAAGCGTCGGGCACCGACTCCTACGACTGTCATCCCTCGCGGAGCGAGGGACCTCGGTTTCAGCCCGCGCCAAGAGACTGTGGCGCGCAAGCAGGAACCGAATGGATGTCGGGAAGGGCACGACTTGAGTCGTGCCGTTTGAGGACGGATCAACGTGGCTTTAGCCGCTGAGGGAATGCGTAAGGTATTGATGACAACCGCAACGGAACAAGGAACCCAACCCGCACAGGCCCCCGCTAAAGGAATTCTCGTCACCGAGAAAGCCTTGGTTAAGGTGCGCGGCGCCATGGCCAAGGAAGGCATTTCGCCGGACCAGGGCGGCTTGCGGCTCGGCGTACAGGGTGGCGGATGTTCGGGCCTGAGTTATAACATTCGGTTCGACACGCAACCGCGCGATCGGGACCGCATCTTCCAGTTCAGCGATGTGCGGGTCTTCGTCGACCCGAAGTCGTTCATCTACCTGCACGGCATGACTCTGGACTATCAGGAAACACTGATGCAACAGGGCTTTGTTTTCGTGAATCCCAAGGCATCGAAGTCGTGCGGCTGTGGGACTTCGTTCTCTGCCTGATGCCTTTGTGGGCGGGCGACTCGCCCGCGGTCTCTGCCCGAGCGCGACGGTTTCTGCGCACTTCGTAATGCCACTTACGTCGGCTATTTAAGGAAAAAGAATGTCCAAATCCGTTCTTACCGAGATCAGCGCGAAGCCCCTGGCGGAGGACACTCACTCCTGCTGGTCCTGCGGCTCAATGCGCGCCGCGCACTTCTGTGAGTCCTGCGGTAGAGTTCAGCCCCCGGTTCCAGTCGACTATTTCTCGTTCTTCGGCCTGCCGCCTAAGCTGAATGTTGACGTCGCGGCGCTGGAAAAAACCTTCTACGAATTGAGCCGCAAACTTCATCCGGATTTGAATGCCCGCGCCGGCAGCCAGGAACAGGAATGGAGCCTGGAACAAAGCTCCCTGCTCAACGACGCGTACCGCACCCTGCGAGATCCGATCAAGCGTACGGAATACCTTCTGCACCTTGAAGGCGTGGAGTTGGAAGAGCAGTCGAAAAGTGCGACCGAGCAGGCGCGCGCCAAGGGAGAGACTAAGAAACAGATTGTCCCGCCGGATTTGCTCGAAGAAGTCTTCGAGCTCAACATGCAGCTCGAAGAACTGCGCATGAACAAAAAGATGGGTGAGGACGATCCCGCACTGGTGGAAGAAATCGGAAAGCAGAAACTATCGCTCGAAACCAAACACGAAGCGCTGCTGGAGGAACTGCAAGCTTACTGGAAAAGCTGGGACAGCCTGATCGATCGCAACCCGGCAGCGAGCGAAGAGCGCACACAGGTAAGAAACAAGATGGTGGACGTGCTGAATCGCCGCAATTACATCCGCAATTTAGTGCGAGATGTGAATGAGGCAAGGGAGAATTGAGTAAGTTGGAGAATTGAGTAATTTAGTAATCGGGTAATTTTGTAATCAAAAATACCGAAGGTTTTCAATTTCTAAATTACTCAATTACACAATTACAAAATGAGTTCTGATCGCATCGTCGGAATTGACCTGGGTACCACGAACTCTCTGGTGGCTTTTATGCAGGGGGAAACCCCTGTCGTAATCCCCGGCGACGACGGCCTCAATCTGCTTCCCTCAGTGGTCGCGTTGGACGCGAACAACCATCCCGTCGTCGGCAATGCCGCGCGCAATGCCCTGATCGAAACGCCGGAGCGCGCGGTCTACTCCATCAAACGCCTGATGGGGCGCGGCGTCGAAGACATTCGGGAAGAATTGAAACTCTTCCCTTTTCGCCTCGCCGACGACATGCAGGCCGGAGAAGTACTCCGCATCACACTGGGCGACAAAACGTTCACTCCGCCGGAAATTTCCGCGCTGATTCTTCGCCAGCTCAAACGCAGCGCGGAACGCTTCTTCGGCGGCCCGGTTACGAAAGCAGTCATCACCGTACCAGCGTACTTCAACGACGCGCAGCGCCAAGCGACGAAAGATGCAGGCCGCATCGCCGGCCTCGAAGTTCTGCGCCTGGTCAACGAGCCGACCGCCGCATCACTGGCCTATGGTCTCGACAAGAAGCAGAACGGCATCGTCGCGGTTTATGACCTCGGCGGCGGAACCTTCGATATTTCGATTCTGAAGCTGCATGACGGGATCTTCGAAGTCATCGCCACTAACGGCGACACTCATCTTGGCGGCGACGACATCGACAATCTGCTTATCACCATCGCGCTCGACGACGTGCGCGGCGACCTCGCCCTCGACCTTCGCCGCAACCCCGAAGCTGTACAGGCGATTCGCAAGGCCGTCATTGACGCCAAGATCGCGCTTTCGTCGCAGCCCTCGGTCAAACTCGACATCGAATTGCCCGGTGGCAAGCACTACCGGCGCGAGATTACCCGCGAGCAGTACGAGCAACTGATTCAGCCAATCATCGATCGCACCGTCGGCCCCTGCAAGCAAGCGATGAAGGATGCAGCCCTCAAGCCTGAACAGATTGACGAAGTCGTGCTCGTCGGTGGCTCGACGCGTATCCCAAGGGTTCGCGCGCTGGTGAAGGAATTGTTCCACCGCGAACCGCAGACTGATTTGAATCCCGACGAAGTGGTGGCGCTGGGCGCGGCCGTACAGGCGAACATCCTCGGCGGCGGCTCCGAAGCCACCGAGAACATGCTGCTGCTCGATGTGACTCCTCTTTCCCTGGGCATTGAGGTCGCCGGCGGCGTCACCGACAAAATCATTCTGCGCAACTCGACCATCCCTGCTTCGGCCACGCAGTTCTACACCACGCAGGTCGACGGCCAGGCCAACGTTGCGATTCACGTCTTGCAAGGCGAGCGCGAACTGGCAAAGGATTGTCGATCGCTGGCGCGTTTCGATCTGAAAGGCATTCCGGGCATGGCCGCAGGCATTCCTCGAGTCGAAGTTAAGTTTCTGATCGACGCCAACGGCATTCTGCACGTGTCCGCGCGGGAGCAGCGCAGCGGCAAAGAGGCAGAGATTCAAGTGCAGCCCAGCTACGGCCTGACCGACGAGCAGGTTGAGGGTATGATTCTCGACTCGTTCGACAATGCCGAAGAAGATTTCCGTCGGCGCCAGCTGATCGAAGCGCGCAGCGAAACCTCAACGATCCTTGCCGCCCTCGAAAAAGGCAAGAAGAACGCGGCTTGGGGACAGCTCACCACCGGCGAGAAAAAGAAGATCGCGAAAATGGAAAAGTCGCTGGCCGCAGTGAATGCCGAGGATGATTATCAGGCCATCCGCAAAGCCATCGATGCGTTGAACCAAGGCACGATGCGATTGGCGGAGTTGATGATGGACACCGCCGTCTCGACGGCACTCAAAGGCAAGAATCTGGACGAGACGGATCTGGGCGAGGGCCCAACCGCCCCGCATCCCATGGCGAAAGCGGAATTCGAGTAGTTGTAGCGCCGGCGTCTCGCCGGCAGGAGTGCATATGGCTGAAGAAAAGACACAAGGAGTTGGCACGTTGACCGAAGAAGCGCCCGGCGAAAACACGGTTCAGATCACTTTCCTGCCCGAAGGCAAAACGGTCCAGTTCGAGAACGGCAAATTGCCTTATGAAGATCACGGCAAGGAGCAGTCGCTGCTCGACGTGGCCCTGAATTTCGGCATCACGCTCGACCACGCCTGCGGCGGCAATTGCGCATGTACCACCTGCCACATCTGGGTGAAGGAAGGCGCGGAGAATCTTTCCGCCATGGACGACGACGAGGCCGACCGGTTGGACATGGCCGCCGATCTCCAGTTAAACTCGCGTCTCGGTTGCCAGGCGCAGATCATCAAGCCCGGAAAAGTAGTCGTCGAGATCCCCGCATGGAATCGTAACTACGTCTCTGAGGAGCACTGAGGATGGCAAAGCAACTGACTTGGGACGACGCCGAAGACCTCGGCATCCTGCTTTCCGAAACTCACCCCACACTCGATCCGCTTGCCGTGCGCTTCACCGACCTGCACCGCTACGTCACCGAGTTGCCCGACTTTGCCGGCGATCCCAAGGCCTCGAATGAAGGCAAGCTGGAAGCGATCCAGATGGCGTGGCACGAGGAAGTCCAGGATCGCACCCAAGGCTGATCTGCGTTCCCGCACCCCGCCAGCCGCGCGTTTTCAGAATCGCTCTTAAAAATATTTAACAACTTCGTGACAAACCGCTTGGTCGATCAGCTTATCCTGCATACATGGGGCCAACGAGAACTCGCAGGCTCTTCTCTCTCTACGACCCAATTAAGAAGGGCACAGCGCTCGCCGTGCCCTCATTTTTGCCTCGAATTCCAGTTAGCCGACCGACACTGGTGCGGGTTCTTCCACGTTCGCCTCACGCAGAAACTTCGCCGCTTCTTCGGGCGGCGTGGGATTGATATAGAAGCCGGTCCCCCATTCAAATCCAGCGGTTTTGGTCAGCTTGGGCATGAATTCAATGTGCCAGTGATAGTAGTCATTCGTAGGATCCTGCGCCGGCGAACTGTGGATCACCAGATTGTAGGGCGGGTTGTCCAGTACCCGGTCAGCCCTGCCAAGCAAGTCCTTCAACGAACGGGCCAGGTTTTCGAACATGTGCGACGACGAGTTCTCGAAAGCCGATTCGTGCTGCTTGGGCAGAATCCAGGTCTCGAAGGGAAACCGCGGAGCGTAAGGCGCCAGCGTGAGAAAGTTTTCGTTTTCCGCCACCACCCGCGTTCCACTGTCCATCTCTTGCCGAATGATGTCGCAGAACACGCAGCGTTCCTTGTAGAGGAAATACTGCTTGGCCCCTTCCAGTTCCTGCGTCACGTTAATGGGAAGAATGGGCAGCGCAATGAGCTGGGAGTGCGCATGCTCCAGCGACGCTCCCGCCGCTTCCCCATGATTCTTGAAGATCAGGATGTACTTGAAGCGGCGATCTTTTTTTAAATCGAGGATGCGATCCCGGAAAGTCCACAGAACATCTTCAATCCGTTTGGGAGGCAGAGTCGCGAGATTGGCAGTGTGGTCCGGCGTCTCAATGATCACTTCGTGCGCGCCGATTCCGTTCATGCGATCGAACATGCCCTCCGCCTGGCGGTTCAGCGTGCCTTCGATTCCAAGGGCTGGAAACTTATTGGGTACGACGCGGACGGTCCATCCCGGAGTGTCGCGCTGCGGCGCTGGTCCGCCATTCGGATTGGGACGGTACGCTTGAATCTCAGGAGGCGTCTTGGTCTCGTTTCCGTAGCAGAAGGGACAAAATCCCCCCTTGATCTTCATATTTTCGCGAACAAAATCGGTTGGGCGCTTCGCCCGGTCCGTCGAAATAATCACCCAACGGCCAACAATCGGATCTTTTCTCAGCTCAGGCAATTACTGAATTCCTTTCAGTGATTGAGCAAACTTCATATTTTATCCCGACAAGGAAGCATTACGAAACACTTCGATCTGCGGGCAGGATCTAAGATGCCCATAGTATACGCTCACAATATCGAATCTCCAGGGACACGATGGGGGAAGCCGCCTCAAATATTCCCGCGCCACCAGCGCTACTTCGCGCCGTTTGTGCCGGTCTACGGCGGCCTCGGCGGACTTTACGTCATGCGAGGTCCGGGTCTTAACTTCTATGAAACAGAGCACATCCGCATCCCAGCCGATCAGGTCGATCTCGCCGCGGCGACGTGGCGAGCGAAAGTTGCGCGCCACAATCACATAGCCTAGCTTCCACAGGTGGAAGTATGCGTCCTCTTCTCCGTGCGTGCCGGTGAGCTGGTGCCTCGGCCGCGGGTCAGCCGGCAGCACGCGCGCCGCAACCCAATCCAGACCGTGAATGATGGTTCGCGTGAAAACGCAGGGAAGCATAAGGGTCAGAGATACTTTACTGTAGCGGAAGGAGTCGAACGAGAGGCGTGATTTACCTCATACCCGCTGTGATTGAGTTTCGGACTTTACCGGAATGGGAAACAAGACATGGGCAACGCTTGCGGTACTTTTTCAC
>Ga0182024_10024994_pt1 | contig 10578 bp, 9 predicted proteins | sample P32metaG_FD_120480 | JGI IMG/M metagenome (GOLD analysis project Ga0182024, IMG submission 120480) | Permafrost microbial communities from Stordalen Mire, Sweden - P3-2 metaG (Illumina Assembly) | ecosystem: Environmental > Terrestrial > Soil > Wetlands > Permafrost | place: Sweden: Stordalen...
AGGGCAGCGGGTCATTGCGCCAGATGCCGGCATCCGGATTGGAATGGATGCTGCGGTATTGCTCGGGGCTGAGCTTGTCGAGCACCGTCGGCAGGCTGCTGCGCCGGGGCGGCGCGTAGGCCACGGAGGCGCGGTGCTTGGCATCCTGCAGCAGCGTCTCGAAGCTGAATGCATAGCCCGCCGGCGGCGGGGACGCGGGTGCAGGCGTGGATGCGGGTACGGGTGCGGGCGTGGGGGCGCCGTGCGCTGCGACGGCAATCATCGCGAGCGCCACAAATCGGATCGAACGGCCACACGAAATATGCAAGCTGGACCTTTTTATACTGATTTGCCGGTAACCAAGCCCCTTGAATTCCTTAGGAATTGTTTCCTCTGTCAATGCGGCCCGAACCTAAGCCGTGTAACCTTGATGAAACTGGCGCGCGCTGTCAAGAAGTTACACGGGCCCCAGGCACGGGACCGCGATCACACAGTTGCGTCGTCGCAATCGATGGTTCGCTAGCGTGGATCGTTGAAAAATGCCCGAATCCGATGGAGTAGTGATTGGCGGGCGCTGTCATCGGTGGCGCGAACAGCCACGCCTCGATTGAGAATCGCGAGTCCGCGGCGCGCAGCCCGATCGAATTCGGCATACAAGTCGGAATTTGCTGCGAGCAGGGGTTTTAGAACGTGGCAGTCGAGTCCATAGAGCTTGCAATGGGTGCGAGCTGTGGCCGTGGCCGCATAGGGCGCGCCAGTCAGCAGACTGACCTCACCAATGTAGTCGCCGGCTCCGATAAAGCCAACGGTCCGTTGGGCAGAGAACTCGGTGTGTTGGCTGATTTCAAGAATTCCGGAGACGACGATGAAGAGCGTCGCTTCAGTTCCCCCTTGCGCGAACAGCGCCTCTCCTGGTTCGAGCAATCGAAGTTTTAAGTGGGCGGCTAATTCGGACAGTTGCCCCGCCTCCAGGGCTTCGAAAAGAGTGATGTCTTGAAGAACCGGCAGCACTGGAAATGGGCGGCCCGTGCCTTCATCGGCTGTTCCAATATCTTGCGCAGCGCGCGGAAAGTAGAGACCGGAATAGTAGAGTTGCCGCCTTGCATGCCGCAGCAGTAGATCTTTGGTCGTTGAGAGGTGTTCAGTATCGGAGACCGAAAAATTCACCCGATAGCGGCTTTTCGTCGACCCGAGGCGGGTCAGCACGGCGCTGGAGCGTGGCGCAGGAAGAATAGGGGGGCACAACAATGTGGCTTGTTGAAGCGTATCGATGACTCGCTCCGGATTTGAGGTGGCAGGACACGAGAGCTCTATGAATGCTGAACGAACGCGAGTCGGAGAGCTGCGGTTCACGATGTCGGATTTCGCGACCACACTGTTGGGGACAATCGCGACATCCTCGCCATCGGTGAGAATGCGAATCGAACGCCAGTTCATCTGCACCACCGTACCCTCGGTTTTGTCGCCGAGTGAAATACGATCGCCCACATTGAAGGGCGCTTCAATACCGAATGCGATACCTGCAAACACGTCCGCCAGTGTGTTCTGTAGAGCAAGACCCAACACGATCGCGAGGACGCCGGAGGTTGCGAGCAGACCACCAATGGGCAGCGCAAGCACGGAAATCAAGACAACCAATACCGCAGCGGTGTAGATCGCGGCGGCGGTGAGATCGGGAAAGAGCCGTGCCTCGCGCCATCGGCGGTTGTAATTGAGGGCGAATGACATGAGCGACACGAGCACTCGCGCGCCGAGCAGCCACCATATACCGGCTACTGCATGCAGCCATAACGAGCTGGCATTGGCTGCCCCAGCGTTATCCGGCAAGGGAGGAGTTTGATGTCGAAAAAGTATGAAGGTGGCGCCGACAAAACACACGAAGTCAAACAAGTTGCGAACCCGCGGGGGGAACGGCCGCAGTGCCATGTAGCTGACAAGGACAAAGCCAAGGATTAAGACCGGTAACAGAGAGGAAGTCACTGTGTTATGTCGCCTAATGGGTAGGGCGCTTGCGCGAGGCGCGGGTAGGTCATCGTAATGCACCCACCGTTCTGCCTATCTCCCCCGAAAGGGGGACAACCGAAATGCTGTCAATTGGAACGGGCACCACGCGGCAAGCTATTGAATTCACTCAGACTGTCTTCTTGCTGAGCGCTCTCTGGTGCCGAACGCCCAATCCACTTACAATCGGGCGCAAAACCTTGGGAGCGCAATCACGCGCAAACCTGGGGCGCGCTGGTGAGCATGGATTCTCGCACCCTCCTGACGGCGATTTGGCTTCTCTCAGCCTGCGGGCCCGCCGGCGCCGATACCTTCAGCTTTTCCGGGCAAGCCGCCAAGGAAAAAGCGCAGCAGGATGCGGATGCAGCCGCCCGTGCGCAAACGATTCAGACACTCGTATCGGTCCCCTGCGATCAACGCCTGAAAAATCAACGGATCCTGTTCTTGGTCGGCGAACAGCAGTCCGGGCGGTGGCAGACCGACCAGGGACGTTTCGGGGAGTTCGTGGGCGTGATCGACAAGCGACTCAAGGGTCTTGGCCTCAAGACCTACACGCAGCAAGAGATCAAGTCGAGCATTGCGCAAGCAGAGGTCGACGCCTATTTCAACAACGATCCGGACGCGGCGCTGTCCGCGTCCAAGCGATTGGGTGCGAACCACATATTGCGAGGCGTCATCAGCAGTCGGACCGGGGTCAATGCGGTCGTACGGGTCAACGAGGTGGCGGTCAACATCGACCTCACGCTGTCAGCGGCCGACGGCCGCGTGCTGTCGGATGTGAGCGCGCATTCGGACTCCTACTCCGGCAGCGATACGCTCGCCACGGCGCTCGATCTGGTCAAGCAACAGGCGGACCTGTTGGTGGCGCAGCTCTACAACGATTATTGCAGCAGCACGAAATGAAAAAGCCAGGGAGATCCGTTTATGCCATTTAGTCCAGTCGCAAAAATCGGCGGCGCACTGTTGTGCCTGTGCGCAGTCCAATCCTCTTGGGCGCAGTCCCCGCCCACCTGGGGCGCGAACTCCAGCCCTTCGCCCACCGCCAACAGCGGCGTGTCGAAAGATGCGAACGCCGCCGCGGACAAGGGCATGTACACCGATGTGGTCTACACCAATGCATCGAAGCCCGGCCCGCAACTGATCGTGCTGCCGGGCGAGGTGAAGAGCAACAATACCGGCTTCGCGTCGAAGTACGGGCCGAACAACATTGCCGACTTCGGCGAGCTGGAGCTCTCCAAGGCTAATTTTCAGGTGCTGGATCGCGCCGACTTGGGTCCGATGCTGGGCGAGATCCAGCTCGCCTATGGCGCGGGCGATACCGACGAAGCCAAGAAGGTCATGAAGAAGGGCAAGCTGAAAACGACCAAGTGGATCGTGAAGTTCGACATTCTGAAAGCCGAACAAGTCGCTCAGCAGAAGCAGGGATTCAACGGCCAGGTCGCCAGCTCTCTCATCGGCATATTCGGCAGCGGACGCAGCGGCGCCGCCGCCGGAACGGTCACCGGCTCCGTCGACACCAAGTCGGAGGCGGGAGTATGGGTCATCGGCATGCGCTACAAGCTGCTCGATGCCTCGACCACCGAACAGGTGGCACAGGGCTACACCGAAGAGAAAATGGAGGTCGGCGCGCAATCGACCTCCGTGGCGGGAGTCTCGAACGGCGCCAAGGGCGGCGTGTCGCTCGACACGATGGTGCAGCGGCTGGTGCAAAAGAGCGTTTGGGACATCGACAACAAGTACAAATAGCGGTCTGGGGCGAACCATGAACGCCGTCATAAGACCGATTCCCAAACGGCTGGGCAAGTACCAAGTGCGCCGTGAAGTCGGACGCGGCGGCATGGGGGTCGTGTACGAGGGCTATGATCCGCTGATCGATCGGCGCGTGGCGTTGAAGACGTTCCTTGCCGAAGGTTTCGACGGCACCCAACCCGACAATCTGATGACCCGACTGCAGCGCGAAGCGCAGGCGGCCGGCCGCCTCAGCCATCGCAACATCATCGCCGTGTACGACTTCGGCGAGGACGTCGTCAAGGACGACGCGGGGAAGGACTCGAAGACCGCGTTTATCGCCATGGAATTCATCGAGGGACGCTCGCTGGAAAGCTACTTCCAAGCGAACGAGCGTTTCCCGATGCGCGACGTCGTGCGCATCATGGGGGAATTGCTCGATGCACTCGAGTATTCCCACAGCCATGGCGTCGTGCATCGCGACATCAAGCCGGGGAACATCATCCTGCTCGCGGACGGAACGGTGAAGGTCGGTGATTTCGGCATCGCACGCATCGATTCCTCGACGCTGACGCAGGCGGGTGTGGTGTTAGGTTCCCCCCGCTACATGTCCCAGGAGCAATTCATGGGACAGACGGTCGACGGGCGCTCCGATTTGTATTCGGCGGCCGTGGTCCTGTATCAGCTGTTGACGGCGGAAGTGCCGTTCACGGGCACGTACACGGCGGTCATGTACAAGGTCCTGAACGACGTGCCGCCGCCCCCCTCGGCGTTGAACGTGCAGGTGCCCAAGGCCTTCGACGCCGTACTGCGCCGTGCGATGGCCAAGCGCCCTGACGAGCGCTACCAGACGGCCGCGGAATTGAAGCTGGCGATCGCGGCAGCAGCGGTGGCGGAGCAAACCGTGATGCGGCCCGCGGAGGCAGCGGGCACGGCAGGCCGGTCGAAATCCCTGTTGCGCCCCGCCGTGTTGTTCACGGCACTCGCCGCCGTGTCGGCGGCCGCGGGCGCGGGCTGGTACTTTTGGGAACCGCGGCCCGAACCAGTTCAAACCGCCAATGCCGTCGGAAGTGGCGCACCGGCGCCGCTCGGCAACGCACCGGCGCCGATGAGCAACTCACCGCTGACGCCCAAAGGGCTGCCTGCGCCTAACCCGCCGCCGGCGGCAGGGTCCGCGGAGCCTGCCGCAAACGAGGACTCGGCGCTCGTCAGCGCGGTGGGGATCGCCCCAGTCAGCGGCCCGGCGCAGGACGAAGCCGCGGTCGAAGAGGCGGTTTCGCAGGATGCTCGACGGCAGATGATCGCGAAGGCAGCGGCCCTGTACGTGCAGCCGAGCTCGCTCAATGCCAATTACGCCATCTTGCGCACCAAGCTGCTGGCGCGCAGCGATGATTTCATCACGACCGTGTTTCAGCAGCCGACGGCGCAAAAGGCGCAGGATGGGTCGACCTACGGGATCATGCAGGCAGCCGTCAGCGTGCGTGACGTGCAGAAATCGCTGAATCAAATCTCGCGCGAGGATCGGGTCGAATTCATCCGCAACAACGGTGATCCGCGGATCTCCGTGAGCGTGCGCGCGTGGACTCCAGGAGCCGAGGGCGACGCGGGTCCGCAGATCTCGCCGGTGGCCGAGAATCTTCTCAAAGAACACAGCCGTTCGTTTGGCTTCGCCGTGGTGGATGACAACCAAGCCAAGCCCCCCGCCGACTTCCATGTCGACAGTGAAGTGCGCTTCAAAAAACTGTCCGCAAGACTTCCGGCTTCCGGACTTACCATCGAGAAGTTCGCCCTGACATCATGGACGGTGCGGGCGGTCGCGGCAAAATCGGGCGAGGAGATCTACCACAACACGGCCATTCCGCAGAAGCAAAGCTGGGCTACGGAGGAGCTTGCCCTGCAGGACGTTGGCCGGATGATCGGATCGGAATTCTCCCGCGGCTTCTTTTTGCAGTATTTCGACTACAAGCCAAAGAAGGCTCGGCTGAGGTTCTCCGGCCTGCCGCCCGCGGTCGGCAACGCCGTGTTGGCCGCCATCAACGGCAACTTGCTGGTTCTCAACGCGGCGTTGGCGCTGCAAAGCGGGGACGATGTCGTGATCGATACTGAATTGTCGGGCGGTTCCGCGCAGAACCTGTTGGAGCCGCTCAATAAGAAGATCGGCAGGGCCTGCTTCAGGATGCTCGCCGGCGATCCGGCGGCGGAGTTGCACGTTGTGTTCGATGCCAACTGCGCCTCCATCGTGAGCAAGCTCGAGGCGGCGCCGCAGGACGCCTTCGGAGGATAGGAATGCCGGAACAGCAAAGTGCGGCGGCGGTGTTGATGGTGCGGCCGGCGTGCTTCGGCTTCAACGCGCAAACCGCGGCCAGCAACTCCTTTCAGCATGCCGGCGGCGAAGGGCAGGCAACGGCACTCGCGGAGTTCGAAGGCGTGGCCCACGCCTTGCGCGAGGCCGGGATCCTGGTGCTGATCGCCGCCGATACGCCATCGCCCGTCAAGCCGGACGCCGTTTTCCCCAACAACTGGGTGAGTTTTCACGGCGACGGCACGGTGGCGCTGTACCCGATGCTGGCCGCCAATCGGCGCCTGGAGAGACGTGAGGAGATCATCCGGCAAGTGGTGCGCGAAGGCGGCTTTCGCGTGTCGCGCACCGTGGATTTCACCCATCACGAGAGCCAAGGCAAGTACCTGGAGGGCACCGGCAGCTTGGTGCTCGATCGCGTGCGCCGCGTGGCGTTCGCGTGCTCCTCGACGCGGACCGACCTGGATGTGCTCGGCGATTTTGCGCAGCAGCTAGACTACGATTTGGTGACTTTCGATGCGCTGGATGCCGAGGGACGGCCGATATATCACACCAATGTGCTGATGGCCGTCGGCAGCGCCTTTGCAATCGTCTGCGGCGAATCCATGCCAAATGCGAGTCACCGAGCCGCGGTGTTCGCCAAATTGCGCGAGAGCGGCCATGACATCCTCGACATCTCGCGCTCGCAAATGCACCAATTCGCGGGCAATGCGCTGGAATTGACGGCCCCTAGCGGGCGCGTCTTGGTGATGTCGAGCACCGCCCTTGGCAGCTTGAGCGTGCCTCAACGGGCGCAGCTGGAGGCGCACGCCAGGATCGTGGAAGTTGCCATTCCGCACATCGAAACCATCGGCGGCGGCGGCGTGCGCTGCATGTTGGCGGAAATACACCTGCCCAAGTCATAATCTCTGCATGTTGGAACTGGGGGTCAAGCTGCTGCTGGCGTACCTGCTGGGCACCGTGCTCGGCAGCCTGCTGCTGGGGCGCTTGCGCGGCGTCGACATCCGCAGCCTGGGCAGCGGCAATGCGGGCGCCGCCAACGCGTTGCGCACCCAGGGCAAATGGTTCGGATTGCTGGTGCTCCTCATCGATGTCGCGAAAGGCGTGATCGCCGTGTGGTGGCTACCCGCGGCCGTGCTGCCGGGGATCGGCATCGATCCGGAAGTTTCGCGTCAGTGGCTGGCGGTGGCGTGCGGCTTCGCGGTCATCGTGGGCCATGTATTTCCAGTGTGGTTCGGCTTTCGCGGCGGCAAGGGCTTTGCAACCATGATTGGGGTGGTGGGTGCGGTGGAGCCGCGATTGCTGCTGGCGCTGCTCGTCAGTTGGCTCATGGTGGTGATGCTCACGGGCTATGTGGGTCTTGCGGCGATTCTCTCGGGGATGGCATTGGTGATCACCGTCCTCGTGTTCGAGCCTGACAACGCACCGCTGCTGATTTTTTGCATCAGCGTCGCTGCATTCGTGGTGTTCACTCATCGCAGCAACATCGCACGCATGCGCGCCGGCACGGAAAACCGGTTGCGCCGCCTATGGCTGTTTCGATCCCGGGCGGCGTAGCGCCGCCGCCGCTGCTGGTGCTCTTGTCCGATGGCGAGGTGCGATCGGGAGAATCGCTGGCGCAGCAACTGGGTCAAACGCGGGCGGCCGTTTGGAAGGGCGTGCAACGCTTGCGTGCGCTCGGCATCGGCGTGCAGGCGCTGGCGCGCCGCGGCTACCGCTTGTCCGAACCGATCGAGCTGCTGCGCGCCGATCTCGTGCTGCGCGAGCTGTCCGCACCGTCGCGCCAGCAATTGCGCAACCTGGAGATTCTGTTCGAAGTGGATTCGACCAGCACGCGGCTGCTGGCGGCCCAACCGCCGCCGATCGGCCTGGCAGATGTATGCACGAGCGAGCTGCAGCACGCCGGCCGCGGCCGCTTAGGCAGGCGCTGGATTGCGCCGTTCGGGTCCAGCCTGGCGATTTCCGTGGCTTGGTCGTTCAGCGATGCCGCCCGGGCTCTGCCGGCCTTGAGCCTCGGGGTGGGCGTGGCGGTATCGCGCGCCTTGGTGCGGGCAGGGGCAGCCGGGATTGTGCTCAAGTGGCCCAACGATGTCTGGTACCGCGACCGCAAGGTCGGCGGCGTGCTGGTGGAGATTCGCGCCGAGGCGGGCGGTCCGGCGCAGGTGGTTATCGGCGTCGGGCTCAACGTGCGCCTGCCGGCGGCGGCACGCCAGGAGATCGAGGCCAGCGGCGCGCAAGCGGCTGCCGTGGCGGATGCCTGCCAGAGGCTGCCCTCGCGCAATCAGATCGCGGGGACACTTCTGGACGAGCTTTTGAGTATGCTGGTGCAATTCGAACGCGTCGGGTTTCCGGCGTTTCGGGATGACTGGACCGCGTTGGATGCTTTGAACGGCCGGCCGGTTCAGGTGCAATTGGGCGATAAGATCGCGGCGGGGATCGCGCGCGGCGCCGACCTGGATGGCGCGCTGCTGCTGGAGGTTGAGGGTGGCCTGCAGCGATTCGTGTCGGGCGAGGCGAGCTTGCGATTGATCGAAGGTGACAATTGACGCTTCTGAAAAGCATCGTTGCAGGATTGCTGCTGGCCAACGTGGGCTACTTTCTATGGAGCCGCGGCATCGCCAAGACGCTTGAGGCCGCGGTCGCGGTTGCGGGACCTTCAACTCTGAAGCTTGCTTCCGAATCGCCGGCGGGCGCATCCGCGCCGGTGCCGGGCGCCTCCGGCCAGGTATCCGCTGAAGCGAGCGGCGCGCCTGCCGCGCCCGATGCCGTCAGCGCCGTTGCCAACAACACGCCGATGGATATTCCGAAACGCTGCGTCAGCGTAGGGCCGTTCCGCGACGTCTCCGAGGCGGCGCGCGCCGCGGGCGCTTTGCGCGGCGGCGGCTACGATCCGCGCCAGCGGGTGGCGGACGGGGAGGTGTGGGCCGGCGTGTGGGTGTACTTGCCGCTGCCTGTCGTGCGCGCCGCGGCCGATCAGGCTCTCGACAGACTGAAAGCCGCCGGCATCGACGATGCGCTGGAGATGCCCGGCCCCAACGACACTTCGGTAATCTCACTGGGGTTGTTCAGCGGCCCCAAGCGCGCACAGGCGCGCGTCGCGCAGGCCCAGGCGCTGTCGCTGAATCCTGCCATCGCCGACCGCAAGCGCAATGGCAACGTGTACTGGATCGACGTCGACTTGAAGCCCACCGAGGCCATGTTGAAACCCAACGATCTGCAGGGCGAATCCGGACACATCGTGCGGCTCGAAGTGAAAGCGTGTCCGGCGCCGGGCGGACAGCGATGAAGGCTCGTGCCGCGATGTTGCGAGCGACCGCCGCGCTTGGGGCCGTCATCGGCTATGGCTGCCTGATCGCCTTTCTGTTCCTGGTGAGCATGCAGATCTATCACTGGTTTCGCGACGGCGAGTGGACACATGTCGGGCTGGGCGACGGACTGCGTATCAGCCTGGTGCGCTGCTGCGTCAATGATTCCGATAGCGGCAGGCTCGCCGATTTCCTGCAGTGGCTCAATTCGCCGGGCGCTTGGCTGGGGCTGCATCGGGTCGTCGAGGTGATCCCCGCGTCGCTGGCGCTGTTCTTGGCGAGCATGGCGGGAAATTGCCTGTTCATCTACACCAAGGATCGAGCGCGACAAGAATTGCGCTGAAGCGGGCCCATGGGAACACTGATGCCCGAAGCAAATCAATATCGATTGCTGCGCCAACGGCGCTTCCTGCCGTTCTTCGTCACGCAGGCGTGCGGTGCGTTCAACGACAATCTTCTGAAGAACGTGCTGATCATCCTGGTGACTTATCAGGCGGCGCGCTGGAGCACTCTGCGGCCGGAGTTGCTGACCAACATCGCCGCCGGTTTGTTCATCGTGCCGTTCGCCGTGTTCTCAGGCATCGCCGGCCAATTGGGAGAGCGCTTCGACAAGTCCCTCATCCTGAAGAGTGTCAAGGCGCTGGAAATCGCCATCATGCTGGTGGCGGCGATCGGTTTCTTGCAGCATCGCGTCGCGCTGCTGCTGTTTGCCTTGTTCATGATGGGCGTGCATTCCACGTTTTTCGCGCCCGCCAAGTACGGATTGCTGCCGCAGGTATTGAATGCCGAGGAGTTGGTGGGCGGCAACGCCATGTTGGAAAGCGGAACGTTTCTGGCAATCCTTTTCGGCACGCTGGTCGCGGGCTTGCTGGCGGGGCACGCCAACACCTCGTGGATCGCGGGGGGACTGGTGAGCATCGCGCTGCTGGGCTTCGCCGCGAGTCTCGCCATTCCGAAATCGACCGCCATAGCGCCGCAGCAGCGCCTGGACTTCAACCCTTGGACCTCGACGCTCGATAACCTGCGCGCGGCGCGCGAGTCGCGCACCGTGCTGCTGTCGGTGCTCGGCATGTCGTGGTTCTGGTTTTTCGGCGCGCTGGTGTTGACGCAGCTGCCGCTGTACTGTCACAACGTTTTGCACGGTGACGAATCCCTCGTGACCATCACTCTGGTGGTGTTCTCGGTGGGCGTGGGCGCGGGCTCACTGCTGTGCGAGCGCCTCTCGGGCCGTCAAGTGGAGATCGGTCTGGTGCCATTCGGTTCCAT
>Ga0182024_10024995_pt1 | contig 10578 bp, 10 predicted proteins | sample P32metaG_FD_120480 | JGI IMG/M metagenome (GOLD analysis project Ga0182024, IMG submission 120480) | Permafrost microbial communities from Stordalen Mire, Sweden - P3-2 metaG (Illumina Assembly) | ecosystem: Environmental > Terrestrial > Soil > Wetlands > Permafrost | place: Sweden: Stordalen...
AATCGACTGCGAAACGTCGGCAAATTTCCCGGAAGACGGCGCCTCGATTGGCAGCGCCAGCAGTACCCGGCCCACGATGTCGCCAGAGGAGGCGCTTCCGCCAACGGTAATAGCCGGCGTCGACTGCCCCGAAGCGAAAACCGCGACTGCGAGAATGGCAAAAAAGGAAGTCACGACTACGCGATTCATTGGAATTCTCCTCGCTGCTCTACCCGGCTCCTACAACTAAGATCATAGGAGCCGCGGCGTAAAGCTTTCTATCGTACCGTCGGCGATTCCCTCGCCAGGCTACGGGATCACGCCCTATGATCTTCGGCAAACGGAGGCACACAAATGCGGACACGAGGTAGCAGGATTGGTTGGGTTTGGATGGCTACGCTGGCCGGATCGATGTTCGCCCTGGTTGGGTGTCAGCCGGGGCCATACCTGTCCGACTATTCTTATCAGCCCCGGCCCGGAATCTATGAGGTGAGAAAGCATGGCGCCGAGCAACAGGCGCCGCCTCTGACGGCGCTGGTGACGATCCTGGGCATTCGGCGAGCCGACCCGGATCACCACGTCGCCCCGGCGATCGACGTACGGCTGCGCTTCGAAAGCAATGGCTCGGAGCCCGCCACGTTTGATCCCGCCAGCCTCGATCTCGTTACCGGCACGCTGCGAAGCTTTCCTCGGCCCTACGTCAGCCCGCCGACTTCTTTTGAGCTTTCCCCGGGTCAGCAGCAAAACGTGACCGCGAGCTTTCCCTTCCCTCCGAACACCGCGCCGGGGCAAATGGACCTCAATGAGCTTCGGCTCCGCTGGGTCGTGCATGTCGGCGGTTTCCCCGTGGCGCAAACGGCCCTCTTCGAGCGCCTCGGCTCAGGCTACGGCGATGGCGACTACGCGCCCGCCCCGATGCCACAATCGGATGTGGCGTACTGATCCTGAACATTGAGTGAATCGGGATTCGTTCTGACGGTCAATCATCGTTGCCGCCCCGCGCCTATCATCGCGGCAAAGCGCCGGCCGCGATGGCGCTTGGTGCGAACCCCCGCGACGGAGTCAATATGCCAAACATGCGTGCCGTGCAGGTTTCCCGGGCCGGAGGGTCGCTTGAATTAGTCGAACGCGAAGTCCCAGAGCCTGGTTCAGGCTCGGTGCGGATCAAAGTGCTGGCGTGCGGCATCTGCCACAGCGACTCGCTGGTCAAGGAAGGCCACATGCCGGGTATCCAATACCCGCGCGTCCCGGGGCACGAGGTGGTCGGCAGTATTGATGCACTGGGACGCGATGTTCCACCGCGATGGGCGGTTGGGCAGAAGGTTGGCGTCGGGTGGCACGGATGGCATTGCGGATACTGCGACAGTTGCCGGCGCGGTGACTTCTTCGCCTGCCAGACCGGCGTGAAAATCACGGGCCTCTCCTACGACGGTGGCTATGCCGATTACATGATCGCGCCGTGGGTGGCGCTTGCGCTGCTGCCGGCGGAGCTGCCCCCAACCGATGCCGCCCCACTCATGTGCGCCGGACTCACCACGTTCAACGCCCTTCGAAACAGCAAGGCGATGCCCGGCGATCTGGTCGCCGTGCTGGGGCTCGGCGGGCTCGGGCACCTGGGCGTGCAATATGCGGCCAAGATGGGCTTCCGTACCGTCGCAATCGCCCGCGGAAAGGATAAGGAGCCGCTCGCTAGGCAGTTGGGCGCGTCGCACTACATCGACAGCCAGGCCTCCGATCCCGCCGCTGAACTGACGAAGCTGGGCGGGGCAAACGTCGTGCTTGCAACCGTTACGGACGGCCCGGCGATGAGCGCAACGGTGGCCGGCCTGGCGCCGCACGGACGGCTGCTGGTCCTCGGCGCGGCGAATCAACTCGAAGCTTCTCCCATCGTCCTGCTTTCGGGCCGGCGGATCATCGAGGGCTGGTACTCCGGGACGTCCATCGATTCGCAGGACACGCTTGCATTCAGCGTCCAGTCCGGCGTCCGATCGATGAACGAAATCTATCCTCTGGAACGCGCTGCCGAAGCGTACGAGCGGATGATGAGCGGCAAAGCGCGATTCCGAGTCGTGTTGCAGACCGGTCCTTGAACGCCGGCATTGGGCGTTTCTTTAGATCATCGACGGTAGGCTGCTGAAGTCCGAATGACGCTCCGCGCCACAACGGTCGTTCTGTGTTCGGCCCCGCTCCACTATACTCCCGCCCGGAATGATCAAAGGAGTTTGGAATGAACGTGCTGGTAGCTGGCGGGGCGGGATATATCGGGTCGCACACGGTCAAGCGGCTCAAGGAGGCGGGCCACAACCCTGTTATTTATGACAACATTTCCCGCGGCCACCGGGCCGTTGGCGGCATTCTGAAGGTGCCGCTGATCGTGGCCGATCTGAACGACCGCCAGACGCTCATCAAGACGCTGCGCGACCACAAGATCGAAACGGTGATGCACTTTGCCGCGTATGCCTACGTCGGCGAGAGCGTCGAGCACGCGCTGATGTACTACCAGAACAACGTCGCCACCACCGTCAGCGTGCTGCAGTCGATGCAGGAAGTCGGCGTCGATCGCTTCGTCTTCTCCAGCACCTGCGCCGTCTACGGCGACCCGGATAAGATCCCCATCACCGAGGACGAGAAGAAGGCGCCAGTCAGCCCATATGGCCGCAGCAAATTGATGGTCGAACAGGTGCTGGCGGACACGACGCTGGGCTGGAAGAGCTTCAAATTTGCCGCCCTGCGATACTTCAACGCCAGCGGCTGCGCGATGGACGGGATGCTGGGCGAAGACCACGATCCCGAAACGCACCTGATCCCTGTCGTGCTTCAAGCGATCCAGGGCAGCCGGCCCGGCGTCACCCTGTTCGGCACCGATTACCCAACCAAGGACGGCACCAACGTCCGCGATTACATCCACGTGGACGATCTGGCCGACGCGCACATCAAAGCGATGGAGAAGCTGAAGGACAGGGAGCCCATTTATTGCAATCTCGGAACAGGCAACGGATTTTCGGTCAAGGAGATCATCCAGGCCGCGGAAAGGGTGACCGGCAAGAAAGTGCCCGTCACCTACGGGCCCCGCCGCGCGGGAGACGCGATCGCGCTTTATGCCGACCCGTCTCGGGCTAAATCGGTGCTCGGTTGGGAAGCCAAGTACAAGGACCCGGAGACGATCATCCGGTCGGCGTGGAACTGGTTCTCGAAGCACCCGCGAGGGTATGAGGACAACCAGTAAACTTCTGTGTGCGAAGCACTCATTTTGATTAGCCGCCCCGCTTGCGGGGCGCGACCGGACGCGCCCCGCAAGTGGGGCGGCTAATCACAAGGAACCGCTCCGCGAGCCGTTAAGCATCAAGTCGTGAACAGATCACTCACTTTGCAGCGGAAGGAGGGAAGCACCCCTTCCCCGGTAATTTCGTCCTGCTCATGAAGAACAGAAACCGATCCGTCGCCGCGATAGACCGTGACGGTACGGGTGTTCGGGTGGATTACCCAGATCAGTAGGAAACCGTTGTTCAGGTATTCGAAAACCCTTTCGCTTAATGCGTACGAAACATCTTTTCCGTGGACTACTTCGACCGCCAAATCCGGGGGAAACGGAATCAGTTCCGCGTCCGGATCGAATCCCGTGAGTCGTTCTAATCGCACGACGGACACATCCGGTTTGCGATATCGGCTCGGGTCCGCGGGAAAGCACTGGTATCCCATGCTCGGGGCGAACACATGGGCCTTGCCGCCCTTTGCGTGATTCCCCAATAGCCTGATGAGCGTTGTCACCACCAGGCAGGACTGAATGCTTACCGGCTTATGGGTGATCTGACCATTGACGAATTCAAGCCCGCCTTCGGATTGAAACCGAAGCAGGTCCTTCGCAGAGTATTTGATGGGCGACTGCTGAGCGAGCGGCATAGCGAGATCCTGAGAGATCTACCGATTTATCAAACCGCCTCCGCCCTTTCCCGCTTGGCGGCCTTCTGGGCGAACTCCATCGCGGCCTTAATGAATCCGAGGAACATGGGCTGCGGACGCAAGGGCCGGCTGGTCAACTCGGGGTGGGCTTGGGTCCCCAGAAAATAAGGATGCACGTCCTGCGGCAATTCAAGCACTTGCATGATTGGCTGCGCCGGGTGCTTGCCGCTGAAGATCAGGCCGCCGTTTTCCAGCGCGGGGATGTACTTCGGGTCAACTTCGTAGCGATGGCGGAAACGCAGACGAATCTTGCCGGCGTTATCAAACAAGCGCGAGGCCAGTGAGCCGGGCTTGAGCTCGACGTCCTTGCCGCCGAGGCGCATGTTGCCGCCGAGCCCTTCGATCTTCTTTTGCTCGGGAAGAATATCGATGACTGCGTTCTGACAGTTCGGCTCAAACTCGGTGCTACACGCGTCGGGAATGTTGCAGACATTGCGGGCGTATTCGATGACTGCCATTTGGAAGCCAAGGCAAAGGCCCAGGTACGGCAGCCGATTTTCGCGGGCGTAGCGAATACACTCGATCTTGCCCTCGGTGCCGCGTACGCCAAACCCGCCGGGCACGATGATGCCGTGGATGTCGTCGAGCCGGCGGCCCACGTTGGATGCATCGATCTGGGTGGTGTCGAGCCAGCGCAGTTGCACGTTGCAACCCAGATGAACGCCGCAATGCTCGCACGCCTTGATGATGCTGGCATAGGCGTCGCGGAGAGACGTATATTTGCCGGTGACGGCAATGTTCACCTCTTTGCTTGCCTTGCCGATGCGATCGACGAACCAGTGCCACTTCATCCGCGCCTGGTCTTCGGACCGCTGGTTCACGCGGTCGTGGATGCCCAGCAGCGTCAACACCTCGCGGTCCATCCCGGCGTCGCGCAGCGCCTCGGGAATCGTGTAAATGCTCTCGACATCGTGCATCGTCACCACGCGCTTCATGGGCACGTTGGTGTACATGGAGATCTTCTCGCGCACCTTTTCCTTCACCGGATTGCCCGCCCGGCAGGCGATGATGTGCGGCATGATGCCGACTTCCATCAAGCGCTTAATGCCAAGCTGGGCCGCCTTGGATTTCTGCTCGCCCAGCGCGCCCGGCTCCAATACATAAGTCAGCGCGACGAAGACGACCGAGTTATCCCCCTCCTCATAAGCGAGTTGACGACAGGCTTCGAGATAAACCGTGTTCTCCAAGTCCCCCACCGTGCCGCCGACTTCAACGAAAACGACGTCGGCGTTGCTCTTGACCGCCAGCTCGCGGAGCTTGAGCTTCACCTCGCCGGTCACATGCGGGATATATTGCACGTCGCGGCCAAGGTAGCTCCCCTCCCGCTCCTTTTTCAGCACCGCGGACATGATCTGCCCATTGGTGGTGAAGTTGGAGGCCGACAGGTCCTGGTCGAGCAGCCGCTCGTAGGTGCCAAGGTCCATGTCGGTTTCCATGCCGTCGTCGAGCACGAACACTTCGCCGTGGCGATAGGGGTTCAGCGTGCCGGAATCGATGTTGCAGTAGCCTTCCATCTTGATCGGCGCGACCTTCAGGCCCTTGTCCTTCAGCAGCTTGGCCAGCGACGAGGAGAAGATCCCCTTGCCCAGTCCGCTCATGACGGTCCCGACGACGAAGACGTACTTATGATGTCCCTTGCGGTAGCCGGGCGGCATTGGCGTGTAGAACTCAGTCTCTTCGGTCGATTGCCCGATTTTTGAAAGCAATTCTTCGTTATTCATGACACAGTGCGAACGCGAGGTTCGTCCCTACGAAACCGATCCACAAATTCCCGGTATTGCGCCGGCGTATCAATGCCGTGCGTAGCGCGGTCCACCTTCAAAACGTAAATCGACCGGCCGTGCTCGACCGCACGCAATTGTTCCAGCTTCTCAGTGGTCTCCAACGGAGTGGGCGGCCAGGACGCAAATTTCAGCAGAAATTCGCGTCGGTAGGCGTAAATGCCCAGATGTAAATAATAGGGCGGCGGCTCCGCCTGCGTCGCGTCCCGGCGATGGGGAATCGGCGAGCGGGAGAAATAAATCGCCCGCCCTTCCTGGCTCAACACGACTTTGACCAGGTTTGGATCCGCGGGATCCGCTCCGCGCGGGAACGGCGTCGCCGCCGTCGCCATGTCGTCGGTTGACGTCTCCATCCGCGCGATCAGCCGGTCCACGATGTCCGGTTCGATCTCAGGCTCATCGCCTTGCACGTTGACGATGATGTCCACCGCCGCGGGCAGGCCACGTGCCACTTCCGCGATGCGATCGGTCCCGCTCTGATGTGCCGCCGAAGTCATCACCACGCGCGTCTCGAACGGCCGCAGCGCCTGGCTGATGCGCACGTCATCCGTTGCGACGATCACATCGCTCACGCGCCGGCACTGCATCACCCGCTCCACCACATGCTGGACGAGCGGCTTGCCGGTTTCTGAGGCGAGAATTTTGGCGGGGAAACGGGTCGATCCGAAACGGGCGGGGATGACGACGGTTGCAGTCAAAGTCGAACCTCGGCCGAACACCGCAAGCCGTCTCAAACGGCTCACGGAAGTTCAACTTCAAACCGCAGGGCGACTCTACTGATGGGGTAAGAGACTGTCAAACTCGTGAAGAGTTATAGGCAGCTTTTACAACGGCACGGCTCTTCGCGCCGCTGGCCGTCCTATTTGGCGGTTGATCCATGTCGCTCTATAGCACCACGACCGGGATTGTCCTGGGCATTCTGACGTTCATCCCTTTGGTGGGATTAATCGTCCTCTTGATCGTCAACGGAAAGGCGACCAACGTCCTGCGACAGAACGGAATAACGGTCGGCCTGATGGGGGCCAAATCGAGCCAGATCCCGGCTCCTTGAAGCACGCGAGGCGGGTGCTTTGCTACTTTCCACCGGATTTTGCGGCATACTCCTGATACTGAGAGGCGATTCCAGCCGCAGCAGCGCCCCCCTCGTGAACGATCACCTGATAGCGAAACGTGACGGTCTTGCCCGGCTCCATTTTGAAATCGCCGGCATGTTTTGCCGCCCCTTTGTCGAAGTAGCTTAGGCCAAATGGGTTGGCGGCCAGCAGGCCATAAGCGCGAACGTGCCAGCGCGTGGGATGCAGCGGATTGCGCGGATCGTCAAGGACTGCAACGCCGTACTCCTTGCCATTGACGTTTCCCGATTCATCGCACCAATCGGCGGCCTTGCCCCAGGCCTGTTTTTCGGCCTTCATTCCCTCCCCATGAACGCCGGCGGCGGTGGTAATCGTGGGATTGTCGGAAATCGATTTGGTCAGCCGCACCGCGACCAGCCCCGCCTCTTTCGTATCCTGGAATGTGACCGGGCCGAAGACGGGCGTGTACTCCTCGGTGAAATCGATCGCGCGCGAGCCCCCGGGCAGCGGCTCAAAACGAAGCGTCCGCCGCTCGTGAAGCATGGGCTGGGCGTTTTGGCCATCCCAGGTCAGTTCTTCGACGATCGCGTCTCCCTCGACCTTCTCAAACTTGATGTGCCGCTGCTGCGGCGTCTGGTCGCTCTTCAGCGCCCAATGATCAACACCGTTGACGTCGCCGTGGCCCACCCAAAGAGAATTGTGATGCGGGTGTTCCTTCTGCCCGTAATGGTCGTCCGTCACCGCCGTGCCATCGGCGGCGAGCACCGGATAGAAAAACGGCCGGGCGTAAGGGCGGTCGTCGCGCTTGCCAAACCAGTAATCGGTGAAGGGCTTGCCGTCGATTGATACCGAGATGTGATTCGCTTCCTCTTTGAGCGTCACGCCGGAAGGCTCAGCCAGTGCGAGTGAGCTCGTCGTAAAGAGGGACAATGCGATCGACCAAAGAGCGGGCCGGAACATGGTGCCTCCGCCGAAGGGTGAGAATTTCTCCCTCTCCCGGTTCTCCGGGAGGAGGTTGGGGTGAGGGTTTCGTGATCTCGGATACTCGCTCGAGTCAGAGGCTCGCGCGGCAAACCCTCACCCTTCCCTCTCCCGACGTACCGGGAGAGGGTAACCAACAATCTGCACCAGTCTACTCGGACAATACCCTTAGTGTTGAGCCACCTGAGCCCGCGGATCTGTTCGCGCGATGATTTCGCTCACGCCGGTTTGATTGAAACCTTTGAATCCCTGATTGCGCTCGAGGTTTTCCAGGTGTGATCCGATCGCACCCTTCTCGCGGAAGCGTGCCGCCTGCTCGGCGCTGATCCGGCCGCTCTTGAGCAGCCGATCGATCCGCTCCGGCCGCACGGGCCAGATCTCGCCTTCGGTGAACGCCTGGCGGAGGTAGGGAAAGTCAGTAAACGGCTTCATCACCTTGATCGCCTCGCGGCTTTCCAATTGTTCCCTGAGTGGGTCAAAGGCGAACTGGCACTCGAGATGGTGCATGCCTGCCTCGAGGAACGCCTCGCCGTGCAGCGCGCACCAGAGGCCGACGGTGCCGAGCTGGTCGCGCGGCGCCAGGCCGTCGTGAGCAAAATCCTCGTACAGCTCGTCCGGCGAGAGATCCACGTCGGCAAAAATGATGACCCCCGTCACGGGCTGCTCGAGCACTTGCGCGCCCCATCCCGCCTGCGCCCCGGCGTAGAATCGTTCGCGGCAATGGAAGCCCAGCTTCTCGAAGATCGCCATCAGCGGGGCAAAGTGCTGGCGCGATGATCGATAGGTGTGATGGTCATGATTGGCCCACCCGATGCCGAGCTTGTCCTGCCGGGCCTTCTGAATTTGCGCGGCGCGGTTGCGGCGCTGCCAAAACTCGCGTTCGGCGACGAAGAACAGATCGCAGGCGCGATCCACGCCGATCGAGGCGATGGCGGCGTCGATCAATTCCTCGGCGTGGGCAAATCCCTGGGAGTCGGCGCCAAAACGCCGACGCCGGGCGCGGAACGCCTCGGCGTGCCAGAGGATCTCGACGGCATCCGGCCGATTGAACGTTTCGGCCATCAATCGGCGCGAGCCGTGACGCTCGATGAGACAGAGGCTGTGGAACGGATCGTCGGCGATCTCCGCCGTCCGCACCGAAGCCAACGGGTCTGCCTCGATGCGGATGTCCAACTCATGCGCGACAATGAAGTCGGCCACCGATTCGACCTTCATCGCCACGTCCAGACGACAGGCGGTGACCAGTCGAACGCGCGGGAAAATGCCGCGCGGATGGACGAACACATCGGAAATACCCGCGGTGTCATCCACCAGGAAGCCGGCCTGCAGGAGACGATCGGAAAGCCCGGGCCGCTCCGCGTAGACGGCCACCTCTTCCACCAGATCCGAGAATCTCACGGCAGCCTGACTGAAAAGCTGGTTCTTGAGCTTTCGGGCAAAGCCGTGGCTTGCAATAAACTCTTCCACAAGCTCGTGAATCAGCGCTTCGGCTTCGGGCTGGGGAGACCACTGAAAGGCTTGGAGTGGATTGGTCGATTCAAGGAGTGTCACTTGCCGTCTCCGTTGACGCCGGTAAGTTAATATCAGCCGCGTTCTCTATTGTACCCGAAAAAGGGAGTCCGGACTATGGCGTTGCATCGAGTTCTTCTGCTGGGCGCGGGAACAATCGGCAGCGCGATTGCCCAGTTCCTGTCCAACACCGGCGAGTACGATGTGCTGGTGGGTGACGCCGACCAAGCGTCGCTTTTGCGGCTCGAGCGCGCCGCCAACGTACGGACGCAGCAACTCAGCGCCAGCGATCCCGATGCGCTGCGCCGCGCGCTTCAGGGATGCGATGCGGTCGTCTCGGCACTTTCCTTTGCGCTCAATCCGGGTGTCGCCCAAGCGGCCCTTGAGACCGGGGCGAGCTATTTTGATCTGACCGAGGATCGCGAGACCACGGCCGCCATCCGACGCATCGCCGAGCAAGCACGACCCGGCCAGGTCTTCATTCCGCAGTGCGGATTGGCCCCCGGCTTTGTCTCGATTGCCGCCCATCACCTGGCCCTGGGTTTCGAGCGCATCGACGAAGTGCGCATGCGCGTCGGAGCGCTGCCGCAATTCCCGACCAATGAGATGAAATACAATCTCACCTGGTCCACCGATGGCCTGATCAATGAATATGGCAACCCATGCGAAGCCGTCCGCGAGGGGCGACTGATCGAGGTTCTGCCGCTCGAAGGCCTCGAACACTTCTCCCTTGACGGCGTCGACTATGAAGCGTTCAACACCTCCGGCGGCGTGGGCACGCTGGCCGAGACTCTCAACGGAAAAGTCCGCACGCTGGACTACAAAACGATCCGTTACCGCGGCCATCGCGAACTCATCGCGTTTCTCATGAACGAGCTTCGCCTGAACGACCGGCGCGCCCTTCTGAAGGACGTTCTCGAAAACGCAATTCCGATCACGATTCAGGACGTGGTGCTTATTTTCTGCACGGTGACCGGCTGGCAAAGCGGCCGGTTGATTCAGATCACCGACGCCCGAAAGATCTATCACGGGGTCTGCTTCGGCGAGCAATGGAGCGCCATTCAGATCACCACCGCCGGCGCCCTGTGCGCTGTGCTCGACCTATTCTGCAAAGGTCGCCTGCCCGACCAGGGCTTCGTGCGGCAGGAACAGGTGAATCTCCACGAGTTCCTGAAGAACCGCTTCGGCAAGTGCTACGATTGCACGACCCCGGACCTGTCGGTGAAAAGCGGCGCCAAGATCGTCGCGTGAGGCTCGATCGCGTATACCGCATCGTGGGAGGGCGAGGCTCCGGC
>Ga0182024_10024996_pt1 | contig 10578 bp, 7 predicted proteins | sample P32metaG_FD_120480 | JGI IMG/M metagenome (GOLD analysis project Ga0182024, IMG submission 120480) | Permafrost microbial communities from Stordalen Mire, Sweden - P3-2 metaG (Illumina Assembly) | ecosystem: Environmental > Terrestrial > Soil > Wetlands > Permafrost | place: Sweden: Stordalen...
AAGAAGACTTCCGTGTGTATGTCCTGGGTCTTGACTTCGCCGCTTGCCACCTCGGGCGCGCTCTTCCAGAAATTTGCGGTCTCGTGCAGCCAGTTGTCTTTGACGACGAGCCACTCGAGCTTGCGCATGGCTGCGCGTTCCAGCTTTGCATTCAGCGACGTCGCCGGGTTTTGGCCGACGCACAACATGCCCTTGACCTTGCCCTCGTTCATCGCGACAAACATGGGCATATGGGAGTGGTCGCCGAGGATTCTGGGATGCCAGGCATAGCCGAAATCGTTTTCGGAAGTCGCGGCCTCCCCGTACATCGACTTAAGATACGAGACCACGAACTTCGGCGTATTCGCGTAGTAACCGGTGGGCACAGTCTCTGTCGCCAGGAAATCACGGAGCGTGTCGTGTTTCTTTAAGACCGACGGATGATTTATATATCCGTGAATCGAGTGGTAGAGCGTCGGAACATCGGTGGATCCCTGGATCGAGGCATGACCGCGCAACGCCATGATGCCGGCGCCCGGCCGGCCGAAATTTCCAAGCAGAAGCTGCAACAGCGCACAGCAACCGATGATCTGCGGTCCATTCGTGTGCTGCGTCCACGCTACTGCATACGCAAACGACGTGGTTCGGTCGGCGCCTGAGTTGGCGAGGATGGTGTCGGCCACCCTGAGGAATATGTCCTGCGGGCAACCAGTGGTCCGCTCGACCATCTCCGGCGTGTAGCGGCTGAAGTGCTTTTTGACAATTTGGAAAACGCAGCGTGGATTCTGGAGGGTCTCGTCACGTTGCGGCGGTGACTTCAGCAGCGACCGGACCAGGCCGTCGTACGGAGGTCCCGAGGGCGCCCCGGCCTTGGGGGCAGCCGCGGCAGCAGCGTGTGTGGTTGCATATTGCCAGCTTTTGGAGTCGTACTCGCCGAGAAATCCGTTGTAGGGCCACTCGGGCACACCGCCCTTGAATTCCATCAGACCCGAGAAGACGCCATGGTTGTCCTCGGCGTCCATGTAGTCCTCGCCGACGATCGTGGCGGCGTTGGTATAGTGCGTGACCCACGTACGAAAGAACGGATCGCCGTTCCAGCGTTCGCTGTCGATGACATGACGAATGACGCCGCCCAGGAACGCGATATCCGAGCCAGCACGGACGGGTGCATAGATATCGGCGACCGCGCTGGTGCGGGTGAAACGCGGATCGACGTGAATGAGCTTTGCGCCGTGTTCGACTTTTGCGGCCATGGGCCATTTGAAGGCGACCGGATGATTCTCAGCCATGTTCGAACCCATGACGACAACGCAATCGGAATCCACCATGCTGCGGGGATACATAGTCGCTGCGCCACGTCCGAGTCGGGTCCCCAGACCGGGGACACTGGAGCTGTGTCAAATACGGGCCTGATTCTCAATCGCGACGATGCCGAGGCCGCGCATAAGTTTCTGGTGTATGTGATTCCATTCGATATCGAGCGTGGCCCCGCCCAGCGAGAAGATACCAGTCGTCGCATTGACGACCTTACCGTTCGGAAGTCTTTCGATAAAGGTTGCATCGCGCGTCTTCTTCATCAGGTCGGCGACGCGATCCATAGCGCGATTCAGGTCCCACACCTCCCATTCGGTTGCGCCAGGAGCCCGGTGCAGCACTTGGATGGGTCGATTGGGATTGATATGCAGCTGAAAGGTGGCTGCGCCCTTGGGGCACAAGGACCCTTCGTTGTGAGGGCTGCGAGAATCACCTTCGATGTTCACAATCCGGCCGTTGATCGTGTGGACCAGCGTCGCGCAGCCAACGGAGCAGAAGGGACACACGCTCGGCGTCACTTTGGCCCTGGCGATCCGCAACTCCTGTGCCTTCGCCACGACGGCCGAGAGGCTGACGCCTGATGCGATCAGCCCGCCAAGCGCGGTACCGCTTCCTCCTGCGATTGAAAGGCGAAAAACATCACGGCGTGAAATCTCCACTCAGAGACCCCTTTCCCGGTGGCTGGAGGCGGCAATTGCTCCACTAGCAGTTCTTATAAACGTTCTTCCAGAAACGTTCACGTGAATCACCTCCAGCGCCCTTTGCGGGCCGCTTAGGATTTTGACTAGAATCATGCTACCAATTTTCTGGTCTTACATGGCGGACGGAACCGGACGAAAGGGTCCATCGCCGCCGGTACGCTGCGGCTTTACACCGGTGCAATAACCATCTCCTGCCTGGGGACGCTGTCGAGCATCGACATTCCCACTCCCAAATGCTGGTCCATCAGCAGGTGCGGCGTGTGCGCCATCCACTCCGCCAACGAGATGTCCTGGTATTCGCTGGCCCTGAACATCTCAAGAAAGACCAGGTCGGAGTCGCCCGTGTTCTCGATGTAATGGGGGTTGGAAATCGGGATGTATCCGACATCTCCCTCTTCGAAATCCATCGTTCGGGCGGTGGCGCCTGAAGCGAAAACTGTCATGCGGCCCTTACCCGTGATGTAGTACTGCCACTCATCCGCGTTGGGATGCCAATGCAATTCGCGGAGGCCGCCGGGCTTCAGAGTAACAATCGCGGCGGAAATCGGCGTCACCGGAAAGATCTTTGAATCGATGATCTTCACTTCGCCGCCGCGGGTTACCTTGGTCGGCTTCATCGTGCTCGCCTTGAAGTCAAACGTTTTTGGAACCGTTCCGGTCCCTTGTGCCGCCTGACCCTGTTCCGTTTTCAGGCCGCCAGGAAGACCGGCTTGAAAGATGAACAGCTCCTTCTTTGGAACCTTGTCGAAAGTCGATTGCGGCACGGCGAAGTTTTTCGCGAGAACGTCCTTCGGCGTATGCGAGAGCCAGTCCGTGAGCAGAAATGTGTGGAACTCGTCAAAGCTCCCATCGTCGAACACCAGTAGGAACCTGCAGCCGTCCGGGCCCAGGCCCTGGATCGAATGAGGCACCCCCGGAGGGAACAGCCACAAGTCTCCCGGGCCGACATCGCTGACAAAGCTCTTGCCTGCTTGATCCACGGCGGTGATGCGCGCGTTGCCATTGAGCATGATGGCCCACTCCGCTTCCACATGCCAGTGCAACTCGCGGACGCCGCCTGCCGTGAGCCGCATCTCCACGCCCGCCATCGTCGTCGAAATCGGCAATTCACGCGCCGTGACCTGGCGTGTCCATCCGCCGTCCGTGACACGCTTTCGCGCCAGAGAGAAGGAATACTTAAACGGTTTCACCGTACCGCTGTCGGTCGGCGGAGACCATTCGGAATTCGGATTCTCCAACGCCAGAGGCACGTTCTGCGGGCCGGGATCGCTCTCGTTTGGCGCAGTGTGACTAGCCAGCCCCTGCGCGTCCGCACTCCTTTCTCCCGCCACAGTCAGCATGGCGGTCGCCAGAGCCGCGGAACCGAATCCAAAAACGTCTCGTCTACTTACCTTCGTCTCGTCGTTCTCGATATCAGCCATAATTTCTCCTCTCCCTATCGATTTGTCAAACATGATCTGTCAAAGACCATAAGTCAGGTATGCAAACGGGTAGTTGTAGTCTTTGCCGTGCGTAGTTTCATTTAAGTACTCGCCGGTAAACAAATGACAGAAACCGAAGCCATAGGTTACGTGCCGGTTTTGCTTAAACTCGGCGATCAAGTCGAGTTCCGTTCCGAGATGGCTGCTGGTGGCTCCCGGGTGCGCGGCTATGGCGATTGAGCCACTGGAGGAATAGACCGCATCGTTTCTCGTCGCCAACCGAAAATCGTCAACCATCTCCGTCAGCGTCCACTTTTTCCCAATTTTTTCGTCCACGCCCGCGCGGATGTCCTCGATGTTCCTCCAGCCGAATTCATCGGCGAAGGACATCTTGTCGTGAGCGGAAGGATAGATCTGGTCATGCGTGCCCCAAGTGTTGCCGTTTGGGTTCTTGTTGCCGGAAGCGTAATTGTACTCGGCAAACAGTCTTGGATGGCTGCGCGCTTTCTGGAAGGTATATCCGGCGTTCCAATGCCCGGCCCAGGCGTCGATGGTATCGGGCCCCAGCGATCCGGTTTGCTTGTTCATTTCGACGTCGTAGTCGAAATTGTCAAGCAACGTGCCGGCCACACGAGCGCCTCCCGTTACCTCGTTCAGATGCCCGCGGCCCTCGGTTTCAGGAAGGGACGCCAGGCTGGGAGCAACGCGCCACAACAGATAGGGCTCGATCGTCGTGTGCGGGAGAAGGTGCGTGAAACTGCCGTAGATTCCATAGATATTGTTGCCTTCAATATGATGGGCGATATTGTCGTCGAGGGCGTAAATCACCGACGCCGCGAAGATGCTGACTTCGACACCCGGATGGTGGAGATCGACTCGGGCGGTATCGAACGTCCGCCCCATGTTCAGCCAGTCGGAAGGTCCGATCACACGCTCGTCGCCAAAAGAGAACATCTGGCGCCCTCCCACCAGGTCGATCCATCCTTCGGTTGAGCTGCCAAGCTGAATGTAAGCTTCGCGAATGTCCCAAACCTCCTGGTAGGGAGGCGCAGTCGCCACATGGTGATTGAAAAAGACTCGCGAATCCTGCGTGACCCCAACAAATTTCAGCCAGCTGGCAGGTTGAAGGTAGACGCCGAGGCGAAGCTGAGTCAAATCGTACGCGTCGTTGCCGGGGGCGTAATTGAGTCCATCCTGACTCTCCACACGGTTGCGAAACTGTCCACCGAATTGAATCCAGTTGGGGAGCAATTGGTTCAATCGGGTGATCGGGAACAGCCAGCTTGCGTCTTGATCGGGCCCGGATATGCGAAGATCCGTGGCTGCGTGGGATTCACCAGGAGTGTCGGGTGGGAACGGCTCGGCAGAAGGAGGCGCGGATTGTTGAGCTATGGCGCTGCCGACAAATACAGCGCTCAATACCAAGATGTGCGATAAGGCATGCTCTATCTTGCGAGCGGCCATCGGTGGACATTCCTTCCGGGAGTAGCAGGTGCGCTGCACTGGTTCTTGCCGCAATGGTGTTTCATAACGCCGCCGGTGGAGCATTCCGCGGGCCATTAACGCGCGACTATAGCGCAGCAGAGTTTTCTGGGAGTTGCCAAGCTCGTAGTCTGGAATCGGGCCGACGCATGTCGATATTTCGACGGGTGTCAAAGTGTTTGAGACACCACGAAGCATAAGATCCAGACCTCCTTCGGCGCAGGCGGCGGTTCCGGCGGTTTGTGAACGACGCGCTCGGGATAAACGCTCAAATCCTGGGGCAGCTACCGTCCTGAAATATTCCGCGATCAGGGTGAACCGGCACGCTGTCAACGCCCCGCCCTGGCGGGTTCTGGAGTGCGCAGATCTAAATTGACAACAATCGGATCCTGTTTGTCTCTCATGACTACAGCTTCGCAAGTCTCGTCCGGGCTGGCATTCAGCCAGCCAAGCGAGCACCATGCGTCAGCCGTTCCGGGGCGGGTTCTCTCGCGACGTAATCTCGTACCTGAAGTTGTCCGGATCCAGGCAATCAAGGAGGCCGTTGACCGTTTCCGCCTGGGGATACATGAAGAAGCCGACCGGCGCACCGACCGATCCGGGCAGGGCGATGTCGTGCGCGAAGTTATACGCCATCCAATTCATCTCCCACGATCCGAACAGCCGCGCTCGCGCCGCCTTCACCATCTCGTCGTCCAGCCGGCGATTGCCGGGTGGTTCCTCCAGCACAACTTTCCGCACGTCCGCGGGATCGACCGGCACCCAGCCGTAACCGCCGATGTACACTTCGGCACGGCAGTGCTGTGCTCTGGTAATGTTTTCCGACGAGGCGCCGAGGCTCTTGTATCCGAACTCCGATCTGGCGATGCGGATGCCATATACGTCGCGCGCCGGGAGACCCGCAGCACGGGCAAGGCCGACATAAAGCGCGTTGAGGTCGGCGCACTTCCCGCCAAGATCCCCGGACTCCAGCATGAAGCGGATGTCACCGACGCCGCAGCCGCGCGTTTTCGGATTCCGAAACGTGTTATCGACGATCCACTCATAGATTGCGCGTGCCTTCTCGAGATCAGTCGTTGCACCGCGCGTTATTTCTGTTGCCGTAGACTTCACGATGCCGCCGGTCGGAAGGAGCTTTGTGGGCCGAAGAAAATATTCCAGCTCCGCGCGGTCCACCTTCGGCGCCTTGCCGGGCGCGGACAGGTCGACCGTGTAGTTCTTCGTCGCGACCCGACTGGTGAGCGTGAGGATCGGCTTCACACCTGGATGAGAGCTGGCGGGGAATTCGGCGGTTACGATTCCCATCGCATCGGGTCTGTGCCGTACCATTTGCGCCGTACCGCCATCGGCGCTGAATTCATTGGAGAGGGTCTTCTGGAATGCCGTCTCCCGGATGGTCCCCGCCGGCAACCACACGCGCGTGGCCCCCGAAGACTTCAATATTTCGACGCGCGTTTTCACTTCAAACGTGCGCCAGTTGTCAGAAGTCGCGCCCTGTACCCGCAGGCCCTCCGGGAATGCGAGGCAGGCCGACACGGCACCCGCGGTTTGCAGGAAATGGCGGCGGTTCACAGAGACGCCCTTTTGATCGCAACGTCGCTACTCAGCCTTGGAACGCACATGATTCCGCTTAGTTTATCGGATAAACAAAAACGGCCGCGGTGATCATCAGGACAAAACGAGACAGATCGAAGATCGACCGGGCCGGCGTGGACACGGGAGCGAAGATATTCGTGGGACTGAGAGGAGACGGCGCAGGTTCTGCGAACGCGGTGACGGCGGACGCACAGAACAGAACGATGGCTCCTGGCGGAAGGGTAAACAGAAATCCGGAAGCGGTATTGTGATTGTTCATCGCCGGTCGCCAGCGCCCTGGGGAGAGGAAATTTGCGCCGCCGGCCGGGAAATCCTGCCCTTCTGCGCCTCTTCAATCGACACCTGATTCGCTTCGAGCGTGCGCGCGGTGGCCCGATCGAGAGCAATCAATGCCTTGGCGTACGCCCCTTTCGCGGCAACTTCGGTGGATTGTGCTTGTGCCAGGTAGGTTTGATACTGGATAACCAGATAATTGGTTGCGAGCCCGACGTCAAAGGTCACTTGTTCCACTTTTACGGATTGCTCCTGAAGGATTCGGCTCTGGATGGCGGCCTCATAACCCGCTCGAGCCTGCTGCATGGCAACATAGGCGTCGGCGACTTCCAGGCGAACCTGATCCTCAAACTGCTGGCGCCGCGCCTGAGTCTGCCGGACCTGCAGCTCATCACGAACGGCATCCGCCTGGGCGACCCGATTCCGCAATGGCAGCGTCAACTGGAGGCCGATGCTGTAGGTCGGGAAATTATTCCTGAAAATCTGTCCAAGCGCGGTTCCGTAACCGCCGGGATAAAGCGCCGCACCTGGTGTAAGCCCCGCGCCAACCGGATTTATGTCACCAGAGAGGCCGCCATTCTGCACCGTCCCAACCACATCCAGCTCTGGCCGCAGAGCGTTTAGCGAGCCCTTCAGGCTGATCTGGGAATTTTCTACTTGTATGCCGGCCTGAGCTAAATCGGGCCGGTTTCGCAAAGCTTCGGCGATCAAGTCGTCCACGGGCCGCACCGATTCGGTTTCGGGAACGGTAACTGTGTCTGTCACGACAATATGGGCCGATCGGATGCCAGGATTCGCCAGGCCGCCGCGGGTGATTGCCGTCTTGACAATAAGTTCCTGCTGCTCGACCAAACCCTCGGCGGAGATCAGGGCTTGCTGATTAGATGCAACCTGAGCCTGTGCCCGCGTAACTTCGATCGGTGCCTGCTCGCCTTGATCAACCTTAATCTTGTTGTCCTCATACAGCCGCTGGGCGAGCCGCAATGCTTCGCGCTTGACCTTGACGTCTTCATTCAGACTCACCAGGTCCGTATAAAGTCTGGCGATGCCCGCCACCGTGTCGATGACCTGCTGTCGAAACACCTGATCGGCGATCTTTGCGTCGTTCTTGGCGATACGAATATATCGGCGATTCAATCCGATTCCGAAGCCGCGCAGCAACGGCTGGGTAATAGTAAATCCCAGACTTGAGTTCAGAATGGGGTTGTAAGTGTAGCGCGCCGCGTTGGACGTTAATTGGGTATTGTCGAACGTCACGCCGAGTTGTGTGCCGGGCGAAAAGCCCTGAGTGTACCCGAGGTTTCCGTTGAAATTATTTGAAACCAGCCAGTTTGATGCGCCGGTGATCAGCGGATTGAATTCGGGAGTGCTTTGATGGCCCCAGTTGAGCAGTCCCGATAAGTAGGGATCGTATTGTGGAATGGCCGAGCCACCGGACAGCGGCGTCGCGCCCGTCACTGACAAATCGTTCTGCTGTTCGGTGATCAGCGCGACATCTGAAAAATTCGAGTTCACCGCCGGCGCCGGCGTCGAACTGGCCGTGAGAGTGGTAAGCAGCGGACCGCTGGGACCGCCAATCCCGGGAGGCAGTTCGTCCACCAGCAGGCTGAGTCCGCGCGGTAACCCGCCGCCTTCCGAGCGAGTGATATCGGTTCCGGCGATGCGCGGGAGATATCGCTCTATCTCGATATCCAGATTGTTCTCCAGCGCCAGCGCGATTGCATCCGCCAACGAAAGGTACAACTCGCCCGCGCGCATCAGCTCGAAAATTCGCGGCGAATTCTGAAAGGTCTCGGGTTGGACGGGCCTCGCCTGGTAGGGCTTGATGAATGAGTTCCGCACAAAATTCGTCTGTGCCGGTGCAGGCATGGAGAGAAGTACAGACAGAATGACAGCCTTTGACTGCCTTCTCACCTCGGCGTCTCCTGGGTTGAATTCGGGGCCGCGATTTGAACGAGCGCGCCTTCCTGCACCGCGTCGCCCGGATCGACGGCCACCAGTTCGCCAACCTCAAGACCATTGGGAATTTCCAGCTCGACCCCGTAATCGCGGCCGGGCTGAACAGTCTGGAAGTGAACGCGTCTGACTCGGGTGAGCATTGCCGGATCGATTTGCCCGGCCCTGGCCCTTTGCTCCTCCTGGGTCAAGGGCTGGAGCACGGCCAGTACGGTGCCGCTCGATCGGACCACCAGCGCGGCGTCCGGCACCATAAACGGAGGATCGATTCGATCCGTAATAAACGACACCATGGCGTACATGCCCGGCAGGAGGACTCCCTTCGGATTGTCAACGTCCACCTCGGTCAGAAGGGTCCTGGATTGAGCATCCAAAGAATCGGATGTACGCGTTACCTTACCTGGAAAACTCATATTGGGAGTCTGCTGCACGGTGACGGTCGCGGACTGGCCCACACGGACGCCCGGGGCGTTGGTTTGAGGAACCGCGATGAGTATTCGAAGTCTCCCGATTTCCGCCAGGCGGAACATCTCGCCTCCGCTCGGAACGTCGGAGGGCGCTGCGGTATTGGATCGGATTGGCCCGAGACTGGAACCCGTGGCGGAGATGAGCGCGCCAACATCCACGTTCCGCGCCGTAATGACGCCTCCAAAGGGCGCGGTGATGCGCTCGTAGCCCTGCAGCGCCAGCAATCGGTCCAACGTCGCCTGACTCGCGTGAACGAATTCTTCGGTTGCCCGCACGGTCTTTTGCTGGGCCACGACGTTCGCCGCCGATGTTTTGGCCGCCGTCGATTGATTATCACCGTCCTGGCGTGATACCGCGCCAGCGGCGGTCAGGACCTGGTATCGCTGCCAGGTGATCGCCGCCAGGTCGCGCGTTGCGATGAGTTGATCCAGCGCGGCCTCGGACTGGCCAAGTTGTCCCTGGGCCTGCGCGAGCGCGGCCCGCCCCTGGGACACCTGTTGATCCAGATCCGGCGCCTCGATGTCGGCTAGTTTCTGCCCGGCTTGGACGTGGTCGCCGATATCGACATAGCGCTGCTTCAAGTATCCGGCGGCGCGTGCGTAGATGTACGCTTCTGTGATCGGCGTGATATTTCCCGGCAGCATCAATTGCGTGCTCGGGGCGGCGCGCTTTACAATAGCGGCGTTCACCAGGGGCGGTGTAATCCTGCGTACCGCCGCCGCGGCATCCAGCTGTTTCGTCGTCCGCTCGCGGGGCAAATAGCCCAGGAAATAAACAGCTGCGGCCGCAACGAGAATGACGGCCAGGGCCAGCAGCCCGAGCCAAAGACCACGCCGCATTGGATCTGCCTGTTTGTCTTTCATGGCCCGGGAATCTCGCCGGCTTCTTCGGCGATCTGTCGATCCATATCGACCGGCGCCTTTTTTCGAAGCAACGTATAAATAATCGGAACGAAGAACAGCGTCGTAGGGGTCGCGAACAACAGTCCCCCGATAACTGCTCGTCCCAGTGGCGCGTTCTGCTCACCGCCTTCGCCGAGGGCGAACGCCATCGGAAGCATACCGATGATCATCGCCAGGGCCGTCATCGTAACCGGCCGGATTCGTGTGAAGCCCGCGGCGAGAGCGGACTCCACGGCGCTTTTTCCCGATGCGCGCTCGTCATTTGCGAACGTAACGAGCAGGATGCTGTTGGCCGTCGCGACTCCGATTCCCATAATCGCGCCCATGAGGGCCGGAACGCTGAGAGTTGTACGCGTCAGATACAGCATCCAGAGCATGCCCGCCATAGCGCCGGGCAGCGCCGTCAGGATGATGAAGGGATCGAGCCACGATTGAAAGTTGACGGCCATCACCAGGTAAACCAGCACGACCGCGAAGATCATTCCC
>Ga0182024_10024997_pt1 | contig 10578 bp, 8 predicted proteins | sample P32metaG_FD_120480 | JGI IMG/M metagenome (GOLD analysis project Ga0182024, IMG submission 120480) | Permafrost microbial communities from Stordalen Mire, Sweden - P3-2 metaG (Illumina Assembly) | ecosystem: Environmental > Terrestrial > Soil > Wetlands > Permafrost | place: Sweden: Stordalen...
CATTCTTGATCAGCGTGACGGCTACCTCAGTTCAATCGCTTGCCGCGGATGCGCCCCAGACGCGCCCAGCAAGGCCGGCGCGACCCGCCCCGGCGACCCGCGATCCCAACTCGCCCGGCTACGTCACCGCCAAGGAACTGCCCGACGGCGCCGTTCCGCCGGCCGATACCGACGGGAATTTCATCATCGGCCCGACTCACAACAAGGCGCCGGAAATGACCGTGCATGAAGGCGTGCCCCAAGGAACGGTGACAACCATCACCATGAAGTCCGAAGACAGCAAGATCTATCCCGGCATCGCCCGCGAGCCCGGCACCTTTGGCACGGTCGATCCCGCCGACCCCGTCAAGCTGGTGGTGACCACCAGCCACCCCGCTGCTTACACGCGCCATGTCGCGGTTTATGTCCCCAAACAATACGTCCCGGGCTCAGAAGCCCCATTCATCGTCGGCGCCGACGGCCCTGACAAGAACCTGTTCACGGCCCTGGATAACCTGATCGCCGAGCACAAGGTGCCGGCGATGATCGCCATCTCCATCGGCAACGGCAGCGGCGACGCCCAGGGCAGCGAACGCGGCCTGGAATATGACACCATGTCAGGCCTGTACGCCGAGTTCGTTGAGAAAGAGGTGCTGCCGCTCGTCGAATCGCAATGCAACGTCAAGTTGACCAAGGACCCCGACGGCCGGGCCACCATGGGCTGCAGTTCCGGCGGCTCCTGCGCCATGATCATGGCCTGGTACCACCCCGACCTGTACCATCGCGTCCTCACCTTTTCCGGTACCTATGTGAACCAGCAATGGCCATACAACCCCGAAACTCCCCACGGCGCGTGGGAGCTGCATGAGCACCTGATCCCCAACAGCCCCGCCAAGCCGCTGCGAATCTGGATGGAAGTCGGCGACCGGGACTTGTTGAACCCCAATATCATGCGCGACAGCATGCACGATTGGGTCGTCGCCAACGAGAACATGGCCAAGGCGCTGGCCGACAAGGGCTACCACTACCAGTTTGTCTTCGCTCGGAACGCCGGCCACTGCGACGGGAGCATGAAACAACAAACCTTGCCGGAGGCGCTGGAATACGTGTGGCAGGGGTATCGATGAGGAAATATCCCACACGCGGCCAGGACGATTACACGCCGACGGGGAGTACAACGCGATCGGCGTCGCCTATACGACTTCTATAACGTTTTTCCTTATTTCCTCGCCAGGCACGAATTGGGATGTTCGCATCTTCGACGGCGATGACGCGCGCGGCGCGAAACCTGGTGCCGGAACCCGCGATTCGGCTGGAATCCCGGCGCGATCGAGGCTATCCTATTCAGCGTTCAAATGCTATCCAACGGCCCAGGTCTTGCCGAACGGTCCGCGTTCGAGAGGACACGCCATTCACGATCGAAAATCGCCCGGTCCCCCGACATGGAAGCCGGTTTTCGTTCGTAACTTACGACGATCCGATCTTGGTTTGCCGTTCGGCCGATCACCATTTTGGGAGAGTCCCATGGCTCTGCCTGCAACGCTTCTTCAGTTCGTCGAACAGCATGGCTGTTTTAGCGGTTGCTACGGGCACTGTTCCGATGTGCAGGCGTTTGTCTCGGCAACTCAGCCGCCGGCTCAGATGGTTTCGGTGACCTGTCTGGATTGCCTCGTCAATGTCGGCACGTTGGCTTCCCTGCTCCCGGCGGGCCTGCGCTCGCACCAGTTGGCCGATCAACTGTCGCGGCATGTCCGCGCCCGGCGGGGCTATTCGCTGTCGTTGTCGGGGTATCACACCAACGGCCCGGGGTTCTGGTTCAGCGCCGTCTATTGGGCTTCCTGCGGCGTTTTCCTCCTCGACGGACAACGTTCCCGCCAACTCGGGAACGATCTGGACCTGCTGATGCTGGCGTTCCAACACGGCGTGCTGAAACCGCCAGCCCCGGCGATGCTCAACCCGGCCTCGTTCACGGTCCGGCCTCTGTTTCTCGACCCCGGACGAAAGCTGCCAGCCGTAGTGGCCAAGGCGGACCTTTTGAATGCCCCGGGCGTCAGCCTGCAACCGATGGCGGGATGGAGAAAGCTGACGATGGCCGAGTTCGTCGCTGCTCAGACGGCACCTGTCGCTCCTAAGCCAACCGGCCTGACCATCGGCCAACGCTGCCCCAAGTGCGGCGCTGAAATCCGCCAGCGCTCACTTCTGAATCAGACGTTTGTAGGCTGTCTGTGCTGAAGCAGCCAGGCTAAAATTGAGACGCTGGCGCTCCAAAAATCCGCTGGTAAATGGAACGGAGCCGCTTGTTCCCCTGTTCGCTGATATGCCGGCCGACCCGACGCTCGCCCCGGTAAAAAATCGCCTTGTTGCACAGGAGGCAGATCAGAACGTCCACGCGGTTGGTGCCGTCGCCGAAGGAGACCGCCATTCCCGGCTCGAAGCAGTCGGAATCCTGGAAAGTGTAGGTCGATGGCGAACTCAGGATTTCACGCAGTTCGGCTGCCACGTCCGGGGCCACCATGACCGCATCACCGATAACCGGCCATTCGTACATCTTGGGTGCATCATCAGGCGGCTGGGGTACATTGCTCGCCATGGAATCGATGCGACGGCCAATCACCGGCTCGCCGATCAATGGGAACGGCAAACTCCGGCGTTGAGCCAGATAATGCCAGGCAAACCCGCCCAGGACCGCGATGAAGACCAGCGTGGCACCGAGGATTGTTCGGGTAGTGCGACGGGCCATGGGAATTACTCCTGAGCGGACGCGCTAATCCCAATCAGCGTATTGTCTTGGCGCCTTGCCGTGCGACTCAATGACCCGCGCGGCCTTGAGCTTACGGTCGGGGTCGTCCACGCGCATCAGCTCAACGTCGAACTGCCAGTTGTCGCCGTAGTCGTACGTGAAGGTCATGCAGTCGCCCACGGCCAGAGGCAGTTCGCCAATGAGGACGTCGTCGGCGCTGTAGGCGTCGGCGTCGCGGTCCATATACGGGTGCTTGATGTTGATGCCCCCGCCGAGACGGTCTTCCAAGTCGAAAGCCCAGAGGTGGTCCTCATCGAATTTGACGGACTTGAGGATGGCGTCGGCGAGGCTTCCGACTGATTTGCGGGCGGGGATGGCGATGACTCGCCAGATGTCGTTGAGCGACACCTTGAATACGAATGCCCCCTCGCGGAAGGAACGCGGGGGAAGAGAGTGGCTGCGCTGCCATGCCGGCCAGTACGGCTGAAAGGCCGGCTGGAGTGTGTCAAAGCTCATGCCGTCGCTGCCCCTTGGGGCCGCGGCCGAACAACCTGCTGGTTTGATGCGTCTTATCGCCGGTGGGTTCCACGCCAGCCCGAAATCGGCCCAGTTCGCAGTAATAGCCGTTCTGTCGAAATAAGGAAGCGATGGCGACCGCGCCAAGGCCGCGAGCAGCGCGCCGCCAAATGGCGTGCGGCGAACGGTCTGGGGGTGCCACGGCTTACCCCGGATCGCACTGCCCTGTTCCAGTTCGATCATGCCGAACCCGCGCATGAGCCAGAGCGACACACGACAAACATCGCGGGCAAACGGCCCCCCAGGGCTTGCGCGCTCCTGGACCGTTGATCTTCGGCCCGATGCCGTGATCCTGCTCCAGCAGTCGATCATCACGGTCAACGGATTGCTATGCCAGTTATCGGTGATGTCGATTGCCGACAGCCTGGACTTGATCAGCCAGGCGTCCATCAGCGACCCGAATTGCTCGGTCGGGTTCAACGAGCGGAAGGTCTCGGCATTGGGTGCGTCGAGGACGAGCTTCAGTTTCGAGCCGGATCGCTCGATCCGAACCAAGCCGGTCGTTCGCAGAAGAAGGTACAGCGCCTGAATGTTCGGGTAAGAGCGGAATTGCCCGCGCTGGAGGTCGAGCCGGATGGGCTCGGCAAGCAGGGCGTTGATCGACGCCAATGCCTTCATCGCCGGTATATTGCCGTTGCCGGCTTCGATGCCGTCAGTCGCCAGAACATCCAGCAAAGTGTGAATGTCGCGCAACACCAGTGCGTTCGGATCGACGTCGGGCAATTCTGCGGTCGGGTTTGGTTTCATGGAGAATTCTCCAAATCGGCCAGCCAGCGCTCCGCAGCTCCGGCCGTCCGCAGGGTAACCACCTGCGTCCCTTGCGCGGCCAGGCCCGGCAGCAGGTCGCGGAACTCGCGGCGCCGCCGCGCGTGCGTTGTCACGACCCACAGGATGATCGAGTCGCGGGAGAGCGTTCGCCGGAGGCTTTCGCGGTTGCCGTTACAGCAACGCTCGCCGCGGAACACGCGATTCACCGTCCGTCGGAGTGAGCGCCACAGGACCATCGCGAAGGGATAGTCGAGCCAGATGACGGTGTCCACGCGCGGCCAGACGATGTCCCGCGCGATGCTGTAGTTCCCGTCGCTGACCCAGCCCGAGCCGGCGGTCGCGGCGGCCACCCTGTGTCGAAAGACCTCCCGCGGCACTTCAATCCAGCCCGGCTCCCAATAAAGGACGTCGAGTTCGACGTGCGGGACACCGATTGCCGCCGCCAGCCTTGCCGCGAACGTGCTTTTGCCCGCGCAACTATTGCCGATCACGTTGACGCACCGCATCGCTTATGCCGTTTCCCCTTCGGCATCGCTTCCCGTCGCGATGGCGGTCAATGCCGTCAGCTCGCGAAGGTTTTCGATGCACTGAACCGTTTTTTCGACCGCGAAATCGATCTCCTGCTCGGTTGTCGATCGGCCCAGGCTGTATCGCAATGAACTGTAGGCGCGTTCCCGAGGGACGCCGCAGGCCAGCAGGACGTAGCTGGGCTCGAGGCAGGCGCTGGTGCAGGCCGATCCGCTGCTGACGGCAACGTCGTCGAGGGCGACGACCATGGAATCGCAGGCGACGTCGTCGAAGGTGAGGTTGGTCATGTGGGCCAGACGGTTGCGCACGTCGCCGTTGATGGTGATGCCGGTGAGGCTGGCGCTGATACCGGATTCGAGCCGGTCGCGCAGGGCGGTGAGGCGCGGCGTATCGATGGGCATGCGTTGCCGGGCGAGCTCGCAGGCGGCGCCCAGGCCGACCAATCCGGGCACGTTCAGCGTCCCGGAGCGGTAACCCCGTTCATGGCCCCCGCCGTCGAGCTGGCAGGCGAGTTCCACCCGCGGCTTGTGCCGGACGAAAAGGACGCCTGCCCCCTTGGGGCCATAGAGCTTGTGGCCGGAAAAACTGAGCAGGTCAACGCAATCGGCCTCCACATCGACCGGCACCTTGCCCACCGCCTGCGTGGCATCGGTATGGAACAGCACGCCCCGTTCCCGGCATAGAGCGCCGATCTGGCGGATGGGCTGAATGGTGCCGATTTCGTTGTTGGCCCACATGATCGACACCAGGACCGTGTCGGGGCGCAGGGCGGCCGTCAGCTCCTCCAAATCGATCCGGCCGGAGGCGTCCACACCCAGCACGGTGACATCGAACCCCTCGGCGGCGAGTTTCTTGCACGGGTCCAGGACGGCCTTGTGCTCGGTCGCCTGGGTGATGATGTGCCGTCCGCGATGCTTGTGGGCCTGAGCGACGCCCTTGATCGCCAGGTTGTTGGCTTCGGTGCTGCCGCTGGTGAAGACGATGGCGTTGGGGTTGGCGTTGAGGATGGCAGCGCATTGCTGGCGGGCCCGGTCGACCGCGGATTCCGCCGCCCAGCCAAAGCTGTGCCCGCGTGAAGCGGCATTGCCGAAGACCTCGCAGAAATAAGGTCGCATCGCCTCGAATACCCCCGGGTCAACGGGAGTGGTGGCGTTGTGGTCGAGGTAGATGGGGAGCTTAAGGATCGTGGGACTCATATGGGCCGGTGAGTATCTCCGGCGGGCCCTTGCGCTTCAATCCCGGCGTCGCCTGACTTGACAAAGGGCAGCAAGCGCCCGTCCGGCCGTCCGGCTCGATGTGTGGACTGAGTGCGTTTCTTTTCGTAGGATTGGAGTCAAGAGGTAAGCATGATTGAGGCGCATGAAGCAGTCGTATCGGCAGCGTTGGCATTGCCCGTCGAAGCGAGAGTCGAACTCGCGGAGCGTTTGCTGAACAGCCTGCAAACTCCCGAGCAGGGCGAGATCGATTCCGCCTGGGCCGAAGAAGCGGAACGGCGAATCGACCAGGTCGAAAGGGGTGAAGTGAAGCTGATCCCCGGCGAGCCACTGATCACCGAATTGCAAGCCCGCTACAAGTGATGGACTATTCCTTCCATCCTGAGGCGGCCGCCGAACTCGAATCGGCAATTTCCCACTCACATCTGATCCGGATGCTCGATGCCCAGCAGTTCCAGCCCGCATGACAGCGTCCGCGCGGCAGCGTCGCAGAGCGTGAGCCGGCTGGTTCGCAACGGCTCGTCGCTCGTGAGCACCGGGCAGTTCTCAAAAAGGCCGCTGAATTTCGCGGACAGCTCGTACAAATACGTGCATAGATGGTGCGGCTTGAGCTCGCGGGCGACCAGGGCCAGCACTTCGCCGAGCCGGAGGATGTGCTTGGCCAGTGCCAGCTCGAAGGGCGATTCCAGCACGATCCGCCCCGGCATTTCATATCGAATGCCCCGCTCCTGGCCACGCCGGAAAATCGACTTAATCCGGGCATGGGCGTACTGCAAGTACGGCGCGGTGTTCCCATCCAGGGCCAGGATCTTGTCGAAGGAGAATTCGTAATCGCTGATCCGGTCCTTGGAGAGGTCGGCATATTTCACGGCACCGATGCCCACCGCCCGGGCAATTGACTGAAGCTGCACCTTGGGGATCTCGATCTCCCGTTCTTTTGCCTTGTCGGTGACGACGACCAGTGCCCGTGCCTCGGCTTCGTCCAGCAGGTCGTTCAGCTTGACCGTGTCTCCGGAGCGGGTTTTGAAGGGCCGGCCGTCTTCACCGAGCATGGTTCCGAAGGAGGCGTGCTCCAGCGAGGCGTTGCCGGCCCACGCGGCTTTTCTGGCGGTGGCGAAGACCTGGTTGAAGTGGTGGGATTGCCGGCCGTCCACCAGATACACCACGCGGTCGGCCCGGATCGCGCCGACCCGGTAGCGGATAGCAGCCAGATCTGTGGTGCCGTAGAGGTAGCCGAACTCGCCCGATTTCTCGATCACCAGAGGCGGCTTGTCCGGTCCGTCGATGAACACCGCCGCCGCTCCCTGCGATTCGGTGGCCAGTCCAAGGGATTTGAGGTCCCGCACTACGGCGGGGAGCAGCGGGTTGTAGCGGGACTCGCCATACTCATCGGCCGGCGTGAGCAGCACCCCGAGCCGGTCATAAATGCGCTGGCACGCTTCCAAGGTCGCCTCGCGCACCTTCCACCACGCTTCTTCTTCCTGCCGGTTGGAAGCCCGTGCCGACCGGCCCTTCTGCAGGAATGAGGTGATCAGCTTGGACTGCTCCGACAGCGCCTGCTCACCGTAGGGGCCGTGGATGAGGATGCGTTTGGCCTCGGGCGTGTCTTCCACCAGGCTGACCAGTTGGTAGACCGGCAGCAGCTTTTCCAGGTCGGGCTGATATCCCTTTAGGAAATCGGCAAAGATATCGCCGGCGGGGTCTGCCTGGATGTCCTGATCGTGGCGCCGCGCGATCTCCTCGACAAGCCGGCCCCGAGCGGCGTCATCCTTTTGTTTCAAAGCGGCCAGAATGGTGGCGGTGAAATCCACCAACCGGCCGTAGTCGCCGCCGTGCCTGCGCTCGGCCATGCAGATGTACCAAATGGACAGGATCACCCGGCCGAATTGCGTGCCCCAGTCGCCGATGTGGTTCTGCCGGACGACGCGGTGACCCTGGAAGCTGAGCACTCGCACAATTGCGTCGCCAATGATGGTGGAGCGGAGGTGCCCGACGTGCAATTCCTTGGCGATGTTCGGGCCGGAATAATCCACCACAACGGTGAGCGGTTCGGACGCGAGCCCAACACCCAGTTGCCCATCGGCGAGGATTGCGTCCAACTGGCTGGCCAGCCACGCCGGCTTGAGCCGGACATTGATAAACCCCGGCCCGGCGATGGTCACTTCATCGGCCATGTCGCCCAGGTCGAGCCGGGCCTTGATCTGCTCGGCAACGCTCCTGGGGTTCGCCTTCTGTCCGGTCTTTTCGGTGATGAGCTTGGCCAAACCCATGGCGGCGTTGGACTGGTAGTCGCCGAACTTTTCGTTTTGGGCCACCCCCATGATGGGGTCGGCTTCGAGGTTGAAGGCCGCGCGAATGGCCGAGCGGAAGGCGGCGTCGAGTTGGGAAACGATTGTTTGCATGACTGGTACTACGATCGGAGCAATGGCCGATAAAAACCGGTCTTACGCGGGCACGCCGTGCAATTATTGCCCGCAGGCCAGTCGAGACCCAGCATGTTACCCCAGAGGCTTCATCGACTCCACGACTGAAGCCGGCTGTGAGAACTTTGAAGAATTCCGTTCGTCTAACAATAGATAAATACGGTTTTATGAGTGGCGGTTTGACCGATGGCCCGGGACGATATATTGTCCTAAGCTGAACGAGGTGCTCGGCCGGTCGCCTCGTCACTCACCTGATAGACGTCCCAAACTCGGGTCGCCTCGAGCGTTCTCGATGCAGCCCCTTCCGATTGTTTCGACCAAGGACCAACGTTATGAAACTTGCCTTGCGCCGGTGGGTTCTGGCAGCGGCAGTTGCCGCGGTCGGCGTCTCATCCGCCTCCCTCCTTTACGTCCATTCCGCTCGCGCCGCCGCCGCCGTCAACCAGCAGCAGGAAGTGGCGACGGTTGAGAAGTTGAAATCCGACGCTTTTCACGAATTGCGCGGCGGGCACTTCGACAAAACCAACGACCTGTTGAGTCAGGCGGCCACCCTGAGCCACGACCCCCAGGTCGAACAAATGGCCGAGTGGACCAAGGCCTTCGAGGGGCAGCGCGAGGAATTCGCCTCCGAACGCCACAAGCAGTTTGACAAGTCGGTCGAGGACGTCAAGAAACTCCAGTCCAAGGGCTGGGCCGACGCCGCCACCGACTGGACGACCCGCGCTTATCTGCTGGCCGACGACAAAAAAGCCTTCCGCGCCGAGGAATGGGTGGACAACCTGGTGAAGGACGCCATCCAGCGGGCCGAACAATACGACAAGAACGAGCAGTGGATCAAGGCCTTGCGGCTGTATTCCGACTTGGCTTCGGTCGAACCGTCCCAGCCCCTCTGGAAAGACGAGCTGAAGCTGGCGACTCGCCGGGTGCGGCTGCTGGCCACCTACACGCCCGACGTGCTCAAAAAGCAGCAGGAGAGCGAGATCAAGGACCGCGAAGCGGTCGAAGCCCTGCTCAACCCCACCACTCAGCCGGCCACTAAGCCGGCTGATGCGGCGGAAAACGAGAGCTTCAAGATCGACTGGCACGACACGCTCAAGGGCGTCCGGATGGACGTGCTCTGGGATGCGCTGGTCGACGCCAAGCAGAATTATTACCGCGAAGTCAGCTTCCGCGACCTGGCCCTCGGCGGGCTGAACGGGTTGCAGGCCTTGGCCACCACCAAGGGCCTGGAGCAGGCATTCCCCAAGCTGGGCGACGAGGCGAAGCGGACCGCCTTCATGGCGGCGATCCAGGAGCACGTCACCAAAAATAAAGACGCCGGCCCCGGCAACGAGCAGATTGTGCTGCGCGACACGATCAAGGAGATCGAGAAAGACAATCGCGAGACCGTCAACCTGCCTGAAGAAGTGCTGGTCAGCGAGTTCGCCGACGGGGCCTTTGCCCGGCTCGACCCCTTCAGCAGCATGATCTGGCCCACCGACGTCGAGGATTTCCGCAAGACCACCAGCGGCGAATTCAGCGGCGTCGGCATCCAGATCCAGTTGGATGAAGACGGCAGCCTGAAGGTCGTCAGCCCGCTGGAAGACAGCCCCGCTTACAAAGCAGGGATCAAGGCCGGCGACATCGTCACCCAGATCAACGGCAAGAACGCCAAGGGCATCAGCCTGAACGAAGCTGTCAAGACCATCACCGGCGAGAAGGGCACGATCGTCGTCCTGACCATCAAGAGCCCCGACGGCAAAACGAAGGATTTCAGCATCAAGCGCGAGACGATCCACGTCGCCAGCATCAAGGGCTACCTGCACAAGCCGGGCGGCGGCTGGGAGTGGTACGTCGATCCGGGGCAGAAAATCGCCTACATGCGGCTGACCAACTTCACCCAGGACACCGGCAAGGAACTGGAAAAGGCCGTCGCCTCCATGCAGCAGGAAGGCGCCCGCGGCATCATCCTCGACCTGCGTTACAACCCCGGCGGCCTGCTCACCGCCGCCGTCGACACCTGCGACAAGTTCCTCTCCAGCGGCACGATCGTCAGCACGCACCCGGATCGCGAAACGGGCAACGCCGCGACCGTCGCCACCGCCAAGAAGGATGACGACGACTGCACCCTGCCGCTGGTCGTGCTGGTCAATCAGTATTCCGCCAGCGCCAGCGAGATCGTTTCCGGCTGCCTCAAGGACCAGCACCGGGCCCTGATCGTCGGCGAGCGGACTTTCGGCAAGGGGAGCGTCCAGATGCTCTTCCCGCTGGCCGAGCGGACCACGCTCCTCAAGCTGACCACCAGCCACTACTACCTGCCCCTCGGCCGCTGCATCCACCGCGAAGAGAACAGCACCGAGTGGGGCGTGGA
>Ga0182024_10024998_pt1 | contig 10578 bp, 8 predicted proteins | sample P32metaG_FD_120480 | JGI IMG/M metagenome (GOLD analysis project Ga0182024, IMG submission 120480) | Permafrost microbial communities from Stordalen Mire, Sweden - P3-2 metaG (Illumina Assembly) | ecosystem: Environmental > Terrestrial > Soil > Wetlands > Permafrost | place: Sweden: Stordalen...
AATCAGGTTGGGCCCTTCGTCAAAATTATCAATCAGCACGGCAATCGAATAGGGAACTTCCTCCCGGGTAGCAAGAATCGACTTCTCGCGAATCAATTCGGCGGAGAGGAATCGCTCAGGCTGATCGGTGAACTGATCCGAGGGAAAGTAGGGCGGAGCTTCGGGCAACTGATCGAGCCAGCCTTTGACGAGGTCGCAACAACCTTCTCCGGTGAGCGCGGAAATCGGAAATATTTCCGCGAAATCGAATTCCTTGCGGTAACGGTCGATGAGCGGGAGCAGGAGAGGCTTTTGGATCTGGTCCACTTTGTTCAGGAGTAGATAGACAGGGCCGTGGAAGCGCCTTATCCATTCGATCGAGAATCGATCGCCCGATCCGTAGCCCGCGGACGCATCGACGATCAGCGAAAGGATGTCGACCCCTTCGAGCGCATGCTGCAACTCATCCATCATCTGGCGGCTAAGGACGTTCCGGGCCTTATGGATTCCGGGCGTGTCGATGAGAACAATCTGCGCGTCTTCGCGGTTGAAAATGCCCTGGATGCGATTGCGCGTGGTCTGGGGCTTCGGCGAAACGATCGCCACCTTGCGGCCGACCAGCGTGTTTACCAGCGTGGACTTGCCGGCGTTCGGGCGCCCGACGATTGCAACGAATCCGGATTTGAAAGGCATGCACAAGAATTGTACGCCAAGCAGGCGACTGCGGTGACGGAATCGCAATTCGCGAACCAGTCCGTGCGAGAGGGATTAACCGCGGTGACCGCTGCCAACCGTTTGTGCTTCGTCTAGCCTTTGGACTTCGTGCCCTGAGAATGAGGGAGCGGCTGTTGTTCGGGAGGCAATCCTTCCGCGACGCGCATTTCTACGAGAGCAAGCATTTCGTCTCGATGGTCGGCGCCGTATCGGGGTGTGTCAACAGCAGGGCCGAATTTTATGTGCACTTCGCCTGGATGTATTCTCCACTTCCCTTTCGGCATGAGCTTTTGCGTCCCTGCGATGGAAACAGGAACCACGGGAACTCCGGCCTGAATGGCTGTGACGCAGGCTCCTCTTTTGAATGGACGCAAGCGCCCGTCCGGACTGCGAGTTCCCTCGGGGAAAATTACGATGGAGACGCCCGACCGCAATTGCCGGACGGCCGATTCGACGCTGGCAACAGCGGATTTCCGGTTCGCGCGATCGACGGAGATGTAACCCGTGAATCGCATGCCGGTCGCGAGAATCGGAATGCGAAAGAGTTCTTTTTTCAGAAACACGGAAACGCGCCGCGGAATCAAGGGGACGAGGGCAAGCGGATCGACATAGGAGACGTGGTTGCACGCAAATAAACACGCGCCAGTGGGAATGTTTTCAAGCCCGTCGACGCGCACACGAATTCCGGCAATGCGATCGATGCCGCTGACGGCTTTCATCGCCATGCGGTTCATGAATACGGGGCTTCCGCTGATCATAGTCCACAGAATCAGGAACGGCAGAAAGAGAACGATGCACAACGTTGTGTAAATGACGATGAGCGCAATGCGAGTCATGGGAATCAATTATGACGAGGCGGGACCGGAAAAGGCTGCGACTCCGGCGCGTGTAGGGGCCGTGCAGCAGTTGTTTGGGGCACGCAAGCCATCAATTCGTAGTTCCGTGTAGGATGCCATCGCGGATACGCAGCTGTTTTTCGGTTGGATGCGCGACTTCCGCGATGAAATAGCGATTGTCCTCGCGTGTTGCGGCGGGAAAAGAAATCTCCATTTCGTTTCCGCCGCGGCCGATGCGAAGGGTTACGGTGTCGCCCGGCAGAGCGCCGCGAAGCAGAGCTGCAAACTTCTTGTCATCGCGGCTATCGTTCACGGCGAGAATGATATCTCCATTTTGTAGGCCGGCTTGCTCCGCGGCGCCGCCCGACTGCAAAGCCGAAACCTTCAATACTTTACCCGACATAGCCGGCACGAAACCGACGCCGGCAGTCTTAGCGGCCGCGGCCTTCAACTCCAGTCCTGCAGCCGATAGAAAACTCTCGTACGGGAGATCGTCGGTGCCGGCCACGTAACGGCGAAAGAAATCTTCGTAGTTGACGCCCGCAACTTCCTGAACAGCCGCGCGAATATCGTCGCTGTCATTATAAAACCGTCCCTGCTGCGCGTACTTCACGTTCATGCGTCGCAGCACGTCATCGAGGCAGCGGTGATTGTCCGTCGCATCGCGAATCGAGAGATCCAGCAGGACGCCCAGTATCTGTCCCTTGTTGTAATAAGAGATACTGCGCTCCGGTCGATTGTACCCTTCATATTTTTCGAGCCAAGTATCCACGCTCGATTCTTCCACGCTTTGCCATTTCCGCGCCGGGCGGGATTCGAGAGTTTCGATTTGCCGGCCGAGATCCGCATAAAACTGATCCTTCGACCACAGGCCGGAACGCTCGAGCGTGAAGGCGGCGTAGGTGCTGGTAACTCCCTCCGCAAACCACAGGGCGCGCGTGTATTGCTCCTTCGTAAAGTCTACGGGTTCCAGGGCCTGGGGCCGAATGCGCTTCACGTTCCATGCGTGAAAAAATTCGTGCGCGGCAATCGCGGCCGCACCTTCCGTGGAACTGGACGCGATGGCGGTGGAATAGGAATGTTCCATGCCCCCGCCGTTGATATCGGCGCTCGGATCGATATGAAAGAAAAATGTGTATCGCTGGAACGGGGCGCCATTCATGAGACGCAGTTCGTATTCGGTGATGCGGCGAAGAAAAGTCTCGAGGTGACTTTTGTTCCAGTTCGTGCCGTCGGCTACCACCCGGAAATGAGCGCCTAAGCTATCAAACGCGAACTGTTCGAACTTGCCAGCTTCCGTGGGGGCATCGACCAGGGCGTCATAGCTGGACGCGGTGAACGAGGCTGGATGATTTGAGGAGGGAAGTTCGGCTGTAATCTGCCATTCCGGCGGGACATTTTCGAATGCTACTTCCGTGTCTTCGCCGCGCCGGTCCGGGACGTACATCAGGACTTCCGCGTAATTGATGAATGCGTGATGCGAGTCCAATTGTGAATTGAAGGGCCCCTGTTCATCCCATTCGGTTGCGTACTCAACGATGATATCCGCGTTCCTGGCCGTGGAATCGGTCGCAGGCGCCGTGTCGATTTGCCAGGTTTGCTTGTCGAGCTTCCGAATCGCTAGTGCGTGGCTGGGATCCGGCTTCTCGCCGGCTCGCACATGGCTAATTCGGTAAGCGAAATCGCGGATTTGGTAGAGGGCGTTCCAGGCAGGAATCGCCACGTCCGTGCCGTTACGCGCATTTGGGATTTCCATTCTGATGTGAAATATGTGCTGCTCGGGATGATCGAGGGAAATCGTATAACGAATTGTGGCCGAAGCCGCCGGAGCCAGAAAAAGAACGAGCGTGGTCAACGCCCAGCAGGAACCAATCCTTTTTACCCGTGCCATGCGGGCCTTCGGTGACCAGAACCAGACGCGATTCGCCTCGTCGATCGTTTCGCCAGGGAAGACCCTCTCGCAATGCCTCCGGACAGATCCATTATGATCGAGTTCCTGACTTCAATTGATCGAGAAGTTGCACACTAAGACCATCAAAGCTGCCGTTCGACATGACCATAACCAGATCGCCGGATTTGAGTTTGGCCGAAAGATAATTCGCAATTTCAGCGGAGGAAGCGAAGGCCATTGCCGTGCGGCCGCGGGCGCGCAAGTCCGCCGCGATGGCATCGGGAGAGAGCCGCTCGTCATCCGACAGCAATTGCGGCCTGTTGACCGGGCCGATTAAAACACCATCGGCCACTGCAAGAGCATCCGGAAGCGCGTCTTGAAAAATCTTCCGGCGCATGGTGTTCGATCGAGGCTCGATGGCTGCCCAAATCCTTCGGCCGGGCCATCGCGTGCGAGCGGCTTCCAGTGTGAGACGGATCGCCGTGGGATGATGCGCGAAATCCTCCACCACGAGAACTCCGTTCGCCTCGCCTTTAACTTCCATGCGCTTGCGCACGCTTTGAAACGTGGCAAGCGCCTTCTCGATCGCTTCGTATTCAACGCCACGTCCGTAAGCGAGAGCGGCCGCCGCCAGAGCATCGAGAACGTTGTGACGGCCGGCAACCGGCATACGGATTCTCGCGACCTCGTTCGCGCGGTAGGCGACGCGAAATTCCGTAGCGTTGTCGCGCCAAAGAATGTCTCCCGCGCACCAATCGCAATCTTGCGTGAAACCGAACGTCTCCACCGCGCAGAAGGCTTTCGCCACTGCCTCTTTCAAATCCGGACTTTCGCCCCACAGTAAGATGCGCCCCCGGCGTGGAACGAGGTTTACCAACCGGCGAAACTGAAGCGCGATGGAAGCGAGATCGGGGAAGATGTCCGCGTGGTCAAATTCCAGAGAGGTAAGAATAAGATCGTCGGGATGATAATGAAGAAATTTCGGGCCGCGATCGAAGAAAGCCGTATCGTACTCATCTCCCTCGATGATGAATTCTTCTCCGCCGCCAAGACCATAGCTGCGCTCGCCAAAATTCGGAGCGACGCCGCCAATGAGAAAATCCGGCCGGCGGCCCGCAACATGAAAAATCCAGGCAAGCATTGCGGTCGTGGTGGTCTTGCCGTGAGTGCCGGCGACGACAATGGACGTGTGACCCGGAATGAAATAATCTTCGAGAATCCGCGGCATCGAGCAGTAGCGTATTTTTTCGTCGAGAACATATTCGACTTCCTCATTGCCCCGCGAAATGGCGTTGCCGACAACCACAAGGTCGGGAGCAGGCTTCAGATTTTCTTCCCGGTAGCCTTCGTTCCAATGAATCCCCAAAGAATCGAGAAGCGTGGACGCGGGCGGGTACACGTTGACGTCCGAACCCGTGACATGGAATCCACGATCCTTCAGCATGCCGGCAACCGGAGCCATCGCGGCGCCGGCGATGCCGAGAAGATGAATGTGTTCGACGTTCTTCAGCGTGTGATTTGCGATGAAACTGCTCCTTTTAAGAAAATACGAACTCGCTAAGGGCTCGGACCGCGCGAATCACGCCGAGCACGCCGGCTCTAAAATTTCAAGTTGGGCTCCATCGCCGGCCGAAAGACGCGCACGCACGCCGAGCGGCAGAGTGAGCATCGGCCGTCTCGTGTGCCCGATAGGGGCTCCCCAGAAAATCGGAATCTTCAAAGGCGCCAGAACACGGCGCGCGACGTCCTTAACGGATTCGGAGCCAGTGGGAGCTTCGCATTCGGGGAAATCGCCCAGAATGATCCCGGCAATGGAACGCAATTTCCCCGACTGCTTCAAATGCATCAAAGCGCGATCCACCTGGTACGGTTTCATGCCGCGGTCTTCTAAAACAAGAATCGCGCCGTGCGTATCCAGCTCCCACGGTGTACCCAGCGTCGTCTCCACAAGGGTCAAGCAGCCGCCCAGGAGAACGCCTTCCGCGATTCCGCTGACAACCGACTCGGGTGTGTCTTTCGGCGGCGAACCGGTGTCCGCAGCGCCCATGAGGTCCAAGCGCCACCCTCGCTTCGTTTCCGTCAACGCACGAGTGAGGCTCTCCGGATCGTAACCTTCGGCAGCGCCGGCGCCATTGTGAATGCCGCCGGCAACCATCGGGCCATAAAATGTGACCCAGCGAACTTTCTCCCAGAGAAATATCTGAAGCGACGTGACATCGCTATAGCCCATAAAAATCTTCGGCGCAGCCAGCGCAATACTCAATCCCTCGAGTAGGTAATTGGAGCCGTAACCGCCTCGCGTACAAAAAATTGCCCGCGTGTTCTCAGCGACAAGGCCTTCCTTCAGCGTGCAGAAGCGACTGGATGCGGAACCCGCAAAAAAACCGTCCTGTGCGAGCACTTTCGGCCGATCAACGACAGGCGTATAGCCCAAACGCACGAGTTCGTCGCAGCCCTTTTGCAGCCGATCCTCCTGAACAGGACTCGCGAGCGATAGAATTCGAATGGCATCTCCTGGTCGGAGCGCCGGTGGCTTGAGAGTTTGCGGCATCTGGCCTAATTGAGAATAAGGAAATTTGGGAGGGGAGTCCAGATAAGCTACTCAACGCGGGAAGCAAAGAAGCAAGGCTTCAACAGGTGAGAAGGGATGCGCACCACAGCCGGGCGCGTCTGGAAGCTAAGATTTGTTCCGTGCCCCATTCAACGAACTGCGTCGAAACGAAAAGTTTCTTCAGGGGCTATCACCCGAACTTTTCCATGTCATAGGTAAAGCTCTGCCCCCCGGAAAAGCGTTTATGAAGTGGCTAGATGGCTTCTAGTTTGTAGTTATTGTGAACGTGTTATTGCCTGAGACGCCGCCGCCGGGAGCGGGATTCATCACCGAGACGTTCTCGGACCCGGCGGAAGCCAACTCTCCTGGCAGGATCACCACAATCAGCTGGGAGCCGCTCACGTAGGAGGTTGCTTGTGGAATGCCGTTCCATTGTACGGTGGACGTCGGCCCGAAATTGGAGCCGTTCACAACTATCTGTATACCCAAGACGCCGTTGGCAACAGAAATCCTCGATGGCGACAAGGATGAAACAGACGGCGCCGGATTATTCGCGCCCGAGATAGTGAAATCGACTATGGGAGAAGCAATAATCGCATTCGCCGAATTCACGACCGAAACGCCGGCAAAACCAGACGTGGAGATATCCGAGGAGTCGATTGCGGCGGTAAGCTGCGTAGCGTTCACGAACGTGGTGGTGCGGAATTGACTATTCCAGGTGACAACATCGTTTGCCGCGAAGTTCGCGCCATTCACGGTAAGTGTAAAAGCCTGGCTTCCGGAGGCTGCGCTAGCGGGAGAAAGAGTTGAAATTGTCGGACCACCGTTTTGAGGGGCTTGGACGGTGAAAGTCACTGCCGATGATGTGCCGCCGCCCGGCGGGGGATTCGCAACCGTTATCTGAACGATGCCCGGGTTCACGACATCGGAGGCAGGAATCGTGACCTGCAACTGCGAGGTTAACATGTTCATGGTCGTTGAACGAGGAGAGTTATTCCAATAGGCGAAGGAAGCGCCCTGATTGCTGTCAACGAAGCCGGTTCCGGTAACAAATAGAGTAAAGCTCTGGCTGCCGGCGGTGACATCGCTGGGAATCACGGTGGTCACGATGGGCGAGTCGTTGTAGGTGCTATTGCCGCTGCAGCCTCCAAGGAATCCGAATATTGCCGCAAACACGGTCAGCACACCCCACCGCAAACGAAAAGTTCCCATCCATCCTCCCGTGAATTTCCTGGGGATCCCGAGGCCGCTCGCCACCAGCAGCCGGGAAGCGGAACGAGGAAACAGCATTACGCCTGCAAACCCCCTACGAAAACAGACAAGATTGATAGCATCCCATCGAGCAACACGTCAACTCGGATTCGGGGCGGCCGCTATTGGTTGGCCGTTGGCGCGAAATCCCTATCGGGTTTGCGCGGCATTGCCGAACGATTAACGTCGGCACCGCTGCTCGACAGAATATGGAATTGAGCCCGAAAATGATTCATCAAAGAGCGGCTGCGAAAAGAAGACGTCCCACGACGTAAATATTCAGGTCATGCAGCATGACGCCCCCGATTGAGTGCGGATTTTACATCGCTGATCCCGAGACAGCTATGGAGATTTAAATGGATTGCTCGCAATACAGCTTGCCCGCTTCGCCAACTATTGGAGCTTGAAAGCGGTCAGCTGCAAAAAGTGGCGCGCGCGGGCATTGATCTCGCTTCGTTTGACTTTCAGAAGGCGCTCGACACCGAAACGCTCAACGGCGTAGCTTCCCAGGACGGACCCGTACACCATCGCCCGCCGGAGATTATGTTCGCTGAGACTTCCGGTGCTTGCGAGGTAGCCCATGAAGCCGCCTGCGAAGCTGTCGCCGGCGCCCGTCGGGTCATACACCTCTTCCAACGGAAATGCGGGAACGGAAAACAGGAACTTGTTGTGAACCATGAGAGCGCCGTGCTCTCCCCGCTTGATCACGAGCGTGCGAGGCCCCATCCTGAAGACGCGCTTGGCCGCGCGCAGAAGATTATGCTCCCCCGTGAGCTGGCGAGTTTCCTCGTCGTTGATCATCAGAATATCGGTGTGCTTCAGCGTCTCTTTGAGCTCCTTCGGAGTTCGTTCAATCCAATAATTCATCGTATCGAGACCGACAACCTTCGGCTTCCGGCGCACCTGCTTTAAGACGGAACGCTGCAGAGTCGGATCGATATTGCCGAGGAAAATGCTGGAAGAATTCAGGTACGCGGAAGGAAGAGTGGGTTTGAAATTGGCGAACACGTTCAGCTCGGTCGCGAGCGTCGTGCGTTCGTTCATATTCTGGCTGTAGCGGCCCGACCAGAAAAATGTCTTCCCCTCGGCGCTCTCGACGCCCGAAAGGTCAATCGGGCGGCCCCGAAAGACGGCCCGGTGCTCGTCGGTGAAGTCCTCGCCAACGATGGCCACGACCCGCACCGGCGTGAAATGGCTCGCCGCGAGGGCGAAGTAGCTGGCAGCTCCGCCGAGCGTTCGCTCCACTTTTCCGTAAGGCGTTTCCAAGGCGTCAAACGCGACCGAGCCGACGACAAGAAGGGACATGCGTTCTCCGATCGGAATATTCAGGTTTCAGGCTAAGGAAGCGGTCCGATACGCCCGCTTCCACGAATAAAAGTAAACCACATTTCTAGGAGATGTATTTGCCGATGATCGGCGCGAGGCGCTTTTTTGTCACGGCTGGTATGGCCTTGCGGTCGGTGAGGATCGCATGCGCAAGAGCAGAACCGCATTTGCAGGTGCGCCCTCCGTCCAGAACGGGAACGACATCGCGGATCGCGCGCTGCACGTTCTCCGCGTTGCGATTCAGATTCGAGATGATTTCCTCCACGGTGACGGACCCGTGCTGCGGGTACCAGCAATCGTAATCGGTGATCATGGCAAAAGCGGCGTAGCAAATTTCCGCTTCGCGCGCGAGCTTGGCTTCGGTCAGGTTCGTCATTCCAATCACGTCGAAACGCAGCTGCCGGTAGGTGTGCGACTCGGCAAGCGTCGAAAACTGTGGACCTTCCATGCAAACGTACGTGCCGCTCCGGTGGGCTTTTATGCCGCTGCGGTCGCACGCATCCGCGAGGTGCGCGGATAGCTGCGCGCACGTGGGCCGATCGAAACCCACGTGAGCCACGAGCCCGTCGCCGAAGAAAGTCGAGATGCGGCTGCGCGTGCGATCGAAGAACTGGTCGGGGATCAGGAAATCGAGCGGGGGAAGATCTTCGCGAAGAGAGCCTACCGCGCTGACGGAAATAATCCTCTCAACGCCCAGCATCTTCATGGCGCAAACGTTGGCGCGATAATTGATTTCACTTGGCGAGATGCGATGTCCGCGGCCGTGCCGCGCGAGGAACGCGACACGGCCGCCTTCGAGTGTTCCGACTACGATTTCGTCCGAAGGGTCGCCGAATGGCGTCTTCACGCGGACTTCGCGCGTGTCCGTGAGGCCGGCCATGTGGTAAAGGCCGCTGCCTCCGATGATGCCGATCTTCACTACTTCGTTTTTGGACCTTGTTTTCGTCTTCTGTTTTTTCGCCATCCCACCCGCCTGTTTTTTGAATGCTTTCCCTTGTTTGAAACCGAACCTTAACGCACTTCGACGGGCTCAGCTTCCCATTGGCCTTCGCGCTCACGGAGGTAAGCCGCCGGCACGCTCGCGTCGTGAACGAAAAGCGCGAGCCAGCCCTCGCGAACGACCTTGGGAATCCATTCTTTCTTGTTGGCAAGCGTCGTCAGCGGGTAAAGATCGTACCCCATAATCCACGGGAGCGGGAGGTGCGCCGTGGTCGGAATTAGGTCGGCAAAGCAAAAAGCCGTCTTTTCCCCTCCCGTGATTTTCACGCATTGCATATCGGCGTTGTGGCCTGGAACGCGAATCACTTCAATGCCGGGAATAATGGTGGCGTCCGATTCCAGAAGCGTCAGCCTGCCGGCCTCATGGATCGGCACAAAATTTTCCTGGAAATAGCTGGCTTGGTCGCGCTCGGTGGGATGCAACGCGTGATCGTACTCGCCCTTCTGCGCGTAATAACGCGCGTTGGGGAACGTGGCGATCACTTTGTCTTTCTCCACGCGCGTATTTCCCCCGCAGTGGTCAAAATGCAAGTGCGTGTCGATCACGATGTCGATGTCTTCCGGTTGCAACCCGTAGTCGCGAAGAGAATCCGCGAGCCGCGGCCCATCCAAGCCGTATATCGCGCGCAATTTGGCGTTCATCTTGTCGCCCGCGCCTGTTTCCACCAGGATGCGTTTGCCCGCGGCGTGAATGAGCACGCAATTCAATCCCAGGGTGATGCGGTTGCGCGCGTCCGGCGGCATTTTCTTCTCCCACATAGGTTTCGGGATGACGCCGAACATCGCGCCACCGTCGAGCAGAATGTGACCGTCCGAAAGGATATGGAGTTCAATGTCGCCCAGCTTCAAATAATTTCTCCTGTCGGATATTTCAAATCGAAAGAGCCTGTGAGCGAGGAGGATCAAGCATTTTTGAGAAGCTCGCGCGCGATCACGATGCGCTGGATTTCGCTGGTTCCCTCGCCGATCGTGCAGAGCTTGACGTCGCGATAGTATTTTTCCGCCGGATAATCCTTGATGAAGCCGTAGCC
>Ga0182024_10025000_pt1 | contig 10576 bp, 10 predicted proteins | sample P32metaG_FD_120480 | JGI IMG/M metagenome (GOLD analysis project Ga0182024, IMG submission 120480) | Permafrost microbial communities from Stordalen Mire, Sweden - P3-2 metaG (Illumina Assembly) | ecosystem: Environmental > Terrestrial > Soil > Wetlands > Permafrost | place: Sweden: Stordalen...
GAGAGATCGAAGTCCACGGCGGGGCATTCTCACAGGTCCCGCCTTCTAGGATCCTCTCAAGTGATCCGCCCCCGTCTGATCCGCCCCCATCTGATCCTCGACTTCATCCTCACGCGCGGGCGGACCCACCGCTACGGCCCAGACCGTTCCCAGCGCGCGGATCTGCACCTGCCGGATGATCCCGATCCCCACCCGGTTATGGTCGTCATCCATGGCGGCTCGTGGCAGGCCCGCTACGGCAAGATCGCCATGCGCGGGCTGGCCGGCGACTTGGTCAGGCGTGGCTGGGCAGTGTGGAACATCGAGTACCGTCGCCTCGGCGACGGTGGGGGCTGGCCGACGACATTCGAAGACGTGGCCATGGCGATCGATCATCTCGCTGAGCTGGACGATGTGCGGCTGGATCTGTCCCGTGTGAGCATCCTCGGTCACTCTGCCGGAGGGCAGCTCGCGTTGTGGGCGGCCGCCCGGGAGAAACTACCGCCGGGCGCGCCGGGCGCCGTCAACGCTCGCCCGCGTGTACGTCTCCAACAGGCGATCTCTCAGGCCGGCGTGTGTGATCTCGTCGGCGGCTACCACGACTGGTCCGGCGGCCCGGTGAAGGCCCTGATGGGTGGTTCGCCCGAAGAGCTGCCCGAACGCTACGCGATCGCTGACCCGCTCGCCCACGTGCCGCTCGAGCTTCCCGTACTGATCGTGCATGGCCTCCTCGACGCGACCGTCTCGGTGAGCCACAGCCGCCGCTACACGCGCATCGCGCTCGCGGCCGGGGGCGCGGTCGAGCTCGTGGAGATCGACGGCAGGGCGGGCAGCCACCGCGCCCACATTGACCCGCGCGGCGAGGCCTGGGCGGCTGTGGTTCGCTGGTTGGAGGAGCTCTACGCGCAGTAAGACCGCGCGAGCTCGACCAGCAGGCGCACGCCGTAGCCGGAGGCGCCCTTGCCGACGTAGGCACGGCCGAGATCCCAGGCCGAGCCCGCGATGTCGAGGTGCGCCCAGGGAGTCTTGCCGACGAAGTTGGCCAGGAATGACGCGCCGATGATTGTGCCCGCCTTGCGCGCTTCCGGCGCATTGTCCAGATCGCCGTATTTGCCCGCGACCAGCTCGGTGTACTCCTCGTGCAGCGGCAGCCGCCAGACAATCTCACCGGTGCGCTCGCCAGCGGCGGTGATGTGCTCGGTGAGCTCATCGTCATTGCTCATCAGTCCCGCGTAGGTCGAGCCGAGCGCGATGATCACCGCACCGGTGAGCGTGGCCAGGTCGACGATCCGCTCCGCGCCGAGCGAGACGGCGTGGCAGAGGCAGTCGGCCAGCACGAGGCGACCCTCGGCGTCGGTGTTGTTGACCTCGATCGTCTTCCCGTTCTGAGCCGTGACGATGTCCCCGGGCTTGATCGCGCGTCCGCTCGGCAGGTTCTCGGTGGCGCCGACGACCGCGATGAGCCTGACGGGCAACTGCAGGCGCGCGATCGCGGCGACCGCCTCCACGACGGCGGCGCCACCGGACATGTCGAACTTCATCTCCGCCATTTTTGCTCCGGGCTTCAGCGAGATGCCGCCGCTGTCGAACGTGACGGCCTTGCCGACGAAGCCCAGCAGCGGACCGCTTGCCCCAGGACCGTCGTAGCGCAGGACGATCAGCGCGGGCTCCTGCTCGGAGCCCTGCGCCACTGCGGCGAAGGCGCCCATGCCTAGCCCCTCGATGCCTGAGCGTTTCTCGACCTCCACCTGCAACCCCTCGATCTCATCTCCGAGCGCCCGCGCATAGTCGGCGAGCGCCGTCGGGGTGAGGTCGTTGCCGGGCCGGTTCTGCAAATCGCGCGCCCGGTTGACGGCCTCGGCGACGATGCCGGCGCGCGCGCCGGCCGCCTCGGCCTGCTCGCCGCTCAGCGGGTGCTCGTCTGCGACCGCGATCATCAGTTGCTCCAGATGCTTGGGCGCCTGCTCCTCACCGTCCGGTTTGGACTTGTGCTGCTCGAAGCGGTAGTCGGCGAGGATCGTCCCCTCGATGAGCGCCTCGACGATCTGCGCAGCTCGCTTCGAATCATCCTCGGGCGCGATCGGCGCCAGCCAGCACAGCCGGCTGCTCGCCAGCTCACGGGCGCGCTCGCGAGCCACGGCGGCCGCGACGCGGGCGTGCTCGGGGGTGAAATCCTTGCGTGCGCCGAGCCCGACCGTCAGCCAGCGCTTGCCCTCGGCGTGGGTCAGCGCGAGCGCCTTGAAGGAGCCCTTGGCCTCACCGGACTCGACCAGCTTGCCGAGCTCTGCCGGTGCGCCAGCAGAGGGCTGCTCATTGTCGAACAGGCCCACGACGACGGTGTCGGCGTCTGAATCGCTCGCTGGCTGAGTGGTGGCGGAGACCCGCATTCGCCTGAGCAAGATACCTGCATCGCTAGCATTGCCGGTCTCTCACCCTTTTTTCCCAACCCTAGGAGAGTCCTCTTCCAATGCCCAAGACCGTGATTCTCGGCGCCGCCCGCACCCCCATCGGCAAGATGGGCGGCGGCCTGTCCACGCTCGACGCCACCGAGCTTGGCGGCGTGGCGATCGAGGCGGCGCTGGAGCGCGCCGGAGTGGAGCCCGAGCAGGTCGAGCATGTCGTGATGGGTCAGGTGCTGCAGGCTGGCCAGGGCCAGATTCCCTCGCGCCAGGCGCAGATCAAGGCTCACATCCCCAAGGAGGTCTCCTCCGAGACGATCAACAAGGTCTGCGCCTCCGGGCTGCGCTCCTGCGTGATCATCGACCAGGCGATCCGCGCGGGCGACATGCAGGTCGGCGTCGGCGGCGGCATGGAGTCGATGTCGCAGGCCCCCTACCTGCTGCCGGGAGCGCGCTTCGGCTTTCGCATGGGCGACGTAAAGGCGCTCGACGCGATGGTCCACGACGGGCTCACGAACCCGTTCTCCGGTAAGCAGATGTTCGTCGAGGCGACCGAGGTCTCAGACGAGCTGGAGATGACCCGCGCGGATCTCGACCGCTGGGCTTTGCGCTCGCACGAGCTGGCCTTGAAGGCGACCGATGATGGCAAGCTGGCCGACGAGATCGTCTCGGTGACGGTCAAGGGCCGCAAGAGCGATTCGGTCGTGGAGATCGACGAGGCCCCGCGCCGCGGAAGTACGCTCGAGGCACTCGCGAAGCTGCCCGGCCTGACCGGCAAGGAGGGCTCGCACACGGCCGGCAACTCGCCCGGCGTGAACGACGCCGGCGGTGCGCTGGTGCTGTCCTCCGATGAGTGGGCGAGGGCCAACGGCAAGGAGGCGCTCGCCGAGATCGTCGCCCACGCGCAGTCAGCCAACGACTTCGCCTACCTGGCGACGACGCCCGCGAGTGCCGCTAAGAAGGCCTTGGAGAAGGCGGGCCTGCAGGCCGAGGACATCGATCTGTGGGAGATCAACGAGGCGTTCGCCTCGGTCACGCTGAACTCGATCCGGATGCTCGGGATCGACGAGGATCGCGTGAACGTCAACGGCGGCGCGATCGCGCTCGGCCACCCGATCGGCGCTTCGGGCGCACGCATCCTCGGATCGCTCGTATTCGAGCTGCGCCGTCGCGGTGGTGGCCTGGGCTGCGCGGCGATCTGCTCCGGCGGTGGCCAGGGCGACGCGGTCATCCTCAAAGTCTGAACGTTGTCGCGACTGACATGAGCGCGCGGGTCGCAAGAGAGGACACAGATGACCTGTCGGCCGGCGGCAACGACGCTGGTCGATCTCCTATCGGTATGCCGCGCGCGGCGGCGTTCTTCGATCTCGACCGCACGCTGATGGCCGGCTCGTCGGGGATCTTCTTCGCGCGCGCAGCCTTCCAGACGGGCATGATCACGCGCCGCCGCCTGGCGCGCGACGCGTACGAGAATCTGCGCTTCCGGCTGCGCGGTTCGACCGACGACCGCGCCGACCAGGTGCGCAAGCGCGTGGGGGAGATGATCTCAGGTGTGCCGGTGCGGGAGTTGCAGCGGCTCTCCCCCCGCGTGCTCGCGGGCGTGCTCCCGCGGCTGTACCCACAAATGCTGGAACGCGCCTACGCCCATCAGGATGCGGGCAGGCTGGTGTACATCGTGACGGCCGCGTCCCAGGAGATGGCCGACCTCTTGGCGCATGTGCTCGCCTTCGACGGTGGTCTCGGCTCGCGCTCGGAGATCGTCGACGGCTGCTACACGGGGCGCGCCGCCGGGCCTTTCAACTACCGCGAGGGCAAGGTGCTCTCGATGCAGGAGCTGGCCGAGTGCAAGCAGATCGACCTGGTCGCGTCCTATGCCTACTCGGACTCCGAGTCAGACCTGCCGATGCTGCGGGCGGTGGGGCACCCGGTGGTCGTCAACCCCGATCAGGATCTACGGCGCATTGCCACAGAGGAGGGCTGGGAGGTGCTGCGACTGGATCGCCTTGGGCGCCGCCTGAAGATGCTTGCCGTTCTGGGCGGGGCTACGGCGCTCGGTGGACTGGGCAGCCTCGCGCGGGAGCACGTCGGTGCGCGAGCTGACCCGCGGGCTCTACAATCCCGCGCGTCCGGTCTTCCTCGTCGTAGGCCGATCCGCCGCCGCGGGCGCCGCTGAGAGTCGCGGCGCCGCCAGATCCTCATGCCCTCCGCAACCGCCCATCCGAAGAGCAAGATCCGCGTTGTCGTGGCCAAGCCCGGCCTCGATGGGCACGACCGCGGCGCGAAGATCATCGCGCGGGCGCTCCGCGATGCGGGAATGGAGGTGATCTACACGGGTCTTCACCAGACGCCGGAGCAGATCGTGGAGACGGTGATCCAAGAGGACGCCGACGCTGTCGGACTGTCGATCCTCTCGGGCGCCCACATGACGCTCGTGCCGCGCGTGGTGGCGCTGCTGCGCGAGCAGGGCATCGATGACGTGGTCGTGACCGTCGGCGGCACGATCCCCGCGGAGGACATTCCTGAGCTGAAGCAGCTGGGCGTGGCCGAGGTCTTTACGCCGGGTGCCCCGACGCAGTCGATCGTCGATTTCATCCGCGGCGCGGTCGATGCCCGCCCGGCCGGGCGGGCGCCAAGTCATTGATTGACTCGTCAGTCAACCGCCGGACCAGGTAGGATTACAGCCAACACTTTTCCGAATCGCACCCCACACACCCCCCGGACACACCCCCGAAGGAGCAGCCCACGAAATGAAGATATGCGTCCTGGTGAAGGAGGTCCCGGACGCCGCCGTCGAGAAGCGAATCGATCCCTCGACGGGGCGCATGGACCGCAGCGGAGAGAAGAACCTCAACCCTTACGACACGCACGCGATCGAGGCGGCGATGCAGATCAAGGAGGGCGGCGCCGTGCCGGTTGAGGAGATCGTCGCCGTGACGATGGGCCCCGACAGCGCCGTGCGCGCCCTGCACAAGGCCGTTTCGCTCGGCGCCGACCGCTCGGTGCACCTGTCAGATCCGGCCGTCGCCGGCTCGGATGTGGCGGCCACCGGCTATGCGCTGGCGAAGACGCTGCAGCGCGAGAGCCCCGACCTCGTCCTGCTCGGTCAACAGTCAGACGACGGCGAGTGCTACACGATCGGCGCCGTCGTGGCCGAGCACCTGGGCATGCCGTCGCTGACGCAGGTGATCAAGATGGACGTCGACCCCGAGGCGCTGCGCTGCGAGCGCCAGGCCGAGTACGGCTACGACACCGTCCAGATCAAGCTGCCCGCGGTGATCTCCGTCGGCGACGCGATCAACGAGCCCCGTTATCCCTCGCTGAAGGCGATCATGGGCGCGAAGAAGAAGCCGCTCGACACCGTCACCGCGGGCGATGTGCAGATCGACACGGCAAAAGTGGGCGGCGATAACTCGGCCGCCCAGTGGGTATCGGCGAAGTCGCCGCCGGCGAAGTCCGCCGGGGAGATCATCGAGGACGAGGACACCGGCGAGACCGTCGAAAAAATCGTCGCCTGGCTCGACGAGAGGAAGCTGATCTGACATGGCAAACATTCTGGTCTACGCGCTGCACTACGACGGCGCGATCAACAAGAACTCGCTCGGCGCGGTCTCCGAGGGCGCGAAGCTCGCGGCTGAACTGGGCGGCGAGGCGCACGCGATCCTGCTCGGCGAGAACGTCCCGCAGGAGCTGGCCGCATCGCTCGGCAACTACGGCGCGAAGAAGGTGCTGGTCGCCGAGGGCCCCGAGGGGCTGGCACAGCCGCTGGTCGACGCGATGGCCGCGGCGATTCAGGGCGGCGATTACAAGTACGCGCTGTTCGGCGGTGGCTTGCTCGGCTTTGAGATCGGTGCCGGCCTGGCCGCGCGGCTGGGGGCTGGTGTGGCAATGGAGGTCACCAACGTGCGCGCCGAGGCTGGCGAGCTCGTGGCCGAGCGCCCGATTCTGGGTGATTCGGCGATCTCCGAGATCAAATACCGCTCGGATGTCGGGATCATCATCGGCCGCCTCAACGCGTTCGAGATCAAGGAGTCCGGCGCGGGTGCTGCAGCGGTTGAGCAGCTCAGCTTCGAGCTGAGCCCGCAGGCCCAGCAGGCGACGATGCTCACGCGCGGCGAACAGCGCGGCGCCGATGTCGACATCGAGGGCGCCGACATCCTCGTGGCTGGCGGTCGCGGCCTCGGCAAGGCCGAGGGCTTCGAGCTCGCGGAGGACCTGGCGAAGGCGTTCGGCGGTAACAGCGCTGTGGCGGCGACCCGCGCGGTCGTCGACGCCGGCTGGTACCCATACGCGGCGCAGATCGGCCAGACAGGTAAGACCGTCGCGCCGAAGCTGTACCTCGCGGCGGGCATCTCCGGCGCGATCCAGCACAAGGTCGGGATGCAGGGCTCGGAGAACATCGTCGCGATCAACAAGGATGCGAACGCGCCGATCTTCGAATTCTCCGATCTCGGCATCGTGGGCGATTTGAACAAGATCCTGCCGAAGCTCACAGAGGCTGTGAAGGCGAAGAAGGGCGCCTAAGGAATCGATTCCCACCCGCCCCGGCGGGGCGGATGCGCGAGCGAAAAGGAGCGTCAAGCGATGTCATCTCATAACGGCTCGAGCAACGGACGGGTCATACCGGCGGCGTACCCGCCGCCAGTGGACTCGCAGAAGGAGTTCGTCAAGCGCGGCCTCGACGCCGAGGACGAGCTGATCGAGGTCGGCGTCGCGATCGTCGGCGGCGGCACCGCGGGCCTGGCCTGCGCCAACCGCCTGCTGCAGCTGCTCGCCGACGATCCGGAGACGATGGAGCGCCTGGGGGAGGTTCCGGTCGCGGTGATCGAGAAGGCCAAGACCTGCGGCGGGCACAATCTGTCCGGCGCGGTGATGCGCCCGGGGCCGCTCGAAGAGCTGTTCCCGGAGATGACCCGCGAGCAGTGGCGGGCGGAGGGCTTCGCGTTCGGCGAGGTCACCAAAGAGTCGGTCTACATCCTGCCCAGCGCCAAGACGAAGCTACGCATCCCGCCGCCGCCACCGCAGCACAACAAGGGCAACGAGGTGGTCTCGGTCTCCGCGCTCGCGCGCTACCAGCAGCGCGTGGCCGAGGAGGCCGGCGCCTACATCCTCACCGAGACCGCCGCCACGCAGCTGATCGTGCAGGACGGCCGCGTGGTCGGCGTGCGCTCGGGCGATAAGGGCCGCGGCAAGGACGGCGAGCCGCTCTCAAACTTCGAGCCCGGCACCGACATCAAGGCGCAGGCCACGGTCCTCGCCGAGGGCTGCTGGGGCCACATCACCGGCGCGGCGATCCGCGAGTTCGACCTCGCCAAGGACCGCGAACCACAGGTATGGGAGCTGGGCGTCAAGGAGGTCTGGAAGGTCAAGCGCCCGCTCGACCGCGTGATCCACACACTCGCCGGCTGGCCGTTGAAGATCTCAGCCTCCTACGGGCAGATCGGCGGCTCCTGGATCTATCCGATGAAGGACGAGAAGACCGGTGATGACCTCGTCTCGATCGGCTTCATCATCGACCTCGACTACGCCGACGCGACCACCTCCGCGCACGATTTGCTCCAGGAGATCAAGACGCACCCGCTGTTCAGAGGCGTGCTCGAGGGCGGCGAACGCGTCGCCTGGGGCGCCAAGGCGCTGCCGGCCGGCGGCTACTGGGCGATGCCCAAGCTGTCGATGCCCGGCGCGGTGCTCGTCGGGGATGCGGCGGGGATCATGAACCTGGCCTCGCTGAAGGGCGTCCACTACGCGATCAAGTCGGGGATGCTCGCGGCCGAGTCGATCTACGCGGCGCTCAAGCGTGGCGAGTCCTCTTTCGAGAACTACGAGCAGGTGGTCGAGGACTCGATCATCGGCAAAGACATGTGGGAACAGCGCAACACGCGCCAGCCCTTCCAGAAAGGCTTGATCAGGGGCGGTCCGCTCGTCAACCTGATGATCGCCACTAAGGGCCGGTTCCCGGGCGGGCGCTGGGCGTTGCACCGCAACGACTCCAAGCCGATGTTCATCGGCAAGACGAAGGACAGCTATCCAAAGCCCGACGGCAAATACACCTTCGACAAGCTCTCGAGCGTCTTCATCAGCGGCAACGCCACCCGCGACGACGCGCCCAACCACATCCGCGTGCAGAAGCACGTGCCGCGCGAGCTCGCCGAAACCTGGAAGTGGATGTGTCCGGCCGGGGTGTATGAGATCCCAGAGGACGCGCCCGCTGAGGGCGACGTGGACGTGATCGTCAACTACACCAACTGCGTGCAGTGCGGCGCGATCACCGCGAAGGGTGGGCGCCTGACGGTGCCCGAGGGTGGCGACGGCCCCCTCTACCAAATCCTCTGACGGTTCACCGAGCCGGCGAGCCCTGCACTTTGTGCGCAACATTGTGCGGGTTGCGTGTGTTAGGGGGAGGCTATGCAAATGCCCCGCACTTCACCGGCCACTGCAGGCCTGGCAGCCCGATTGCTGCTCTGCTCGCTCGTCTGCGCTCTGATGCTGGTTTATGTGGCGCAGGCGATGGGCGCGACGGACCAGACGGGCGGATCCACGCAGACAGGCCAGGCCGGCGCTCCGGACAGCACCCCGGCAGTCTCGGTCACGCTCGAACAGTGTGTGAGTGCGGGCGAACAGGCCGAACGCTCCGCTACCTTCTCCGGCGAAATGACGGCGATCACGGGTGCCGCGCGGATGGCGATGCGGATCGAAGTGCAAGAGCGGATGCCCGGCGAAGAACTCTTCCACGCAGTCAGTGCTCCAGGGCTCGGCGTGTGGCGCGGATCGGATCCGGGAGTGAAGATCTACAAGTACGTCAGGCAGGTCACCAACCTCTCCTCGCCGGCGATCTACCGAGCGCTTGTGCGCTTCCACTGGCTGGACGAGGGGGGCCATGTGATCAGGCGCGCCGAACGGCGCACGCCAAAATGCGAACAGCCGACTCCCGCGGTCACGCCGGCGCCGCCGACCAGCTCGTCGTCGCTAGAATGATCGGACGATGAAGACAAAGATACATCCGAGCTACGCCGAGGCGCATGTACGCTGCACGTGCGGCAACGAGTTCACCACGCGAGCGACCCGTGACGAGCTGCATGTCGAGGTGTGCTCCAACTGCCATCCGTTCTACACGGGCAAACAGAAGTTGATGGACACGGGCGGGCGCGTCGAGCGTTTCCAGCGCAGGATAGCCAAAGGCCGCCTGCTGGACGCCCGTAAGGGCGGCGCCCAGACTCGGTCCTCTAAGTAGGCCGATGTCCGCGCCGTTAGCCGCCGGCTCGTCCGTGGCGGATAGGAACGGCGCCGCCGACCGGTCCGCCGGTCGCTCCGAGCTCGGGCAGCCGACGACGCCGGTCGAGCTGGAGCTCGAGCGCGACGGCGACGGCAAGCTGAACGCCCAGCGCGACGCCCCCGTGGGCGGGCAGGCGGTGCTCGAGGGGGTGATGATGCGCGGCGTCGCCCATTGGGCGGTGGCGGTGCGCAAGCCAACTCCCGAGCAGCTCGAGGAGGAGGAAGAGCGCGGGGAGGGCGGGGCGCCAATTGCCGCCGAAGGCGAGATCGAGGTCTCGACCTTTCCGCTGACCTCATCGCTCCAGCGCCACCGCGCGCTGCGCCTGCCGATCATCCGTGGCGTTGTCGCGTTGGGCGAGTCGATGGCGATCGGGTTCCGCGCGCTTGGGATCTCCGCGAACGCGCAGCTGCCGCCGGCCGAGGGTGAGGATGAGCAGGACGGACAGGAGATCTCGGGCGGCGTGTGGGCTGGGACCGTCGTCGTGGCGCTGGTGTTGGCGATCGGCCTGTTCTTCGTGATCCCGGTTGGGTTGACGAGCCTGATCAAGGGCCAGTTGCACTCCTCGGTGCTGTTCTGGGTGATCGAGGGCCTCGTCAGGACGGCGATCTTCCTCGGCTACATGCTGCTGCTCTCGCGGCTGCGCGACCTGCGGCGCGTGTTCGAGTACCACGGCGCCGAGCACAAGACGATCTCCTGCTTCGAGGCCGGCTTGCCGCTCACGCCCCCGAACGCGCAGCGCTTCACGCGGCTGCACCCGCGCTGCGGCACGAGCTTCCTGCTGGTGGTGATGATCGTCGCGATCTTCGTGTTCGCACCGATCGGGCTGCCCGCGTGGTACTGGCTGGTGGCGACCCGCATCCTCGGCGTGCCGCTGATCGCCGGGATCTCCTTCGAGCTGATCAAGTTCGCTGGGCGCAACCGCCGCCGC
>Ga0182024_10025001_pt1 | contig 10576 bp, 8 predicted proteins | sample P32metaG_FD_120480 | JGI IMG/M metagenome (GOLD analysis project Ga0182024, IMG submission 120480) | Permafrost microbial communities from Stordalen Mire, Sweden - P3-2 metaG (Illumina Assembly) | ecosystem: Environmental > Terrestrial > Soil > Wetlands > Permafrost | place: Sweden: Stordalen...
CATGAACTTCGACCAGCTGTGGGGCAAGCTCTTTGGCCGCCGCCAGCGTCACAGGATGGTCGTTCACCAGCAAACGGCTGCGTCCGCCGAACTGAATTTCGCGCCGCAGGATAATCTCGCCCTCGGTCTCACCACCGACGCCGTAACGCTCAAGCCACTCGAACCAGGGTGGCGGCATACCAGCTTCATCTTTTGGCGCTTTTGCTCCAGATGCCTCGGCCCGAAACACCGCTGTGATGGTGGCCCGATCGGCCCCTGTTCGGATCACGTCTGGCGAAGCGCGTCCCCCCAGCGCCAAATCCAGCGCATCCACCAAGACCGATTTGCCGGAGCCTGTCTCGCCGGTAAGCACGTTGAACCCGGGATGAAATTCCACGGTCAGGTTTTCGATCACAGCGTAGTTTCGGATGTGGATTTCCTGGAGCATGGGGCGTGTCCGTTATCAGCTTTCAGTTTGCGGTTGCACAAGTTGCTCGGGCCCAATCACTTTGCAAGATTGCAAAGTATTTGGGAAAACGTCCCCGACGCAACATAACAAACAAGCACTGCAAAGTGAAGCACAAGCGACGCACAAAGAAATTTAGAGGGAGGATCGTCGAACGCCGTCGCAGCTGCGCAAACTAGTGAGAGATTTCCTCCAGAGCGAGGTTATTGGTGCGCGGACCGAAAACACCGACTGACAGGATGACCATCAACATACTTGCGGCAATAAACGCGAACACGCCTTTGGTGCCGAAATTTTCCAGGAAGAAGGCGATCATGAAACTCGTAAACATAGTGGAGAGGCGGCTCCAGGAATACACAAAGCCAATGGCCCGGGCTCGGATGCGCGTGGGGAAAAGTTCGGCCTGGTAGGCGTGAAAAGAATAGGACAGGAGATTGTTGGAGAGCGTGATCATCATTCCCAAAGCGATCAGCCAGGAAGTATCCGACTGCCGCGCGAAGAGCAAGCCGAACGAAGCCGTGCCGATGGCCGCGGCCACGATTTGCCATTTGCGCTCAAAGCGGTCGGCAAAGAGCATGAAAGATAGCGGTGCGATGGGATAGATCACTGCAATGATGGCCGAGTATTGCAGGCTACTCGTAATATTAGCGCCCTTGGAAGCCATAATCGCGGGAACCCAGTTGCCGAATCCGTAGAATGCAATCGTTTGAAAGAAATTGAAAACCACCAGCATGAGGGTGCGTCCGCCATACGGGGGCGCCCAGATTTCGGAAAATTTTCCCGCACCGGGTATTTCCGCGGGACCAACGACCGGTGCGCTCAGAGGACGCCCTATCTCGACTTGGACGCGGGCTTCGATTTGAGAAATCGCTTCGCCCGCTTCCTCAAGCCTGCCTTGCTGCGCGAGCCAGCGTGGGGATTCGGGAATGCCGCGGCGAATGAACCAAACGACAATCGCGCCGAGAGCGCCCAGAAAAACGACCCAGCGCCAACCCGTTACACCGAGCGGCGACCGCGGAACCAAAATGTAAGATGCCAAAGCGACGCCAGGGATTGCCACAAATTGCACGGATTGATTCAGAGCGAATGCGCGGCCGCGAATATGCCTGGGCGCAAATTCGGAAATGTAGGCGTCGATGGTCACCAGTTCCACGCCGATTCCCAGGCCCGAAGCGAAGCGCCACAGATCGACTCCCATATTGGTATGTTGCAACCCCATGGCGACGTTAGCCACGGTGTACCACAGCATGGAATACGTAAATATGGTGCGCCGGCCAAATTTGTCCGCAACCGAGCCAAACAGGATGGTCCCAACAAAAAGGCCGCCAAAGGTTGCGGCGGCGAACGTAGCCTGATCGGTAAGGCCGAACAATCCCTTCGTGCCAACGCGAAAAATTCCGCTGGATATAAGGCCAGGGCTAACGTACGCGGTCTGAAACAAATCGTACATTTCAAAAAATGCGCCGAGAGAAAGCAGCACCACCAAACGCCACACGGTCCAGCAGGCAGGCAGCCGGTCAATTCGTGCCGTGATTTCCGCTGGAGTGTTTCCAGCCATTGCTGCCTCCACTGAAAGAGCGGGAACTTATTACAAATTTTCGCAGCGTTAGGAGCTAAAAAATTCCTGGGCGGCCTTTGGCCAGCTTGTTCTCCGGCAGCTGCACATTTAGGCGATATAGATCATTGGCCGGCAGGTCGGGAAGTTGTTGCGCGGCATCGAGAAACCTCCGCGATTCCTGTGGCGTGATAATTCCCTCGGTGAGAATCTGAAATTTATGGATGTAATCAACGCGCGCGAAGGACTTTGCGCCAAGCGGATGTGCGTTGGCCACGGCCAACTGATCTTCCAATCGCGATCCATCCTTGAACAGGATTTCGATGCGGCCGCCGAATGCTTTCAATGCGGGATTTGTTTCATGGTAGCGGCGTGTCCACTCCGCGTCTTCGCGGGTTTCTATCGAGCGCCACAGCCGCACAGTGTCCGGGCGGGCGGCGCGTTCCTTGCTGTAACTTTCGACGTGATGCCAGCGGCCATCCTGCAGGGCCACTGCGAAAATATACATGATCGAGTGATCCAGCGTTTCGCGGCTGGCGTTCGGATCGAATTTTTGCGGATCGGCCGCGCCGGTTCCGATCACGCTGTGCGTGTGGTGACTGGTGTGGATAATCACTTTGTCTATCAGCGCAAAGTCAGTGATTTTTTCTCTCATGCGAAATGCCAGGTCGATCAACGCTTGCGCCTGATACTCGGCGCTGTGTTCCTTCGTAAAACTTTCCAGAATGGCGCGCTTGGGCTCACCCGCGGCAGGAAGCGGCACGTCGTAACGCGCGCCGGGTCCATCCAGCATCCAGGCGATGACGCTGTCTTCGCCTTCGTAAATCGGGCTGGGCGATTCCTCGCCGCGCATGGCGCGATCGACCGCTTCCAGCGCCAGCTTTCCGGAGTGCGCCGGAGCGAAAGCTTTCCAACTGCTGATCGCGCCTTTGCGCGATTGGCGAGTGGTGAAGCTGACATGCACGGCCTGTTGAACCGCCTGGTAAATTATTTCAGTAGATAACTGAAGCATCGCGCCGATCCCCGCCGCCTGAGCCGGCGCCAGGTGAGCGATATGGTCAACCCTATGCTTGTGCAGACAGATGGCTTTGACCAAATCGATTTGGATTTCATAGGCGGCGGCTATCCCGCGAATAACATCTTTCCCAGTTCTATTCATGGCCTGCGCTGCGGCAAGAATGGGCGGAATGGTGTCGCCCGGATGGGAATAATCCGCGGCCAGAAATGTATCGTGCATATCCAGTTCGCGGACTGCTGTGCCGTTGGCCCAGGCCGCCCACTCGGGGCTGAAGCGTTGCTGCGAATTCACGCCGAATACGGTGGCGCCCGATGGGCGCGCATGGCCGAGAGCCATCTCGCGAGCGGCCACTACAGGGCCTCGATTGGCCGCGGCGATGGCCACGGCCGCGTCGTCAATCACACGGTCGATGATGGTTTCAATCACATCCGGCTGAACCGCAACATCGTCGGCGGCAACGCCGGCAATTTTCCAGGCCAGTTGTTCTTCGCGTGGAAGCTGCGCGGAAGAGGGATGAACTTTCACCGGATGTATTTGCATAAGGATTTGTAAAAATTATTTCTCTTCCGAGTATTTCTTTGCCAAATCGTCAAAGAGCGGTTTCTTGACCAGCCGCTGGCGCTCCGCAAAAGTCGCGAGCATTTCGCTGGCAGCGTCTACGCGGCCATTTGCCTTGAGCTGTTTCAGCGCGCCCTGCATGCCTGCAATTGCTCCCTGGAGTGCGACGTTTGCGTAAAGCACCATGCCATAACCCATTTTGGCAAGTTCTTCCTGGCCCAACACGGGCGTCTTTCCGCCAACCACAATATTGACCACTTGCGGCACGGACAGCCGCTGAGGAATTTTGCGGATGTCTTCGGCAGTTTGCGGAGCCTCCACAAACGTCACGTCCGCGCCAGCCTCGATGTAGCGCTGAACGCGTTCGATGGTGGCCTCAAATCCTTCCACCGCAAGCGCGTCGGAGCGCGCGATGATCAGCAGATTACTACTGGCGCGGGCATCCACAGCCGCTTTAACTTTCCCTACCATCTCCTCAGTGGAAATTACGGACTTGTCGTCAAAGTGCCCGCACCGTTTCGGCATAGTTTGATCTTCCAGCTGAATCGCATTTGCCCCTGCACGCTCCAGCGTGCGCACTGTGTGCCGAACATTGAGCGCGTTGCCAAAACCGGTATCGGCATCGACGATGACAGGGATGTTCACCGCGTCGCGAATTGCCGCAGTGTGCTGCGCAATTTCAGGAAGGCTGATGAATCCGAGATCGGGCATGCCCAAAAATGTATTCGTCACTCCGGCGCCGCTCACATAAACGGCTTCAAAACCAAGATCCTCGATAATCCCCGCGGATAGCGCATTGGCCGCGCCCGGAACGAGCAGCCCGCGTCTCTCCTCTAATTTTGCGCGCAAAATCCTTCCGGATTCAGAGATCAAAACATTCCTCTTCGCTTGAGTTATATTTCCGCGCGAATACAGTACACCCGCTCAAGAACTTTTCTCACATCAAATTCATGATCGACGCACCCTGTATCGCAACTGAAAGCGCGGGCTTCATGGTGGCCTTTACTGGAATGAAAATACAGGACCGGCAAGGCGAGGGCGTCTTTCCGCAAAGCATTTCGAAACTGCGGAGTACCTTCCATCGCCTGCTATTTTGCGAGTGTCTACAAGCGGTGAACTACCCTTTGCCCGTGGCAGCCGCTTTTTGCACATCGGAAAACGGCACGACGATTCCGTGCATTGGCGCGACCGTGGCCACGTCCAGCTTGAGAGCCTGAATTTGCTTCAGCAGGTTGGCGATGAAAACCGCGGGGCGAATCCCGCCCGGCGCGGGAACATCCGGAAGATCGGGAGTAAAATCGTCGGCTTCCTCCAGGATTTTTTCCTTTGGAAAATAAACAATCAACATGCCGGCGTTGTGCATGGATCCGTTCTCGTGAAAAATTTCCAGCGTGCGGTTGCCTTCCATCAGCGTGTATTTTTCCTTTACGGGAAGAAAGTTCGCTTCCTTGTTGGCCTTCGAATAATTGTCCGGGCCGAGCGTGCGAGACGCAGCCCAGGCTTTTTGATAGAAGGGCACATTCATTTCCTGCGTGATGATCGTGGCGCCCTCGGCAACATAGGTGCGCACGCCGCCCGAGTGATCGAAATGCGAATGCGTGTTAATCAGATATTTAATTGGCTTGTTGGGAACTAGCCGCTTGGCCTCGGCGATCACGGCCAGCGATCGCGCTTCGCCCAGCGGCCCTTCGATCACGGTGATGTAGGTCGGAAATTCCACCACCATGCTGTTGTGCGATCCGCCGGCTACAAACCAGATGCCGTCCGCGAGTTTTTTCGAGTCCACCTTGATGGCCGGAGGCGTTGCGGTTTTGACCGAGTCCGGCACCGAAATGTTCAGGCCTGGGTTGGGGTTCACGCTGTTCACGTTCAGTTCCAGCACTGTGGAGCCGCCCTGCTTCTGCACGATCGTCGTGGGAAATTTCACGCCATTGAAATCCTTGTAACCCGAAAATATGGTTTCCACCAGCATGTCACCCAAGACTGGATTGGGCAGATGAGTTTCTGTTTTGCTGACCATATAGTGAGCATCAATCGTTCCGGTGACGGTGAACTTGCCTGTCTGAAAAGAAATCTCCGTCCCCATCGCTTCTTTTTTCGCCGTGGCGTTATTTTCCATTGCGGCTTTCAGGAAACCGTGCGGGGTGAGCCAAATCTGCAACTGGCGTTCCGCGGCCGCGCCGGGTTGCGGTACGGGAGCGGAGCCCGGCTGGTCCCAGGCGTATTGCCCGCTGACAAAATTCGCTTGCTTGTCGTCTCCGGCAAAAGGCCGCCCGCCGCCTTTAACCATCGGAGTCGGCTCCGAGTGGATCAAATTTTCTTTAGCCGATTTGGAGCTATAGTCGACGGTCTTCGTGTAGCTGGTGAGATTGGTGGTTGGCCACGCGGCATTGGGCGCCCACGCCTGCCCAAAAAAATTCAGGTGCCCGGTCCCCGAATATTGAATCGAGGTCACGTCGCCCATGGCCTTCTGGGCCGCCTGTAAAACAGTTTTCGCATCCTGCGCGGAAGCAGCTCCCGCGCACAAGAAAAACAGCGCGCACGCAATCCACAATCGCTTGGCCATATCGCCTCCAATTTTCCAGTCCGATGGAACCTCAAATGACGGATTTACCCGCGATCATACGCCAAGCCGCCAACAAGAGGAAGCGCAAGGTTTTGTAGGACAGCCACTCTTGGCTGTCCGATTTTGAATCGCGCAATCTGCGCGGAATCGCAGAGACAGCCAGGAGTGGCCGTCTTACAACGTCCCGCAACGTTGACGCTGGCCAACTGGCAGCCTAAGATGGAGCTTCCACAAAAACAAACGCCAGATGTCCTCTCCAAACTCATTTGCGAAAATTATTCTGCGGCCGCTGTTGTTTCTGTTGCTGCTGTGCGTTCCCGTCGCCCACGCTGAGCAAGTCAAGAACCTCAAGCCGCAAGGCTATGTGAACGATTTCGCGGGCGTGCTGAGCGCGCCGGCGAAGGACAAACTCACGGCGCTATGCGCGGAAGTCGATCAGAAGGCAAAAGCGCAGATTGCCATCGTTACGGTTTCCTCGCTGGAAGGCCAGCCGGTGGAGCAATTTTCAATCGAACTGGCGACTGCGTGGGGTATCGGACCCAAGCAAAAGGACCGCGGCGTTCTCATCCTGGTCGCGCCGAACGATCACAAGTATTGGACCGAGATCGGCTATGGCCTTGAAGCGATCTTGCCTGACGGCAAAGTGGGCGGCTTCGGCCGTGAGGCGGTTCCTTTTCTGCGGCAGAATGACTATAGCGGCGCCGTTTTGCTCATCACGCAGCGTATCGCCTCAGTGATTGCCGAAGACCAGAAAGTCACGCTGGACGCAAATCCTGAAATTTCGACGCCAGCGCCGGAATCCGATAATCCATCCACTCCTTTCGGAAATCTTTTCGGAGTCATCATTTTTGTGATTTTCATTTTTTTCCCGGTTCTGGGGTTTCTCCTGCGGCTCTTTTTCGGTTTCGGCGGATTGCCCGGCTCCCGGCGCGGCGGCGGAATGTGGTACGGTGGCGGTTCGATGGGCGGAGGAGGTTCCTGGGGCGGAGGTGGTGGTGGCGGCGGATTTGGCGGCTTCGGCGGTGGATCGTTTGGCGGTGGCGGCGCAGGCGGGAGCTGGTGAGTTGCGCGCTGGACGGAGCAAGGACAGAAGGAGCAAGAGTTGATCGATCATAAGCTGGACGAATTGGTGCAAAAGCTTAAGGCCGCAGCCGGTGACAATTTGAAGGCGGTGATCCTGTACGGCTCGGCGGCAACGGAAGAGTTTCACGCCAAGCATTCGGACCTCAATGTCCTTTGCCTCGTTGGACAAGCGGACGCGGCTCATCTCGAAGCTCTGCATGGCCCCGCGGAGTGGTGGATTCGCCGCGGGCAGCGACCGCCGCTGGTTTTCACTTTGGAGGAGTTGCGCCGCTCCGCCGATATTTTCACCATCGAGCTCGTGGATATGAAATCGCGCCACCGGATTTTGTACGGGAAAAATGTGCTGGCGGATTTTTCCGTGCCACTGCATTACCATTCAATTCAAGTGGAGCGCGAACTGAGATCCAACTGGCTGCGCCTGCGCGAAGCCATTCTGTCCGCGCCAAAAAAATCAAAGGTGTATATGGGGTTGATGACCTCCTCGTTTTCCACATTTGCGGCGCTGTTTCGCCACGCACTGATCGCGCTGGGCGAAACGCCCGCGGAAACTAAACGTGAAGCCATCGACAGAATCGCCAAATTTGCGGGGGCCGATCCCGCCGGATTTCATACGGTTCTCAGCCTGCGCGAAGGAAAAATAAGCGAGCGGGAAATCATCGTCGAGAAGACGCTCAATCAGTATGTCGATTTCGTGGAAGCGGTCACCGACAAATTTGACCGGCAACTGGAAGTGAAAAGTTAATCGGCAATTTTATTCAGGAGAATGAACATGAAAACGGGATTGATCGTGCTCTTGGTGGTGGCCATCCTTGCGCTGGGAGTGGGCGGAATGTACGTCAGCAGCCGCAACCAGATGGTGGTGAAAAATGAGGCCGTGAAATCTGCGTGGGCCCAGGTGGACGTGGTGCTGCAACGGCGCGCCGACTTAATTCCGAATCTGGTCGAGACTGTGAAGGGTTTCGCAGCACAGGAACAGACCGTGTTTCACGATATCGCCGCGGCCCGTTCCGCACTCATGGGCGCGCAGACGCCTTCAGACAAAATTGCCGCCAACGGCCAGCTGGACGGCGCGCTCAGCCGCCTACTGGTAATTGTTGAGAATTATCCGCAGCTCAGATCCAATGAGAATTTTCTGAGGTTGCAGGACGAACTGGCCGGCACAGAAAATCGAATCGCAGTTGAAAGAAAACGCTACAACGACACATTGCAGGACTACAACACGTTTATCGGCCTTTTTCCGAACAGCATTTTTGCCGGGTGGGGTGGATTCCAGCGGAACAACGCTTACTTTGCGGCAACGGAATCTTCACGGGAAGCGCCCAAGGTTCAGTTCCCAGCGCCGACCAGGTAAAAAGTCACAGGCTCTTTGTGGCATAGGCTTCAGCCTGTGCCACGTAAGACCTACGTCCTTGCTTCCGGCTGCGGTACCGCATTCAGTTCTTGTGTGGGAGAGGGAGCGGGCGCAGACACCGGCGGAGGCGCCATGCTCGGCTCGGATTTGAAGATGAATTTCACGCCGCTCTTGGCATTTTCCGTGTTGGTGCGCGGCAGATCGACCTGTTCCAAATCGACGGTATGTTGCGCTCCATCCATCAAGATGTAATTCAGCTCATCGTCCGACATCCAATAATCGCGCACTGAATACACCGCGCCGTTTTTCATGTAAATAAGAACCGGAACGGAAAAGTTTGCGGAGTTTTGCGCGGCCGACGGGCTCGGCCCATTGGGGGTGATCCAGTTGCCGTTGGAAGTGCCTTGATTCCCCTGATCGTATTGATCGTCTTGTTGCGCGGGCGGAGCCGAATAATCGTCAGGAGCATAGTAGCCGCCCTGCGGGTAACCATATAGATAATTACCGGGATATCCATAGTAGCCGTAGCCCTCCGCGGGCCAGCCCCACCACGGATCAAAAAGGAACGGATCCCAGCCCCACAAGCCCAGCCCACCCCAGCCCAATCCCCATCCTCCGCCAAATCCATAGCCCCAACGGTTGCCCCACCCGCCAAATCCACGGCCGCAGTTCCAGCATCCTCCGCGGATTCCGCCATGGGGAATACCAAACCGGCCTGAACCCCGTAGTGGTAGCGGCGAGTTGGACGCATTCACGCGGCCCGAAAATCCGCGACTACCCGCAAGAGGTGATCCTCCCGCGAGGCGCGAAGAAGCAGACAGCCTGGCGTTTGACTGCAACCTGGAATTGGCTGCGAGAGAACCGCCGATCGAATTGTGAAGGGTGGAAAGAGATTGAGACTTGGGTACCATATTTCGCGCGGCGGGAGCGTTTTCCCAAACTTCGTGCCCTTCCCCGGAAAAACTGCGCACACTCCCGGTGGACCCCGCTGCACGATTTCCACTGAATACGTGGAAACCTCCCCCGTAACTTGGTGCACCGGCTTCCGATTGAGCGCCTGCGGCACCGCGGCCCCCGTTCGTGCTGCCAAAAGAATGCCATTGGCCGTTCGCAGCAGCCGACGGCGCAGAGGAATTCCCGTAGCGTTGATTTCCGCCCGCGTAATTGCTGCCCGGCCTTGCCCCATACCCACCTGACGGGCGCATGCCGGAAGGTCCAGCCGATCGAGGACCCGCATAGCCGGCAGCGGGCGCGGAATACGACCCACCGCGGGAGCCACCGCCGCCACCTCCGCTCATGTGAGGGGCGCCGCCACCTCCGCCATGAAAGCCGCCGCCACCTCCGCCATGACCTCCACCGCCATGCTGGGCGAAGGCGGGAATGGCGGAACAGGCAAATAGAATTGCAAAAATTGATTGGAAAAGTTTGGAGACTGGGCTGCTCATTTTAAGACCCTCCGCAAACACTCAGTCAGTAAGACCTGCGGACGAGTTTAAGCGGGAACTCGTTTTTGCCTTACGTTATCTTAGATTCTACACTCCGGAGTTTGGTTGCGCTTATTTAATTTGTGTGGCGCGCCGGGGGGCCGAGGGCTAACCCCTGTAGAGTGAAGCTAAAACCGGATCATTCCATTTTCGTCATAGCCGATGACCACGCGGCCGCCCGCAACAATAACCGGCCGACGGATCAAATCCGGATTATTGGCCATCAATCGGATGGCTTCCCGGCGGGAGGGCGGCTCGTCCTTCATCTTCTTCTTGCGGAAGATTTCATTGCGCGGGTTCAGAAAATCTTCGTGATCGTGTTTTCCGATCAATTTCTGAAGCTCTGCTACGCTCAACTTGTTCACTGTAATATCGCGAAAATTTAATTTGTAGCCATGTTTCTCCATGAAACGGCGGGCTTTCCGGCATGTAGCGCACGACGGCTTGTGCAGGAAGGTGACGGTTTTCTTTGGTTTTCTGGGGAGGGCCGCGGTCTTGCGCACAGGCTTCGTAATG
>Ga0182024_10025002_pt1 | contig 10576 bp, 10 predicted proteins | sample P32metaG_FD_120480 | JGI IMG/M metagenome (GOLD analysis project Ga0182024, IMG submission 120480) | Permafrost microbial communities from Stordalen Mire, Sweden - P3-2 metaG (Illumina Assembly) | ecosystem: Environmental > Terrestrial > Soil > Wetlands > Permafrost | place: Sweden: Stordalen...
ATCCGCAGCGGAAGATCGATGCCGAGGTAGATTCCATCGGTATAGCTCAATTCCACCTGTGTGTAATTTCGAATGGGTCCGAGGATTCGGACATTGGGAATGATTCGCTGGCGTGGTCCGACGACAGTGACGAGCTGTTCCGAGGCAAATTCCCCCTGCTGATAAAGATCCTTGAGTTTCGTGAGCTTCGCACCGGCCCCGAAAAGAATCTCCAGATTGCCCTGACTGACATGCATATGACGGGCGGACACATTCACCACCAGCGGATGCGGCGGCCCCCCCGCTGCCAATGCTGCGGCACGCTGGGTACGCGCAAGTGGAGGATTGACCTCGCCCCGAAGCTTCTGTCGCAGCACTTCGCGAACCAGCCGCTCGACTTGCGACCGCTCCAATACTGAACCGCCTTGAATCGCCATTAGATGCCTCTATCCAGTTTTCGTCATTATCATGGCTATTATTTCATAATATGTCAAACTATATCATGTTTATTCATAAGATGATATTTTATATATTATTATAAATGACATAAATATATTAAAATTGACATCTTTTGAAGTTATTTGGTTTTATCGGATGTTTCTGGCGATTTGTGATTTTCTTTATTGCCCCTGTTCGACTCTGGAGTAACATGTCTCCAGCGTCGTGAAACGCGGAAACCGGGCACCATGACTCCGCGTTCACGAATGAATTTTGCGCGACTCGCCAGTGCGGATTTGGGACTATGGAAAATAATGAAACGAAGTCAGACTCCGACGGGGCCGCTCGAAGTGCGCCCCTGAAATTGCTCGTGGTCGAGGACCACGCCGACACGGCCAAGATGCTCGGCCGGTTGCTTGGATCGGCCGGCTATATGGTCCGGACGGCCGGTGATGCCGCGGGAGCGCTCGAGTGGGCGGCGAAGGAGCGGTTCGATCTCGTCGTGAGCGACATCGGCCTGCCTGATGCCACCGGGTATGAACTGATGCAGCAGATCAAGCAGCTTCACGGAACCACTGGAATCGCAATGAGCGGCTATGGGATGGATGAAGATATCCGCAAGAGCCAGGAGGCGGGCTTCAGCGACCACCTCGTAAAGCCAATCAGCTTCGCGCAGCTCGATCAGGCGATCCAGCGATTGACGCGAAGCTGATTGATTGTCGTAGCTCTGCTTAGCCTGATGCCCTTTTCAGGGTACCCGCTTTATTGATTCGGATCCAAATTCGATAACCGGGCGCGGGCATCGATCAGATTCGGATCGCTGTCCAAAGCCTTCTGATATTCCGCTTTCGCTTCCTGCTTGCGGCCGTTGACCTCGTAAATACTGGCTAAATTGTAGTGAATGGCGGCCTGGCTCAGAACCGGGTTCCACATGCGAATGGCTCCGGGAATATCCCCCTGGCGGGCGAGCATAATGCCATAGTTGGTCCGGCAAGGCGCGTTCTTTGAATCCCGGTCGATCCCCTTCTGATAAGTCGCTTTCGCGAGGTTCGGCATGCCGGCCAGCTCATAGCAATAGCCGAGGTTGCCGTAGGCATATCCCGCATCGCCGCTGGCAACGATATATCGCTTCCAGGTTTCAATCGACTTCTTGTAGTTTTTCTGCTCTGCATAGACCACGCCAAGCCGGCAAAGCGACGGCAGATGCTTGGGATCGAGTTCCAGCGCGACATTGTACTGATGAATGGCGTTGTCGAAGTTCCCCTGCGACTCTGCCAACTGCCCCGCCGCGAAACGGGTGTTGGCGGTCACCGCAGGCGTCTTGGCTTCCTTGATGTTGGCGTTTTCACCGCTCATCTTCTCTGCTTGCGACGGGCTGAGACCCTGAATCGATGCAGTCTTTTGATTGCTGCTGCACGCACAGAGAAAAAGGGCCAGGCCACAGAGAGCGATTGCCTTGTTCATATCATTGTCCTCGGTCAGACGATGCGGGAAGTTAAATAACCACGCTAAGGTTTGTGGTTTCTATCGGCGAATTAACAAAACCGATGAAACGGGCTTGAATGTTTAGCGGGGATTCGTGCTTATGGGACGCGGAGGCCGCGGTATTCGACAGATATGCTGCTTTGCTCAAATCAGGAATATTCGGCCGGGCATCATCACAGTCGGCTTTTCCCTGATCTCGATAACAAAGCTAACGAACGCGGCATGTTGTCGCAGGGGTTGAATCATCCGGGGAAATCGCCAGAGTTATCGGTTTTCCATCCGACGTGATAGAGCAAAAGTACAATGCGCCTGTTCATCGCCTCGCCCTCATCACGGCCGCGGCGACGTTCCCATTGATCTTTATGGGCGGGCTGGTCACCAGCCATCAGGCGGGCATGTCTGTGCCGGACTGGCCGAACTCCTGGGGATATAACATGTTCACGTTCCCGCCCAGCAAATGGGTGGGTGGGATACTGTTTGAGCATACCCATCGATTGGCCGCTTCGGTGGTGGGGATGCTCACCGTCGCGCTATTGATCGTTTCCGTTAAAACAGGCCGGCGAAAATGGGTGCGGTGGATGGCCTTCGCTGTTTTTCTGGGCGTATTGGTTCAGGGAATCATCGGCGGCCTGCGCGTGGTGCTAAGCCAGCGCGATCTGGCAATCGTTCACGGCTGCGCCGCTCAACTGTTTTTCTGTTTGATCGCGACGTTCTGCGTCATGACCTCGCGATTTTGGACCGATCGGAAATGCTTCGCGCCGTCGCCAGGCATCCGAACCATTTTTTCTTTATCGGTGATCACGTTTGCGATCCTGCTGGCGCAACTGGTCGTCGGCGCCATCATGCGACACAGCGATGCGGGGCTGGCAATCCCTGATTTTCCGACCAGCTACGGTCACCTTCTTCCGCCGACGCATGTGGATGCGGCGTTTCGGCAAGAGGCGATTCATCGCTTTGGCGCTGATCTCGGTTTGAATCGGATTACACTCTTCCAAATCTGGATTCACTTCGCCCACCGCATGGGCGCGACACTGGTATCAATTTCGGTAATCGCGCTGGCGGTGACAATCCTGATTCGTGTGGGTTATCAACCCGCTTTCACCCGGCCCGCGTGGGCAATTCTCGCCTTGCTCGTGATTCAAGTCACGCTGGGAATTCTCACCGTCCTGTTGCGCAAACCGGCGGATATCGCCTCGGCCCATGTCGCCATCGGGTCGCTGCTGCTGGTGACGACCTGCGTGATCGCGGTGCGGGCGGCGGGGTTACTGGCACAATCGGCAAGCGCGACGGACGTCGAAACGGATCGAGCGGAAACACACCTACAATATGCGGCGGCAAACGAATAGAATCGAGATCGTCAATCCATGAACTCGGCAACCGAAATTTGCGATCTGCCCGCGATGGAATCGGCAACCACCTGGCGGGATTTCTACGAGCTGATCAAGCCGCGAATGAATCTGCTTATTCTTGGGACGACGACGGTTGGCTTTTCACTGGCGGCCAAGACCACGGAACAATGGACGCGCCTGCCGAACGTGCTGATTGGCACCGGACTCTGCGCTGCCAGTGCGGCGATACTGAACCAGCTTTTGGAAAAAGAATATGACGGTCTCATGCTCCGCACCGCCAATCGACCGTTGCCGACGCGAAGAATTTCCGAGCGGCAGGCTTTGGCGCTTGGCGTCGCGGCCGGTCTCCTCGGCGGCTTCTACCTGCTGCTGTTCGTAAATTGGATGACCGCCCTGCTGGGAACGGCAACGCTGACCAGCTATGTGCTGGTCTACACGCCCCTGAAGCGCATTACGACTTTAAACACGATCGTCGGCGCGATTCCCGGCGCGGTTCCACCAATGATGGGCTGGACCGCCGTCACAGGATCATTGGCGGCGCCTGCGCTGGCGCTCTTCGGAATTCTCTTCGTCTGGCAGATTCCGCATTTCCTGGCGATCGCCACGTTGTATCGCGACGACTACCGCCGCGGCGGATTCAAGATGTTGCCGGTGGATGATCCCGACCTGCGGCGCACCGGGCGGCAGATTCTGTTGTACAGCGCCGCGCTTTTTCCGGTGAGCCTTCTGCCGGTGATGACGCGCGCCGCGGGAAGGGTTTATTCAGTATCAGCCGTCTTGCTGGGCCTGATCTTTTTCGCTTTCGCGCTCTCCTGCGCCACCCGGAGGACGCGCGGGGAAGCCCGGAAACTTTTTTTTGTATCCATCATCTATTTGCCGGTGCTGCTGGCGATCCTCATGATGGATCAGGTTTGATTCCTCCAATCGTGTTGCCCTGGAAATTCAAAAGATTGTGCATCCGCGCCGGCCTGGGGGCGGTGATGGTGATGCTGTTTTCCCTTGGCGGCTGCAATCGCGAGGATGTCGCCGACAACCGACCGTCTGAATCCGGCGACGGCGTGATCGTGGGCCGAATCATTTTTCCCGGCCCCGCGCCCGCAACCAAAATAATTCCCGGCTCACCGCTCGTGCCGGATGAATCGATCGCGGTCGGCTCAGCCGGCGGATTGAAAAACGTGATCGTATTTCTGAAGGATGCGCCAAAGGCGACATTCGTTCTGCAATCCCCCGCCGTGCTCGATCAGGTGAAATGCGTTTATACGCCGCACGTCCTGGCCGTTCAGGCGGGACAAATTCTCCGGCTGAAATCCAGCGACTCGATGATGCACAACGTGCATCTGAAAAGCCTCGTGAATCCCGACTCAAATTACGGCTTCCCCGGAATCGGCAAGCGCGACATCACCCTTCTCTTGCCGGAAGCGCCGTTCCCCGTGCGGTGCGATGTGCATCCGTGGATGAGCGCCTGGATCGGTGTGTTCGATCATCCCTGGTTCGCAGTAACGGGCGAGGATGGAAAGTTCAGGATCGATCATGTGCCCGCCGGGCGATATACGCTGGTCGCCTGGCAGGAAGTGCTGCCGCAGCAGGAGCAGCAGATCGTTGTTGCATCGACGGGATCGACCGAAACGGATTTTATTTTTCAAGCTCCGTAACAAAGTGGAGATCATGCAGCCAGTTTCGTCCGAGCGCGTCGTTGAAATCGATCATCTGAGCCACAGTTACGGCCAGCATTTGGCTCTTTCGGATCTTTCGCTGTGCATCGGGTCAAAAGAGATTTTCGGATTCCTCGGGCCCAATGGCAGCGGAAAGACCACCCTCTTTCGCATCCTTTGTACGCTGATTGCCGCCCCGCCGGATACCGTGAAGATTCTTGGATTGGACCTCGCACACCACCGCGAGCAAGTCCGCCGCCAGATCGGAGTGGTCTTTCAATCTCCAAGCCTCGACAAGCAATTGACGGCTGATGAGAACCTTCGCCAGCAGGGTCATCTCTACGGCCTTCGCGGAGCGGAACTTTCCCGGCGAATCGATCGACTGCTCGAGCGCGTAAATCTTCTGGATCGTCGCCACGAGCGAGTCGAGCGATTTTCCGGCGGCATGCGGCGGCGCGTCGAACTAGCTAAGGGAATGTTGAATCAGCCGCGGGTTCTGCTGCTGGATGAGCCGAGCACTGGATTGGACCCAGCAGCGCGCATCGAGCTTTGGAAATTGCTCACGGAGATCAATCAAAACGAAGGCGTCACCATACTGTTAACGACGCATCTGATGGATGAAGGAGATCGCTGTTCGCGCCTGGCAATCATGGATCGCGGCCGGCTGGCGGCGTGTGATACGCCGGCGGCGATGAAGCAGAGCATCGGCGGTGACATCATCAGCCTCGCCACGCGCGAACCGGCGAAAGTCGCGAAAACTATTCTGGAACGATTTCAACTTTCAACGGAAAGTCTGGACGGCGTGGTTCGCCTGGAGCGGCAGCGCGGACATGAATTCATTCCACAATTGATCGAAGCGTTGCCGGGCCAAATTGATTCGGTGTCGGTCGGCAAGCCGACGCTGGAAGACGTATTCATTCGTGTAACGGGGCGATTTTTTCGGGATGATGTCCGATCGCAGAATGATGCGCGGTAAAAGACGGTTCGGCGCCCTGGCGGGTAATCTTCACCGCCAGATTTCCCGCGCCGATTTCCAGAGTCTTTTCGTCCACGAACGACACCGCGCCGTGGAGACAATAAAAAACCTGCTTCCCCTTGCGGCGATTGGCGATCATGTTGTTGCCCCGCAGCAAGCCGAGATGATGACTCACGGTCGGCTGCGGCAAACGCAATTCCTCGCAAAGCGAAGTGACGTTCTTCTCTCCCTTGGAAAGGGACAGCAGAACGTTCAACCGGGTTTTATCGGAAAGAAGTTTAAAGAGTGAAATGAGCTGATCCAGATCCTGGTCCAGCGCCGTGGCATCCAGCAACGACATACTGTCTCCTGCATTCAATCATGGAGCCCATAGCGGTTGGTAGGAGTATAGTACCGCCAATCCACATGATTTGGAAAACCAGAAACCGGGGCGGAGCAGATTTGTGAGGCGAACCCCCCTTTTTATTTTCGCCTGCCTCGCCCTGCTGCTGCCATCAGCGGTGCTGGCCGCGGCGAAAAGCACGGCGCCCGCCACCCGTCCTACGGTTGAACAATGGGGAATTTTCGATCTGCCATTGACTGGCACTGAAACAGGTAACCCGTTTACAGACATTGAATTATCGGCCCAATTCACTTCCAGCCAGCGGTCCATGCTGGTTCACGGATTCTACGATGGAAACGGAACCTTCCGCATTCGTTTCATGCCTGATCGCCAGGGCGATTGGCATTACACCACGCTCAGCAATTGCAAAACGCTTTCCGGATTGAGCGGCGATTTTCGATGCTCGGCCGCGTCGGGAAACAATCACGGGCCGGTTCAGGTGCGAAACACCTATCACTTCGCGTACGCCGATGGAACTCCATTTGTTCCGATCGGAACCACCTGCTACTCCTGGGCACAGGAACGGGACGAGTTGGAAGACGAAACTCTTGCGTCGCTCCGCGCCTCGCCGTTCGACAAAGTCCGCATGTGTTTGCTCCCCGGCAAGCAGCCGCCGATTTTTTATCCGTATGAAAAAGATTCAGCCGGTCACTTTGATCCCGCCCGCTTCAACGTCGATTTTTTCCACCACCTGGAGAAACGCATCGAGCAAATGGGCGAAGCGGGAATCGAAGCGGATTTGATCCTCTTCCATCCGTATCACAAGGGCGAGCTGGAATGGTTCGACGAGATGGACGACGCCGGCGATGACCGATACCTGCGCTACGTCGTCGCCCGGCTCAGTGCGTTTCATAACGTGTGGTGGTCGCTGGCCAACGAATATGGACAGGTGAAACACAAGACCGATGCGGACTGGGATCATTTTTTCCAGGTGGTGGAGACGGCCGATCCCTACGGACATTTGCGATCGATTCACAATGCCGCCCGGTTTTACGATTCTAATAAGCCATGGGTCACCCATGCCAGCGTGCAGAATGGATCGGCCGTCGCGGATTTCGGGCGTGCCGTCCTCTATCGCGAATTATGCCCCAAGCCGCTCGTTTATGATGAAGTTTGTTACGAAGGAAATATCGACCGGCGGTGGGGAAATTTGTCGGGCCGGGAAATGGTTGAGCGATTCTGGCTGGGAACGATCGCGGGAACTTATGTCGGCCACGGCGAAACTTTTTCCAGCGCCAAAGGCATCTCATGGACGGGCAACGGCGGAAAATTAATGGGCCAAAGTCCGCCGCGCTTGGCATTTCTCCGAAAAATTCTCGAGGCCGGCCCTGCCGACGGAATCGAGCCGATCGATGAAACCTACGAAACCCACGTTGGCGGAAAAGCGGGAGACTATTACCTGGTCTATTTCGGCAAGGAAAGTCCCATTGGCTGGAAATTCGCTATCCCGCACGATCCGCCGAACAAAAACGCCGTTCAGCCGGGAATGAAATTCCATATCGATGTGCTGGATACCTGGAACATGACCATTACTCCCGTGAACGGTACTTTCATCACAGATAAATTGACGGAATCCGTTTTTCCCGCCGTCGGCAACTCGGTCATTCCGCTGCCCGGCACGCCGGACATGGCCCTGCGGATTGAGCGCATTCCGTGATGCCATTTTGACATAATTCGCGGAAATTGGCGGAGATTGTCTCGGCTTGACGGTACTCCGGGCGGCCCTAGAATATCGTCAAGTTTCCCGGGGCGATGGTCTAACGGGATGACGGCTGAATCGCATTCAGCAAATCGGGGTTCGATTCCCCGTCGCTCCAATTAGAGTTGGCAAATCGCATCTTGGTGGCGAATTCGTTCGCAATGGCATCTCCGAAGGCCACTGCGTTAACTGCTGACAGTCCAAATACACCATATCTGCTAACGCAAAAATAAGGAGTTATCGCGGTAAGGGACGGGGAATTAAACTTTGCCGTCGAACTTCCATTGGCCGGTATGGCCGTTTGTTTCGCAACAGTCACGCCTGCTCTGTCCACCCCCCCCTTCGCTACAGCGCTAAGTCAGCCGCTAAATTGGCCTGTTTAGCTAAATCTTCATATGATGTTCACTAATGAACAATCATCCCTCTCTCACACGTCCATTGTTCTTCGGCGGGTTGGCCCTATTTGTGGCAGGATGCTGCTGTATGCACCAGCAGCCGTGTAATTGCACGACTCGGCAATCTTGCACCGAGATAATCCAGGACGGCGGTTTTGAACAGGCCTCCTTTACGCCGGGGTCATATACTTCCGCCACCGACGGCATGACGCTCGACGGCGGCCATTGGACGGTTCACACCGACGGCTCCAGATTAGCTAATGGATTCGCATCGGTCGGCGTGATCAATGACTACCTCTCGCTTTTCTATAAGACACCCGACGGGAACAACTTCGTCTACATCGGCTATTATCCCACCGGTGGCGGCAACGCGCCGCCTTATCCCGCCTGCTCGATCGTTCAAACGATCACTCTGCAGGGCGGCAGGCATTACAAGCTCTCGTTGCTGGAGTCTGCCTACAAATACACCGGCGACAATACGCCGGGAAGCATCAAGGTTCAGATCCTTCCCGCCAGTGGCCCGCCAATCTATACCAAAAGCTTTTCCGTTCCGGCATACAGCAATTGGGTTCCCAAACAGGACGACGACGTCTTCATTCCGCCCACCGCCGGTGGCAGTTACCAGATCGTGTTATCAAATGATGTAAACTCCGTTGCGGTCATTGATGCAGTCTCCCTTTGCGAACAAAATTAAGGATGAGACAAGAGGACATCACTGATTAGCCTCTTCCTTCCCCCATCAAATCCCCAACTTCGCCTCCAAATACTCTATTGAAAGCTTCTGCCTCCTCCCGCTTCAGCGCAATCTCCCGACTCCTCCGCTCAATCTCATCTCTCTTCCGAATCTCCTCCGCATGCGTCGGCACACCCACTCGCGGATCAGCCGTCGCCGAATCGTTTTGAGGTGCGCGCTGTTATGCTATAGCGATAATATCCGCCAATTTGGCGGAGAATCCCCGAAATCCGTTCAAAAACGCCGTTACGAGTTCTATTGGTGTCCCGCTGGCTCCACTGAACTATTTGAAATCTGCCGGTACTGTTCGTAGTTGCCATATCGATTGCCACATTAAATATTTATAGCGCCCCACAATATTTCAATCGCTCAGCAAATCCCTCGCCAAGTATAACGACTTGCGCGTGGGCAGGGAGCGGGATTTGAACTCCCGCCGGATGTTCACGCAGTTCAAAAGGGTAATACGGCCAGTGCAACGTCGACTCAGGGACTTCAGGCAAATGCGTGACACCTCTTGTTGCATACTGGAATACCAGAACTGCCGGCGCCGCGCCGCATCGGCGGATAGCACTTTCGTCAAGCAACGACGGCGCCACAATCGAAACTTTGCTCCGTTTGGAGACGCAGGGGGAGGTCTTACTTGACTATGGAGATTTATTGGTTTAGAATTGAACCAATGGAACCCGGACGTAAAACTCGGCTGCGTGTCTTACGCGGGCACGACGATGACTGTGGCCACGTCGCCGTGCTGGCGATGATCCGGATCGTTCGATCATTCACGGAAGAAACTACCCGAATGGCGCGGGAGCACGATCTGAACCTCCCTCGTCTTGAGGTTCTGCTCTGTCTCAGCGATGGCGAGGGAATCAGCCAGCAGGAATTGTCAGAACGCTTGCTGGTGACCAAAGGAAACGTCTGTATGACGCTTCAAGCGATGGAAGCCGAAGGCCTGGTCGAGCGTCGTATGGACGCGGCGGACCAACGGGCACACCGCCTCTACATGACAAATGCCGGGCGACATCGTTTGGCCAAGACCAAGCCCGCGCGCGAGGCTCTGATGGCCAGGACGCTCGGCGGTCTTTCCCCAGACGAATATCGCACGCTGCGCAAGTTGCTCGGGCGTATCGAGCAGACTTTTGATGATGCCTCTGACGAGTGAATATTTTTTCGGCAAATGGTTCTAATTTGAACAGTTCGTAATGAAACTTATTACTGGAGGTAACCCGATGACAACAGCTTACAACGCACCATCTGTCCCACCCGCCCGTCGACCGCTGTCGAAGGGATTGAGCATCACCTGCTGGGTGCTTCAAGGCCTGGCGGCGGCCGCCTTCCTCGCCGCCGGCGGAAGCAAACTAGCCGCAGCCCCGGCAATGGTTGAGATGTTTGCGAAGATTGGGGCGGGGCAGTGGTTTCGCTACCTGACCGGTGGCCTGGAGGTGATCGGTGCCGTTGGGTTGCTCGTCCCTCGCACGGCGTGCTACGGGG
>Ga0182024_10025003_pt1 | contig 10576 bp, 8 predicted proteins | sample P32metaG_FD_120480 | JGI IMG/M metagenome (GOLD analysis project Ga0182024, IMG submission 120480) | Permafrost microbial communities from Stordalen Mire, Sweden - P3-2 metaG (Illumina Assembly) | ecosystem: Environmental > Terrestrial > Soil > Wetlands > Permafrost | place: Sweden: Stordalen...
CGCCGACTTTCCCGCAGCAGCGGTGGCGCGCGACCAGCTCAAATATGCCGTCGCGGAATTATCGACCCACGACAATCAGCGCGTCACCAAGGCGCTCAACGACGGCATCCAGGCGGCGCTCACCGGCACCAAGACGCCGGAGCAGGCGATGAGGGATGCGCAGGCCGAAGCCGTGCGTATCTTGCGTTCCTATCAGTGACGCACCGCCCCGAACCGGCCGCGGCGATGTCGGCTGCGGCCGTGCCGCGACTGCGGCTTCCGGCGCAGGTCCATGGCTGGCTGCTGTTGTTGCCGGCCGCGGTGCTGCTGGTGACTTTCACGTATTACCCTACCGTCGCCACCATCATCGATAGCTTCTTCTCGACCCCGAAGGGCCGCCGCGCCGCGGTGTTCGTCGGCGCGGACAATTATCAGGCCATGCTCGGCGATCCGGTGTTCTGGCGCGCGCTGGGCAATAACATTGTGTATGCGGCGAGCGTCATTCCGCTGACCATCGCGCTTTCGCTCGCCATGGCGGTCTGGGTCAACGGCAAGATCGCCGGCCGGCCGTTCTTAAGACTGTCGTTCTTCACCCCGACCGTGCTGCCGATGATCGCGGTCGCCAATATCTGGCTGTTCTTCTATGCGCCGGGCTATGGCTTGCTCGACCAGATGCTCGGCGTATTCGGCATTCCGACGCACAATTGGCTCGGCGACCAGTCGACCGCGCTGATCTGCCTGATCGCGGTTGCGGTCTGGAAGGATGCCGGCTTCTTCATGATCTTTTATCTCGCGGCGTTGCAGCAGATGTCGCCGCAGCTTGCAGAAGCGGCTTCGATCGAAGGCGCCGGCCGCTGGTACTTCTTCCGCCGCGTCACCTTTCCGCTGTTGATGCCGACGACCTTGTTCGTCCTGATCAACGCCATCATCAATTCATTCCGGCTGATCGATCATATCGTGGTCATGACCCAGGGCGGTCCGGACAACACCACAGCGCTGCTGCTGTTCTACATCTATGAAGTCGGCTTCAAGTTCTGGGACACTGCCTATGCGGCGACCTTGACGGTGGTGTTGCTCGCTTTGTTGGCGCTGCTAGCGCTCGGCCAGTTCCTCATCCTCGACCGCCGGATCCACTATCAATGAGCGTGCTGCAAATCAGTGGCCGCGGCCACGCAATGCTAGAAACTGCAGGCGCGTGGCTGTTGGCGCTGATCTGGATCCTGCCGCTCGCCTATGCGCTATGGGCGGCGATCCATCCGAGCGCCTATTCGGCGCATTTCGTGCTCAACGCGCCGCTAACATTGGAGAATTTCGCGCGCGCCTGGAACGCGGCGCCGTTCGCGCGCTATTTCCTCAACACCTTTCTGCTCGTGACCATGATCCTCGCTGCCCAGCTCGTGCTGTGCACGTTCGCGGCCTACGCCTTTGCGCGCTTTACCTTCACCGGCCGTGATATCGCGTTCATCCTGGTGCTGCTTCAGCTCATGATCATGCCCGACGTGCTGATCGTCGAGAACTATCGCACCATGAGCGCGCTCGGTATCGTCGATACCATTCCCGCCATCGGGCTGCCCTACATGGCATCCGCGTTCGGCATTTTCCTGTTGCGGCAGACTTTCAAATCCGTGCCGCGCGAGCTCGACGAAGCGGCGCGCGTCGAGGGTGCCGGCCCGCTGACGGTGCTGCTCAAGGTCTATGTGCCGCTGGCGAAGCCCGTTTACATCGCCTACGGCCTGGTTTCGGTCAGCTATCACTGGAACAATTTTTTGTGGCCGCTGATCGTGACCAACTCGGTCGGCACGCGGCCGCTGACGGTCGGCTTGCAGATTTTCGCCTCGACCGATCAGGGCATCGACTGGTCGGTGATTACGGCGGCGACCTTGATGACCTCGGCGCCGCTGCTCGTCGCCTTCCTGCTGTTCCAGCGGCAATTCGTGCAAAGTTTCATGCGCGCCGGAATTCGCTGAGCCGGTCGGCTACCATTTGAGCTCGAGCATTGCCTTCATCTCGGATGTGCAGGCCTGCCATAGCAGGTCGCGGCTCGAATACCCGATCTCTCGCCGCCACGCATCGTCATGTCCATCGACGAAGTGCATGCGCTCCTCCGGGAGCGAATGCGCATAGGCAAATGCGGCGATCGTCTTGTTGTCGGCGCCAAGCACGCCGGCGATCTTGCGCAAGATGGCGCCGGGATCCCGGCAAACCTCACCATACGTGAGCCAGTGGATGCGGAATGGCAGTTTTTCATCGCCGGCGCAATCGATCCAAGCTTGCAGCCACGGTATGAAATTTTCGATGCATTGCCGCTCGATACGCCGCGCCAACGGCTCGCCGCCGCCGTCGCGTCCCCTGGCGAGATGATGCACTTGTGAGCGGGCGGCGGCGCGCGGATCGCGAATGAGCACAAAAATGTCGCGCGGGCCGCGCCCTTGCAGCACGCCGAGATTGAAGTCGTTCGCAGCGAAATGATCCTGGGTGATGGCGCCGCCTTCCAAAAACATATCGAGCCAGGACGGCACGAGATACCGATCGGGAAAATTACCGGCGCTGATGTGCATGACGGGAATATCGACCGCTCGCGCCAAAGTGTAAGCAAGCGTGGCGCTGGCCGAGCGCGGCATGCAGGCTACCAGGATCGGCGGCAAGCCGCGCTTCATGGCGGCAAGCTGGTGGTCGCGCAGAACGTAGGAAAGATTGACATGATCGGAGAACAACAGATCGCTTTCGCCGGTCGGCATGGTGTGGGAATCGCTCAAGTGCGGCGCCATTTCGGTCGGATTGCCGGCATGGGCGTGCAACAGGCCGAGGTGATAATGCATCGCCTCGGCGAAGTAGCTGTCGTCGTTGTCGGGCGAGCCGTGAATTCCGATCTGGTTGAGCACGAAATCGTTCGCTACACGGCTGCCGCGCCCGCGCTGGATGGCAAGCGCCTCGGTCGCGATCCGCCGCGCCGCACCCAGCGATAGCTGGCCCTTGAGATGGGTCAGCGACAGCTCCGACATCGCCTGTGGCCGCCGGCGATCGGACTGCGACTGCTCATTGCCGGCATGAAGCCGCATGCCATCGGTGAAGCGCCGCGCCGGCCAGGCATTTTCAAAATCATTGAGGTCGGGTGGCGGGGCGAAGTGCGAATGCCAAATACGGATGTTGCCGACCGCGTATTCGCCCAGGCCGCGATAATTGTAGAGCGGCGAGAGAACGTAAGGTGTGACGCTGTACTGCTCCAGCGCCAGAGTGAGGAACGGCTGGTCGCGCGGGAAATCGTTCTTGACACCGAGTGTCGCGCACAGATCGCGCCAGCGCTCCAGCACGTGCCGCACTGCGGCCGTCAGGTGAAAGAAAATGACGCCCGTGTTATACATCATCTGATCGGCAGGCTCGACGCCGAGCTCACGCATGATGCGGGCGAAATTGAAAAATTCCGGCAAATTGTAATTCGGCGCCGACGCCATCGCGATGCCGTGCTGCTCGGCCTTGGCAAAGCCGAGGCTCACATCGCCGACGATTTTTGTATCGCTGTCGAGAAAGAGATATGTCTCGTAACCGTCCGGCAGGAAATCGACGAGCCGCGATTTATCGAGATTGTTTGCATAAATAAGCTGCGTCTGGACGATCGACGTGAAAGCGGCGTTGCCCTTGGCGTATTGCGCGCCTTCCGCATCGGTGATCAGAAAGCGGTCGGCCTCGATCGCCGCGGCACTGCGCGCGCTGTCGATGGCTTCACCGATGAAGCGCTCACCCCAGCAGAACCAGACGATCGCGCGTTTCATCGCGAGCCGCGTCCGGCTGAGTCACGGATGCCGCGCGCGGTCATGCGTTAGCGCTTCGCGAAAGGCGCCAGCGCCGCGAATGTGGCGGCCCGATCGGCGGGCACGGCCAAGAGATCGTAGAATTCGCCGCCTTCATGGAGGTCGCCCAGCTCCACCAGCTCGAATGCGTCATGGGTGGAATTTCGGTCGCCGATGTTACGAAAGCAACGATAATCATAAGGCGTCAGGAATGCCGCAACTTCGGGTAGGGTGATGCGGTATCTTGCCATTTGTGCAATAGATATTTCGACGTAAAGAACCGGCCGGTCGCGCCCGATTGTGCGTTCGGCCGATCGCAAGACCGCCAATTCCATGCCCTCGACGTCGATCTTGATGACCGCGACACGGCGCCGCGGCTCCGATCGATCTTGAAGATCGTCGAGGACGATGGCCGGCATCGCCGCGCCCTCGGCATCGGGCAAGAAATAGGTAGCGCTGGTATGTCGGTCGACGCGCACGCGCCGGTAGCGAGCGTCGCATCCTCCAGCCAAGCCGAGATGCGCCGTGACCCGGCTTTGCAAGCCCAACGAAACGAGATTTTGCCGCAACAGCGCGAAGCTCTCCGCATCGGCTTCGATGGCGATCACCTGGCCATTTTCTCCGGCTGCGATCGCCAGCGGTATGGCGAAGGTGCCGATATGGGCGCCGACGTCGTAAATCAGATCGCCCGCTTTGACGAAGCTCCGCAGCAGCGCGACTTCGTTGCGCGTATGCGCGCCAAATTGCTCGATCTGCCGGGTCGCAAAGTCTCCGGCGAACGCCGTCATCGGACCGAAGATGCTTTGCACCTCGACGGTGCCCGCGCGTTGCGAAGCAAATCGATTCCGCCAATGCTTGAGCCAGCGCCGCATGGGTCGATCTTGATTGTCAGGCCGGTGGAACCGGCCGCTAATCCGGACAATAACCGCTTCCGTTGCCGGCGCGAAACCGGCGGCGCGACCTTGCGGCTGCTTGACCCTCCCAGGGTCCGGCGATAGCGTTCTCCTAACAAACGCCGCGGGGAGGATTTGCCATGACGTCCTTCACCATCACGCCGCTGACCGATCACACCGGCGCCGAAGTCGCCGGCATCGATTTTACCAAGCCGGTCGACGGCGAAACCGGCGCCACACTCAATCGCGCCTTCGCCGAGCATCACGTCCTGGTCATGCGCGACCAGCATTTTGCGCCGGAGCAGTTCAAGGACGCCGTGCAGCTGTTCGGTGAGTTGCAGCCGCACGACAAGAAGGAGCACCACGTTCCCGGCCACCCCGACGTGTCCTACGTGTCCAACGACGAGTTCGTAAACGGCCGGCGCATCATTCCCGGCGAGACGTTCCACACCGACCACTCCAATCATCCGCGGCCGCCCAAGGCGACCACGCTGTTCGCGGTCGATCTGCCGTCGCATGGCGGCGACACCCAATACGTCAATGTGCACGACGCCTATGACGATCTGCCCGAGGGCACCAAACAAAAGATCGACGGGCTCAAGGCGGTGCACGCTTATCTCAGCAAGTACAGCCCGCGCCCGCTCGGCCACCTCAGCGAGGAGAGCCGCCGCAACCTGCCGCCGCCCGGCGTGCACCCGCTGGTACGCACGCACCCCGAGAACGGCCGGAAGGCGCTGTTCCTCAATCCGGTGCGCATGGAAGCGATCATCGGTATGGACGACGCCGACGCGCTCAAGCTGATCGGCGAATTGATGGCGCACGCGACCCAGAAGAAATACGAATACCGCCACCAGTGGCGTTACGGCGACTGGGTGATGTGGGATAATCGCAGCGTCATGCATCAAGCCAATCCCGATTACGACATGAGCGAACGCCGTTTCCTCTACCGCCTGATGCTCAAGGGCGAAGTGCCGGCGTGAACATCCGCACCATCCTCGTCGGCACCGTCATTGTCGTCATCGCCTTTATCGGCGCCAGCGCGCTTCTCAATCTGCTATGGCCGGCGACGGCACCGCTGCAAGAGGGGCGGCCAGCGCTGGTCGCGGTGCCGCCGCTGCAGCCGCTGACCGGCACCTCGACGGTGCTGGCGCCCGCGGCCATCGCGCTCAGCGCGATCCGCGACGCGCTCGACGCGCAGGCGCCGCGCAATCTGTCCGGCAAGCCGCAAAATCCGGTGTCGCAGCTTCTGACCAATGCCGACCTCAATTTTGATATTGCGCGCGGGCCGTTCACCGTATCCGGCCGGCCTGACGCGCTGGTGGTGGTGACGCCGCTGACCGGCCAGTTCAAGGCCACCGGCCAGATCGCCAGCGGCGCCAACTCGGTCGGCAACACCATCGGCAATCTGGTCGGCGGTAGCGTCGGCCAGGCGGTGCAGAATTTTGCCGGCAAGGCGTTCGATCAGCACGCTGACATCCAGGGCACGGTGACGACGACGTCGAAGCCGACGATTTCGCCGAACTGGCGGCTCGCGCCCAATCTCTCGGCGCAGGTCAATGTCGTCGACGTCATCCTGCCGATCGCCGGCTTGAAACTCAGCGTCGCCAACCAGGTGAAGCCGTTCCTCGACAACGCGGTGCGCAGCCAGACCGGCGCGCTCGAAACGCGGCTGCGCAACGATCCGTTCATCGAGAACGCGGCGCGCGGCGAGTGGATCAAGCTGTGCCGCGCCATCCCGCTCGGCACTGGTGGCCAAGGCATGCCTAATCTCTGGCTCGAAGTGCGCCCGACCCGCGCCATCGCCGCGCAGCCGAAGATCGACGGTAGCGCGGTGACGCTGTTGCTCGGCGTGCAGGCCGAGACCCGCATCGTGCCGACCGAGACCAAGCCGAATTGTCCGTTTCCGCAAGCGCTCGATCTGGTGCCGCAAACCAACGATGGGAGCGTCAGCATCGCGGTGCCGATCGATATTCCGTTCACCGAAGTCAGCCGTCTTCTCGAAGACCAGCTCGGCGGCAAGACCTTTCCCGAGGATGGCAGCGGCTCGTTCGCCGTGACCATAAAGCATGCCGCCATCGCGGCGACCGGCGACCGGCTGTTGATCTCGCTTCTGGTCAACGTCAAGAAACGCGGCCTGCTCAGTTTTTTCGGCGCCGAGGCCACGGTGCACGTCTATGGCCGGCCGGTGCTCGACCAGGACCGGCAAATCCTGCGCTTTAACGACGTGACGCTCGACGTGCAATCGCAAGCCGCCTTCGGCCTGCTCGGCGCCGCGGCGCAAGCGGCCTCGCCTTACCTGCAAAAAATTCTCGCTGACAAGGCGGTGATCGACCTAAAGCCGTTCGCCGCCGACGCCAAGCAGCGCATCGCCACGGCCGTCGCCGGCCTCGTCGCGCAAGGCAACGGCGTCTCCGCCAACCTCGCCGTCAACGATCTACGCCTCACCGGCATCGCCTATGACGATAAGACCTTGCGCGTGATCGCCAACGCGACCGGCGCCGTCAACGTGGCGGTGTCGTCGCTGTCGATGCAGTAGGTTTCAATAGCCGCGCCGGCGCCGCTTCTTCGCAGCCTTCTTGGCGGCATAGCGCGCCTCGTTGGCGGCCGCTTGCTGCGCGCTCAGGACGGCGTCGCTGACGGTTTTTTGCCCGGGCGCCGTCGTTTCCGCTTTGACCCTGTCGAGGACGAAGCGCGCGTAGTCGTCCATGTCGCCCTTGAACGGCTTGATCTGACTGTCCGCGGTCAGCCACAGCCGGTCGGCCACCAGATCGATCAACGAGCGGTCGTGGGTGATGAGAATGACGGCGCCGTCGTAGTCGTTCAACGCATCGAGCAGCGCGCGGCGGCTGTCGATATCGAGGTGATTGGTCGGCTCGTCGAGGATCAGCAGGTGCGGCGCCGCCATGGCGATGAGATTGAGCAAGAGCCGCGCGCGCTCGCCGCCGGACAGATTGGCGACCGTGGTTTCCTGCTTGTCGAACGACAGCCCGAACTGCGCCAGTTTTGAGCGGCGTGACGATTCGCTGTCGTCGGGAAGCTCACGCCGGATGATGTCCAAAGGCGTGTCGTCCGGGTCGAGCGCTTCGATCTGATGCTGATGAAACCAGCCGACTTTGATGCGGCTTTCCCGGTTCATCTGGCCGGCCTGCAGCGGCAGCGCGCCGGCGATCATTTTGGCGAAGGTCGATTTGCCGGCGCCGTTGACGCCCAAAAGCCCGATGCGGTCGTCGACGTCGAGCCGCAGGTTGAGATTGCGCAACACCGTGGTCTTGTCGTAGCCGACCGAAGCGTTTTCGAGCTGGATGAGCGGCGGCGCCAGCGGCCGCGCCGGCGACGGCAGCGTGAACGGTGCCACGCGTTCCTCGACCGTCTCGGCGATCGGCTCCAGTTTGGCGAGCCGCTTGATCCGCGACTGCGCCTGCGTCGCCTTGCTGGCCTTGGCCCGGAAGCGGTCGATGAACTTTTGCAAATGCGCGCGCTCGGCGTCCTGCTTGGCGCGCGTCGCGGCCTGCAGCCGCGTTTTTTCCGCGCGGCGGTGTTCGAAATCGTCATAGCCGCCGGTGTAAAGATCGAGCTTGCCTTCGCTCAGATGCAAGATGGCGTCGACCGAGTTGTTCAAAAGCTCGCGGTCGTGGCTGACGATCAGCGCGGTTTTGGGATATTTCTTCAAGCGCGCTTCGAGCCACAGCGCGCCTTCGAGATCGAGATAGTTTGTCGGCTCGTCGAGGAGGAGCAGATCGGGCTCGGCGAACAGAGCCGCCGCCAGCGCCACGCGCATGCGCCAGCCGCCAGAAAATTCCGCCATCGGCCGCTCGAGATCGTCGTTGGAAAATCCGAGCCCGCTCAAGATTTCGGCGGCGCGCGCCGGCGCGCGGTCGGCGTCGATGGCGTTGAGGTGCTGGTAGATCTCGGCCATGTGTTCCGGCTCGGCGGTCTCCAACTGGGCATTCAACGCCTCGCGCCGGGTATCGGCGGCGAGAATCGTATCCAGCAGCGTGACCGGCGTGGCCGGATGCTCCTGATCGACCGATCCGATTTTTGCCGCCTTGGGCAGCAGGATATCGCCCTCCTGCGCGGCAAGCTCGCCGACGATAAGCTTGAACAAGGTCGATTTACCGACCCCATTGCGCCCCACCAGGCCGACCTTGGTGCCGTCCGGAATCGTGACGCTCGCCCGGTCGAAAAACCGGCGGCCCCAGGCGTCGAAAACGAGATTGTCGATTTGCAGCATTTTTTGGGGGGTGCCGGGGGATGATCGCGGATGCGAAGGGAGCCGCTTCTTAATGCGGGCGGTTGCGGAGCGCCAGCCGTGAATTTGCGCGAAGTCGATCAGGGAGTCCGGGCGCGCGGATTTTGTCCGCGCCCCTGGTTGGTTTCAAGCTTCCGCTCCTGCGGCACCATCGCCAGCGTCAGCCGCTCGGTGCCGCGCAGCACGTCGAGCTTGACCTCTCGCCCAATGGTCTCGCCGGTGAGCGTGCGCACCAGATCGTCGGCGCCGGCGATGATGGTGCCGTCGAGGCCGAGCAGGATGTCGCCGACCTTCAGGCCGGCAAGCGCGGCCGCGGAGTCCGGCTCAATAGACGCGATCATCACCGCGCGTTCTTGCGTAATGCCGGCGGCGTGGCGCAGCCGCCGTGGGATAGGGGTGTGCTGGGCGGCGACGCCGATGAAGGCGCGACGCACCCGGCCGTGGCGCACCAGTTCGCCGAGCACGAAGCTTGCGGTATTGGCGGCAACCGCGAAGCAGATGCCTTGCGCGCCCATGATCACCGCCGTGTTCACGCCGACGACTTCGCCGTGGGACGACACCAGCGGGCCGCCGGAATTGCCGGGGTTGAGCGCCGCATCGGTCTGAATCACGTCGTCGATCAGCCGGCCGGTGCGCGAGCGCAAGCTGCGGCCGAGCGCGGAGACGACACCGGTCGTCACCGTCGATTCGAAACCGAGCGGATTGCCGATGGCGATCACCAATTGTCCGCGCTTGAGCCGCTTGGAATCGCCAAGCGGCGCCGCCGGCAAGGTCACCGGCTCGACGATGCGGATCAGCGCCAGATCGGTGTCGGGATCGTCGCCGACCAGACGCGCGGTGAGGTGCTGGCCTTCCGGCGTTGTCACCTCGATGCGCGCGGAGGAACTGGCGGCGCTGCCCGCGCCGGCGACGTGGCTATTGGTCAGGATCAGTCCATCAGGCGCCACCACGACGCCCGAGCCGGTGCCGCCGCGGGGACGGCCATTGGCTTCGCCGGCATGAATCGTCAGCCCGACCACGGCCGGGCCGACCCGGTCGACCACGTCGATGACGGCACGCGAATAGGCGTCGAGGAGCGCCTCGTCCTCGACCGGAATTTTGGCTGGTTCGGTGACGGCAGTTGCGGCAGCGCCGCCGCCGCCCCAGGCGGCATCGTGCAAAGGTATGATTTTCATGTTTTGTCAGGTGGTTAGCCCAGCATCCGCTGGGGGCCGGCGGCCGCGCCGGTCGACGTCATATATGGGAACCAGGCGGCGACCAGGGAAGGGTGGCCGGCCTGCGGTTGACAGCGGCGGCGGCATATGGTGCCCCGGTCCGCCTTGAAGGAAAGATTCATGACCATCACCCGTGCGGCGCGCCTTGCCGTCCTGGTAACCGCCGCCGCGCTCGCCGGCTGCGGCCAGGGCCAGCAGCCGCAAAGCGCCGCCGCGCCGCCGGCCGTGACCGTGGCCAACCCGGTGCAGCGCACGGTGGTCGACCAGGACGAATATGTCGGCCGCTTCGCCGCGGTGGAATCGGTCGAGATCCGCTCGCGGCTGTCCGGTTATCTCTCCGCGATCCATTTCATCGACGGCCAGATGGTGCAGAAGGGCGATCTGCTCTTCACCATCGACCGCCGGCCGTTCCAGATCGTGCTCGAGCAGATGAAGGCCAATCTGGCGCAAGCG
>Ga0182024_10025004_pt1 | contig 10576 bp, 6 predicted proteins | sample P32metaG_FD_120480 | JGI IMG/M metagenome (GOLD analysis project Ga0182024, IMG submission 120480) | Permafrost microbial communities from Stordalen Mire, Sweden - P3-2 metaG (Illumina Assembly) | ecosystem: Environmental > Terrestrial > Soil > Wetlands > Permafrost | place: Sweden: Stordalen...
AACATCGCTCCCTGCTGTTGATCCTCTCCGCGCATCGTCTTTTTTCCTCCCGATATCTCTTTGATGCGCGCGCCTTTCTTTTCGTGTCACCCAATCGGAGACTTTTTCAGCAACCTGCTAGAGGCTATGGTGTGTTGGGATTCGTCGCGGCTGCCGGTGCGGGGCCCATCTTGCGCTCGCTGCTGGCGATTTCCAAGCCCGCCTTGCGAAGTCCTTCGATCAGGTGCTCGGTGAGTTCGACGTCCCACCACTTCCTGAGTTGGTCACGGCCTGTCACGGCGAAATCTGGTCTGATCGTTAGTAACTCCTGGACTGCGTTGCGCGCCGCTTCCTGTTCGCCGAGCTGCCCGTAAGCTGCGGCGAGCGCGAACTGGGTGCGCCAGAAGGCAGGCATGTTGACCTTCAGGACTATGTCGAGCGCACCCCGGTAGTCACGCTGGCGGTAAGCGTTGAAGCACAGTGGAAACCAGTGCCATCCGGGATGATTCGGATTAAGCTCGATCGCTCGTTTCGCGAGAGCGCAACCGCGATCCCAGTCGCCGGAGTATGCGATCTGAAATCCGAGATAGGCACCAGTCAGTCCATCCATCGAGTTGAGCGAGAGCGAGCGCTCCGCTGCGGTGCGGAAAGCCCCGAACTCTCCGCGGAAGAACAATGCCGAGGCGAACGCCGCGTGAGCAAGGTGGTTGGATGGCGCGACATCCAGTGCACGCCGGGCCGCGGCCAACGCTCGGCCGAGGGGATCCGGCTGCAGATTGAATCCGTGCGTGTACTCTTCGCGGTACAGCCACGAGAGCATGGCCCAGCAATCTGCACGATCGGGCGGCTGTTTTACGGCACGTTCCAAGACTGCTCTTGCCACTGCATGCTCCGCCGCGTTGATGCGCTGATGGTGGCCGAAACTCCGAAGCAGGGCCTCGTAGGGTGTGAACCCTTCGGGGTCGCGGTTCCGGAGAACCTCCGTCATGTTGTGCGGCAGGACGCCTTGCGTGTCCGCGACAGTCGAGACGATGCGCGGCACGACGTCGTCGAGAAGTTCCAAAATCGCTTCGGATTGAAAGGGGCGATCGTAAGTGTCTGCCCACAAGCCTGCGCCGGAGGTGGCGTCGACCAACTGCGCTGCAATGCGAACCTTCCCGCCTGATTGGCGAACACTTCCCTCCATCACGTAACGCGCTCCGAGTTCCCTGCCGACCGCCCGGATGTCCCCAGACTCGCTTGAGTATTTTGCGGTCGAGCTCCGCGCGATCACCCGCAGGTAGGAAAATCGCGAGAATCCGGTGATGATCTCCTCGGTGATCGCCTCGGCGAATGCTTCCACGCCGGCATCCGCGCCTTTGTACTTGAACGGCAACACGGCAACCCAAAAGCCCTCTTCGGCCCGCGTAGCTCCGGAGTCTGGCACTGCCACAGCACGCGAGGCCGAACTGGCAGCGGGCGCCACGCTCGGCGCAAGTCGCGCCAGATCGCGAAACTCGTTGCCGACATCGCGAGCCGTCTGGACGCGATGCCGAGGGTCCTTCTCCAGGCAACGGCGGATGACGCGCGCCAGATCTCTTGGCAGATCCGACCGAACATCGGTAACGAGCGGCGGACTGTCTCGCAGGATCGCGGAGGCCAACTCAGCCGAAGAGGTCCCCTCAAACGGTCGCCGGCCCGTCGCAATCTCGTAGAGCATGACACCCAACGAGAAGATGTCGGTACGGTGGTCAAGGACGCGTCCCGACACCTGTTCGGGGGACATGTAGGCCAGTGTCCCCATGACGACGCCCACCCGTGTGCGCCCCGTCGCGGTCAGTGTGGCGTCGTTCGAGGTTTCTGCGCCCACATCTTTTGCCAAACCGAAATCCAGCACCTTAATCCGGCCCTCATCCGTCACCATCACGTTGGCGGGTTTCAGATCGCGATGGACGATGCCTTTCTCGTGCGCCGCGGCCAGCGCCTCGGCCAGTGCCCCGGCAATCTCAACAATTCGCTGGACAGAGAGGCCGCTCGCCGAAATCAGCTGATCGAGTGGCCGCCCCTCGATCAGCTCCATTGTGAGAAAGTCAACGCCGTCGCATTCCTCAACGGAATACAGCGTCACCACATTAGGATGGTTGAGCGCGGCAACGGCCCGCGCCTCGCGCTGGAAGCGGGCGAGGCGGTCGGGATCGCTCGCAACGTCCGCCGGCAGGACCTTGAGCGCAACCTCGCGACCGAGTTTGGTGTCGGTGGCTCGGTACACCTCACCCATTCCGCCCTTGCCAATCGCGGCGTTGATCCGGTAGTGGGAGAGTGCGCGGCCGATCACAACGAGCCTCCCCGGGGCGCTGCCAGTTGTTAGCTGCAACCTTGTCCCTGGACAAAAGCGGTGCCGATTCTACACGAAAGAGCATCGCGGGATTGTGCTTCAGTGACGGGCAAACCGGATGCCATTCCGGGCCCGGAGTCCGGATGGAGGAAATGGGTGCTGCGGAACACTGGTTGCTCTCCGATCTCGTCGAACCCCGTTAGCCAGAATCGTCACACGTTCTGCGACCTGCTGCACATGCTACAATCCCGCTCGCAGATGACGCTAACATCTGGTACCAGACTCGGCCCCTACGAAATTCTCTCTCCTATCGGCGCCGGCGGCATGGGTGAGGTATATCGCGCCAAGGACACCCGCCTTGACCGCACCGTCGCCATCAAGGTTTTGCCGCTGCATCTTTCCTCTGACCCAGAATTGAAACAACGCCTAGAGCGCGAAGCCAAAGCGATTTCCGCCCTTCAGCATGCGAATATCTGCACCCTTCACGACATCGGTATCCAGGACGGCACCAACTTTCTGGTCATGGAGTATCTCGAAGGCCAAACTCTTGCCGAGCGCCTCGCAAAAGGCCCGCTGCCCTTCGATCAAGTTCTAAGGATTGGCACCGAAATCGCGCAAGCGCTAGAGAAAGCGCATCAGCAAGGCATCATCCATCGCGATCTGAAGCCCGCGAACATCATGCTCACCAAAGCGGGCGCAAAGCTGATGGACTTCGGGCTAGCAAAACCAGAAGCGTCGGGTGTTTCCCGTGCCGTCAGCTCACTTCCTCCCTCCACGCAGACCATGAGTCTTGCTTCGCTCACTGCGGCTGCATCACCGCTTACGCAGAAGGGTTCCATCGTTGGAACCTTTCAGTATATTGCCCCGGAAGTCTTGCAAGGCGCGGAAGCCGACGCTCGGAGCGACCTGTTCAGCTTCGGCTGCATTCTCTATGAAATGGTTACTGGACGTCGCGCTTTCGAGGGCAAATCACAACTCAGCGTCTTCACCGCAATTCTGGAAAAGGATCCAGAGCCCATCAGCGCCAGCCAGCCACTCTCACCGCCTATGCTCGATCGCGTGATTCGCGCGTGCCTGGCCAAAGACCCCGCTGACCGCTACCAATCTGCGCACGACCTTGCGATGGAACTGCGCTGGATGGCCGATGGAGCGTCGAGCGAATCTGCAAAGTCGTCTCCGCAGTTCAACAAGGCCTGGGCTGCTTGGTTCGCCGCGCTTCTGCTCGCTTTCATCGCCCTCGCCGGATTCACCGGGTACCGCTGGGCAAAATCCTCAGAAGAATCCGTGTCGCTGCATGCCGAAATCTCGCCGCCGGACAAGTTTTCGCTCGATACCACCGGCGACGCCGGTGGCATGCCCGTTCTGTCTCCACAAGGCGACAAAATCGCCTTCGTTGCTCATTCTGGGGAAGCGAAGTTGCTGTGGGTCCGCTCGCTCGGCAGCGACTCGGCTCAGCAACTCGACGGCACCGCGGGCGCCTCGCACCCTTTCTGGTCGCCCGATGGCAGCTACCTCGGTTTCTTTGCCGGCGATAAATTGATGAAGATCGCCGCCACTGGTGGCCCGGTTGCCGTCCTAGCCGATGCCCCCAATCCTCGCGGAGGAACCTGGAGCCCGAGCGATGTGATTGTGTTCGCCCCGGATTTTCAGGGTGCACTGGTGAAAGTGAGCGCGCAGGGTGGCACGACAACCCCGGCAACGGTGATCGATAAAACGAAGCACTCCACCCATCGCTGGCCCTGGTTTCTTCCCGACGGCAAACATTTTGTTTTTCTCGCAACCAGCCATACCGGAGGCGATCCCAAACAGAACGGAATCTACTTTGGATCTGTCGAAAGCATGGCAACTCACCTGGTCATAGCGGCAGAGTCAGCGGCACAGTACGCCTCCGGTTATCTCCTCTACCGCGCCGACAGGACGCTGGTGGCGCAGACATTCGATCCGAAAGACGGCAACTTGTCGGGATCGCCGATTCCGGTGGTAAACAACCTCCGCGACGATGTTGGGGTGTGGCGTAGCATTTTCGCCGTGTCCCAGAACGGACTCATGGTGTATCAGGTAGGCAAGGCTGACTCGGCAAAAAGCCACTTGGTATTGTTCGACCGTTCTGGGAAGGCGCTCGCGGACTACGATCCTCAAGAGTCTACGATCACCGATGTGCGCTCGCTGCTGGGCGTGCGTGATGTGCGCCTCTCGCCAGACAACAGGCGAGTCGCATTTGCAAGCGGTAGCGGTATTTGGACGCTGGATCTTGAGCGGAAGACCAAGACGCGCATCACCTTCGACCAGCGGGTTTATCAGGAACCCAGCTGGTCACCCGACGGCAAGACGCTTCTTTTCTCCGCGCAAATCGCGAATGGCGGCGGCACTGTCGAAATTCGCTCCAAGGCGGCCGACGGTAGCGGAACCGAAAAACCATTGATCCCCGAGCAGGATAATTTTCATTATCCTGCATGGTCGCCGGATGGGAAATATCTGACTTACCTTTGGGGCGAGAAAATGGTTTCCCTCTGGATACGGCCCGTTAACGGAGATGCCAAGCCGGTTGCCATCGTCCAGCCTCCGGCGTCTGAATCGAACATCTACTCTTATCGCGTTTCGCCTGACGGCCGCTGGGTGGCCTACGATTCTGACGAATCCGGGCAGCAGGAGATATACATTACGAGCTTTCCGGAAGGAAAAGGTAAGTGGAGGGTATCGGCCAACAGCGGGGTCTATCCCGCGTGGAGCGGAAGTGGAAAAGAACTGTTCTTCGAGAGCATAGCGAATGGTTTCTTGGTCTGCTCGGTCACCGTAAAGGGATCGGAGATCATCGTCGGTACGCCCGAACAACTGTTCAACACGAGCACACCCGGAATCGGGGTATCCTTTGACGCTTTTTCTGACGGAAAGCGTTTGCTGGTGAACCGCTCCGAGGAAGAAGCCCAGGCCCCCCTACAGTTGGTTACCAACTGGCTTGCGGAGTTAAGAAAATAACTCGGTGTGCGGCCATCGCACGTTTGCCCTAGTAGCCTTGCACGGTTGGGATAGAGGTCTTTTGCGTGGCCGTCGTCTTCGCTCATCGCCGCTTAGGACCGCGAACTCACATCGCGACACTCGTCTTAACGCGAGAAGACGACTCCATGTGGCACTCCTGATCCTCTCCATCCATGAGGCCACTCACGATCCGCGAAGTTAAAGCCTGGCTTGCCATCTGCATCGTGGAACGCGTAGTCCACCTGAATCGCCCCTGTTGCTTCGTCCAGCTTCACGAGATACAGGCGATTCTCCGATCCGGTCACGACAATCCGGTGCGTCTTTGCGTCCCATCCTGTCCAGTGCGAAAAAAAGTGGTCGGTGAGCTTCAACCGGGAAACTTCCACGGGCTTCATCCCATTGGAAATGTCCAGCACAATCAGACCATGCATCACCGGCACACTCTGGACCAGATAGTGCCCGACAATTGTTGGCACGCCGCAATACGAGCCAGGAAATGTGTAAACCAATTTCGCCGTCGGCTCGTCCTTGTCCACGGCGCTAATCCGCTCAATCCCGCAGCCGAGGGTTTGTACGTAGATTGCTCCATCGGGACCAAGACGCGGCTCCTCCGGGCTCACATGGCCGTAATGATTGTCGCCGATGTCCAGATTCGCGGTCTTCAGTAGCTTCAAATCCGACAGGCGCCAAACCTGGTACGTAACGCCGCTAAAAGCATTCACGTCGTCCATGGAGGAATTCGTGGACACGACCCGGTCGATTTCTGGAAGAACGACGAGGCTGTAGGGCGTCAACAATGCACCGGGAAATTCCGAGTCGGCTGAGCTGGCGGAGCGGATTACCTTTCCCTGATCGTCAATTTCCACCAAGCCGCCGCTACCGCCCATCTGCCCTTCCATTTCGCCGTGATGGGTATGCTGAAAACTCGCAAGCACATGTCCATTGGGTAGCCGCAGGAAAGAATGCGGGTGCATGTAGCCGTCCATATCAGTGAACGACGTAACGATCTTCGGATGTAAGGGATCGCGCAGATCAAAAATGAAGGTCCGGCCCGCATCGTGATCGTTCGCAAAAAGCATTCCGCTCGCGGGCATCACGTACTCGGTGTGATGCACGCGCATGGTCGGCTGGTCGGTTACGAGGGTGGTCATCAGATGCCCGTACGATGCCGAACCGGGATCCGCATCGATCACCGCGAGAAAGTCGTTTCCTTTCTTCGCTTCGTCACCAGTCCAGGCAAACAGATAGTGTCCCGATGCTTTCGTTTGTTTCTCTTGAGAGTCGACCGGAACCTTGCTAGCGCCGAGGAAAAAGACAAGGGCAATCAGAAGACGTCGCACGGACACCTCAAGCGTATCGATCGTTGAGTTGCATCGACCGATCATACGATTGCTCCTACGACCCGGCAAGGGAAATGCGGTCAACAGGATTGATTGAGTGGTCTCGTCGCCGCATCGTCCACGTGGACAGAATCAAGCGCACGGAAGCGCCCCTACCAGGGAATGACGCCCTTGCTGTCGGAGTAGGTGCCCGTGGGACCGTCGTCGGGGAGCAGCGCAAGGCGGACGGCTTCGGCGGCTCCTTCGGGAATGGTCTGCGTGCCACGATGACCGTTTAAGTCGGTTGCGGTGTAACCGGGAGCTGCGGCGTTAACCTTAATGCGAGAATCGCGAAGCAGATAGGCAAGTTGCACGGTGAGCATGTTGAGCGCGGCCTTGGAGGCGCTGTAGCCAATCAGCTTGGTTGCGGCGCCCGGGTAAGCAGGGTCAGCGTTCTGAGTGAGAGAGCCTAGGCCGCTTGAGACGTTGACGATGCTGGCGGCCGGTGATTTGTGCAGCAGCGGGAGCATGGCCTGCGTGACTGCCAGAGCGCCAAGGAAGTTGGTGCGCAATACTCGCTCGACGGCATCGAGCTGGGCGGTGAGGGCAGGGCCGTCACCGGGATCATTGATGCCTGCATTGTTGACGAGGATTTCGAGGTGACCGAAACCGCGGGTGATGTCGGCAGCAGCCTCGTTGGAGCCTCCGAGCCTCGGGCGATCGCTGATTCGTCTGAAAAATTCCTAAAGGGTGGAATTCACAATTCTTGTGCGCTCTTCGGGTTCGGCGCGAACCGGCGCAAGAGTGTAATGCAGAATACCAATATAAGGATTAGCAGGCCCAGCAAAGCAAGCTCGATCATACTGGCGCGGAATATGCTCGCGTTCTCAGCAGAAAACGAACCCGCTTTTGTGAGATTCGCGGCTTCCAGCGTGATCACAAGGACACGCCGGATCGAAGCGATCAGGCCCACGACAAGAAATGGTTCGGTCACCAGAAAGTGCGAGCGGATCGATATGCGAACCGTGTGCAGGATCTCCACCAGCATCAGCACGACCAGCAGTTGGTCCAGGACCAGGAGAGTCTGGGCGGCGATGGTCCAGTGACCTAGGCCATCGAAGAGCATTTTGCCCGCGTTGGCAATGGTCGCCAGCGCCGTAATAAACAGCAGCACCGCCAATACGGAATAAATCGCGACTTCCGCACGACTCACGTAGTCGCCAAAGTGGACGCGGATCTTCTCCTCTACCATTTGCGCGGAATAATACCAGCTACGTTGTCACTTGGGTAGATTTTGAAGCAAGGGCCCGATCGTCTGCCTTTTGAAAAGACCTGGTCACCCAATGCCTGTCGCGAGCAGGGAGAATAACTCCCGATACGTCGGGCGGTCTCACATCGGCGGGGCTGAACGGTCGCTGTTGCAGTTAGTCACCTTGGCGAAAATTGGCAGCAAAGGACCTGTGGGATATAAATGGTGCAATGATCACCCCTCTGGTCTGATTCGTCGGCAGTTGTGTACTTCTTTTTGCTGCTTACTTCGATGCTCAGGGTATGGCAATCATTTGGCTTCAGAGGGTGCCGGAATCGCATCAACCGCCGCTTCGGCGTCGTGCCCGTAAACCCACGCAATTGCCTTGAGGAACCAGTCGGTCGACGCATCGCCCAGCTGTGCGTCTCGCTCCCGCTGTTGCGGCCCATCGGGCAGATGGAAGCGGGTCTTGTTCTGCTTGGAGGCAGCCTGGACGCGCGACGCCCGGGGCAGTCGCAAAGACTCGTAGAGACGGAGTGCTTGAGAAATCTCCGGCCCACCCATTTTCGCAAGACACGCCGCGAGCACTGCGCCGTCTTCGATGGCGTGTGCCGCGCCCTGCGCCCAGAACGGCAGCATTGCGTGGCAAGCATCACCGAGCAAGGTTACGCGTCCGGCGGACCAATGTTCCATCGGTGGATGTTCAAAGAGTCCCCAGACAAATGCCTCATCGACCGCCTCGAGAATCGAGCGGACCTGCGGGTGCCATCCTTGGAAAGCATCCAGTACGTCGGCGACGTCCGCCTGTTCGGTCCACGATTCGCGCGTCCAGGAATCTTGGTCAACGAGGGCAACAAAATTGACCAGACGCCCGCTTCGCACGAAGTAGTGCACAAAATGCCTGCCCGGCCCCATCCATATTTGAAATTCCACCGAGAGTTTCAGATGAGCTAGCCGGTCAGCGGCCACCAAACCGCGATAGGCGACACAACCCGTGAACTGCGGACTCTCGCCTCTAAACAAGATGCGACGCACAGCGGAATGAATTCCATCGGCGCCCACCAGCGCGTCGACGGTAGTGCTCTTGCCGTTCTCGAAATGCGCCTCGACTCGATTCCCATGATCGATCAGGTCCGTGAGCCGATGCCCAACATGGAGGCGCTCTGCGGGGAACGAGCTCAACAGCGCATTCAAAAGATCGGCGCGGTGAGTCTGATAGTACGGAGCGCCACAGGCAGCCTCCATGGCCTCGCCGAGTGGAGCGCAGCTCAACGTCCGACCGTCATCCCAACGACGCTGACGCAAGGTCAGCGGTTGGACGCCTATCGTTGCCAATGGTTCGGCGAGACCAAGTCGCTGCAGGATGCGAGTGGCGTTCGGGCTGACCTGGATGCCGGCGCCTACTTCCCGCGCCTCCGGTGCTTGCTCGTAGACGTGTACATCCAAGCCCGCGCGCAACAAGGACAAAGCCGCGGTAAGTCCGCCGATCCCGCCACCGATTACTGCGATAGAAATTCCGCGGAGTGTCACAAGAGGGTCCTGACGCTCGAGATGGTACGAATATACCCTCAGATGCCAGGTTGTAATGAATCTGATTGATACGTGGATGTGAGTTTTCTACTTGGCTTTCCAATCGGCTACGCGTAGAAGCGACGTCGTTCAAAGTTAATTAGCGGAGCACCTCTGGACCGTGCAAGGATCACGGGCCAACCGGGAGCAATTCCGGGCTCGTGCGATCCGAGGCGACCATTATTGGGGCAAACTGCAGGTGAAATTCGATGCATCGTTGATATCGCCTGTGCCGTTGTAGCGAGCGACTTGAGGATAGGGGCACAGAGGGCGCGTGCGATCCACCTTGCCTGCTGTTTCATGCGCGGCGATGATTCGCGCGGGAGCCTTGCCGTGCTCTACCCATTGTTCGATCGCGCCGATCTTGTCAAAAGTGTCGGGGCCTTCTCCACCCCAGCAGTGTCCCATGCCGGGAACCATGAAGAGGCGAACCCAGTTCGAGTCCGCTGGTGGATCTCCGCTGAGTTTCACTACCGATTTGTAGAATTCGATGCTTGAGCCCGGGGCTACCTGTTGATCGGCCCAACCGTGATAGATGAGCAGCTTTCCGCCGTGTTTCGCGAACGCCGCTAGATGGGGATCCATCTCATCGACACCTTTATCGATGGCGTTCGCCTTTGCGGAGTCGCGGTCCATATCGAAGGTCCGCCAGTCCCAGTTCGGATCCTGGTAGACGATGTAGCGGAATTGATCGACGAAGAGATCGACGGGGTTCGGACCACCCGCAAGGCGGCCCCATTCGAGCTCGGTCCCCGGCTCGAGCCGCGGGAATAGGACATCGCCCTTCGAGTCCGTGGCAGGGCTAATGACCGTTTGCGCGGTTTGGACCTGGCGCGGCGTCAGGCAATCGGGTCCATCCGATCCCTTGCACTCGAGAGCTTTGAAGTCGACATGACATTTCTCGGGCTCCTCGATGAGACCATCCTTTAATCCGTCGTTCGCATCGCAAGCGTCGAGAACGGCGCGGTGAATCATCGGGTACTTCGCCGGCGGGATGTAGGCGTCGGGATCCTTGAAGGTTTGCACCGCAAGCCAGAGCGCCCATGCGTTGCGACGGACGTTCGCAGGATCGCCGGCGATTACGCCGTTAAACTCGTCCGGATAGCGATAGGCCTGCAGGAGACCTTCGCGTCCGCCGGCGGAGCAGCCATTCCAGTAGGAATAGCGCGC
>Ga0182024_10025005_pt1 | contig 10575 bp, 9 predicted proteins | sample P32metaG_FD_120480 | JGI IMG/M metagenome (GOLD analysis project Ga0182024, IMG submission 120480) | Permafrost microbial communities from Stordalen Mire, Sweden - P3-2 metaG (Illumina Assembly) | ecosystem: Environmental > Terrestrial > Soil > Wetlands > Permafrost | place: Sweden: Stordalen...
GCGCGCCTGACGCGCATTCCCGGTGTGGGACGCAAGACGGCCGAGCGCATGATCGTCGAGTTGCGCGACAAGCTCGCCGCTGTCGAAATTGCCGAAGATACGCGCAGGCCGGTTGCAACGACGGGGACTGCGGGCGATGTTGTGTCCGCGCTCCTCAATCTTGGCTATGACCAGCACGCCGCCGAACAGGCTGTCGATCGCGCGGGACAAAACGGCGCTTCTGAAACATTTGAGGATCTTCTGCGCGGAGCGCTGCAGCAGTTGACCGCGCCAGCGCAGTCAAGCGCAAGGGCCGCGCGATAAGAATCCGAGTGAGAACTCTGTCTTGGCGGGATTCTTGTAGCGCCAATCTTCAGGTTGGCATTTTAGGGCCGCCGAGATGCCCGCCTGAAGGCGGTCTTTACACAAATCGAACCGAGTTTCCGCGCAAGGTCGGCTGGGCCGACAGGCGCCAGGGATGAAACGATTGCTGATCGGGATACGCGGGGCACACAAGCGATGAGCTCCGGAACAGGAAGCGAGCCGAAAATGGAGCAGCCCGTGCGCCGAATCGTCACCGGCGCGGCGCTGGATGAAGACGCGCGCATTGACGCGAGCGTTCGCCCGAAACGTTTTGCCGACTACATCGGCCAGGCGCGTGTGAAGGAAAACATCGAGATCGCCATCCAGGCGGCGCGAAGCCGCGGCGAGGCGCTCGATCACGTTCTGCTTTACGGCCCGCCAGGGCTTGGCAAGACGACACTTGCGCAGATCATCGCAAGCGAACTTGGCGTGACCATCAAGACCAGCTCCGGCCCTCTCCTCGAACGCAAGGGCGACCTGACAGCGATCCTCACCTCGCTCGAACAGCGGGAAGTATTTTTTCTAGACGAAATTCACCGCCTGGTGCCGGCCATCGAGGAAGTTCTGTACCCCGCAATGGAAGACTATCGCATTGATCTGGTGATTGGGCAGGGCGCGGGCGCAAGAATTCACCCTTTCATCCTGAATCGCTTCACGCTGATCGGCGCGACCACGCGTGCCGGCCTCGTGACGGCGCCGTTGCGTTCGCGCTTCGGCATCGTGCACCGGCTCGAGTTTTATACGCCGGAAGATCTTGTCACCATTGTTCGCCGCTCGGCCTCCATCCTCGGAATCGCCATGGATGACGATGGCGCGTACGAGATGGCGCGCCGCAGCCGGGGCACGCCGCGCGTAGCCAACCGGCTACTTCGCCGCGCCCGTGATTTCGCGCAAGTCCGGGCCCAGGGGCACATCACTCTCGCGGTGGCAAAGGAAGCGCTTCAGATGCTCGGCGTGGATGAACACGGTCTGGATGAAGTCGATCGCAACCTCATGCTCACGATTCTGGAAAAATATGCCGGCGGGCCAGTGGGGCTCAGCACCCTTGCAGCTTCCATCAGCGAAGAGGAAGACGCCATCGAGGAAATTTACGAACCGTATTTGATGCAGCTCGGCCTGCTCGACCGCACGCAGCGCGGCCGCGTTGCCACAGCCCTTGCCTACAAACATTTCGGCCTCGAACCGCCGCGCCGCCAGCCAGGCTTGTTCTAAAGTGAATCCGGATATGAATCCACAGATGAACACAGATCAACACTGATAAAATCTCAGGAATCGAAATTCTCAGACCTGAACATTCTCAGCTGAAATTGCTGCAGGGTTTACTGCGCGAATTCTCCGGGCCCTCCGTTCTCAATCATGATTTTCCTCTTGATCTGTCTTTATCGGTGTTTATCTGTGTTCATCTGTGGTTTCATTCTTCGGTATGGCGGAAGGCAAACTCATCTATCTTTCCCTCGGGTCGAACCTTGGCGATCGAGCCGCGAACTTGAATCGTGCCATCGAAGCCCTGCCGGGGATTGGCGTGCGGGTCTCGCGCCGCTCTTCCATGTATGAAACGGAACCGGTCGATTTTCTTGCGCAGCCCTGGTTTTTGAATTGCGTTGTTGAAGCGGAGACTTCGATCGAGCCGCCGCAATTGCTTGATGAGTTGCAGGCGATCGAGTGCAGTTTCGGCAGCAAGAAACTTGTCGCGCGCGGCCCCCGGATCATTGACATCGATATTCTGTTCTATGGAACAGAAGTGATTCACGGGGAAAGGATTCAAATTCCGCACCCGCGCCTCGCCGACCGCAGGTTCGTGCTCGTTCCTCTTGCCGAGCTTGCGCCTGAATTTCGCCATCCGGTACTGCGCAGGACAGCCACCGAGTTGCTTGCCTCCACGCAGGATCAAAGTGCAGTGCGAATCTGGCAGCCGCTCGAGGGCGTGGCCGGTTCACCATCGTCGGGGGATTAAGTCCTATCGGGCGGGGATCAGTAGCGGTCTTCCGAAGGCTTCTTTTTCTTTTTCAGTTCGCGTTCTTCTTTTTCCGATTTTTCGTATTCTGCAATCTCTTCCTCGGTCATAACGTACTCGTCCCGTTTCGCGAACATGTTGGTATTACGTTGCGCAAAGGCATTGCCGGATTCACGGCCCTCGCGGCCTTCCTTGCGCTTGCGCTCGGACAAACTCGAATCATGCCGCACGCGGCGAATCGGATTGGCCAGCGCGGCAGCCTCCATCAGCAGATCGCTCACCTTTTCGAGCAGGTCGTGGAACTGGAATGGCTTCACGACGTAAGGCAGTTTTTCTCGCTCGAATACCGGAAGCGCATCCATGGACGCCGATTCAGGCACCACGAAAAGAACACGCGCGCGGACTTTGCCTTCCTCGACCGCCGGCGCCAGCGCCAATTCCCGGAGCGTAAGGTAGACCGGGCTGGTCAGCCCAATCATCCCAATGTTCACGATCACCAGGGACCATTCGCCGCTGGCGAGTTCCCCGAGGGCCTGGCTGACCACTGGCACAACGCGGACATGCCAGCCTTCCGAGTCCAGCAATTGCCGCAAAGCCGACTGGTTCGCCTCATCGTCCTCGATAATCAGGATACCGATCTTGGCCAAGACTCGCTCCCTTTGAGAGTATCGAGTATAGCCCCCGATTCCGCGCGCTTTTCCGCCCGTCTGGCCGCGAGGGTCGCAAGCGTCACCTGTCCTTCACTGAAGGAGGAAGGCACACGTCCGGGCCTAGTGGAGGCGAATAAAATACGAAAATAGTTCTTGACAAAGCGAACAAAAAGCGAAATACTGCCGCCCGTGCTCCCCGAGACGGGTTATGGCGACTGCAACCTCGATTCCTACGGCTTCCGAGAACCTTCCTTTCCGAAGGAAGGCTCCGCGCAGCCGCCGGATCGATCCCACACCCTCCCTATTCCCCGACGTCCCGAACCAACGGGACAGCGGGCCGGATGCCCTGCTGCCACCAGGGCCCGCGCCCGAACGCGTCGGCATCGCCCGTCTCGCTTTCTCCTCCCATTTGGCTGATGCCAAGCGCGGCACAGAATATTTCCTGCTCCCCGTGAAATCAATTTTGAATCACTGCGAATCGACGCGCGTGCCCTTTTCCTGGACGGTGAATCCCTATCGAGGCTGTGAATTCGGCTGCCAGTATTGCTACGCGCGTTACACGCACGAGTACATGGAACTGGACGCGCATGACTTTGAGAAGAAAATTTACGTCAAGCTGGATGCCGGGCCGCTTGCCGGACGCGACCTGGGCATGGAAAAGGTGCAGGGCGAGCATATCGCCATCGGAACCGCCACAGACCCGTACCAGCCTGCTGAGCGCGAATTCGGCGCGACGCGCGCGATTCTCGAAGAGATGGCCGCGCGCAAGGGGCTGAGCGTTTCGATCACCACGAAATCCGACCAGGTGCTTCGCGATGTCGACCTGTTGCGCCGGATTGCCGAGCGGTCCTGCGTGTCAGTGAACTTGAGCATCACCACCATGCGCACGCGCCTCGCGCGAATTTTGGAACCCCGCGCGCCACGACCCGATTTGCGTATGCGTGCCGTGGAGGAACTGCGCCGCGCTGGCATCTCGGCCGGTGTTTTCGCCATGCCGATCTTGCCGGGGATTACCGATCGCGAGGAAGATCTGGATGCGCTGGCTCGCGCCGCGCGCGATGCCGGGGCGCAGTGGTTTGCCGGCAGCGTGCTATTCCTTATGCCCTCCGCGCGAAAACAATTTCTGCCGTTTCTGGACGCGAAATTCCCGAAGCTCGCGCGGCGCTACCGTGAATGGTTTTCAAGGGAGGCCTATGCGCCGGAGACCTATCGCAAGGAAATTTCCGCTCGGGTCGCCGCTCTTCGCAAAAAATACGGCCTCGGAGTGCGGCCCCTCGATCCGGGACGTCCGCCCGAGCGCACGCGGCAACTGAGTCTTGGTCTTCAGTAGGACAGGCTTCAGCCTGTCTGGTTTTGATTTTCGTTTGCTTGAAGAAACCCGATAGGATGAAGCCTGTTCTACCTAAGGCAAAATAATGCGAGGCTCTTCTTTGGCAGCGCCCACTTCAGTGGGAAACTGCAATCTCAAAAATTGTATGAACGCACGCGTGCGCGGCCGCCCATTGGAACGCAGGCGTCCGAATCGGAGAAAGAATACAAGAATGTGAAAAATTTCCGTGTCCTTCAACGCGAGAAACTCAGGATGCTCCGCCGCATGCTTCTTTTCGTCTTCGATGAATTTCGCGAGGGCAGCGTATAAGCCCGCGGCCACTGGAAACTCCGGCGGCTTTTCGTAATAGATCCCGGACAGCAGTGTTCGGCGGGTCTCCGCCATGGCCTGGACGGCGGCGAACACGTCCGAGTCGTTGAGAGAACGCTGATCCGCGGCGTAGATTAGCACCGTGTATCCAAGCCCCGACAGCATCGCCTGCCGTGTGTGGATCAGATCCGGAGGGAACGATATGTCCGGGAAAGGGACGTCACCTTCGGCGAGCGGTTTTGGATGGCTCTGCTCCCAGCGATGCGCCGCGACCAGATAGGCGCAATCGCTCGGGCAGTCAATCGTCACTTCGCGCTCGATGCCGCAGTCGATCGCGCAAATTTTCTCGCCCTTCGCGGGGCAATAACGCTCGGCGCGCCGCTTATTGCAGATCGGGCAGATTTTTTTATCAGCCACTCGTAGTTGCTCCGCAGAAATTTCGCGGTGCGCTCCCTTGAATTCTCATTTTCTTGAAGATACGAAAGGCAAAACTAAGCAAGGATTTCAACAAATTCGATCCGGTTTCCCCAGGGATCTTCCGCGTAGAACCGCCGCGCGCCAGGGCGGTCGTCATCCTCGACGACCATCACTCCCCGGGCCTTGAGCGCTCCGCGCAGCTCGTCCAGATCGGACACGGCGAAGGCTGGATGAGCTTTTCGGGCCGGGTGAAAATCCCGTTCCGCCCCGATATGCACCTGCTGCGAACCGCACTGGAACCAGCAGCCTCCGCGCGCGCGTAAGGCGGGCGGCTTCTCGATCTCTTTCATCCCTAGGATCGAGCCATAAAAATCTCTCGCGGCGGATTCGCATCCGTGGGGCGCCGCGATTTGAATGTGATCGATGCCCGCCACGCGTGAATTCCGAGGGGACGGAACAGCATGATCTCTCAAGCCTAAATTTCTCCGTCAGCGCCCGGCTTTTTCACCGGCAAGTCACGCAAGCGTACGTGCGCCCGCTGGGCTGCCGCATCCGGTCAAGAATGCGGCGGCCATTGGAGGGCGCGGAATTACTTCAGCGATTCCGGGTCGGAATGATTCTTGGGCGACGTCTTATTGAGCAGGGAAACGAGCTTCTCTCCGGACGGTGGCACGGGCACTGCTCCCTTACGGATGATCTCGGTCGCCGTCAGTTTTTTTCCGTAGAGTTTCTCATTGGCGTCATTGTCCGGCCGCAAGGACGACCCTTCGAGCGAAATGCCCGCGAACAGTCCGCGAGACCTGGAGTAAGAGAGAATTTCGGCGCGCAGCGTGGCATCGGTAGCTGCCGTCGCATCGCGGCCTTTCGGTCCGGCGGCGGCCGCCATATCCGCGCCGAGTTTCACTTTGCTATTCAAAATTGCCGTCGCTCCGCGGGGGTTCATGACCAGCAGCACGAAATCGGTCGCCTGCCCGCCCAGTTGAAATCCAAGGCTTCCTCCTTCTAGCGCCATCATCGAGGGCGCGCCCCACGGGCCGGTGAAGTGTTCCCCGGAGCGGCAAGCCATCGCGCCGCGGCCATAGCTTCCTCCGACCACAAACGCTGCCTTAAGCACGGAGGGGAAAACGATGACGCACTCCGCCTTGTCGAGCAGGTCTTGCGGAATATCGTCCGGAATGTTCATGATTTCTTCCATTACCATGCCGGCGTTCTCGAGCCGGTCTGTTTCCTTGTCGTTATCGGGGCGCGCCGCCGCGAGCAATGGGGCGCCGGTAAGAGCAAAAAGCATCCCGAGGGAAAGTAGTTTTCTCATGAGTTCGTTCCTCCTTGAAGTGTAGCTTGGTAAGAGCCGGGCTGGATGCCACCGCTATCATAAGACCTCCCGCATCTTCGTGCAACGCGCGGACTGCCGTCTCCCGAAAAATTCAAAAAGTTGTAAATTGCGCGTAAGATTTGGGAATCCACATTCAATTCCAGTTCCCGCAACCGTGTGGACTATAATCAATTTTTCGTTGCATATCCCCCACGGGAGCGGCTCGATGCCAGGGAACCGTAGACTGCACGCACTCCAAATTGGATGCGTTGTTTTCGGCATGGTTGTCTGCGCCGGAGCGGCGTACACCACGGCGCAATCGCGGCCGTCCAAACCGCTGAGTTCGCAAAGCAGCGCGGCGAATGGCAATCATGCGGCTCGCGCGGATGTGGAGCGTTTCCGGCAGCGGGCTGAAGCCGCGCTTGCCGCGGCCGGGCCGGACAAGGGAGCGTGGGGCGTACTCGTGACGGACGCCGCGACGGGCGAAGTTCTGTATGCGCGCAATGCCGACGGGTATTTCATGCCCGCTTCCAACGCAAAATTATTTACCACGGCGCTTGCCTTCGCAACGCTCGGCCCGGACTACCGCGTGCGGACGACCGTCGCGTCAAGCGGCGCGCTTGATGCGAACGGCGCGCTGAACGGCGATCTCGTTCTGATCGGCCGCGGCGATGCGAATCTCTCCAACCGGAAATTTCCGTACGGCAAGAAAGAGGAACGCGAAGGGCCGCCCGAAAAAGTCCTTGCCGAATTCGCCGGCGCGGTCGCGGCGCGCGGAGTGAAGGAAGTCACGGGAGATGTGATCGCCGATGACAGCATGTTCCAGCACGAACTATTTCCGAGCGGCTGGCTCGTCGACGATATTCTGTGGTCCTACGGCGCAGCCGTTTCCGCGATCGCCGTCAATGACAACACATTCACTCTGGATTTGCATGCGGGCGCCCGGGAAGGCGATCCTGCCAAGTACGATCTCGGCTTCGCGTCCGACTTCTATTCCGTGGAGAATTCGGTGATCACTTCCGCGCACGGGGCCGAGGAAAAATTGGCCGTCGCGCGCGATCCCGGGTCGCGCCTGATCCACCTTAGCGGCACGATGCCGGTGGACGCGCCGCTTCGCCGCCTCACGATTGCCATCGAGGATCCCGCGGAATACGCGGCTGGACTTCTTGCGCGTCTCCTTGAAGCCCGCGGAGTAAAGATCGATGGGCATTCTCGCGCGCGGCATATTTCAGACCCAGTGGTTGATTCTTCTCCGCCGCAGACGGTTCTCGCCGAACACGCATCTGTCCCGCTCTCGGACGAGATTCGCCTGACGAACAAGAACAGCGAGAACCTCCATGCGGAGCTGCTCCTTCTGCTCGCTGCGAACGAAAAGACGGGCGCAAGAAATTACGAAGATGCGCTGAAAGTTGAGGCTGATTTTTTCAGGACCGCGGGCATCGCCGTTGGCGACGTCGCGCTTAGCGACGGCTCCGGCCTTTCGCGCAAGGACCTGGTTACGCCGCGCGCCGTGGTGCAGCTGCTGCGCTATGCTGCGACGCAGCCCTGGGGCGAGTTGTATCGTTCCACTCTTCCCGTTGCGGGAGAAGACGGCACACTCTCGGACCGCATGAAAAATACGCCCGCTGCCGCGCGCGTCTTCGCAAAGACGGGAACAATCGGCCACGGAAACGCGCTCTCAGGTTACGCAACGACACTTCGCGGCGAGCGTCTCTTATTCTCAATCCTTGGAAACAACAACAACCTTCATGCGCAAGATGCAAATAAAGTCATCGACGCGGTCTGTGTCGCGATGGTCGAGGAGTTGGAACCCGCGACTGGAAAAGGGAAGAAGTAAAAGAGGTGATGATTTGGAAGGAAAATCGGGGCAGCGGGTCTTGGCAGGGCAGCCACTTTTGGTTGTGTGGTTTTCTCAACTTTCAGGAACCTTAGATTTATCGATGATCGCAAAATCCACACAGACCAGAGTGGCTGCGCTTCTCGAGCTTTCCAGATTCTTTGCGGGTCGCGGCTTTAGAGGCTGCGGAAAAACTCAAAGCTCTGTCAGTCTGAGCGAAGCGAAGAATCTCTCCTTGGTTCTTTTTTTATGCTTGAATCGAAGAAAGATTCTTCGCTTCGCTCAGAACGACAGACCAAGGCATTTTTTCCGCCGCCTGTTAAGCCGCGACATTCAGTCGGCAACTATCCCGGGCCTTTAGGCCCTGAAGCGCAATGACCTCATGACCGAGAAGACGAAGGTGATCACAGTATTCGGAAGTTCGCGACCCGAAGATGGGCATGCGGATTACTTGGAAGCCCTTGAACTCGGCCGCGCGCTCTCGGCGGCTGGATTTGCCGTCTGCACAGGCGGCTACGGCGGCGTAATGGAAGCCGTGTCGCGCGGCGCGCGCGAATCCGGCGGCCGGGTGCTCGCGGTGACGTCGAGTTTTTTTCGCTCGCGCGCGAACCGCTGGGTGGAAGAGGAAACGCGCGTGGACACTTGGCAAGAGCGGCTGTTTGAACTCGTGCGCCTCGGCGACGGCTACGTCGCTTGCAAGGGCGGCACAGGCACGCTCGTGGAACTCGCCGTCGTCTGGGAAATGCTCAACAAAAAAGCGATGGAGCAGCGCCCGTTCGTCGTGCTCGGCGATTTCTGGCAGCCGATTCTCGATCGCGTGCGCGAAGTCGAGCGCGGGCACGCGTCGAGATGGGGCGAGTCAAGCGATCCGCTAGTGCATCAGGCGCCCACTCCCGTAGAAGCCGCGCAATTTCTCACCGCGCGGCTCGCACCTGGCGCGATGCAAGGAAAGGAAACCTAGGAAAACGTGTCGCGCACCGCAGAAGACATTCTCGAGTTTCACCGTTTGCGCGATCTGCTGCGCCGCCAGACGACGTGCGCGCCCGGCCGCCGCTCGGTGGACGCTCTTTCGTTTTCGCAGGATCGCCCCGCGCTCGACGCTGCGTTCGCGCTGATTGCCGAAGGCGTCGCCTATCTGGGCGACGGCAGCGAATTGGGATTCGGTTCGCTGGCCGATCCGGCCCGATGGCTGGCCGAACTCGAAGCCCCTGTCGCCGTGCTCACAGCGGCTATGCTGCTCGATGCGGCAACGCTCGCGGACACGGCCACGATGCTGCGCGACACCTTTCGCGAGAGTGCGCGCGCTGCTTCCGGTCCCACGACGCGGCAATTTCCGCTGCTCTCGGCGCGCGCCGGCTCCGTTGCGGACCTTCGCCCGCTCGCAACTGCTATCCGTCGCGCCGTTCTGCCCAACGGAGAAATCAGCGACGACGCCTCGGCCGAACTGAAACACATTCGTGCCAGCATGGGCCGCACGCGCGAAACGATTCAAAAATCGCTCGAGCGCATGCTGCGCGCACGCGGCGGCAACGCAGGCGAAGATTACGTCACGTTGCGCAACGACCGCTTCGTCATCCCCGTGCGCGCGGCCGAGCGCCGCCAGGTGCAGGGCGTCGTCCATGCCGCGAGCGCGACGGGGCAAACGGTTTTCGTCGAACCGTTTGAAACGGTCGAGCACAACAACAGGCTCGTTCAGCTTGCCGAGGACGAAGCCGCGGAAATTACGCGAATCCTTGTCGAGCTGACCGAACGCTTGCGGGCAAGTCTTGGGCCGCTGCGCTTTGCGGTCGAGACGATTGCACAACTCGACTCCGTTTTCGCCCGGGCGCGTTTCGCGCGCGAATTTGATTGCACGCTACCTCAATTTACAAACGAAAATTCTCTTGCACTGTTTTCCTCAGATCAGGCCTCAGTCGATCGGCCCTCTGAAGCACCGCCGTCGCTTGAGCTAAAAGACGCGCGGCATCCTGTGCTCGCCGATACGCTGCGCGCTCATGGCCGCAGCGTTGTTCCGATGACTCTCGCGCTCGGAGGAAATAAGACCGTCCTCGTCATCAGCGGCCCGAACACCGGCGGCAAGACGGTCGCGCTCAAAACGGTGGGCCTCGCCGTACTGTCCGCGCAGTCCAGCATTCCTGTTGCTGCGGAGATGGCGCGCCTGCCGCTCGTCGATCGCGTGCTGGTGGACATCGGCGACGAGCAATCGATCGCCGCTGACCTCTCCACATTTTCCGCCCACATGCTCAACGTGCGCGCCATGCTCGAAGCCGCCACGCCGCGCTCACTCGTGCTCGTGGATGAGCTGGGCACGGGCACTGCTCCCGAAGAAGGCGCGGCGCTCGCGGTCGCCCTGCTCGATGAATTCCGCGAACGCGGCTGCCTGACGCTCGCGACTACGCACCATGACCGCCTGAAAACGTACGC